>Ga0070734_10000473_pt1 | contig 83496 bp, 58 predicted proteins | sample Coa_R1_8_FD_66444 | JGI IMG/M metagenome (GOLD analysis project Ga0070734, IMG submission 66444) | Surface soil microbial communities from Centralia Pennsylvania, which are recovering from an underground coalmine fire - Coalmine... | ecosystem: Environmental > Terrestrial > Soil > Unclassified ...
CAGCTCGGCAACCATCGACACCAATACGACGTTCGAGGGGAATATTCTCGCGCTGGCTAGCATCAGCTTCAACACCGGAGCGACTGACGACTGCGGAAGAGCGCTTGCGTCGACCGGCGCCGTTACGCTGCAAATGAATGACCTGGCAATCGGCTGTTCGGGTATTCTGTCTGGTAGCTCTGGCCTGAGTGGCGGTCTGACAGTGTCACCGGGTTTCGTTGGTCCTGTGGTCAGCACTCTCCCGTTTTCCCCAATTCCAGGCGTTCCCGAACCCAAGACATGGTGGTTGTTAGCGCTCGGTTTTGTCGGCTTGCTGATACAGAGAGAGCGGCGACGGCGTGGTATGGCGGGACGGATTCGCCGTGTCGCATCGGGGAACGACTTCGTCGAATAAGTCATTTTCTCAAGAAATGTAGCGGGGGAACGGAAGGGGAATGCGTGCCAAAGTGCTCTATCGGCATCGCAAACAAAGCCGTTGAACATACTCAATCTTGTAGTAGCGAAGGCATTGTGGGAACGTAGACAGGATACGCGCGGGGACGACGATCAGGCTCGTCTCGTGCAGGCGGATTGTCCGTTTCCTCAACCGCAATTCCCCTTTCTGGGAACCCGAAGGCCCGACGAAGGGGGAACTGAGGGGCGGACCGAATTTAATCGGGTGGGGCCTCCGGAGGGGCCTCGCCTGCCAAAAAATAGCGGTACCGCCCCATTTATCCTTGACACGACGCCACGGTGTCCGGCCATCCTCCGAAAATCCCCGTAGCGAATAGAGTTGCCACCGTAAAATTGCTGCGAAGTGTCTAAAAGTGAACGTCGCCAGCATCCCTAGGGTGGCAAACTGTAAACACCAAAGAGTCGAATCGTCAATGCAGAAGCAATCCACGAACGGAACAGGACAGTGAGCTGCTCAGCGGCCGGTTCGATGCTGTCGCGGCTGCTAACTACTCTAGGTGTCCATCGTGCAGTTCGATGGCGAGGCGCGGAGGGCTTTCGATTCCATGCTCGCTAAAGGCGACATGCGTCGGCACGAGCGAATACCTCAATCGGCTGCGGTTCAAGTTGGTTGGAATGACCGCTGGGGAAATGAGAAATTCGCGAGTGGCGAGATTCTAGATGTCTCGGCATCAGGTATGCGGGTCAAGGTACCTGAGGAACTAGCCGCGCACACTCTCGTTACATTGCGCTCCGACAGGCTTGCGTTACACGGTCGTGCATCCGCGCGTAGCTGTGTCCGGCAGGGTGCCAAATATTTAGTCGGCCTGGAATTCATCGGAGGCCTCAGCTGGAAGCGCGGATCGAGGGAACAGAAAAACTACCGGTAGCTTGCCGGTCTCCGAGGGATCTCCCACCGCCCGTAAGAAGAGCTTCTATCTCGCCCCTGGGATGAGAGCCAGACCGTCGAATTCGGCGGAGTTGTAGCGCACTACGAAACACGGGAACGCAACAAGGCTCGGTTCGTATGTACTGTCCGCTAGGTCCATCAGGACTCTTCGGGATGTTCAGATCAAGGATGATTAAATTCGGTGCGAAATCCGGGTCCGATAGGTTCTCTCGGCCTGCTGGCCGTCCATGGCTAGCTGAACTTTAACGTTCATGCCCGAATCCGCGAGGATCTGCCGTATCAGCGAAGCGTCTCCTGGATTGTCTTCGATCAGGAATATGTGAAGAGGTTGCAACGGTTCCTTCGGATGACACCGCACCTAGGACGCACGAACTGGTAATAAGGTGTCGGTTACTCTCAAACCAGTCGATCCATACACCCGTGCTCGGATAGGTGGTGGTTCAGCGCGATCCGGGCCTGTTCAGAGATCATCCGCGACTGCTCCACGTAACCGCGCATCCGGTGGTATTCCTCCTTGGACACGGTTTCGCCAGCGGCTTCCATGGCCTCCACTGCCGTGCTGTAGTGGGATACGGCCCGACGGTACGCCGACAACAGTTTGGATTGTTCTTCGCGCGTGGAGAACATGGTTATCGAGTCACGGCCAACCATCAACAGTATCACCTCTTTTACACCGCAATGCGCTTCGCCGAGCAGTACAGGGAGTTAAACGGTGCCGCGCATGCTCAGTGGCGGTCGAAGTGGGTGGCGAGCTACGACGTGGTGTACCGGGTTGATGAGCGCCTCAAACCAGTTCGAATCCATGTGGAGCCCAAAACTATTAAGGAATCTTGAGGGAAAAAGTTTGAAAGCCGTGTTTTTGGAGAGCCAATCGCTCACAACATCAGCAGCGATAGATTACTGAGTGTTCGTTTCTGACCATCATTTTAAGGCTTAAAAGTATATCATTCTCGCATGGACGAAATGCTGAGTGGGTATGCTAACTCCGCCACGGCATACGCCACTGCAGTTAACGAATTGAGCTTGCTTTCCCGGACCCGGCACACTCGCAGCGCGTACTTGGCCGCGCTCGAGGTGGTCGAAAAAACACGGCAAGTATGTGAACTCGCCCGCATGGATTTTCGAACTCCTCAACGGCCCGCGCGCCGAGAGCGCTTCTCTACTTAACTAAGTGATTAGTCCGCAGAGTCGTGCAGGACGACGTTCAGCAATGAGCTGTAAACTTCCAGGGCGGCCTTTAGACAGAACCGTCAGCTTCACCTGGCCGGTCTGGATGAAGAAGATGGCATCGGCAATATTGCCTGGCGAGAAGATCCTCTGGTTAGTTTTGAAATCGGCTAGCGACGGTCCTCTTCCGACCCTGGCCAGAAAGGCTTTAGGATTGGCAGCCAGCTTAACTTTTCGCTTCATTCGTTCGCAACCTTAACGAGGAGTATAAAGACACTTGGCGCATGCCAGATGAAGCAGCTTGAGACCGCCCGGCTCAGGACTGTTGACCGCATTTGGTCACATGACGTGCTTGGTCGAACGATTCGGGGGCTTCGTTCTCTGCATCGCGCCCAGCAACGGGCAATGCGCGATTGGGCAATGAATTGCTACTCCTTGGCAGGGAAAAGAAAATGCCTTTGATAAATTTTGTGATCGCATTGGTGATCGTCGGTGTGGCGTTGTGCCTGATCAACCGGTTCATACCGATGGCTTCCAGCATCAAATCCATTCTTAACGTCGTAGGTGTGGTCGCCGTTGGGATTTGGGTTTTGCAAGCTGTCTGGCTCCGGGGCAGCATCAGTCACTTCCGAATCGGAAGGTAAGCATATGCTTCCGATCGATACGTCCTCCCCTGACGAACGAACAGCTCGAGTACGCGCGAAGGTGGAGGGACGGCAATTGTTCTGGCGGTTTTTTTGGGCGGCAGGTTTGATCGCCGGCACGGTTGGAGTAGCCGCGTTGGCTGCTCATTGGTTGCGAGCGTAAAGCGATTCACGTCGCTACAAAAAAGAGACCGCATGGATATAGTCCCATTGGTGATTTTTTCCCAGACAAGTTCTATCGCCAGATGTTTCGCGTCTGGGAATGGGAATATTCGTTGGCTTTTGCGCTCAAGGCGCAGGCGTCCCGCAACTACAAAACCAAGGGCTAACCATAGCCGGTCCGCCCGAAGCCGATATAATGGCGCATTGTGCCTTTCGCCATCGCCGCTGCTTTCTTTGTGGTTGCCGCAGGGGCGATCTGGTTCAGCTTGCACCGTGCGCCACAGATCGATGTCGCGAGCTTGCACGATCGCGAGACCTCCAAAGAGGTGGAAATGACCGGACACATTCTTGAAGCAGGTCACCTTCCATTGCCTGACTTCTTGAAAGATCTGACTCCCCCGCGGCAGGTCCTCATGGGTAAGCCCGCCGCCGCCCCCGGCCTGGAGATCCGCTCGCCCGTCGCAACCGGTGTGATGAGTCGGCCCACCCTTCCAATGGAAGCGGCTAGAAGGAGATTGGACATATCAGGTGCGCGTGTTTCGTCCGGGATCCGATCTGGTAGCGGAGACCGGCAGGATAATCGCCTCAGAATGGACTTCTGACACTCGGATTGCTTTTTCGAAAGAGTCAGATTTGACATAGATCATGCTTGCGAACGTTGGAGCACCGCATCATTGTCGCAAAGTCCACGACACCGTCAACGCGAAAGACTGCAGGTCGCCTTGACCCCAGGATGATGCTTTGTCAGTCCGTCGTATAGGCGGGTGACCGGCGCGCGGAGGCGCTGCGCCAGGCCGAATGTTGAACGCGCATGCAAGAGCGGTTGTTTTCTTATCGTTTAGGTGATCTGATCCATGGCGGCCATGAGCTTGGATTATTTGCCTGCGGCGCGCATTTTCGACATTCTCACTCCATAAGCGATGCATGATATCGACACGGCCCGCGAGCGATACTCCAGCTTCGCTAGGACCTTGGAGGCGGGTTTGCTTTACGCGACAGGAGCCGTCTCCCTTTGATCGCTCATTCTGAAATGGATTCGAACTGGCACGCGCTCATCAACGTAGCACCATGTCGTTAGCCTGGCTTCGACTTAAACTGCGGTACTTTAGGCGCACTATGCGTGGTCGGCCCACAAATATTAAGAAACGTTGAGAGAGAGAGAGAGAGAGAGTTTGAAAACCGTGTTTTTGGGGAGCCAAATTTGGGGCGAACCAACCGTTTCTTTAAGTCTCGGCCGGCTACTCATGAGAGCAGACGAGTGGTGTAGGGAGCCAAATCTCGCTGTGTCTCCGTTTCCGTTTTTGACCCCCCGTTATGTAACTGCCGAACGAAGCTGGCTCATTGATTTGGGCGCCTGTCAATAAGGCCAAAGTCTCGACGAGGCGCTTTCGAGTGCGATGAACAAACGGCTCGATCTGGGATTGGGCAGTGGGCTGCGGTCGTGAAAATCCATCATTCTGGCCCGGTCAAACATCAAAGGCAATTCTCAAAAGAATAGGATGTGCAACCTCCCGTCAACATCGGGCAGGAGCAATTGGCCGGCTTGGTTCTTTTTTATGAGCGCGACAAAACGTTGTTGCGCGGAAACGATCCATTCCTTGTCCTTACAACGCGCTGCAGCGCGGGCAAAATCGCTATCCCGGGACGCTCACTAGTGACGCGACCGTTCCGTGACGTCACACCCTCCCGCGCTATGACCTACTCCGATCGCTGAGATTATCCGAATCAGAATCGATTATCGCCGAATCAAAATGCTTTTTATAGATGCCCGCCACAGCGATCCTTGCTTCAGCCGCCTTGTTCCCAGGCCCCGACTGCCTACAAACAGGGCGAGTATTGAGGCCATAAACCAAAGCGTGGAAGGTTCCGGCGCGGCGGTGATCACGGGCGCAGGAAGTTGCAGCGGATTTCCCGTTGCTAACGTTCCGCGCGTTGTGTCCGAGCCATACGTGTAGGGGGTGGGCTGGCTGGAGTCGATGTCGGCGATGAGCAGGGTATCGAAGGGGCCCAGAGTGGGAATGGCGGCACCGCTGCTGTCCAGAATCGCAAACGTGAATTCGTCGGGAACTCCCCCTGCGTCGACGTTCGTGGTTAAACTGATCTGGAAAGTGAGCGCATTACCGGGCGTGAAGCTTTGCGTGAGTTCGTTCAGGAACGAACTATCGGTCAGCGAAAACCCAGTGGCTATGTTTCCCGACACCGTCCCCACGGTGGTGGGAGAGCCGGTAAGGGAGCCCATGCCAAACATAAAGTTATAGAGCGCCGCCGTGTTGTTGCCGTCGTCGGCGCCGCTTCCATCAGTAAATTGGAAGTCCAGCGAGAACGGTCCCGCGGCGTTGCCCATGAGGGACGAAGTGTCGATGGATACAGTAAAGGTCTCGTCCGCCTGAGCGAAACTCGCCAGCAATGTGAGCAGCAAAAGGCAGGATTTCATGATCCGTCTCCTAACGGCTCGCGCCGTTCAGTATTAATGGCGTGTATGTAATGCCAGTCTTTTTAGGGTCGACAAAGTCCAGCGTGAGAGTGAGCGACTGGCCGGAGTTCCAGGCCGCCCCCGGGTTTACCACGATATAGGGAGTTAAAGGAGCGATACAGGATGTCACCCCGGAGGCACCGTACAGAGTAGCATCGCTGTCGAGCGATTTCACAGCGAATGCGAACGGTCCGGTCATCGGCCCGGGCGCGGTGCTTGTGATGGTGACCACCTGCTGGAACCGCTGTGTGGCGGTGTTTAGTCGATAGCCGCTGCGAACGATGTTGAACTGGGCGCTTACATCCGTTGCGCAGGATGGTGCGCCGACCGTGGTGAGGGTGTCCGCGGCAATCTTGACACCTTCGACATTGCCGGCCAGATCCTGCGCGATGCTGTAGAACGCGTAAGTATGGCCTAGCGTGCCCGGATAGCTGGATCCGGTAAGCGTAGTGGAGGTCAGCCAGGGCGCATATGGCGCACCGTTGTCGGACACATAAATCGTGTAGCTGTCTATTCCCGCACCCGCGTCCGTGCCAGTCCATTGAACCGGGAAACTCGCGGTTGATTCGTAGGCCGGGAGCTGGGTTACCTTGCTGGACGGAGCGATGTCATCAATGGTGTTGCACCAGTTCGCCGTATTGATGGGAGCATTGGTGTCAAAGATCACGGTAGCCTGATTGCAGACCACACTGCCGCTGGCGACCCCGGTTCTTGGGTGGATCGTGTAAAAAACGTAGCCAGTCCCTTGCGGCGGGTTGACGTCAGGTGGTAAGAACCCGGCGGCCGCATTCGTGGTGGGCTGCTCCGTATCCGGGTCCAGTGAAGTAAAGCGCCATGTGACCACACCCGTGGAACGATTCAGGCCCGCGTCCACCTTGACGATCAGATTCAGCTCCGGCCGCAAGTCGATTCCGCCGCTGAACTGCTGTGAGGCTGCCGCTGGCCTCAGAGTATAGTTTCCGAACAAGATTGGCCCCAAGCTGAAAGTGCTCAGATCCAAGGTGGAAGTATCCAAGCTGTCGGTAACGACAACCTGCTGTGCGGGCAGCGACGCGGTGGGCTGGTTTTCAAACTCGACAGTGTAGTTATACGCAGTAGTACTGGAGTGGAACTGCTGCAATCCCAGTCCAGACGGCCCATATTTCGCGTTGGGATCGACGCTGCTCCTGATCACGATGATGGTGCAATCCGTGTTTGCCGCGAACGGGTTTGCCGAAATTCCATTTGGACACGTTGGACTCTTGTCGGGTAAACACGAGTCGCCAGACTGGCTGAGGTGATGGAATGGCGTGGCCTTGCAATCTCCGGGCGTGAATGGCTTCGGGTTCGGATCAGGTGGTAAGCATTCATCATCCGGGCTGTTGTGCTGTCCGTGTGAGCAAGGATGCGGCGGAACATAGAGCTCCGGGTCATGGCAGGACGATCCAGGAGTCTGTACGTCTCCCGCGCGAATCGTTACAAACTGCCCGCTCGGAGTCACGCAAACTTGCTGATTGCTAGAACCGCCGGCGTCACGCGGCTTGAGGCTCTTCGCGAATGCGCTCGCCGATGTGTTTGCTCCAGTGACCTTGGATGCGGCGAACAGAGCGGCATCGATATTCAATTGGCTGAGGCTGTAAACCAGCGGCGAAGCTCCGGAAGTAGCTAGAAATTGGGTTCGCGCGGCGGACACCATACTTTGCAACTGGTTGGATATGTACTGGTTCACCAGTTGGATCTGGGAACTTGGGATGGTAACGCCTAGGTTTTGCTGCGCGTAGCTCGCCGCAGCCGCGGCCATCTGGCTCACCACCACACTGGGATCCACGCCCACCTGCAGCAGAGGCTCGGCAGGGGCAACGTACACCTGCATGGTTTCTCCATGGACATAATCACTTGGGATAGTAACGGTAAAACGCAGGGAACCGCTGTAGCCGGCGGGGATGATCGGCAGAATCAGGGGCACGTTCACGATACCGGTGCTGGTACCCGGAGTGACATACCGGGGGACCAGGGTCCAGTCAGTCGATACCTGCCCGGCCTGCGCGGGAGGAGTTTGCACGTAAAACCGAAGCGCCAGCGAGAGCGCGGCCGGCACTGCGATTGTGATCGGCACGTCCAGAGCGTCCACGTTTCCCCTGTTCCCGAACAGGACATAGAAGGTAGGTGTAGAACCGGGCCTGACGAGTGGAGGTCCGCCGGATTCGGCCCACACGTCGGCCAAACCACTTGCATCTACGGTGAAGGCCGCGGGCAAAGTGGCGTTGCTGCCATCCGGATTCGTCACCAGGATGTCCCAGACGCCAGCCGCTTTTCCGGTGAGGTCGAACTTGACGGCCAGCGTGGCATTGCCCTCCTGGACGACAGCTTGCGTGCCCAGGATATCAGCCTGCCCGGACTTTCGCAGGCTCACGCTGGCGCCTGTCTGCATTCCATTCCCAAAGATGACGCCTTCCATCGCACTGATGTTTGCCGCGTGTAACGGCGTAATGGCACTCACGGAGAGAACCGGGTTGCGCTCAAACGCTCCGATATCGCACCTCCCACCCTGCGACCGCAGCAACCCGCGCTGGTCGGCGGCGGCACAGGAGGTGCCGCCTGTACCCGGCGCAGAGGGATCGCCTGCGTCGATCGCTTTACTCGAGCTGGTGAGTGCGAGAGTTTGCGATCTTCCTCCGTTATCTGCGAGCGCCGCCAGGCCGGCAGCCACTCCATATAGGTCGGTGGACGTCGCTCCGGATACCTGGCACGTGCCGGTCACACTGGAGATCAGGTTATGACCTTGCGAAGTAATGGGCCCTTCACAGTCGGTTGGGGCGTTGCTGGGATCATTGACATTACCGCTGATGATGCTGTTCGAGACGATGAACGTCGCATCAGTGCTCACGCCGCCGGTATGGTTGGATGCATGATTCAGGGCGATCGTGGAATTGTTGACGGTCATCGAGCCAGAGCTCCGGATAGCCCCTCCCACAACCCCTTGGTTGGAGGCCAAGGTCACATTCGTGAGCACCATGGTGCCGGGGTTGTAGATGGCTCCTCCACTCGAAAGAGTTGAGTTGTTGGCGAAAGTCGATGATAGAATCTTCAGGACTCCCGGATTGGCAACGGCGCCGCCGTTGTCGTTGGACTGGTTCAGCTGAAACGTGCTGTTGGAAACCTCCGCCGTGCCGTAGACATTGTTATAGAGAGCGGCGCCCCCATAAGCGGTTGCGAAGCCCTGCGAGAAAGTGACGCCGTCCGCTATCAATGAGCCGTCATTCCAGATTCCTCCACCGCCCGGAAGCCCGGAATTGGAGGTGAACACACAGTCGGAAATGCTTAATTTTCCCTGGTTGTTAATCCCGCCTCCACCGAACAGCGTAAAGCCGCCGTTGCTCAGTCCGTGTTGAATCGTGACGGCGGTCAAAGTGACATTCGCACCAACCGGAATCACCATGCCTCGGGCAGATGGGTAGCTTCCACAGCAGGTGGCGCCCCCTGCGCCTCCGGCGTCAATGATGGTCGAATCGGAACCGGCTCCCGTTATGGTGACGGTTCCTTTCACGCATAACGCCGACATGTTCTCCTGCAATAAGTTCGGGTTGGTGACCATCTTGTAAGAGCAAACCGGCGTCAAGGTCAGCCGATACGTCCCGGGAGGCACCATGATTACGTTCGCAACGGACGAGGCGCCCGCCTCCTGAATGGCCGCACGGAGCGTGCAAATTCCATTGCCTGGAACAGTTTCACAAACTCCATCGCCTGGATTGGCGTCCACCGCGTCGGCGGTGCTGTTCACGGTGAACGTGACAGCGACCGCTGGGAGCGCGATTGCAAAGCAAGCCAACAGTAGGGCCAGAGCTCGGATGGGTATGTGAGGCGGCGCTGTTTTGGGGCCAGGTGTTTCGTTCCAAATTCGTCCTCCCTTGATCAGTCTTAATCCCTTTTGGATTCTGGCTCCGTCGATGTTGGCGTGCTTCACGGTTAGGTATGCGGAAACGGCGAGAAAAATTCGCGAACTATTTTGTGGCGGTCGCGGAAACCGACATTCTCTTCGCGCTTCCGTACCAACCGGGACGCTCGGATGCGAGGGTTCGTCGCTGGTACTTGGCGTTCTAGGCGAGCAGGCGGCGGAGACGAGCTTGTGCGTAGCGGAGGTCGTGGCGGATGGCGTGGACCGATTCCGAGCGAGCTTCGGCGGTTTCCTCGGCGGTCATGCCGGCGAAGTAACGCATTTCGATCAGTCTGACCAAGCGCTGGTCTTCGCGGGCCAGCTTGTCCAGAGCTTCATCCAACTCCAAAAGGTCGCCATGAGGGGGAGTGATGCCTGCCTCACTCTCGAGGGGAACCTGCAAGTAAGACCCGCGCTTCTGTGTGCGACGCGCGCGAGCGTAGTCGACCAGGATCTGGCGCATCAGGCGGGAGGCGACGCCCAGGAAGTGGGCCCGGTCGGCGAAGACTGGCGTTTGGCCTTGCAACAATCGGACATAGGCTTCATGGACCAACGCCGTCGGCTGTAGAGTGTGATCGGGGCGTTCGCCGCGCAAGGCATTTTGCGCGATGCGGTGAAGCTCCGCATAAACAAGCGGCAGAAGCTCATCCACAGCCTCCGGTCGACCAAGACGAACGCGCGCAAGAATCGTTGTGATTTGCGGCGAGTTCGGAGCATCCGACACTCCCTCTAGTTTATCGCTATAAGTGGGTCGGAAATGCCAAGCAATTTGGCCTCTGAATGCAATATATCGATCGTATCGACCGGATGTTGAGCGTTGCGATTCAATCGAATGAGGTCTTGGGCGGACCCGAAGGCTTCCTGGCAGCGAGTGCGCGCCAGACCAAGGTGTCCGAGGTTGCGCTCCACACTGGTAATCAGTATCGCGATGGTGGTCTTCGCCTTTAACGTAGGCACGTCTGTCGGAGCTTGAGCCAAGGAGGATTGCGCGTACTTTTCGGCTTGTGACAGGGTTTCGCGAGCCTCGCCCCAGCGGGCCAGGTGCATCAGAGAGTCTGCGACCGCCGCCTGATTGTTCGCGAAAATGTATTGATTCCGGCGATTGCCGGGGTCCGCATTGAGTAGTTGGCGCAAGAGTCCGGAGGCCTGGCGTTGGATGGACAAGGCTTCGCTGGTCTGGTGGTTGCCTACAAGGCGATTCGCCAGGCGGCCAGCCATGACCGAAGCCAGATCCAACTGTTGCAGGTCTCCCGGGCTTCTCTGCGAAAGATCGTAGGCTAGTTCATATGCGTGCCTGGCGATTTTGACGCTTTGTTCCTGCTGGTCTTTGGATTTTGACAGCAGTGCCACGAGGCGTGCCTGTAGCGAAGTAAGCCTGATCCGGGCACGCTGGCGATTCCGATCGCCGGGCGTCTTCGCGAGAAGCTGATCCTCTATGGCCTCGCCTTCCACCACCGTGTTCAAGGCCTCCCGATTCCGCCCTAGCGCTTCCAACTCCTGCGCAAGATATTCCCGCTCATTGACAGCATCCTGTCTGGCAACTTCGTCATCCGGATGTCGTACGATGAACAGATCTGTCCTGCGAACAGCTTCTGAAAGGGAATCCAGCGCACTCTGGTGCTGGCCCATAATGCCTTGAAGATAGCCTTGACTCTTCAGCGCTTTACTCAGGCTCTTTTCGGCGAGAGGCTCTGTGGGAGCGGAGTCCACCCAGCGACGGGCCGCTGGGACGGCTTGGAGCGCCATCTTCCGGCCCTCCTCCAGGTCTCCACTGGCTGCGTTGGTTTCCACAAATCTGCTCAGGCCCTGCAGGTACACACTCTTTAACCGAGGGTTGGAACAGCAATCGCGCTCCACGGATGTGAGAATCGTCAAAGACTGATGCAGATCGTTTATTTCTTCCTTGAAGTTTCCCAAGCCCCGCTCAATGACGGCCAAGCGGGAGTAGGCTTCGGCCAGGTCGCCCGCCAAGCCTCGGTCGCTCTTTGAATCTGCCCGCAGGCTTCCCAGATACTCGCGGGCGGTGGAGGCCACCAGCTTTTGGGCGTTCAGGTTGCCGGGCGTGCGGGAAATGGCGTCTTCAAAATCGAAGATGAAATGGTTCGCGAGAGTCCGGACCTGTGTGAAACGCTGTTGAGCCTTGCGGGCCTGATAAAGAGATGTGGTGGTGCCCGCAACGATGGCGATGAATGCCAGAGCGGCGGCCGCGCAGACGGCCCTGTTGCGCTGCGCAAACCGCCGCGCCCGATAGCCGAGGCTGTCGGGCGTGGCTTGAACGGGGCGATGGTCCAGGTAACGCTCCAGGTCATCGGCAAGATCGCGCGCAGAACGATAACGGCGGGCGGGGTCAGCATGAAGAGCGGTGAGCAGGATGTTCTTGAGGTCACCGGCAAGCATGGGTTGTGGCTCGGGTGCTTGCCCGGGGGCCTTGTGTGTGAGCAACAAGTAGAGCACCGCGCCCAAACCATAGACATCGAACCCGGTGGTGATCTCTTCGCCGCGGATCTGCTCGGGGCTCGCGAAATACGGAGTGAAAGCGAGAGTGCGAGTTCCTTTCTCGCCGCCGGAATCGAGCGTCGTTGAGATGCCGAAGTCGAGCAGCTTGGGCTCACCCCGAGGTGTCACCAGGATGTTCGAGGGCTTCAGGTCGCGATGGACGACCAGCTTGCGATGCGCCGTATCGATGGCGTCGCAAATGGGCAGGAGGAGGCGAATCCGATCAGGAATGCTCAGATGATGCTGGTGGCAATACCGGTCAATAGGGATCCCGTCGACCAGTTCCATAACCAGATAGGCGACACCGTCGGGGCGCGTTCCCCCGTCGAGCAATCGCGCGATGTTTGGATGAACGAGAGCCGCCAGTGTCTGGCGTTCGTTCCGGAAACGTTCCAGTGAGCGCGGGTCGAGCCACGCATTGCGCACCACTTTGATGGCAACGGATTGCAAAAGCTCGCCGTCCACGCGATCCGCTTCGAAGACCACTCCCATCCCACCATGACCCAGCACCGCGCGCGTTTCATAGGCGCCGAAGCGCTGGCCGATGCCGGCGAATGCAGGCTGTTCGCTGGCGACGGTGGCTTTCAGGAACGTGTCAGCGCCGGCATCGGCGGCGAGCATGGCATCAAGCTCGGCGCGAAGGTCAGGTGCCAGTGCGGGGTCCGTAAGGAGTTGAGCTCGACGAGAGGGGTCGAGGTCCAGCGCTTTCTGAAAAAGATCGCGGAGGTTAGGGCCGTCGCCAGCCAGCGGATCCATGATCGGGATTATATCGCGGCGTCCAGCGTCGACCGTCTGGCTGACAGGAGATTTAAAATGGATGCGCGCACTCTGGGTGCGGATTCCGGCGAAGGCGAACGCTGATTCCGAAGGAAATGCGAACGGCATGGCGCGTTCAGCCCGGAATCGTTTTGACTTGCTTTGGAATCCGCAACCCGACGTAGCGGAGTCACTTTGCCAATTGAACAATAACGAACGCATAATCCATTTTGGGGGACCACAAAAATCAAGAAACATGGAGAGAGAAAGTTTGGAAACTGTAGCTTTGGGGAGCCAAATTTTATGGGGGTCCGGCCCGGACACATGGGTAACAGAACGTACCTAAGACATAGGTAACACTTTTGGCCCGAAAGGATTGGGCAAGGGCTGCAAAGATTTTTTCTCCAGACCGATAAAACCAAAATCATAATCCATGAAGGCTGACGAGCCAGATGCCCTCACCGACCTCCTGGATGCCGACTGCTAAAGAAGCTGAAGCACCTTCAGGCCTTGCCCGTTGCCGTCGAGCCTCCGTATCACGATGTTCCAGGGACCGGTCCTGATTCGCCCAGCTTCGAGAATGCGGCCTCCCCCCACTTGGACGGCAATTCGTCTACCGCGCATTGCATTCGCTCAGCCACCAAGTGGAAATCTGGTTCCGATCCGCTCGCTCATAGCAATGCTCCACAAGGTTATAGCTTCCGCGCCGGTCGAGAACGAGGTCGATCGGAAATCGACATTCGAGGCGCCCAGCCGCGTGGCGTCGAACGCCAGGACACCCAGCTTGAATGCTTAAGAGAATCGGATCGTGGTGCGTCAACGAGCGTTCGAGAATCGGCTTTCCGAAGCCCTAGTTGCCGATGACCTGATAGTGAGTGTCGAGGCCGACTTCCACCCAATTCCCCTCCCAGGTAGACCAGAAACAACCGATGTGTACTATCGCCCATCATCTGCCCACCGATCAAGGAATAGATGTTGAAGTTGAAATCGTTTTCCTTAAGGACTTCGCATCATCGTCTGCGATTCGCCGCACCTGCGCCGCATAGAGGTTCACTAGCTTGAACAGACGCTCCCGGGCCGAAGTCTGCCGGCTGAAAGCTTCTTCGAAGCGGACCTTGTCTCGCAAAGATCGCAGGCCGGAGTTCATTATAAAGAAGGAATGGCCGGGACCCTGGTAGGTGGCCACCTTCCGCTCTGTCAGCATTCGGAACCCGACACCACGCGAGTGTCGGCAATACCGACCAGACCTTCTTCCACAGTAACCCCGAGACAAAATGTCATCGATTTCCTTGATTTTTTCAGCCTATCGCCGCGCCAAAGCTTTGGAAGATCTTCAATTGACCTGGATCAATGCGCGCCTGGTCCTCTGGATGCCATTGCACGGCGAGGACGAATCGCCGGCCAGGATGCTCAAGCGCTTCTATGGTCCGATCTTTGGGATCGAACGCGGATACTCGCAGATTAACGGCGACCGTCCGCACCGCCTGATGATGGCGGGAGTTCACTTGCCAGGTATCTGTACGAGCGATTTTGGAGAGCAGCGTATCCGGCTGGATAGTCACCGGGTGCACCGGCAGCTCATGGCTGACATCGTCTCGCTGATGGCGGTGCGGCGAATCCAAATGCTGGATCAGCGTTCCACCCTGACTCACGTTGAGAATCTGAAGGCCGCGACAGATTGCGAGTATCGGCGTATCCTGCGCGAGCGCTTCTTCCACTAATGACGCTTCGACGGAGTCGCGTTCTTGATCGGGCAGTTCCGTTTCATCGTACCTGACCTCGCCGTAGAGCGCGGGATCGACATCCGATCCACCGGTGAGGACCAGTCCAGCGGAATCATCGAGAGATATCGGGCCGTTCGCCTCACGCATCACAGGATTGAGTCCGGCCGCAAGCAACGCATCGCGATACGGCGCTACTCTGTCAGCTTCCCTGTATATTACAAGCACCCGATTGTTCACTTAAGGGTCATTGTCTCATTTTCACTAACCGGGGATTCGGTTGTGGGCAGGTTGCCAACCTGCCCCGTACGTTCAGTTAAACTGATACTGGATGGGCGCTTAAAGATCTCCGTCGCTCATTGCCTAACGGGCAAGGCACCATCGATCGTTCTGGTTGGCGGGCTCATGCTGATCCGATTAGGCTACGACATTCAATTCGATATTCCCGCGCCCGTTCCGGTAGTAGCCATGCTGCATGTGCACCCATCGAGAAGCGCGGACCTGCGTGCACCGGATGAAATCCGGCTGACCCCGAGCGCGCCAATCGACCAATATCACGATTCGTTTGGAAACATCTGTTCCCGCTTTGTGGCGCCGGCAGGCCAACTTCGGCTCTACAACTCGACGTTGATCGAAGACTCAGGCGAACCTGATCTGGTGAATCCCGAAGCCCGCCAGACGCCGGTCGAAGATCTCCCCCCGGAGATTCTCCGCTACCTCCTGGCTTCACGTTATTGTGAGGTTGACCGGCTCGTGAACACCGCCGGGAGTCTTTTCGGCGGCACCGAGCCAGGATGGTTCCGCGTACAAGCGATTTGTGACTGGGTACAGTCGAACATCACATTTGGCTATAACTTCGCCAGTCCGACAATGACCGCTCAGGATGTATTGCGGGATCGCCAAGGCGTCTGCCGCGACTTTCAGCATCTCGCGATTACGTTTTGCCGTTCGATGAACATTCCGGCCCGGTACGCCGCGGGTTACCTGGGAGACATCGGTGTTCCCCCCAATCCGCCCATGGACTTCAGCGCTTGGTTCGAGGCCTATCTGGAGGATCGCTGGTGGACCTTCGATGCGCGAAACAATGTTCCGCGAATTGGACGAGTGCTGATGGCCACCGGCCGGGATGCCGCGGACGTAGCGATAACGACGTCATTCGGACCTGCCTGGCTGAAAAGCTTTTCGGTGGTGACCGATGAAGTAGCACCGGGAGCCCTTGATTCTCCTATCTGAACACTCCATGGCCGTTCACGTCGCCCTAAACCACAAAGCGCCTTACCGCTATGATCGTTAGGTTAACCTTGGGCCCCAGATTGTGCGGCTACGGCCGGCGCCGCACTGTCGCACGCCCATCCTCTCGTATTCATTGAAGGTCAGGCCGGCGAATCCCTTCATCAACTGGCAACAGGATCCGACGCGTCTGGTGCCGATAATCGTCGCCTCAGTCGTTCGGGCCGCATGCCGAATTTCATACACAACCTATTCAATAGTTAGAAGCGCGCCTGAGCTTGTGAGCTGCTCTTCTCGACAAACGGTGGCGTCGCAGGCATTCAGGCCGCATCACACGCTGACCAAGCCAGAGGCGGAAGTGGGTACGCACATATGCCAGGATCGAACCTCTCAGTCGCATACCGGATTATGGGCCGATTCCTCGGTGGACTGATAGGAGTGAAAAGGGATCGGAGTACCAGCCTAGCCAGCGAGCTCAGATTGTGGTCGTCCCTGCAAGCATTCATTGCGCATGGACATAGTTGCGGCAGACATCGTTGGCAGACATCGCGTTTGAATTCCTTTGAGGCGGAATTCGATTTGAAGAGTTTTCGTTTGGCAGCCCGACTAGTACATTAAAACAGAGAATCGTCCGTCCTAGCACGGCCTGTTCCACGTCCGCGATTTTACCGAGGTGATTCTTAAATCAATAGCTTACAGCTTCTCGGTTGGTCACACCCATTTCTGTTTCTTGTAATGTCGCTCTCGGGGAGCCAATTCTCTCCCGGCTCTACGCCAAAAAAACGGGCTCTTCGCCAAAAACGGGCAAACCCCGGCCCTGACTGATTAAGCACATAACACCTGGACTCGCATTCTGTAGTTTTCGAAGTTGTGAAACCCGCACGCCTGGCGATTGATCAGTTCCATCTTGTTGTGGAAACCCTCGGTAATTCCGTTGTTGCGAGTGAACCTCCACATGGCAGCGATTTCCTCTGACCAACTGTTCAAAGTTTCCCTGAGTTGGACCAGTTGCGGCAAACCAGCCTGGCGCAACTCGTAAGTGAAGTGACGGCCAGGGTGCTCCGGCTGAACGCCTCTGAGCGCGTTATTGAGCGCCAACTTTGGCAGGCCTTCGGCCAATATCGAAGAGACTGACGGCGCGGCCAATTTAGAATCTGACCTCCGCTCCATTCCCCAAAACCAACCCAAAGGTCTGTCTTAGTCTGACGTTCTAACAATGGTCTGGTCGATGGTTCTGGGCACTAGCCTCAAGGTCCGGTTCGCGCGCGACCCCTGACCTTTGGGGACATCTTTGGGGAAAAATAATTGATCATTTTCAGACCATTATAGGACCATAATAACCGCTTCTTAGGGTTTCAAAAGGCTTTTTGAGCGCCACTCGTGCCTTTGATTTCCGTTAGTTACCAACGCCCAGCGAACTCATAACCCAAAGGTCGGTGGTTCAAATCCATCCCCCGCAACCATTCCTGCCAATAAAGATTACTTGCATCGTGGATCACATAACCCAGAAAAGAGGATACGTCCCTTCAGGGCGGCCAGCATCACTCCCTCGTCTTAGACATCCTCATCATGGTTATTCCCGGTCCGCATGAGGGGCGTGGACGTTTATGGCTCTGGGGAAACACAAACCTACCGAGAGCACGGACCAAATTTCTGCGACGGAAAGATTGGTCGCCTCATCGAAAATTCTAATTCGGAGTGGTGACTCGGTCGGCTCGACTCGCGCGAAAAGAACGCCGTTGCCGCGGGCCGGTCATTAGACCGCCATCAACGGATTCTCCCGCATGCAAGAAACGATACTTCAGTGGTTCCGCGGCCTGCGAAGGGCTCGCATTCGAACGTTCATCGTTGCTGCGATAGGGGAGCGCCTCTCCCGACTGCACATGTCCGTAGAGGCCGACATTCTGTGGGGTGCTTATATCGAAAGCGGCGTCGTTTCCCGCCACAAATAGCAGGCCGTCCGACACCAGGCTATTTGCATCGGCGAAATCGCCCACGCCGGTTGTGACCTCAACGATGTGGCGGGGGACAGCCGGCTGTCGCACATCTAAACCGTAAACTCGGCCATCCCGAGATGTACACACCCATGCGATTCCGCGCGAATCGAAGGACACGGCCACCGCGGGTGAGAGCGAAGTCTGTGAGAGCTGTATCGGGCTTTGCAGGTTCGATAAGTCGTAAATGATCAGACCGAAGAAATCGGCTGCCGCGTAGAGCAAATTCGCATTCGAGGCAACTCCCCAGAAAATTCCCGACAACTGACTCACCAGCACGGGCGTCGATGGGTTCGCGAGCGAGTAGATCGCCAAGCCGCTCTTTCCCATGGCGACAGCCATCCAGCCCGGTTGCACGGCGAGCGCATAGGCATAATCAGGCAGAGTGATGGTGCTTGCGAGCCGAGGACTGCTGGGTTTGGAAACGTCGTAGACCAGAAGCGATTTGGTCTTCCCGGAATTGCTTCCGGCGTAAAGGTAGTTTCCAAGCAGGGCCAAAGATATTGCCGGCGCCGGAATTATCATCCCCTGGGCCGGAGAAGTTGGCGCGCTAATATCGTAAACAATGAGCTCGCTGTCGGTACCAACATACGCATACTTTCCGTTAAGTTCAATGGCCCAACCGACCTCGTCTCCCGGCCGATCCATGGTAGCTGCGACATGCGACGGGAATGAGGAGATGTCATCAATCTCGAAAATCCCCATGGATTCTGTACGCCCTTGAAAGCCCCAGCCAGGACCGGTCCAATATAGGTAGCCGGAGCGCGCTCGCCCGTCATTCATCCAAGGGGAGGCAGGAAAGGTATCGAGCATTTTTACGCCTGGACTCCATTCGATGGGATAGATCGCAACGTTCATGTCGCCGTCCAGAAGCACGAAATAGTCTGGTCCCAACCGCCCGGAGGCAGACTGGCCGGAGCTCACAATGGGCGCTGACATCTTTGGGTGGGCTGCGTCGCTGAGGTCCACCACACGATAGCCATCCTCCTGGAGTGTGAAATCGGGCTCCATCAGAAGTCGCTTGGTAGCGGGATCGGAGTCGAGAACGAAGTGCGCCGGCAACCGCGATACACGTTTGACGTTTTTTCCCGATATTTGATAAACGTCTCCGCCAACTACCAAAACGTCCTGAAGGAGCGTGCTGGAGTAATCGAATCCACCGCTGGGCAGTATGGCGAACGGCTCGGCTTTTGGGCCAGTTATGTCGAAAACAACCGTCTCGGCATCGGCGCCGTCCAGGCCAAGATAGAACAACGAAATGGCCACCCAACTGGTGGTCCCGGCTATTCCAGTGACTAGGTAGCTGGACGTCACTGGAACATAATCGACCGGTAGAGTCCGTTTGGCGCCGCTTGCGTAGTCTACGATTTGCATGGTGATGGGACCTTCGCCGTCCGGACCGGATCCGAGAGTGTAGTTGATACCCTGGCGCCGGTAGGCCGCAGGGTTTCCATCGAAGATCTGCCGTTGTTTAACCACGGGGCGTCCGCCACTAATATCGAAGCCCAACCAAACGGAGTGCGGGAGACCAAGGGGACCTTCCTGGCCGATGGCATAGAGCGAATTGCCTTCTAGATAAAGCGCGCTTTGATCGATAGCGGAGATATACGGCGCCTCCACCGCCTCAACCCAGACCGGGTTCTTCCGATCGTCAAGCTGGTAAACGTCCAGCCAAGTGCCGAGGTAGGGCCCTGTGTAATTACCCATGGCCACACTGCGGGAAAGGGCGTAGAGCCAGTTCCCCTTCACGGCCACTTCTCCGGTGAAATCCCCGAGAGTGACAAATGCAGATCCAATCACATCGTAGTATTCGGCGGTATCGGCAACCGCACCCGGCCCACGAATGGTCAGGCTGAGGTTCTGTGTAATACCCGCGGAAGTGGCAGCCACCACGGCTGAGCCGCCGTCGAAAAACCCGTCGCCGGCCGTAAGTTTGCCATCCGGGGTGACAGTAATATTGGCGGTCACCGCCTGCCAGGTTGCGGAAACTTCCTCAGCCCCCTGCCACGCTTTCAGTTGCGTGGTCTCGCCCGGATTCAGAATCAAAGGATCGGTCTCGAACCGGAAGGGCCGAACTTCGACCACGGTGGTAGCGCATTCGGTGGGGACGATTAGGCACGCCCAGATGCGTGCGTACGAAGTTTGGTTCACTTGCGGAGCTTGAAACATCCCGTTGGAATCAACCGAGCCGAGGTCAGCTCTCCAATTCAGTTGCCACGATCCTGGGAGATCGGGTGCGGCCGCGACCACCCGGATGGACTCTCCTGAGGAAACAGTCTGGCGGCTGGCATGTAAGCGTAGCCGCGGCAAGATCTTCAACTGGTAAGGAGCGGTGACCACCGTGGCGCCACCGTTGACTCCGGCCAATTCGAGCTGCACGGGGCCGCTTACGGCGCCATGCGGGACAGTGGATGCCGCGTTCTGGCCAGGAACTCGAATGGTGGATCCTTTCGAGGCAGTGAATAGTGCATTGACAATATTCAGCGACGCGCTTCCCTGAAAGGTGATGGGCTCACCAATATGCCCTATAGATGGCGTCGTACCGATGATTTGGATGTCGCTCGTGGAAGCGGCTGCCATACGGCTGTTCCCGGAATTCGCCGGCCCATCCGCCGCAAATCCGGACGCGGCAAATAGCACCAACGCCTGCACGACGCTTATGGAGGTTGCTGAATGATAGCGCGACATGGAAGCCTTCTTATGGATTGACAATATAGATCTCGTTCCCGGCGCGGAAAGCCACACGGCCGCCACTGCACGCAACCAGTCTGCTGACGTCATTGCTGGTCACATTGATTTGTTTGGTGCGAACCGGCTGGAGAGTGGAAACATCGAAGACGCGAAGCGTGACATACGGGGTGTTCGAGAATGTGCTGGGGTCGATCCAATAGGCTAAGTTTCCGTGGACTGCTACCGGCCCCTGGGCGTCAACGCGACCAATCACATTGCCGGCCTCGGGGTCGATCACCACTCCAGTTGTGGTAAAGAGGCGCCCATATTGAAACACCATGTGGCCGAAGTCGCCGCGGCCGGGAAGCAAGGGAACGGAGTCGAGTACAGTGACTCCATCGCTGTTAACGGCAAGCCGCCACACCGCGTCCCCGGAGGAACAATAAAGCCTTTCGGGCGTCGCGCCGGACACGAGATCCCGGCAAGTAAATGTGTGAGGCCGGAGATACTCTTGTCTTGGCGAGCCGCTGTCGAACACACGGAGAGAGTAGGGCGCGTTGCCTACACCACCTCCGGCGCTCTCGCTCAAATCGTCAATTACGGCCACGGATTTGTCTAATCCATGTAAAATCGCCAGATCGAGAATACTGTATGAAAAATCGGGCGCCGACGGATAGGAAGGAAAACCGGAGCCTGACGCATGCGTAGTCAAATCGAAGTCTCGGATCTCCTCCGAGGTCGGAGAAAACCCGCTAAAAAATCCGAGATTGTTTTGGCCGGACGAGAAATACAAGTGATTTTGATCATCGGAAAGCGCCATCACGTTGGGATTGATATTCGTTGACCAGCGGGCGGTGATTGAACCGCTCTTCGGATCAAGGGCGATGATGTGATCGCCATTTGCAGCTTCACGGTTTGGCACGGTTCCGTAGATCAGGTTGCGAGCACTGTCGTAAGCGAGATCCTTGGTCGCGATATCGACTACCGTCACTCCAGGGGTGGAGGGAAGCGACGGCTGCGGAGTTGGAACGGGGGCAGCGAGCAGCGGGATAGCGGAGATCTTCACCAAATATAAATGCCGGTCGGATGTATGAAAAGCCAAACCATCCGACCCGAATCGAACAAGATCCGCCGGCACCAGCTGGTAGCCGTTTGGAATACTCCAGTTGGCTAATTGCGCATAGCTATGGCTATCGTAGATCATGATCTGGCCGCCAGCAATCACATAGATGCGGCTGGCAGCCAAGTCCGGCGCGACGTGTGCACTGGCCCCGAGGGGAATCGGGAAATAGCCCACGACACGAGATCGCTCAGGATCGACTACACTACCGTTGGAAAGATAGAGCAAACCCTGCGCATACTTGAATTCCGCATTCCCGACTAATCCCAGAGTGCCGGAGAGCCACTGAATACCCTTGGCGTTAATCGCTTCACGTTTGGAATCCTCGAACGACCAATAGCCGTCGTACGCGTACACGGTGGTGCCCGCGGTATTGAGAGCGATTTGATAAGGCGCGCCGCTATATGCGCCCGGGCCTTGCGTGTTTTTGTCGACCTGGGGACGAACGACGCCGTGATCGAACGTCGCCAGCCAGCCGCCTTCGAGGCTAACGGTAAGCGCACCATCCGGGCCAAGAGCCATATCGACCACTCCATACTGCGTGGAGCCGCCGGTAGGATCGGCAGCAAAGTGAAGATCCCGCGAGGCGGAGGCTATATTAAATCTGCCAACGCGGTACTCTCCCGCCAGATATGCGTAGGCCGTGGAACCATCGGCAGACGTCCTTAAAAGTGAGGGCTCGCTCCCGATGAATCCCGAGCTCTCAATCTTGCCGGTGTCAGTGTCGAGAATCGCGATGCCATTTCCAATGCTGCCGGCAGTGCTGGGCAGCGCCAGCACCAGTTTGTTCGTGCCGGGAACTCCGTCCATCGCACTTACCGGGACACTCACACTTTGCAGGCCCGGGGCAACGCTTGTCATTTTGCCGCTGAATACCGGCCAGGAAGTCATGACGGAAAATGGAATTAACAGAATTTCGGACCCTGCGGCGACAGCAATCACTCGATCGCCACTGCGCGCCGCCGCGTAGATGCTAGCCGTCAAGCTGAAGGAAGCCAGCGGACGCAGCGTATTCCAATCGAAGGTGGTCAGGGTGCTCAAATTGGAAGTCGGCAACGCACCCTGAACGAAGGCAACCAGGTTGTGGTCGCGGAACGGAACGGGAATGCCACCGGAGCTGAAAGTCCCATTGATGGTGTTGGTGTCGGGCGATATGTCCTGCCCCGCGCCCGTGAAAAGTGTCCCGTTGGAGTAAACCAGCAAGCCGGTCTGCCCGAGCTGAAGGGGATTCAATTGCTTGTCGAATGTCACGCCCTGGGAATCGAAGCGCAGCTGGTAAACGTCATGCGCACCAGTTCCATATTGACTGCCTAGGGTCGCTGCATAAAATGAGTCCACCGAATCGCCGGGATAGATGGCGTCGATTGGGCCAGTATAGGCCTGCTTGCGTTGCACACCGCTGTCAAAGATGACGAGACTGCGAATCGGGTTAGGATCATTTCCGAACAGTCCCTTGGCACGCAGAACCGCCACGCTGTCAGCTTGATGGGGAATCGCGCTAACACTCGCCGGAGCCAGATATACCGGAACCGGACCGGTAGTGTCCATGGTTGAAATTCGCGGGCCGGGCTGCGTGGCTTGGAGGTCGAAGGTGCTGACTGCCGGCGCGCCTTGCAGAGCGGCAAACAGATGGCTCCCATCTCCTGACAGGACCACTTGACCAGGCTCGCTGCCCGCTTCCATCACGTCCACCACGTTCCCCGTACCCGCGTCGATACCCATTACGGTGTTGCCAAAGCCGGGGACATAGCCAGGGATTGTCGCCCATAGGCGATTTCGAGACTGGTCAAACGCAAGACCGTTGGCTGGCAGTGGAACGTGAATCACGCCCGTTGCGTCGATGGTGGGTTTGGGAAGTGGCGGCGTGGCAATCGGCGCTATGGCCGACACATGAAGAAAAACAAGTCCCAAACCTTGGATGGCGATTCCGTCGCTCCCCCAGCCTTTTGCGCGAGCGCCAAAATTCCCGACACCCATGTCCGACATTTGCTCCCGCGTCAAGGCTGCGCTTGCAATCGGGCGAAACGTGGTCAACGAATATCGGACCAACCAAGCGTTATCGCCGTCGCCCTCAGCCACGACAACGGAACGCCCAGCCGGATCTGCAATTGCGGGATAGTGATAGGCGGTCGATTGCGGAAAACCAGCGCGGCCAATCAGCACACCGGCGCTCAAGTCGAAGACATTTCCCTCGAAGTCGGTCTCGTAGTTTCCGCTCCATGAGAAACCGTTGTAGGCGGCAAAAGGCACTGTGCGGGTCGCGTTGATTCCATTCGCATCGGCGGTGAGCGAAAAGATCTGTCCATTGCCCCAACCGAAAAGCGCGTGGTCGGAAGGCCGCACGTACAACGACGTTATATTGAGCGCGAGAGTATTCGATCGAGGGGTCGCCCCATCGTAGATCACGATCTTCCCAGGAGGAATCGCGACCAGAATCGATTGTGGTTGATTCGGCAGAACTACCATCGTCACACCGGTCGGCCATGACGAAATGTCGCCCGTCCCGAGAGAGATTTCGAGATCCAGCGTACGATCGTTCAAACGGTAGCGCCTGATCACTCCCAAAGTACTGATCGAGGCGTAAAGGAATTGGCCGTCCGCTGAGACAGCGATCTGACTGGCGGTGTTCGCCAACGCCCATGAACTTTCAACCGACGCTGTTTCGGGGTCGATCTGAAAAATAGTTGTACCCGCGCTTGCAAAGAACCGAGAACGGGTCGCATCCCAAGCAAAGTCAAAGATGCCGCCGGGAAGTTGAAGCGTCTTGGTTGCGACTGGCGGTAAATCCGCTGGCAGGTTGCGGCTGAAAAGCAGAAGGAAGGTTAGCCACGCGATCGATGACTTGCGCATATCCAAGATCTTTCCGGCGCCTGGATTTCGCCTAGACGGAAAGCGCGCGGCGCACCATCGGCAATGCTTTGTCGAATGCCCACATTATATTACAGTTATTCCCACAGAAGACATGATCTTGGTCACTTAAGGCTCTTTTGAGTTGTCACTCGTGCCTGGTTATTCACCACTTACTTTGCTTTTTGCCTTCGGCCAATTGAGTACACCCGCTCTGTAATCTCTTTGAGTTGGATTCCGCCTCAGCCTTCAAGGAATCGGCACTGTAGGTTCGGCCTAGGCTCCGGGCGGCGTACCCGATCATGCGCTTCCGGCCTGGCCAGGTCCGAGTGGCGTAAACCTCGGGCAATTCCTCTTGGTCCATGGTAGTAATCTACTGCAATGCCTCGACGACTCTCGGACCGCAATCCTGCAAGAGGGACCAAGGATTGGGGTCCCTTAGTTGGGCAACGTAGATTTGGTCGAAGGTATTCGCATGCAGTCTTTAGACCGAACTCAGTAAACCTCACCGGCCGCAAGAGCGGCAGCAGAATTCGTCAATGTCATGCCCTGACAAAGCAGTTCCACTAAACTTGCGTGGTGAACTGCCAATGCGGAAAACGCATTTATTCGTCGCAATGCTTGGAGCCAGGTGAGACTTGTCGAGGTGCAGTTGGCGGATTGGATTGGATTGGTGGGCGCGGTACACCGCTGAGGCTCAGAGGCCTCGAATGCGCTAGCTATTCGCTACGGACACGACACGCCATTCTTTTGCGGCGTCCCGAGCGGCGGCTGATGCTCCACGAAGATCGCTTTGCTCCACCAGCGCTAATACATCCTCAATGGCGAACATCGTCTGCCGCACGTGCTGGCGCAAACTGCTATCCCCATCCAGATCGGAGCTTAAAATTATGTTCAGTTCGGTCTGCAGACGCCGCGCCAGATCGCGGGCCGGATTGAGGTTGCCGCGGCCGAGCTGAATCATGAGTTCGCGGGTGTTGGACGCAATGTCCTTCGTGCCGGTCAATTCTAGTCCCCGCTTCTGTTCCGGCTCTGCCGCGGGTTCGGACGAACCTTGCGCGGAATCCGGACTTGGCCTTGCTGACATCTGCGGGCTCCTTCTGCCTGAAAGAGGAGAAATGCCCTGCACATTTGACGCGGCACTTTTCGCGGGTTGAGGCACCTTTAGTATGACACGCTTGCGCCCGCCGCCACAAATGGAATTGAAAAAATTATGCCATCATCGCGCGTGGCGCGCCCGTCGCGGCTCGAATCTGGCGCGGCTCCCTGCGTCTTGGAGCGACGCGTGACGAAACGGACTCGCATTCTCTTTCGGCTGCCGGTGCACGGTGAAATGCGACCCCGGATGTTCCTGGCGAGGCAATTCGACAATTTTTGCTTCTTTGGGCGTCAGGCGCGTCTTCATCGCCGCTTCGATCCTGCGAATATCCGCGCGTTCCCCACGCGTGGCGAACGTGGATGCGACGCCACGGGCTCCCGCGCGGCCGGTGCGGCCGACGCGGTGGATGAAATCTTCCGGAACCTGGGGAAGATCGAAGTTCACCACGTGAGCGATGTCATCCACATGAATGCCGCGGGCTGCCACGTCGGTTGCAACCAGAATCCGGTAATCACCGTTCTTAAATCCAGCTAAAGCCTGATTGCGTTGGCCTTGCGTGCGATCGCCGTGGATGCGTGCAGTGTGGAATCCGCAAGCGCCGAGGCGCCGGGCCAATCGGTCCGATCCATGTTTCGTGCGCGCGAATACCAGGAACGATCCCGCTTCCTGGCGGAGCAAAGTTACCAGAAGGTCGAGTTTGCGGTCCTGCTCTACTTCATACAGGTGAAGGTCCACGCGATCGATGGGCCGGGTCGTCGTGCCGATGGCTACACGGACCGGGTTCTTCACCGACGCATTAATCAAGTGGGCGACGGATTCTTCAACGGTGGCCGAGAAAAGAAGAGTTTGCCGGCGTTCCGGCAAGTGCTTGAAGATCTGCTTGAGTGCCGGCAGGAAACCCATGTCCAGCATGCGATCGGCTTCATCCAGAACCAATATCTCCACCTTGCCCAGCTCGACTAGTTTTCGGTCGAGAAAGTCACAGAGGCGGCCCGGCGTCGCGATGACAATTTGGGCGCCCTGGCGGATCGCGCGTAACTGCGTGGTTTCATTCATGCCGCCGATCACCACAGCCAGCGGAAGCTTGAGCCCTTGCGTCAGCGTAAGCGCGCTTTCATGAATCTGCAGCGCGAGTTCGCGGGTGGGGGCCAGAATCAGAGCGCGGATGCCGCTGGATGGCTGGCCTGTCCGCGTACTTAAGGATTGAATCACCGGCAACAGAAAGGCCAGTGTCTTGCCCGTTCCGGTTTGCGCCGTGGCCACTACATCGCGGCCCAGCAAGGCCGGCGGAACGGCTTCGTTTTGTACGGGCGTCGGTTGGACGAATCCGTGCTTCATCAAATTGCTCTGCAACGCTGTGCAGAGCGGGAGTTCAGAAAATTTGTTCATTTTAGATTTAAAGAAAATATTGTTGCAGCTAGCGCGGGGAACAGTCCGGAACGTTCGGCCGCGCCGCCTTAGTCTCGGGGATAATGTGCCTCAAGCCATCTTTCAACTTGGTCGCGCTGCGACGCCAGTACCACGCGCTGCCATTTCACCAAGCCGGTTCGCTGGCTGTATTCGGCCATCACATACATCTGCTCATTGAGGACTTCAATAATACCCGGCGTTCTGGTTCGATGGAAACGGTAGAGATGCAGCCTCGTGTTGCGATCTTTGCCGGAAGCGGGCTTTTTTAAAGCGCGCTGTCCTGCGGCGCCGGGGCCGGAAAGATCCATCGGCTCGGCGGAAATGGAATTTGGCTGTCGTCTATCCACAGGAGACACGTTTCGGGTTTTCACGCGGATTCCGCTTCCAGTTGCCATGCGAGGGGTTCAAGAGAAGATTCCTCCTGACGTCTGCCTTCGAGCTTCTTCGCCATCTTCTCCTGTTGTTTTTGTTTACGCTGCGCTTCGGCTTCTTTTTGGAACGCTGGAATCTGGACCGCCAACACATTCCTGGTTGGACAATGCCGAGTTTCCCTGTTTTGGCCTCAATTGGCGCCGGTAGTTACCAGCGGTTGCGGCCACCACCACCGCCGCCGCCTTTTCGCGATCCTCCGAAGCCCCCTCGTCCGCCGTTGCCGGCGGGTTTCGGACGAGCTTCGTTGACGTTCAAGGCGCGGCCGTTCATTTCCGTTCCGTTCAATCCCGAAATCGCATTCTGAGCTTCATTGGCGCTTGTCATTTCGACGAACGCGAAACCGCGCGGCTGACCCGAATCGCGATCCGTAACGACATTGACTCGCTCAACGTTCCCAAATTGCGAAAAGGCTGAGTGCAGATCTTCCTGCGTGGTTGAAAAGTTGAGATTTCCTACAAAAATGTTGGTCATTCAGGCCTCCTAGCCAGACCGTCTCTGTCAGAATGCGCTGAAAGCCGTCGAACGGAACAAACCAGCGGTAAGCACTATGGTGGGAATAGGCAAGGACTTATTGAGTATAACACGATTCAGCGCTGACCCGCCGGAAAGCGGTGGCCACGCCCCTAAGCGCCGGACTTTTCAGCGGAGAACGGCCTTCTGCGCGCCGTCTACGGGCTGCGGCGCCGGGATTGTATCGGGACGCCTTTTCCTATTGGAACTTGCCGCCCGCGCCGCGGCGCGTTCTGCTGCAAGAAGACTCATTTGGTCCTCGGTATAGGTGAGGGTACGTTTCTCCGCGGCCTCGTTCAGCTGCTCCAGAAGAAGGCGGCACAAGAGCGGCAGCTCTTGAACTGTGATCGCGTACTTCCGGGAAAGAGCAAGATCGGCCTTTACCGTGAATTCGGCGCGTGTGCCGTCGCTCTCGAAGCGCGTAAACGCGAATACGCGGGAACCACCGTCCTGCTTAAATCCGGTCATGCTGAAACGTATTTTCTGTGCCTGCACCATAGTTATTCCTTTCGCGGCGCCGCTTCTCGCGCATTCGCGAGAACGCCACGACTCCTGTTACAACTCGGCTCGTATTCTTGAATCAAGCGGTCCTGCCGGGCGCACTCGTTGTCCCGGCACACCTCGTAAACAAATCCTGTCGGGTGCGGCTTCGTCTGCCTGGAACCCGCTCTTTCGAGATGTTCCAACAGCGCGCCGCGAATGTTCGCCGATACGCCGATGTAAACCCACTCCCTTGCATTGGAAAGACCATAAACGCCCGGCGCAAGTGGCGCGAATGTCCGCACGCCTTCAATCGAAAAGGGCCGCGGGATGAACTGTTCAAAGGGCATGGGAGGGACTCACCGTTGCGTGCGCTTCACAGAATGTCTATTCAATCAGCCTCTCGGGTTCGGCAGGCTGCGCGACGCAATCGACGGAATGCCCAGGCGTGAGGAGTTCTTCCACTGAACCAATGCCATTACAAAACAAGTGGCACTCGCTGCGACCGCCATCAAGATGGACACATACGTCACTCGGAATACCAAGAACAGTGCAGGGATAAACACGATCGCGATCGCCAGCCACGCAAACACACGGGTATAATCACGGCCAGTAGACTTCAGGTGGGAATCGAACACGGCAACCTCCTTGGTGTTGTCGGGGTGCCTAAGGGAAAAGGGAGAATCAGAGCGCCTGACTTAGCTCAGACGGCCTGCGAGCGTACAAAACCGTTCGCTCGTCTTATTGTCTCAAATGCGCAACGTATTGTCAATTAAACTACTTCTTTGGCGTGCCAACTAACTTGAAGCAACAACTTCTTTCGCTGTTGTCGCGGTTGCTACTCACGCTGCGGCCCTGCCGGCAGTTACCGGCGAGAGGCTCGCTTGGCGACGGCTTTGCCTGACGATGCCTCGCCTAGCTTCGCCGCTCTCGCCTGCCCCGCTTTGGTCAGCAAGCGCGATTGTTCGTACATCTCGATCCACTTCTCGCTCGGAATAGCCGAGATCAGCTCGCCGATCGCTGCCAGCGGCAAATCGTCCGGAGACTCGAAATGAACGCAGCACTTCCCCATGTCAAGCTTCTTCCCCGCCGACTGGAACGCCGTCTTCAGTTGCTTGAGCTGACTCGCGCTTCCATAAGCGCCCATGAGGTAGAGCGAGCAGTAGTTTTTCTGCGATGAGAGTGCGACGTAGCACATCGGCTGCTTGTTGTGGGTGTCCGGATAGCGGGACAACGGTATCACCCAGCCGATTGTGCCCCAGACGAGACACTCCTCGTAACCGCGCGGAATGTGCTTGTTGACGAACGCACGCACCGCCCTGATCGTCTTCGCACGATCCGCAGGGAGCGAAGCGATGTATTGGGCTGGCGTCTTGACGTTCGAAGGTGGCTTCATGCTGGAACGGCGTCGCGGCCAAAAAAACTGGCGCGCCCGGAGGGACTCGAACCCCCGGCCTATTGGTTCGAAGCCAATCGCTCTATCCAGCTGAGCTACGGGCGCGTGGTGTCATGCCCATCGTAACATCGCCCGCTGCGTGTTTGTTGTGAATCAGCCGGCGGACTCGTTATCATAATCGGGCGTGAGCGAAAAGCGTGCGGCGAAGAAGCGAAAAGGACAAGCGGGCAAGGCGGCGGTCAGCGAGGCCCCGGTCGAGATCGACAAATCTGCATTGACCGTGCAGCAAGCCGCGGCCGTCCTGCTCGTCGGGCTCGTTTTAGGAATCGGCGTCTTGAACGAGTGGGGACCGCTCAACGGATTTTTCAACATCACCAAGTGGGAATGGCCGTGGCAGGATCTCTCGCCCATTCAGATGGGCCTTGCATTGCTCGCGCCCTTCCTGCTGATCGCCGGCGTGATCTGGAGCGCGGATCGAACCACGCTACGCGTGCCAATGTGGTTTTGGCTCACGGCGCTGGTCATCGCAAATTTCTGCCTCCAACTTTTCAGCGTGCTGGCGGATCCGCGCGGAGCCGAACGCATTCTCCAAATCGTCGCTTCGCCGGACGCGACGTCCTATTTCACGGACGCCCTCACCATTCAACATCTCCCCGAGTGGCTCGGGCACTTCGATCGGGCGGAGCTGCACGGACACGCCGGCACTCACCCGGCCGGTCCGATTGTTTTCTACTACGCGTTCGCGCAAATGTTCGGAAAGGATGCCGGAGCTTTGCTTGGCGGCTGCGCGGTTGGTCTCATGGCGAGTTTCGGAATCATCGTCATGTATCTTTTCGCCGGGTTATGGACGGACGACCGCCGCGCGCGCCTGCTGGCCAGCGCCTTCTATGCATTGCTGCCAGGCTTGACGGTCTTCTTTCCGGAACTGGATCAGGTCAACCCGATTTTTTCCATGCTCTTGATCTTTACGTTCGTGAAAGCTCTGAACGACGCACGCCGCTGGTATCGATTCGCTTTGGCGCTTGGCGCCATTCTGTTCCTGGCTAGCTTTTTCTCGTACAATCTTCTGACCATCGGCGCATTTCTTCTGTATTACAGCTTCTGGTGGCTTTGGAGAAAGGGCCCGCCGCTAGTGTTGCTGCGGGCGGCCGCTCTTTCCGTCGCGATTGCCGCCGGCCTGTATCTTCTGTTATGGGCCGCAACTGGGTATAACCCACCCGCTGCGCTCCTCCATGCGCTGGCATTGCAACGCGGCAACGCCCAGAAGCTGGCGCGCGCCTATTCTGTGTTCGTCTGGACGGATCTATACGATTTCGCGCTCGCCGCAGGCATCATTGCAGTCCCGATACTCGCGTTTCGTGTGATGAAACTTCGCGAGGATTACAAGGTGAATCCGAATGGCGCCGCGCTCATGCTGATTGGCTTCGCAACCGTGCTGACGGTGGATTTCTCCGGCCTCTTGCGCGGCGAAACCGCTCGAGTGTGGTTGTTCCTTCAACCGTTGTTGGTGGTGCCCGTGGCGATGGAACTTGCCCGGCTGAAATGGAACTGGCGGATTTCGATTCTCAGCATGCAATGGTGGCTGCTGGTGTTGATTAAATCGAAGATGTCTTTTATCGAGCCGTAACCGCTTTAAATTTTCAGCGAGAGCAGCTCCGCCAGTTGCTGGAATTCTTCGGTCCATTCCGTCTCGCCTTTTTCCACCATCTCCGGATAGACTTTTTCCAGCACGTTGTAGCAAAGATTCTGAAGCGACCACAACACCACCTGGAACGGCAGCGACTTGGCCGCCGCCACCTGTTCGCGCAGTTTGTGCAGGTGCTGCAACTCGAGCGGATTTTCGAAAAATTGTTTCGCGTTGCGCTCCAGATGCCGGCGCAGCGTCATTTCCAGTGTGGTAACGTCCGGCGTCCCATCCGCCATCCGCAAATCTTCCACCAGGCTCTGAATCAGTTCCAGATTCAGCTCGCCGGATTCGAGAGCCCGGCGCAACATTCCGTTCAGCGCGATCTCGGCGGTAATTCTCATGGCGTTCGGAATCGGCACATGACAATCGTGCATGAAGCGCAGCAGCGGGGCTTGATTGTCGTAAAGCTGCCGGTACGCCGATTCGATCCCGCGCAGCGACGGCTTCAGAATCTCGTTCAGTAGCTTGCGCTGCTCATCGCGGAACAGGTTTCTGAGCGAATAGGTGTGGCCGCCGAACCCTTGATCGATCAGGTGGATGGTGTCCGGAACGTCGGAGCGCGTGAACGCGTCGCGCACCGCCTTCACCAGATCGCGATAGGCTTCGTCGCTGGTAAAAACAGATACGCCGCCGTGCAGGTTGTGATCACCGAAGTGCACAGCTCCGAACATCAGTGTTTCGGATTCCTGCACGATTCGAGAAGTGAAGCGCGCCTTGCCGAACGCCAGCCGCATTTTGCCCGAGCGTTTCAGCCGGAAATCTTTGCCATCCACTTCGTACGAATAGATCCGCTCCTCCTCCGGCTGATGTTCGAACACGGAGCTGATGGCGTAGTGCGCGCCCACCTTCAGCATATCCACCATGGCGGGCTTGACGAATTTCGAGTAAATGTTCGCGCCATCGCCATGTTCCGGGACATTGCTTTTTGCGAGCTTTAACCTTGCGAGGAAGCGTTCTTCGATGGAATCGTCGAACATCTCCTGCGCCAGTTGCACCACACGTCCGGCGTATTGGATCACCTGCACGGTTTCGATCCCGGAGATCTCGTCGAAAAACCAGCCGCAGCTGGTGTACATGAGCATGGCGTGCCGCTGGAGCTCGAGCAGCTTCCACACGTGGACGCGCTCGGCACGCAGAATATTTTTGCGGCGGAAGTGCTTGGCTCCGAACTGTTCGCGGCTTTCCGGCGACCGGTCCAGCACCACGGCGATATATTCGTTGCGCGCCGCCCACGGATCTTTGACGTAGCGCGCTGCAGCTCTTTCATACATCGGCGCCACTTCATCGCGCAGCCAATCCAAGGCGGCCCGAAGCGGAGCGCGCCATTCCTGATTCCAGCCGCCGTGCCCGCCCGAGTTGCAGCCGCAGTTACGGCTCCAGCGGCCGACGCCGTGTACGCAGCTCCACGCAGTGTTCTCCAGAATCTCCACCTTTTGCTCGGGTGGATACAGCGCAAGAAATTCAGCGTAATTGGTTATGCGAGCCAGATCGTTGGACTCGATGTAGCGCAGGGCGTATGACAACGCCATGTCGCCATAGCGGTGATGATGGCCGTAGGTTTCGCCATCGGTGGCGATGTGCGCCAGTTGCGCCCGGCCAGGCTGCTCGGGAAGCGAACTTAGCAGCCGCCGCGCGAAGATCTCGCCGTTGTTGAGCAGTCCCTCGAACGCCACCGCGCGAGAGATGGGGCCGTCGTAAAAGAACAGATTGATGGAGCGCCCGCTGGCGAGATCGATTTTGTAGGAGCGCGTGGGGTCGATGCTGCCATCCGTGACATCCCGGCCATCCACGGATTTGGCCTGCGAGGGCGCCAGCACCGTATAACGAATGCCATGCTGCGCGAGAATGTCGAGAGTCTCCAGATCCACCGCGGTTTCGGGCAGCCACATCCCCTCGGGGTCGCGGCCAAATCGATAGCGAAAATCCTGGATGCCCCAATACACCTGGGTGAACTTGTCGCGCGCGTTGGCGAGCGGCATGATCATGTGGCTGTAGCACTGTGCCATCGCTGAACCATGCCCGGAAAAACGCTGGAGGCTGGCGCGATCCGCCGCGAGAATGTCTCGATACGTTTCCGGAGCTTTTTCCGCGAGCCAGGAAAGCAGGGTGGGCCCAAAATTAAAATTGATGGACGCGTAGTTGTTTACGATCTTGATGATTCGATTGCGATCGTCCAAGATTCGCGACGCGCCATTCGGCGCATAACATTCCGCGGTGATCCGCTCGTTCCAATCGTGATAAGGATAGGCCGAATCCTGCTGCTCTATTGCCTCCAGCCAAGCATTCTCGCGCGGGGGTTGGTAGAAATGGCCGTGGATGCACAAATACCGCATAAAACGTTTCTCGTGTTCTCGTTTCTGGTTTCTCGTTCCTGGTTCAGCACCTCTCTGTCGGGTTTAGAACGAGAAACGAGAAACGGGATAACGAGAAACGGGTAACTAAGCTTTTTTCGCTACTACCGCCGTTCCGTAACAAAGAACTTCGGTAACGCCCTGCATCACTTCGGTAGCGTCATAGCGGACTCCGATGATTGCATTGGCGCCCATTTGGGCCGCGTGCTCGGACATTCGCTGGTAGGCGTGCGCGCGGGTTTCTTCACAAAGTTTCGTAAACAGTGTGATGTCGCCGCCCACCAGTGTTTGCAGGCTAGCGCCCACGGTTCCGAAAATCGAGCGCGAGCGCACGATGATTCCGCGCACCAGGCCGAGATTGCTTTCGATCTTGTAGCCATCCAAAGTGAACGCCGTGGTTACCATGTGCGCGTCGACTAAAGGCAGATGTTGTTCCATTTATCCTCTCAATCCCGCTTGCACGCCGCGCATGAACGCGAGACTCTTCTGCATGCCGAACAGCGGGTCATTCTCATGGATTTCGTATTCTAGCATCACTCCGCCGGTGTATTTCATTTTTCGAAGCTGCTGGAAAATACCGGCGATGGGCAGCACACCTTCACCAACATCGCATTGGCTGTCGCGCTCCTTCGCGTTGGCGAGATCCTTGATGTGCATGCTGAGAAGACGGGGACCGGCTTGCCGAATGGACTCGACGACATCCACACCGGTTCGCGCGGTGTGCCCGCAGTCGATGCATAATCCGCAGCGCTGATCCATATTCTTCACCGCGTCGAGAACGCTCTGCGGAGTGGGAAACTGCTTGTCTTCCGGACCGTGGTTGTGAAGCGCGATTTTGATGTCGTATTCCTTGACGAACTTCTCCATCTTCGGCAGCGTGACATGGGTCGGCGCGCAGACGATGATCGGCATACCGGCCAGCTTCGCGTATTCAAATTTGTGCCGGATATCCGCTTCGTCGTCTTTGTCGAACGCTACGTTGCCGCCGCCTTCGATAATGAAGCCGGCATCCTCGAACTCTTTTCGGCCAGCCTTGATTTCATCCGGCGTGGAATCGATCGGCAGGTGGAACTCCTTGATGTTGATATAGCGCACGTTCATGCGCTTCAGCATCGCGATGGCCTGCTGCCGCGAGAACTTGCGCAGCGAGTAGGTTGCGACGCCCAACTCGAAATCGTTCATGTGTCGAGTGTACCGCGTGGGGCGGGCAATCCTGCCCTCAGCGGGTTTCAGCCGGCGTAATTTACATATGCAGTTCGTGCACTAAGAACGCGAATCGGTCCGCCGCTTCGTCGATCCGTTTCGTCGTGGGTTTGCCGGCTCCGTGCCCGGCGCGTGTTTCAATCCGGATGAGTATCGGGGCCGGACCTCCCTGCGCCGCTTGCAGGGTAGCCGCGTATTTGAAGCTATGCCCTGGCACCACCCGGTCATCGTGATCCGAAGTTGTGATCAAGGTCGGCGGATAGTGCGTGCCGGGCTTGATGTTGTGCAGCGGCGAATAAGCGTACAGCGCCTTGAACTCCACTGGATTTTCGGGCGATCCGTAATCGCCCTCCCAAGCCGCGCCGATGGTGAATTTGTTGAATCGCAGCATGTCCATCACGCCCACCGCCGGCATGGCTGCGCCGAATAGATCCGGACGCTGGTTCAACACCGCGCCGATCAGCAATCCACCGTTGCTGCCACCGAAGATCGCGAGCTTCGGCGTCGACGTGTATTGGCTCGATATCAAATATTCCGCCGCCGCAATGAAATCGTCGAAGACGTTTTGCTTATGCAGCTTGGTGCCAGCCGTGTGCCAGGCTTCGCCGTATTCCGATCCGCCGCGCAGGCTCGCGACAGCCAGAACGCCCCCCATTTCCACCCAGCCCAAAAACGTCGGGCTGAAATTCGGCGTCAGAGCTACGTTGAATCCGCCATAGGCGTACAACAGCGTTGGATTCTGCCCGTTTCGTTGCAGACCCTTCTTGTGCACCAGGAACATCGGAACGCGCGTGCCGTCTTTGCTCTTGTAAAACAGCTGCTCGGTCTCATATAGCTTCGGATCGAAGCTCAATTTGCTTTCGCGCAGCAGCTTGCTCTGATTCGTCTTCAAATCGTAGCGATAGAAGGTGAGCGGAGCGGTGTAGCTGTCGAACGAATAAATCAGCTCGGTGTCGGTGGAGTGCGCGGATGAAAAACCTGAGGTTCCCAAACCCGGCAGTGAAAGCTCATGCTCGATTTTTCCGCTTACGGACGCGATCTTCGCTACCGAATGGGCGTCCTTCAAATAGCTCAGGACCAGTTTTCCCTCAACATACTGGGCGTTGCTCAGCGTTTCCGCCTGCTCGGCAACCGCCGTTTTCCACTTCGCGCGGTCCGGAGAGTTTACATCGATCACAATCACGCGCCCTTTCGGCGCGCCTTCCGTCGTAAACAAGTAAAACGTGCTGCCCTCATTGCCAAGAAAACGGAACTGGGCGGTGAGATCATGGATCAACTCCACCACTTTCGATCCTGGCGTTTTCAAATCCTGATAGAAGAGCAGGTTCTTTCCGGCGTCACCCGTTTCCACGTGGATCAACAAATAGCGGCCATCGTCGGACACGGTGGCGGCGAAGAGCCAGTTCGGATGGTCTGTGCGCTGATAGATCAATTTGTCCGCGGACTGCGGCTCACCCAGCGTGTGCAGATAAAGCTGAGCGTTTTTGTTGGAAGCGGTGAGCGCCGCGTTGGTGTCGGGCCGAGGGAAGCTTTGGTAGTAAAAAGCGCGTCCATCCGCCGTCCATTCCGCGTTCGTGAATTTGGTCCATTGCACTAAGTCCGGACGGTCCTTTCCAGTCGCGATATCGCGCACGTGCCACTCGGACCAATCGGAACCCGCTTGCGCGATGGAGTAGGCGAGAAGTTTTGCGCGGCGATCCACGGATAATCCGGAGAGCGCGGCGGTTCCGTCCGCGCGCAACGTATTCGGATCGAGCAGAGCTCGTTCCGTACCGTTCGGCTGATCCGCCATGTACAACACGTCTTGATTCTGAAGCCCGTCATTGCGGAAGAAGAAGTACTTCCCGGCGACTTCGAAGGCGCTGTTATAACGCGCGTAGTTGAAGAGTTCGGTCAGACGCGCATGAATTTTCGCGCGCTGGGGAATTTGAGCGAAGTATGCCGCGGTAACTTTGTTCTCCGCTTCCACCCAAGCCTTGGTCACGGGGGAATTCGTGTCTTCCAGCCACCGGTATGGATCGGGGACCTTGGTTCCGTGATAATCGTCGACCTGGTCGACCTTTTTCGCTGCAGGATACACGTATTTTTTCGCATCCACATTGGCGGAGGGCGCAACAATCGCGCACACGAGTGCCAAGCCCGCCGCCAGGCAAAATAAAGCTTTCATACTTATAGTTTATTCAGGTCGATGTGGGGCTCCAACACTTCCTTCGAGCGCAGCAGTTCATCCCAAGTCAGTTCGCGCCCTTCGTAAGCAGCGTTCCGGCCTAGCATCGCCGTCAACGCAGATTCCACGCCCAGCGCTGCCTGATTGTGGAATTTGTTGCTCGAAATGCTGTTGATGAATCCTTTTTGCTTCTCGCTGTCGGCTTGGGCTAGATTGTCGGAGAAGTTTCCGCTCGCCGAGAAATTTCCCGCGCCCGCGTCCTGCTTATCGCTGTCTCCGCCGAAGACCCACTTTTCATCGCCCCAGATTCCAAGCGGCCCGGAATAGGGCGATGACGACGATCCCTTGGTTCCAAAGAAGCGCTCGTTCACATCGAATTGCCCTTTGCCGAACTGCGTGGAGCTGAATCCAACGTCCACGCCGTTCGCATACTGGAACACTATGTCGAAGTGCGATGAGCAGGTATCGTTCGGGAACATGTTGCGGCCGTTGTGACCGTGGCGCCCGCCGGCTTTGGTTGGATGTCCCTGCATCACCCAGTTGCAAATATCGATGGCGTGGATATTCTGCTCTACGATGATGTCGCCCGAGAGCGTTTTGTCCTGAATCCAATTGCGCAGGCGCGACAGCGGCGTTGCTTCGTCCGGATAATTCAATCCGATGCGCGGACAGTAATAAAATGCGGCGCCCGTAGCGATGTCGCCCAACGCGCCCTGGTGAATGCGATTCACGAGTTCGATATACGGGGGCGCCATGCGAATCTGGAAGCCGACATCGAGACTGACTTTTCCTTCCGCCTTCTTGCCGATTTCCAAAACGCGTTTCGCGCCCGGAACGTCAATCGCCACCGGCTTCTCGCAATAGACGTGCTTACCCGCATCCACCGCCGCGGCCAGATGCTGCACGTGGAAGTAAGGCGGAGTTGCGATCACGATCGCGTCGATGTCCTTGGATTCCAGGATTTCCAGGTACGAGTGCGGACCGACAAAGGTCTTCTGTACTCCCGGCTGGCCTTTGGCCGAGGACAGTTGGTCCACAAGCTGTTTGGCTTTCTCCAAACGGTCCGGAAACATGTCGGCGAGCGCCGTGACATGCGCATCCGTGTTTTTGAGAATGGTCTCGAGATGCGTGGAACCACGCCCGCCGCACCCCAGCAATCCCACGCGCACGGCCGAATTCGCCTGCATCCCGCGCACCACCTGCGGCTTCAAGATCGTGAACGCCGCAGCGCCCGTCGCGGCCGTCAAAAATCCACGGCGGCCCATGTCTTCGCTCTTCATTTTTCATCTCCTTTGATGGATCGGCTTCAGCCAATCAATTTCTCTAAGAATGCTTTGGATGCCAGAATATCTTCGGTTTGTTTGGCGCCGCTGATTTCGCGTTCAATCGTGACCGGACCGCGATAGCCCGCCTTCTTCAACAATCCGATCACCACCGGAAAATTCACTTTGCCTTCGCCGATCGCCACTTCGCGCCCCAGTTGCTTCGGATCCGTCGGGTACAGTCCATCTTTCGCGTGAATGCCGAGCGTGTGCGGCGCGAGCAACTCCACTGCGTCCGCTGTGTTGGCTTTTCCGTAAAGAATCAAGTTGGCCAGATCGAAATTGACGCCGACATTATCCAAGCCCACGTCTTTGATGGCGCGCACCAGCGTGATGGGAGTTTCCTGTCCGGTTTCGCAGCGGAACGTTTGTCCGTTTCTTTTGCAATATTGCGCGACGGTGCGGATCGCCTCGACCGCCTCCTTATACAGCGCCTCGTTCGGATTCTCCGGAATGAACCCGCAGTGGGTTTGGACGCCCGGAATTCCGGCCTTCTTGGCAAAGTCCGAAACCTGTTTGACGCGAGCGATGCGTGCCTCGCGCGATTGCCTGGGCACCAGACCGATGGTTTCCGGTCCTTTGTAAAAATCGTAAATCTCCGGCCCCGGCCCCCCCGCGATTGCGGAGGTCACTTCAATGTTGTACTTCGCGATCGCGTCGCGCAGCGCTCCCAGCGTCGCGTCGTCGAAAAGACCGATCGACAATTGGCACGTCGGGAATCCAAGATCGTGCACGCGTTTCAGCACCGCATCCGGATTCTTGGTGAGCCCGGTCACAACGCCCAAGCGCATGGGCTTTTTTTCTTGCGCGTTCATCGCCGGCGAAAGAGCCATCGCGGCCGTGGCGGCCTGCAAAACCTGCCGCCGATTCATTAATGTCTGCATTAGCGTTAGTGTATCTCAGCGACTTGAAACCGGTCACCAACGGAGAGATCATTGAGACGGCTATGCGCACACTTCGCGTCATGTTATTCCTGCTGTCTGCCGCGGCCGCCGCGCTCGCGCAGACCACGAGCGGATGGAAACTCATCTGGAGCGACGAGTTCAACGATGCCGCCGGATCGCCGCCGAATCCGAAGAACTGGAATTACGACCTCGGCGGCGGAGGCTGGGGCAACGGCGAGGCCGAGACGTACACGAATTCGCCCAACAATGTTTTTCAAGACGGCAAGGGCAATCTCGTGATCCGAGCGCTGCGCGACAATTCCGGTAACTACACATCCGCGCGCCTGCAAACGGGGGCTCCCACCGCATCCACGTCCACCGCGGATTTGAGCTGGAAGTATGGACGCGTCGAAGCGCGCATCAAGCTTCCCTTTGGACAAGGCGTGTGGCCGGCCTTTTGGATGCTCGGCGAAAACATCGGCACCGTAAACTGGCCACAGTGCGGCGAAGTGGACATTATGGAAAACTTCGGCACGTTCAATAACAACGCCAACATCAACAACGGAACCGCGCACGGACCCGGATACTCCGGCGGCGATGGTCTCACCGCGGCGTACACGCTGCCGATGGGCGAAAAAGTGGCGGACGATTTTCACATCTATGCCATCGAGTGGTCGGAAAACTCCGTCGATTGGTTTGTGGACGGCGCATCCTATCTCCACCTCACGCCCGCCTCGCTGCCCGCCGGCACGCAGTGGGTGTTCAACAATCCGTTTTTCCTGCTTCTCAACCTCGCGATCGGCGGGCCCAACACGTTTCTCGGCACGCCCGATCCGAATGCGCCGTTTCCGGCGCAGGAAATGCTCGTCGATTATGTACGCGTTTATCAGCCGCAGACAATCAACACTTCGACGCCGGTCATCACGCCCGGCGCGGTAGTCAACGCAGCATCGTACCTCGGCGCGATCGCTCCCGGGAGCCTCGCCAGCGTCTACGGCAACAACTTCACCGATCCAAAGCAATCGGCCCATCCTCCAGCCGATCCCAATTTCCCCACCACATTTTCCAATGTCACGGTCAGCGTCGATGGCGTGAATGCGCCGCTCGTGTTTGTTTCCGCCACGCAGATCAATTTTCAAATACCGTGGGAAACCAAGCCCGGACCCGCTGTGAACATCCAAGTCACGCGCGATCAAGTCTCGAGCAACATTGAGCCGATTACCATCGCCGCCGCGCAATCGCCGTCCATGTTTCTGTTCGATTCCACGAACGGCATCGCCTGGGTCACCGGCGCCGGATGCTCCAGCGAATGCGCCGTCACCGCCGGCACGCAGTACCAGCTTTGGGCGAACGGATTGGGTCCGAAAAATTCTCCGGAATCCGACGGCACGCCGGTGGTCTTCACCGGGTCGCTGACGCCGCTCGAAGTTCCCGGCAGTCCCACAAGTTGCCAGTTGACCATCGGCGGCAAGAAAGCCGTGGTCGATTATTGCGGCGCCGCGCCGGGATTGATTATCGACCAGGTCAACTTCACGTATCCCGCGGGGATTTCCACCGCCGCCCCATTCGTGGACGCAACGCTCACCATCGGTGGCGTCACTGGGCGATTTCGAGTGCCTGCTCCCACCGCCGCTGCCGCCGATCAGCGCGCCGATCAACTGCTCGCGCAGATGACGATGGATGAAAAAGTGAAGCTGGTGGCCGGCGATGGTGGTCCGATTACGAACATTATTCCGCTGCCTCGGGGCGCGGGCGGCTTTATTGCCGGCAACGCGCGTCTGGGCATTCCGGATCTCTACTATTCCGACGGAAGCGTGGGCGTGGCGAACGGCCAGGCTCCAGCCACGTCGCTGCCTTCTTCGATCGCGAGCGCCGCTACCTGGGATTTGGATCTCGCATACCAATACGGAAAAGTGATCGGTACTGAAATGCGCGCCTACGGACTCAACGTGAATCTCGGCGGCAACACGAATCTCATCGGCCGCGAGCCGCGCGATGGACGCACCTTCGAAACCAAGGGTGAAGATCCGATTCTTGCCGGCAGCATCGCCGCTGCACATATTCGCGGAACGCAGGACCAACACGTCATCGGAGGAATCAAGCACTTCGCCTTCAACGATCAGGAAACCGGCCGTACCTTGGCCGATGTCACTGTCGACGAGCGCGGCGGACGTGAGAGCGATCTGCTGGCTTTCGAGATCGCGCTCAAGGAATCGAATGCGCAGTCCGTTATGTGCTCCTACAACCTGCTCAATGGCACATGGGCGTGTGAGAATCCGCATCTGCTGAACGACATCCTCAAAGGGGATTGGGGATTCCAAGGTTTCGTGATGTCCGATTGGTGGGCCACTCACAGCACCACTGCGGCGGCGCTCGCCGGTTTGGATCAAGAACAACCGGACAATCAGTTTTTCTCCGCGCTGCCGCAAGCCGTCGCTAGCGGCCAGGTTCCTCAATCCCGTTTGGATGACATGGTGCATCGCATTTTGCGTGCGATGTTCGAAGCCGGATTGTTCGACAATCCGCCGTCGCTCGGCCCGATCGATATCGCAGCGGATCAAGCCATCGCGCAAACTGTGGAGGAACAGGGCGCGGTGCTGCTGAAGAATTCCAACGGCCAGCTTCCGCTCAACGCCACTTCGGTTGCATCGATCGCCGTCATTGGATCGCACGCCGATATCGGAGTGCTTTCGGGCGGCGGTTCGGCGCAAGTGCATCCAACCGGTGGTCCCGCGCTTACGGAAGGCTATCCCTGCCAGCCTTGCTGGGCGCAAGTGATTTGGGATCCTTCGTCGCCGCTCAAAGCGATCCAAGCCAAAGCTCCGCATGCCACGGTGAAATTCGATCCAGGCACGGATTCCGCCCAGGCCGCATCGCTCGCGGCTGCATCGTCGGTTGCGATTGTCTTCGTCAGCCAGTGGACCAGCGAAGGCATGGATCTGCCCAGCCTGAACTTCACCGACGTGATCCACGCTTCGCCCATCAATCAGGACGCTCTGGTCGCAGCGGTTGCTGCGGCCAACCCGCATACCATCGTCGTCATGGAGAACGGCGGCGCGCAGGTGCTGCCTTGGCTGGATTCGGTCAGCGCGGTGCTGGAAGCGTGGTACCCCGGCCAACGCGGCGGCGAAGCGATCGCCAACATTCTGTTTGGGGCCGTCAATCCATCGGGCAAGCTGCCCATCACATTTCCCGCGAGTGTCTCAGATCTTCCGCATCCTGTGATCGCGGGTACGCCTAATGCCACCGATCCCTTTCCCGTGGATTATTCCGAAGGCCTGCTGGTCGGTTACAAATGGTACGACGCGAAGCATCTGGCTCCCGCGTTTCCGTTCGGGTTCGGTTTGTCGTACACCACGTTTTCATTTACAAATTTAAAAGTCGCAGGCGGATCATCGGAAGGTTTTCAGGTAACGTTTGATCTGACGAACACCGGCACGGTCGGCGGCGCCGAAGTCGCGCAGGTTTACCTCGGAATGCCGACAAGCACAGGCGAGCCGCCCCAGCGGCTGGTGGGATGGCAGAAAGTCTTTCTGCAGCCAGGCGCGCAACAACAGGTGAATATCGCGGTTCATGCGAATGATCCCACGCATCCGCTTTCCTGGTGGGACGCGAAATCCAATAGCTGGCAGGTTGCCACCGGCGATTATTCGGTATACGCCGGCAATTCTTCGCGCAATCTTACGTTGGCGGGAACCTTTCGGGTCGGATCTTAGTAGAGCTTGTTCCCGGCAAGCGTGGATTTCACCACGCCGTCTTCCACGGACAGCTTGTATCCGCTGCCGCCGATCCCGCTCCAACTTCGGACGTCAAAACTCCCCGCACCCGCGCTCAATCGATAGACCGCGAGATTCCGAAAGGTGAGCGGCACGTCCGGGATACACTTTTCCGGCAGACCAGGCGCTTTGATGAAGTAAACCGTCCCCGCGCCTGTCACGCGCGCTTTCCCGTCTGATTCCAAGAGCACGGCCGTCTTCTCATCAATCGCGATCGCGCGCGGCGTATCGGTCCAGCCATCCTTCGCGATGCGAGCTAAAAATACCAGCAGTCGTCCCATGCGGTCTCGTGCCACAAAATGGCTGTCCGTGATGATTCCACCAAGCATCGGAACATGCAGAAAATCGCGCGTGAGGGTGACGTGTTCATCGAACGGATTTGCGAGCGCTTCCTTCGACTTCACCGTATCTTTGAGCGCGGCAAAACTGTAGTCGCCAAGCACAGCCAATCCAGCGCTCGTGCCACCCACCGGAACGCCGTTCTTGATGGCCTCATTGATGGAGTCCGCGACGGGCGTGCCGCTCCAGAAATTGATGTAATTGTCCTGGCTCCCTCCGGCGAGGAAAACCGCCGACGCTTTGCGGATAGTCTCAGCGACGAACGGCTGTGCGGCACCCTCGCGGGAAGTAATGATCAGCGTCTCAACCGCGCTCATCGCCGGACATAGCTTTCGGACATACGGGTTATAGGCATCGGTTCCGGACGCCCGTAACACCACGAAATTCCCGCCGCTTCCGGCAAGCTCGCACATCCAGTGAAACGCGGCGTCCTGATCTTCGCCGCCACCCATCAGCGCAAATCCAGGTTTCGTCTTTCCGGCCACAGCGCTCGGTTCGCCCGAGACAAAATACTTGTAGCCAGGCCCTTCGGCAGCCAACATCCGGCCGTAAAGACACACCAGGCAAATGCATAAAGAAAGGCGTAAAACAGGCTTGGATCGGCTCATCGGAAATGAAGTCCCAACTGGTGTTGGGCGAAGTACTATTTTTCGGTCACAACGGCTATGGCGTATGCCATAATATAGCCTACCGAGCGTTTCTTTGGGACCGGTAGGGGGACCTGGTTTTCTCGGGTGGCCCTTATTGTACTCATCTCCATAGGGAAGTGCATGCCACTCGAATGTGCCGTTTGCCGGACCAGTAATCCAGACGGGTCCGTGGCATGCGTCAACTGCAGCAACCCCATGGTTTCGCAGGAGCGCTTCGATGAGTCGACGGCAGCCGACGTCGCAGTCAAGCACGATCATTCCTCTACCGGCGCGCTTCTTCCCGGGACGCTTTTAGCCGGCCGATACGAAATCCTCAAGATGCTCGGCGAAGGCGGCATGGGCGCGGTCTACAAGGCAACGGATCGCGAACTGGACCGCACTGTCGCGGTGAAAATCATCCGCGGCGAGCTGGCCGACAATCCTGACATCCTCCAGCGCTTCAAGCAGGAACTGATCCTGGCCCGTTTGGTGACACATCGCAATGTCATCCGCATCTTCGACATCGGAGCGGCAGGCGACATCAAGTTCATCACCATGGATTTCGTGGACGGCCGCGATCTCAAGAGCGTCCTGACCGAACAGCGCAAACTTCCCGCCGGCAAGGCATGCGACATCGTGCGCCAGGTTTGTCTGGGCCTCGAAGCCGCCCACGTCGAAGGCGTCGTTCATCGCGACCTGAAGCCACAGAACATCATGCTCGATTCGCAGGGCCGCGTCTATCTGATGGACTTCGGCCTGGCACGATCCATGGAACTGGTCGGCATGACGCGAACCGGAGCGTTGCTCGGAACGCCGGCATACATGTCACCCGAGCAGGCGAAGGGCGAGAAGGTAGATGCCCGCACCGATCTTTTTTCGCTCGGGGTCATTTTCTACGAACTAGTGACCGGCGTTCTGCCTTATCAAGCCGAATCCATGATGGCGACGCTGATCAAGCGCGCCAAAGAGCCGCCCACGCCACCCATTCAGGTGGAGCCCTCTTTGCCCCCGGCAATCAACGATTGCATCATGAAGTGCCTCCAGATCAAGTTGGAGCGCCGCTATCAAAACGCCGGCGAAATCCTGGCCGATTTGGGATTTTCTTCGGGCTTGCACCCGACGCCCGCGCCGGCACCGGTAAGTGCCGCCAGACCGGCGGAAACGCCTTCCACGCTCTCGCCGGGCAGCCAGTTCGGACCGCGCTACCGCATCGAGGCCTTGCTGGGCGAAGGCGGCATGGGCAAAGTCTATAAAGCCTACGATCTGGACGTCGGCCGCAACGTGGCCCTGAAGCTGGTTAAGCCGGAACTCGCGCGAAATCCCGCTTCCATGGAACGGCTGAAGCAGGAGCTGCTGCTGGCCAGCCAGATCTCGCATAAGCACATTCTTCGCATCCACGATTTGGGAGATGTGGGCGGTCTCAAGTTCATCTCGATGGCGTATGTAGATGGCAAGGACCTCCACAATCTGATCGCGAACGAGGGCAAGCTGCCTATCCCGCGCGCCATCACCATTGCCCGCCAACTGTGTCAGGCCCTGGAGGCCGCGCACAACGAAGGCGTCGTCCATCGGGATCTGAAGCCGCAGAACGTGCTGATGGATTCCAACGGCCAGGTGTTCATCTCGGATTTTGGATTGGCCAAGTCGCTCGAAGGCCCATCCACGATGATGACCAATGCGGGCGAAGTTCTGGGAACGCCGCGCTACATGTCCCCGGAACAGGCCGAGTCGAAATCGGCCGACAACCGCAGCGACCTTTACTCGCTCGGGCTGATTCTGTACGAGATGGTCACCGGAGACCTGCCCTTCGGCAGCGACTCCGTCATGCAGACCATGTATCAACGGGTCACGCAGGACCCCAAGAGTCCGCAACTTTTGAATCCCGGCGTTCCGGATTATTTGGCGCAGATCATTCTGCGCTGCCTGGTGCGCGATCCGGAACAGCGCTACCAGCACGCGCGCGACATCGTGGCGGATCTGGATCGCGGCGCCGGAGCCCCGGTCTCGGATAGCGGCGCTTCAATTGTTGCTCCCGCCATTGGCCTGTCGCCGGATGCGTCGTTCAAGACCGTCGTCGATCTACAAGCCCCCGTGGTCAAGCGCAAGCCCATCGCGCTTTATTCCGCGATTGGCGTGGTGGCTTTGCTCGCACTCATTTTCGCCGTTCCGCAATCGCGCCGTATGGTTCTCGGATGGATTCCGGGAGCATCGAAATCGACGGGCGCGGTCTCTCGCAATGCCAAGTTCGTCGCCATTCTGCCGTTCAGAACCCTCGGTGGCGACGCTTCGCTCGACGACGCCGCCAATGGCATTGTCGAAGCGCTTTCGGCGAAGCTGTTTCAACTGAAAGATATCCACTTGGCATCCGCCTCGGCCGCGGCGAAAGTAAATCCGAAAGATCCCATGGCTCAGATTGGCCAATCGCTCGGCGCTAAGCTGCTCGTGCAAGGAAGCGTACAGGGTAGCGGCGATCGCATGGCCGTTGTGGTGAGCCTGGATGAAGCCGCCACCGGCCGCCGCATCTGGAGCCAGGAATTCTCGGGCCTCAAGCAGGATCTGCTCACCATGCAAGATCAGATCTACGCCGGTCTATTGACAGCTTTCGATCTGAAACTCAGCAACGAGGAGATGGCGAAGAGCACGGGCCATTTCACCGAAAACGTCGGCGCCTACGCGTTGTACTTGAAAGGACGCAGCTTGCTGCGATCCGGACAGCGTGACGAAAAAACTCTTCAGCAAGCCTTGGATCTATTCAACGGGGCGACGGTCAAGGATCCTAGCTTCACTCTCGCCTACACCGGAATCGCCGATAGCTGCCGCTATCTCTATTCGCTGAAAAAAGACGGCACCTGGGCGGCGAAGGGTTTGGGCGCGGCCAATCGCGCGCAAGAGTTAAACGACAATCTGCCTGAAGTTCACTTCGCGCTCGGCAGCTTGTACACGGCAACCGGCAAAAGCGCTGAAGCAATCTCTGAGTTGAAGCGCGCGCTGGAACTGGCTCCCAACTCCGACGACGGGTATCTACGCCTGGGCCGCGCCTATCTAAACTCCGGACAAAAACCGGAAGCCCTGGCGGCGTTCCAACACGCCATTGATGCCAATCCGTACTATTGGTCGAATTACAACATGTTGGGCATTGCGTATTCCCAGTTCGGCGACAACGCACAAGCTTCCAAGGCGTTCGAACATGTGACGGAGCTCGATCCGAAGAATCCCAACGGCTGGATCAATCTGGGCGCTCTCGAATTGCATGAGGGCAATTGGAATTTAGCGATCCCGGCGTTTCGCAAAGCGCTCGAGCTGAAGCCGTCGGTGGAAAGTTATTCGAACCTGGGGACCTCTTACTTCTTCCTCGGACAGTATGAAGAAGCGCGCACGAATTTCGAAAAAGCTCTGGAGATCAGCCCCAAGCAACCCGAGCTCGTCGGATTTCTGGCGGATTGCTACCGACGGCTGGGGCAGGCTTCAAAGGCTCGCGCCACCTACGAGCAGGCCATCTCGCTCTCCTACGATTCCTTGCGGACAAATCCAAGGGATGCAAAAGCCCTGGCGGGTCTGGGTCTCTACTATGCGAAAGAGGGAGACACAACCAAAGGATTGGAAAACATCCGGCGAGCCCGGGCTATCGATCCCGAGGATGGCGACTTCCTCTATGCCGAGGCTGCTATCAACACCCTCGCCAACCGGATGCCGGAAGCTCTGCGCAGTTTGGAGCAAGCGTTGAGTAAGGGGTATTCCGCGAAAGCGGTTCAAAGCGATCCTGAACTGACTCCCCTACGACAGCAGCCGCAGTACCAGGCTATGATGCAGAGGTTCCAACCGAAGTAGGGTCGAATGGCAAGCCGGAGGCTTGCCCCACGTGTGAAAACTAAGCGGTGGCTACGGAGCGCTTGCGCTTCAGGAAAATGGCAAGTGCGAAGATGCCGCCTAAGATCCCAGCGTACTGACGCGGTTCCGGAGTAGCAAACACCGGGTCCACAAATCCGTTCGCGCCATTCGCCCATTCACCCACGCGACTATCGGAGGTGTCGGTGTCTCCCGTGTACAGTCCAGTGGCAACCAACTGGTCCACGCCACCGTAGACTGGCGGCGGACCCTGCGACGCTGGCTTATCGAAATCGATCACGAAGTTCCCACCGATCGGAACGATCGGGCCTGGGTTCTCCGCGAATGTCAACTGCACGCAGAAAAAGTCGGCGGTATCGGCGCCGGTTTTGCATTTGCCAGAGAAAAGCACTTCCGAGATGGACGATGCGCTGGGTCCCGGCGTGAAGAGGGTGCCGGTAAAGCTAAATCCGTTGAAAAACGATTCCGGCATCGTGATGCTTACCTTCACCGCCGACAGCGCCATTCCGGTGTCGTTGTTGAACACAAAGATGCCGCCGCCCTGGTCGTCTGGACCCGCCGGAGACGAGAGAGTGATGGGTTGACCGGATCCAAGGGGCGTAGCGTCCCCGCCAGATGCAAACAACGCGTGCGGATCAACAGGGCTGATATCCGCCATGGCCGTGGATGCGAGGCCAAAGACCAACAGCGAACCTGCAGACATCAATCGAAGCGACTTAAAGGATGGCATCTGGCTGAAAAGTTGCCTTTCGTAAGGAGATACAGTAGCAAGTCTAACAATGGAACGATCGTTTGCCAAGGTCTATATTAAAACCTACTGCGCCCGCTAAAATCCGGAAATCTCTTGTTAACTCGATTTGCATCAACCATATACGAATCTAATGTTAACCTGCCCATGAGCGGTACCGTAGTACCAATTCAAACTTATGACCTTTCCAATCTCAGGGAATAAACCGGCCACGCTCCCGGTCTTGCCTCTTAGAAAGGCGGCAGACAATGTCAAGATTCATCATTCACGACCACAGCAATGACGGCATTAATCGGAGAGGATTCCTGGAATGCATGGCCTGGGCGGGAACCGGAGTGCTTTGGACAGTCAGCGGCGGTGTTCTCAGTTCGCAGGCTTTCGGCAAGAATTCAACGTCCCATTCCAAAGGCGAGCTGAACTTCGTCCAGATCAGCGACAGCCATCTCGGGTTCAACAAACCGGCAAATCCCGATGTGGCGGCAACGCTGCAGGCGACGGTGGACAAAATCAATGCGCTCCCGCAGGCTCCAGAATTCATCATCCACACCGGCGACATCAGCCACACAGCAAAAGCCGCCGAATTCGACGGCGTGGAAGGGATTCTGAAAGGAGCGAATCAAAAGCAAGTCTTCTATGTTCCCGGCGAGCACGACATCGCCGTCGATGACGCGAAACAGTATCTCGACCGCTTCGGCAAAGGTTCGCACGGCCGAGGCTGGTATAGCTTCGATCAGAAAGGCGTCCACTTTGTCGGGCTGGTGAACGTCGGTGCGCTCGAAGGCATGGGAAAACTGGGCGCCGATCAATTGGAATGGCTGGCGGATGATCTGCGTGGGAAATCCGCGAGCACGCCCATCGTATTGTTCGCGCACATTCCACTCTGGGCGGTCTATCCGGAGTGGGGCTGGAGCACACAGGATAGCGAGCAAGCTCTCGCGTCCGTAAAACGCTTCGGATCCGTGACCGTACTCAACGGACATATCCACCAGGTGATGCAGAAAGTGGAAGGCAACGTAACTTTTCATACTGCCATGTCCACGGCGTTTCCCCAACCCGCGCCTGGCGCGGCAGCATCACCCGGACCAATGAAGGTTCCAGCGGAGAAATTGCGCGGCGTACTCGGCATCACCAATGTGCAGTACGTGGCCAAACGGCACAGTCTGGCAATGGTGGATTCGACACTCGCATGAAAATCCTTGCTGCGAGTTTTCTATTGCTCGGTGGGATGTTGAACGCTGCGGACATCGATTCGGGAAAAGACCTGTTCGAGCGACGCTGCGCCGGCTGTCATGCGCTGGACAAAAACAAAGAAGGACCCCGGTTGCGCGGGGTAGTTGGCCGCGCAGCCGCGAGCGTTCCGGATTTCGAATATTCGGCCGCTCTCAAAGCTTCTCATTTAACCTGGGACACGGACACGCTCAATCGATGGCTGACGGACCCCGAACAACTAGCCCCGGGCAATGACATGGCCTTCCGCGTGATCAAGCCGGAAGAGCGCGAAGCGATCATCGCTTACCTAAAAACTCAATGAAGCTTCAGTGTGACAAGGAATGCGCTAAGACCGTTCCAGACAATTTGCACGCCAATGCACAATAGCAGGAACGAAGTGAGTCGCATGATCACCGTCATCGCGGTCACGCCCAACATCCGCGCCAGACGATCCGCGAATCCATAGCAGAGGAAGATCGTCAGCGCGACCACGATCGATCCGACAACCGCGGCCAGGATCGCGAAGAAATTGATTCCGGCATGCGATGCATTCGCGCCGAGAGTGATGGCGACCGAAATGGAACCAGGTCCAACGGTCAGCGGTAGCGTCAACGGATAGAACGCCTGATGATAGATTTCGTGATGCGTCCGCTGATGCATCCGGTCTCGGTCGTCTTCATCTTTGCGTTTGAGCAGCGCCCAGCCGGTGGAAATCACCACCAGCCCACCGCCGACTTGCACGGCCGGCAGCGAGATTCCGAAGAACGCCAGGATGTGTGTGCCGATGAGGTACGATCCGAGCATCAGGAAGAAACTGTTGATGGCGATCTGCCTGGAAAGCGTGCGCCGCGCCGCCGCTGGATATTCTCGAGTTAACGAGAGAAAGATCGGAGCTCCGCCGAGCGGATCCACGATGGGAAAGAGCGCGCTAACAAACAGAAAGATGTTCCGTGCGGTTCCCATGGATCTCTCTTTGGTGAGTTTCGCATGTCCCAGAGAGTTTCGCATGTTAGGATAGACTCGCGTGGGAGATCCCAGAGACTCGCCCGAACTGCAGCAAGCGGAGCGTTACACTTTAGACTCCACGCTCGACAGCATCGAAAAGATCGAGCATCTGGTTCTGGACTACGCGTTACGCATGGGCTTTAAGGGCGCGAGCCTGGAGCAGATCAGTCTGGCCGTGCACGAAACGGCAGCTAACGCCGTCTTTCACGGAAACCAGGAAAATGCCGACAAAAAAGTTTTCTTGGAGATCAGCGCTCCGGACGGACACCTGAAAATCGTAATCACCGATCAAGGCTGCGGATTCGATCCCGCGAAGATCCCCGACCCACTTGGACCAGAAGAAATGTTCCGCGAGCGCGGCCGCGGAATCTATCTGACACGCGCGTTAATGGACGAATATCGGGCGAACTGCAGTCCAGACGGCAGCGAAATCACTATGGTGAAGTACCGGTAGCGCACGCACTTTTGCGTGCCCCTACGATGTTGCCGTTTACGCCGTTGGCCGCCTCACCACACTCACCGTCACCTGCGACGGATATTGCTTGGAATGATGCACCACATTGTGTGCGACCACGCCTTCCGTTTCGTCGTAATTTTTCCCACCCGTGTTCATGTTTCGGTCAAACCGCGGAAAGTTGCTGCTCGAAACCTCAATGCGAATGCGATGGCCGGCCGGGAAGAAGTTGCTGGTGGTCATCGGCTGCACTGCGACTTTGTACACTTTCCCCGGCTCCATCCACGCCGGTGGCTTATCGTACCCATCGCGATAACGCAGACGCTGGATGGTCTCGTCCAGGTTGTAGGCGGTACCGTCCGGATACACGTCCAACACCTTGACCGTAAAGTCAGTGTCCTTGGCGTCCGAGGAAACGTACAGGGTGACATCGATCGGTCCGCTCACTTCCGTACCTTCTTTGAACGGCTCGCTTGAGTAAACCAAAATGTCGGCGCGCGCCTCCATCTTGCGTTGATCGAACGCGCCTGCGGTGATGGCGTTGCCGGTGCAGCAAACGTTCCCACCGTACGATGGCACTGGATTCATCGGGTCGTAGACAAAGCTGTCGCTGTTGTCCACTGCCGGCTCGCTTGCACTCAGCGCACCGTCGCCATATAAACTGTTGGCTTTTCCCCCGCTCGATAGATAAAACGTCTTCGGCTGCGCTCCTTCCGGAGGCCAGGTATCCGACGATTGCCACTTGTTCGAGCCCATGGTGAAATATCGAACCCGAGGCATCTTCTCGAGAATATGGTTGTCCTCGCCTTTCAGAAAATAATCGAACCAGCCGTACGTGAGCGCGTCATAATCCAGCCGCGCATCGCCCATGCTGCGCTCGCCGACAATCGTATCTTCGGTAGCGCGTTTGTAGCCGCAATGCCCCACCGGAGCGATGATCGCGTACTGCTGCTTGGCGATGTCTGGTTTCGCGGTCTTGCGCACGTAGTTGTAGGCCGCGAGGTTCGGACCGATCGAAACATCGTACCAGGACATAAACCAAAATCCCGGCACGTTGATCGGATGATCGTCGTGCCACAACCCGCCGCGATACCAAGCCGGATCGTTCGGCGTCCGCTTTATCATCGCGCCGCCGGTGCTCACTTCCATCTGGTCCGCGAAAATTCCATGCGGAGCATCCACCGCTTTGAGGATGTCCTTTTCCGGAAGATGATTCAGCGCCTTCGCCCAATCCACCGGCGGCAACTGCTGCGCCAGATCGAACGACTTCGAGGCACGAATCAGATCCTCCTCGGATGTGTTCGGCGGGAACATAGGACGAACCTGATTCTGCTCGCCATACAGCCAAGTGATGAACAGCATCTGCACTGCGCCGCCGCGATACCAGTTGCCTTGCTCGTAATAAGGACCCACGCGTCCTACACCCGCGCCGAAACCTTGCGGAATCATCGCAGCGAACGCTGGATTGCCTTGCGCCGCCACGCCCAGCTGCCACTCCGCTGTTGAAGAGCATCCGATGGTGCCCACCTTGCCGTTCGACCACGGCTGCGACGACATCCACGTGATCGCATCGGTGCCGTCGGTCAGCGGTGGTCCCAAAATGTCGTACGCGCCTTCGGAGAAAAAGTGGCCGCGCTCGTTCATCTCGACGAAAGCGTAGCCGTGCTTGATGGCTTGCAGTTCGCTGGTCAGATCGCGCGGCACTCCGTTCTTCACATCCCAATAGTTGAAGTTGTACGGCGTGCGCACAAAGATCGTCGCGTACTTCTTCGACGTGTCTTTGGGCCGGTAGATATCGGCCGCCATACGCTTCCCGTCGCGCATCGTAACCATGACTTTGCGCTCGATGATGGCTAGCGATTCCAGCTCTTTTTCAGTGGATGTGCGCGCGGCGGCTGCTTGCGGGTCGAGCGGACGCGGCTGCGCCATCGCGCATACGGAAACTACAAAAATTGTTAAGAGTTTCATTGCAATTCAAATCAGTCTACACCTTTTCGCTAAAATAGCGGCAGGCGCTCGATGGCATCGCATCCGGTCGCGAAACTTACGGAACAAGAATACCTGGCGTTGGATCGCGCCGCGGAATTCAAGAGTGAATTCTTAGATGGCGAAATTCTCGCGATGTCTGGTGGTTCCATGCGCCACTCGGACCTGCAATCGAACATTCATGGCGAACTGTTCGGTGCTTTGCGGAACGGGGCGTGCCACGTGCACGGCTCGGACTTCAGAGTTCGAGTTTCCAGCCGCATGTACACTTACCCCGACGTCTCAGTAGTGTGTGGCAAACGGCTTCTTGCTGACGACCGGCAAGACATTCTTCTCAATCCAGCGGTAATATTCGAGGTTCTCTCTCCATCCACCGAGTCCTACGACCGCGGCATAAAGCTTCAGCTCTACCGGACCATCACCTCGCTGCAGGATTACATCCTAGTGAGCCAAAACGAAGTTCGCGTGGCCCAGTATACCCGCCAGGAAAACAACCTCTGGATCCTCCGCGATTACACAACGCTCGAAGAGGACTTGACCATCCCTTCCATCGGCGTGTCGCTCCCGATGCGGGCGATTTACAATCGCGTCGAATTCCCCGAGACATAACGCGCCCGTGTGGCGCACGTTCTCAACGTGCCGTGTTCGCACTCTTGCGAACACATCTTTCCACGCGTTCACACGAGTGTAAACGTTGCACGCACAAGTGCCTCTCGGCTAGCGGAAGAGAAACTTTTCGCTCTCCATCCAAATATCACCCAGCACGTTCAGCAACTGATGGTCCGACTCCACCAAATGCAGAATCGTTTGCGGATGCTGCTTCGCGAATTCAACCGAAACACCTGGGAGCACCGTCGTGTCCTGCTTGCCGTGAAAAATCAGCACCGGCTGCGCGACGTCCGGATACGCCTCGTATTTCTGGGCGTCTTCGATCAACTGGTAACCGATCGGCACGTTGCGCTTTTCCACGTAATCGAAAACCTGCATCGAACGCGTGCGCTTCCACTCCTCCATCTTTTCTTCGCCCAAGCCATCGGGCCATCTGGTCAGGAGCGAAAACGCGGGCGCCAACAGGATTAGCTTTTCCACTTCCGGATGCCGTGCTGCATAGAGCGCGGCGAGATAACCGCCCATGCTCGATCCGATCAGCGACACTGCGCCGGCCTTAGCAATTCGCTCGATCACCGCGAGCTGCCCGCTGATGGTGAGCTGCTCGAATCGTCCTTCGGTCAGATCCGGAACATCCAGACCCATGCCCAGCTCCGCAAATCGTTCGCGGAAAAAACGGGCTTTGTTCGATGTCGGGCCGCTGGCAAATCCATGCAGATAGATAAACCGGCTCATTTTCGATTCCACCGCTCCCATTCCGCGTATCGATAAACATCTTCCGCCGCAACTTCCCCATTGACGAATCTGCGATACACCACTGACACCGGTAACACCAGGCCATTCGCTTTGGGTTCGTAATCCACCCGCGCGTCATCCCGGAGGGTTTGGGATTTTTCCTGGTGAGAGGTTGCCAGAGTAATGCGAAGCGGCAAGAAATCGGATTCCCGAATCCAAATCTGGCCCCGGAGCGGCTCGCGCACGTCGCGCCCCGGCTCAGCCACGCGCAGCGCTTCGCCGCCCGCGCGCTGTGTGAAATCGACGATCATCGCCCGATCCGCGCCCACCATCGCGGATGCCCGCCACTGAAATTCGTACTTCGCTTGGCTTGGCTTGGTAAACAATAAAACCAACTGCCCGAAATCGGTAGCGGTGACGGAAAGGCTGTCTTTTTCGAACTCATGCGCCAAATCTCTTTTGGCGCGGTCGTCGTACCCTGCGACGGCGTTTCGCAGTCTTTCCGGACTGGACGCGTCCGCCGATGTCTGGCCGTCCAGGGAAATTACTTCACGAAACTCACGCAGAGCTTCCGGTGAACTTCGGAAGGACGAGAACGCATAGAAGGAGACGATCTCGCGGTGGCGGAACTCCGCATTGGGCGACTGGAGCGCGCTCGCGCCCACGCGAAGCCTCCGCTTCGGGACGGCTAAAGCCTTTTGGTTCAAGGTCTCGCGGGCAACGTAGTCTGGCGCTGCGTGCCAAAATGCCGAGGCCGCGCGTCCCACTTCCGCCAGAGCTTGAGCGAGCTTGGGATCTTCGGCCGCCTGCATCGGCCCAAACCCGAGCGCTGCTGCTAAGATTAAGAATCCGGGCCGCACGATCTGATTCTAACCAGAGTAGGGGGTTGGGAATTGGTAGGCCAATTCGGCTTGACTGACGGTGCAGTTGCGGCAAGTCGTCATCATCGCTAGAATCAATGAGTTTGCATACAGTTTGGGAGGACTCATGTCGGTTGAACAAAGAGTGAAGCAGATCATCGTCGAGCAATTGGGCGTGGACGAGAGCCAAGTGGATAATACGGCCTCCTTCGTGGATGATCTCGGCGCGGATTCGCTGGATATCGTTGAGCTGGTGATGGCGTTTGAAGAAGCCTTCGATATCGACATTCCCGACGAAGACGCCGAAAAGATCGCCACCGTAAAAGACGCCATCGATTACATCGAGAACAAGAAGAAAAAGTAGGCCGGCTTGGAACCAGCGGTGTCGCGCAGAGTAGTAGTGACGGGAGTCGGCCTGGTGAGCCCCCTCGGTATTGGCACTGAACAGAGTTGGGCGGCCATCAAGGCGGGCAAGCCGGGTATTTCCCTCATCGAAAATTTCGATGCCTCGGCCTTCAGTTGCCGCATCGCGGGCGAGATCAAGACGTTCGACCCCAGCCTGTACATCGAGAAAAAAGAAATCAAGAAAATGGGCCGCTTCATCCAGCTCGGCATCGCGGCCAGCGAATTCGCGCTCGCGCAATCCGGTTTGAAGGTGGATGCGCAGATTGCGGAACGGGTGGGCGTCTACATCGGCAGCGGGATCGGCGGATTCGAAGTCATTGAGCGCGAGCACAAAATCCTGCTCGAAAAAGGCCCTAGCCGGATATCGCCGTTTTTCATTCCGGCGACGATCATCAATCTCGCGTCTGGCTATGTGTCGATCAGAACCGGTGCGAAAGGTCCAAACTCAGCGACAGCAACGGCCTGCACCTCCAGCGCCCACTCCATCGGCGATTCGTTTAAACTGATCCAGCGCGGCGATGCGGACGCCATGATCTGCGGTGGCGCGGAAGCCGCCATCACTCCCATGAGCGTCGGCGGATTCGCCGCCATGCGCGCTCTTTCGCAACGCAACAACGAGCCCGAAAGAGCATCGCGGCCATGGGACGCTCAGCGCGACGGCTTTGTGGTCGGCGAAGGCGCCGGCATGCTCATCTTGGAAGAGCTGGAGCTGGCGAAGCGCCGCGGCGCGCCAATCCTGGCGGAAATCGTCGGATACGGCATGAGTGGCGATGCGCATCACATCACCAGTCCGTCGGAAGATGGCGATGGCGCATTCCGCGTGATGCGTAACGCGATTCAAGACGCTAAAATCCGTCCGGACCAGATCGATTACGTCAACGCGCACGGAACTTCCACTGACCTGGGCGACAAGATTGAAACGCTCGCGGTAAAGCGGGCATTCTGCGAGCATGCTTACAAGCTGGCCGTCAGCTCCACCAAATCCATGACGGGCCATTTGCTGGGCGGCGCCGGAGGCCTGGAAGCCGGCATCACGGTGCTCGCGCTGCGCGATCAGATCGCTCCGCCCACCATCAATCACGAAACGCCGGATCCCGAGTGCGATCTCGACTATGTTCCGAATCACTCGCGGCCGATGAAGATCGAGTACGCGCTTTCGAATTCGTTTGGATTCGGCGGTACCAACGGGTGCCTCATCTTTAAGAGATTTGAATGAAAATAATCGTATCCATTAAGCAGGTTCCGGTACGCGATTCCCAGCTTCGCATCGACTCCAATGGCCGCTGGATTCAAGAGAACGATCTGAGCTTCGAAATTAACGAACCGGACGCCTACGCGCTGGAAGAGGCTCTGCAGTTGAAGGAAAAGCATGGCGGTGAAGTGGTCGCGTTGTGCGCCGGCCCGGCTCGCGCCTCGCAAACCATCCGAGAAGCTCTAGCGAAAGGCGCTGACCGCGCGATTCACATTGAAGAAGAAAACCTGAATTCGTTCGATACTTTGGGAATCGCAAAACTGCTCGCCGCAGCCGCGAAACCGGAACAACCCGACCTGATTCTCACTGGATTGCAATCGGACGATCTTGGCTATGGACAAACCGGCGTGGTTCTTGCTGAGCTAATGGGGCTGCCGCACGGAACCATTATTATGGCGGTGGAAAAGATCGACGGCGGCATCCGCGTGAAGCGCGAACTGGAAGATGGCTGGTTCCAGCAGGTGGAAATGCCGCTACCGGCAGTGCTCACCATTCAATCCGGAATCAACAAACTGCGCTACGCAACGTTGATGGGCATCAAGAAAGCTAAAACCAAAGAGATCAAGCGCCAAACCGCGGCGGAACTGGGAGTTTCGGCTACGCCGACTGCTGTAATCGAAAAAGTGTACGCGCCGCAGCGGACCAAGCAGACGCAAATCCTGGAGGGCAACGCCAAAGAGGCCGCGGCGAAGTTGGTCGAGAAGCTGAAATTCGAAGTGAGGGTGTTATGAAGGGTGCCCTATGAGCGGCGTTTTGGTTGTCACCGAGCAACGCGGCGGCGTATGGAATCGCATGTCGTGGGAGACGCTCGCGGCCGGACAGCAGCTCGCGGCGCAAACGGGAGGGTCGGCGTCCGCAGTGGTGATTGGCGGCGCGGCCGATGAACTCGCCTCGAAAAAACTGGAACGTGTTTACGCCGTCCAGCACGATCTGCTCGCGAATTACACTGCCGATGGATACACGGCGGCGCTGGAGCAGCTTATCCGCAAGATCAATCCCTCGATCGTGTTGTTTCCGCACACCTATCAGGTCCGCGATTTCGCGCCCAAGCTGGCAACGCGCTTCGGGCAAGTGCTGATTAGCGATGCAATCGGATTTCGCGTGGAATCCGGCGCGCCGATTTTCGTCCGGCAGCTTTTTCAAGGCAAATTGAATGCGGATGTGAAACCGGGCGGCGCTGCCCCGCACTTTGCGTCGATCCAAGCGGGCGCGTTTCGAGCGGAGCAACTGGAAGCTGGCAGTGCGCCCGTGGAAACATTCGCGCCCACGCTGGGCGCGGACACCATTCGCGCCAAGCCTCTGGAACCGTTCCGCGAGTCCACGCGCGCCGTGGATTTGACTGCTGCTGAGATCATCGTTTCGGTTGGGCGCGGGATCAAGGAGAAGGACAACATCCCGATCGTCGAAGAGCTGGCTAAAGCGCTCGGCGCCGAACTGGCGGCATCGCGTCCGATCTGCGATAGCGGCTGGCTTCCGATGGAGCGGCAGGTCGGCAGTTCCGGACAAACCGTGTCTCCCAAGGTTTATCTGGCGGTGGGAATCTCAGGCGCGATTCAGCACCTGGTCGGAATGAAGGGCGCCAAAACCATCGTCGCCATCAATAAGGATGCGAACGCGCCCATCTTCGAGGTGGCGGACTACGGTATCGTTGGTGACCTGTTCGAGGTTGTTCCGGCGCTCATCGAAGAGGTCAAGAAAGCCAAGGGCTGAGATTTCCGCGCGGACGAAATTCGCCGATATCATGCGCCGCTTTCGGGCGCGCCGCATGCGGGAGTTCGTCGCGCGCTTTGGGGTTAGCTCCGAAACCCGGATTCTCGATGTGGGCGGAACGCCCGCCAACTGGATGTTGACAGACGTGCGGCCGCGCGTAACGCTGCTCAATATGCCGCGCGGCCAGGAGCGCGACGAATCTGGATTCACGTTTGTGTCCGGCGACGGATGCCAATTGCCCTTCGCGGACCAGTCGTTCGAAATCGTCTTCAGCAATTCGGTAATCGAGCACGTTGGCGCGCGAGCGATGCAGCGTCGCTTTGCCGAAGAGGTGCGGCGCGTTGGAAAACGCTATTGGGTACAGACTCCGAACTACTGGTTTCCATTGGAACCGCACCTTCTCACGCCCTTTGTTCATTGGCTTCCGAAAGACATTCAGAGAAGCTGGGTGACGCGCTGGACCGTTTGGGATCTGGTGGAGCGCCCCAGCCTGGACCGGCGCGAGTTTTACATCCGGCATTTCCTCGAAGACATCCGGTTGCTCTCTGCGTCTGAACTTGCCGAGCTTTTTCCGGATGCGGACATCGTGCGCGAGCGCAGCTTGGGTTTGACGAAATCACTGATCGCCTGTAGCGCACGCACTCCTGCGTGCCGCGTCGCCACTCCTGGCGACGCCCGGGATTGATTTGTACGGGCGCCACATTGCTATGCCACAATGTGACGAAATGACAATGAAAGCCTGGCGCGTGCACGCCTGGGGCGAACCGGAATCGATGTCGTTCGATGAAGTCGCGATACCAGAGCCGGGCGCGGGAGAGGTGCGCATCCGCAATTACGCGGCGGGTCTGAACTTCTTCGACATTCTGCAGGTCCAGGGTAAGTATCAGATCAAGCCGGCGTTTCCCTTCACGCCCGGCGCTGAGGTCGCGGGAACTATCGATGCAGTGGGTCCGGATGTGACCGGATTCAACCCGGGCGACCGCGTGCTGTCCGTCACGCACGGCGGCGCCATGGCGGAGTATTCGCTCGCGCGCACCGCCATGACCTTCGCGATCCCGGACCGCATGGACTTTCCCGAAGCCGCGGCTTTTCCGATCGTCTATCACACATCCTACTTCGCCTTGAAAAAACGCGCCGCGCTGCAGGCCGGCGAATGGCTGCTCGTCCATGCCGGAGCGAGCGGCGTCGGAATGTCGGCGATTCAGCTTGGCCATGCTTGGGGCGCGCGCGTGATCGCGACCGCCGGAAGCCCCGAGAAACTGGATTTCGCCCGTTCGCTGGGCGCTGAATGGGTGATCGATTACAATGACGGCACGTGGGTAGATCAAGTGAAGCAACTCACGCAAGGACGCGGCGCCGACGTGATTTACGATCCCGTTGGCGGTGACATTTTCGATCTTTCCACCAAATGCATCGCGTCCGGCGGCCGGTTGCTAGTGATCGGATTCGCGAGCGGCAGAATCCCCACGATTGCCGCCAATCGAATTTTGATCAAAGACATTGCGGTGGTCGGCGCGCTGTGGGGTCCGTACGCCGCGCAGCATCCGGACTACATGGCCGAAGCGCAGCGCGTTATGGCGAATTTGGTTCACCCTCCCAAGCCCAAGACCTATCCACTCGATCAAGCCCCGCTCGCGCTGCGCGATCTGGCGAATCGCAAGATCCTTGGCAAGGCCGCGCTTAGCATATCTTGAAGCGCTTGTAGCGGCGTCCATCCGCGGCCGAATGTGTTCGAATAAAATCATATGGAAATTACCAAAGTCATTGGCCGCGAGATCCTGGATTCGCGCGGCAACCCAACCGTCGAAGCCGATGTGCACCTGGCCGACGGCACCGTTGGACGCGCTGCCGTTCCCTCCGGAGCCTCCACCGGCGAGCATGAAGCCGTCGAGCTGCGCGACAACGATCCCAAACGTTATTTGGGCAAAGGCACGCGCAAAGCCGTTCAGAATATCAACAAGAAAATCGCGCCGGCTGTGGTCGGAATGGAAGCCGAACAGCAGTCCGCCATCGATCACAAGATGATCGAATTGGATGCTACGCCCAACAAAGCCAAGCTGGGCGCGAACGCAATTCTTGCCGTGTCCATGGCTGCCGCGCGCGCCGCCGCGCAATCGCAAATGACGCCGCTTTATCGTTATCTCGGAGGCGTGGGCGCGAATCTACTGCCGGTTCCGCTGATGAACATTTTGAATGGCGGAGCGCATGCCGACAACTCCGTCGATCCGCAGGAGTTCATGATCACCCCATACGGCGCTTCGTCCTTTTCGGAAGCGCTGCGCATGGGCGCCGAAGTGTTTCACACCTTGAAAGGGGTGCTGAAGAAGCGCGGCTACTCCACTTCCGTTGGCGATGAGGGCGGCTTCGCGCCGAGCTTGAAATCGAACGAAGAAGCGCTCGACGCCGTGATGGAAGCGATCACCAAAGCCGGTTACAAACCTGGCGCGCAGATTGGCATCGCGCTTGACCCGGCCGCCAGTGAATTCTACGACGGCGAAAAGAAAAAGTACGTCTTCAAGAAATCCGACAAGAGCGAGCGGACCTCCGAGCAGATGGTGAAGTTCTGGGCCAAGTGGGTGGAGCAGTATCCGATCATTTCCATCGAAGACGGCATGGCGGAAAACGACTGGGACGGTTGGAGACTCATGACGGAAACACTGGGCGAGAAGATTCAGCTGGTGGGTGACGACATTTTCGTAACCAACACCGAGATCTTCGCCAAGGGCATCGAACAGGGAATCGCCAATTCGATTCTGATCAAGGTGAATCAAATCGGTACACTGACCGAAACGCTGGAAGCGATGCAGATGGCGTCGAACGCGCATTACACCAGCATCGTGTCGCACCGTTCGGGCGAAACCGAAGATGCATTCATCGCGGACTTGGTAGTCGCAACGCGCGCCGGACAAATTAAAACCGGTTCGGCCAGCCGCACAGACCGCATCGCGAAATACAACCAGCTTCTGCGTATTGAAGAAGAGCTCGGCGATTCCGCGAAGTTCGCCGGCAGGAAGGCGTTCCATCAATAATGCAGGGCAAAAAGAAACCGCTGTTGCTGACGATTCTGGACGGGTGGGGGTTTTGTCCGCCCGGTCCAGGCAACGCCATCGCGACCGCCCGAAAACCGACTTACGATGCCCTGCTGCGGGATTTTCCGAATACCTTGGTTCACACCTCCGGCCCATTTGTCGGGCTGCCGGAGGGCCAGATGGGCAACAGCGAAGTTGGTCATCTGAATATCGGAGCCGGACGCATCGTGTTTATGGATGTGACGCGTATCGACCGGATGATTTCTTCGGGCGAGTTCTTCCGAAACCCTGTTTTGCTGGACTCCATGCGCCACGCCAAATCGCATCGCTTGCATTTGATGGGGCTTTGCAGCGATGGCGGCGTCCACTCGCTGCTGACTCATCTTTATGCGCTGCTCAAGATGGCGAAGCTCGAAGGCGTGGAGCAGGTCTTCGTGCACTGCTTTATGGATGGGCGCGACACGGGACCCGAAACCGGCGCAGGCTACCTGGAACAGTTGCAAAAAGAGATGCGCCAGATCGGCGCCGGAAAGATCGCGTCGCTCTCGGGGCGCTACTACGCGATGGATCGCGACAAGCGTTGGGATCGCGTGGAGCGCGCCTACGGCGCCATGGTGTTCGGCAACGGCGAGAAATTCACCGACCCGGTTGCCGCCGCCAAGAAATCGTACGAGCGCGGCGTGACGGACGAATTCATCGAGCCCGTCACCATTGTGGACGATCGCAACGCACCTGTCGGATTGATCCGCGATGACGACGCCTGCATCTTTTACAACTATCGCGCGGATCGCGGTCGCGAGATGACCGTCGCGCTCACAGCCTCGGACCCCAGTCTGACGCAGTTCAACCATGGTCCGAAAAATCTGCACTACACTACGATGACCCAGTACGACAAGAGCTTCACGGTTCCTTTTGTACTTCCGCGCGAGCATCCCAACAACATTCTGGCCGACGTGATGGCGCAGTTGAACTGGAAGAACCTGCGCGTGGCCGAGACGGAAAAATACGCGCACGTGACCTATTTTTTCAACGGTGGCAATGAAAAGCCCTATCCGGGCGAGAGCCGCGAAATGGTGGCGTCCCCGAAAGTCGCGACATACGACCTAAAACCCGAGATGAGCGCGCCGGGAATCACCGAAGTGGTCGTGAAGGCCATCGAAAAGGGTGGCTTCGATGTCATCGTGATGAATTATGCCAACGCCGATATGGTTGGCCATTCGGGAAAGATGGAGCCAACGGTGCGAGCGGTGGAAGCCGTGGATGCCGGGCTTGGCGAGATCTATGCCGCGCTGCGCCGCTCGGGCGGATCGTGGATGATCACCGCGGATCATGGCAATGCGGAGATGATGATTGACCCGGTTACGGGCGGTCCGCATACGTATCACACGACGAATCCCGTGCCGTTTATTCTTGTGGACGAAGCGCGCACCGCTCTTCGGTCCGGCGGGGCGCTGCAGGACATCACGCCCACTGTTCTGGGATATCTGGGCGAGAAGCAGCCGAAAGAAATGACCGGGAAAGATCTGCGCTTATGAGATCCGGCGTGCTCTGGATGGTGCTAGCGACGTCGCTGTTTGCTCAACCGAAGCGCGCCCGCGATCTCGAAGTCCCGTTCGACGGCACGCCCGGAGCTTTGAACGCCATCACCGATATCGCCGGCGTCGAAGTGGGCCACACCACATTGATTGAGGGCGATTCTATTCGCACCGGCGTGACGGTCGTCTGGCCGCGCGGCAAACAATCGGACGATCCCACGTTTGGCGGATGGTTTTCACAAAACGGCAACGGCGAAATGACCGGGACCACGTGGCTGGAAGAATCCGGATTCCTGGAAGGCGCCGTATTCATCACCAACACGCACAGCGTCGGCGTAGTGCGCGATGCGTCCATTCACTGGCAGGTGGATCACAAGCGCAAACTTGCGGTGAACAGCTTCGGCGACGATTTCTGGTCGCTTCCGATTGTTGCCGAAACCTGGGATGGGCGTCTCAACGACATCAACGGATTTCACGTGAAGCCCGAACACGTCTATCACGCCATGGATTCCGCCGGATCGGGTCCTGTTCCAGAGGGTAACGTCGGAGGCGGCACCGGGATGGTCTGCTTCGGATTCAAAGGCGGTATCGGAACTTCGTCACGCGTTGCCGGTGCGTACAAAGTCGCCGCGCTGGTGCAGTGCAACTGCGGATCGAAGAAACAGTTGCGGATCGCGGGCGTGCCGGTGGGTCAGGAACTCTCTGGACCCGCGACTGCGTCGGTAGTGAAACCCGACGGCGACGTTGGATCCATCATCATCGTCATAGCGACGGACGCTCCGCTTCTGCCCACGCAATTAAAGCGATTGGCTCGGCGCGCGACAATGGGCCTTTCGCGAATGGGTGCGACTTCGGGCAACGGCTCCGGCGATATCTTCATTGCATTTTCTACCGCGAACGCGAATTCCGCGAAACCGTCGGGCTCGGTTGCGAATCTCTCGATGCTGCCGAACGATTCGCTGAATCCGATTTTCGAAGCCACGGTGCAGGCGACAGAAGAAGCGATTACCAACGCGCTCGTAGCGGCCGAGGACATGACCGGAGTCAACGGGCATAAAGTCACCGCGCTCCCGCATGACGATCTGCAGCGCCTGTTGAAGAAATATAACCGTTAGCTACTCGTAGCGCAAAGCAATGAGCGGATCGACGCGTGCGGCGCGACGGGCCGGGATGTAGCATGCCAGCAGCGCGACCACCGCGAATACAACAGCCGCTCCAAAATACGTCAGTGGATCGGTCGGTTTCACATCGAACAACAGGCTTCGCAATCCCTGCGACAGCGCGAGCGAAGCTGCGACGCCGAGGACAATTCCAGCTCCGGCCAGCGTCATTCCTTGCTTTGCGACAGCGCGGAAAATGCTGCTCGAATCCGCGCCCAGTGCCACGCGCACGCCGATCTCCTGCGTCCGCTGCGTAACCACATAGGCCATCACACCGTAAATTCCGATGCAAGCGAGAATCAGCGCCAAAGCAGCGAAGCCCCCAAGCAATGTCGTCTGCACGTTCCGGTTGGCCACCTCTTCGTCCAGCCATTGGTCCATCGTTTTGATGTCGGAAATTGGCTGGTCGCGATCGATGGACGCGATGGTGCTCTTCACCGACGCCGTCAGAGTGATCGGATCAGCCGAGGCGCGGATGACGAGATCGCGCGGGACCATCCAGTTTTTCTCCGCCTGCCAGTAAGGGAAATACATCTCTTGGCGCGGCGGCTCGTTCAAGGCCATCTGCTTGACGTCGCCTACGATTCCGACAATCTGAATCCAAGGACCACTGTCGTTGTGTTGAAAACGCCTGCCGATTGGATCCAGATTCGGCCAGAATTTCTTCGCCATGGTCTCGTTGATAAGCGCCACGGGCAGGGCCTGTGGTCCATCGCTTTCATTAAAGAAGCGCCCCTTGATCAGAGGGATTCGCATCGCTTCAAAATAACCGGGCGTAACCACGCGATTGTTGGCGTCGTTGGTCAGCCCACGCGGAATCTGAATACCCTCCGGCGTGAAACCGCTGGTTCCGCCCTTCCATGTCAAGGGCAGGGCGCTGGTGAATCCGGCGGCTTCGATGCCGGGAATGGTCCGCACGCGTTCCAGCACCGCCTGGAAAAACTGTGTGCGCCGCGTGAAATTGCCATACTTCGTTTCCGGAACCTGCAAGCGCATGGTGAGAACGTGATCCGCACGGAATCCTGGATTCAGGCCGCGCATATTCGACAGGCTTTCGATCATCAGTCCGGAACCGACCAGCAACATCAAAGAAAGCGCCACTTCACCGACCACCAGAAGATTTCGGAACACGCTGCGGCGCGGCCCCGTGTTGCCACGGCCGCCCTGTTTCAGTACTTCATTTAAATCGATGCCGGATGTTTGCAGCGCCGGCGCAAGGCCGAACAAAATGCTGCAGGCAAGGGAAATCGCCACCGTGAAAGCGAGCACCTGGAAATCCAGGGTAAGCGCTACGGTTCGCGAAAGCTCTTCCGGAATCAACTTCTTGAGGAACAGAAAACACCACTCGGCGAGAAGAATGCCCAACGCACCTCCGACCACAGCCATCGTCGCGCTTTCGGTTAGCAACTGCCGGACAAGCCGGGTTCGATTCGCGCCCAAAGCCGTGCGGACCGCGAGTTCGCGCCGGCGTCCGGCGGAACGCGAGAGCAATAGATTCGCGATGTTCGCGCAGGCGATCAGCAAAATAAATCCGACGGCTGCCATCAGGATCAGTAAACCCCGGCGCACCTCAAACGTATAGCTGAACTGAAGAGGTTCGGCAAAAAAGCGCTCCATCTCGCCGAGGTCTTCCTTATATTGTTGTTTGCGCGTTGCCAGCAGCACCCCAAGCGCAGCATTGGCTTGTTCCACCGAAACTCCAGGCTGTAGCCGGCCAACGGTCTCGAGAAAATGCATGCCACGGTGCGCGAGCTGCTCGGAAGTGAAAGCGATGGGCGTCCAAATGTCGCCGTTCTTTACGTTGAAATGAAAACCTGGAGGCATGACGCCGAGCACCGTGTACTTCTCGTTGTTGAGCAGGATCTGGCGTCCGATGAGCCCGCGATCCGCGGCGAAACGCCGCGTCCACAGTTCGTGCGAAATTACGGCGACGTGTGGAGCGCCTGGACGATCCTCCTCCGCCGTGAAAACGCGGCCGACTTCCGGCTCTACGCCGAGAATTGGAAAAAGATTGTAGGTTGCCTTCGCCCCCTCCAGCCGTTCGGGCTCTTGACCTTTGCCGCTCAGGTTATAAACGTTTTCGGAAATCGCCGCGACATCCGTAAAGACGCTGTTGAGCGTCTTCCAATCCGCATAGTTGCCCGGCGCCGGGGTGTTACGTGGGAACCCAACCCGGCTGATGTCCTCAAAGATGGCAACTAACCGGCTGGGATCGCGGAAAGGCAGCGCACGCAGCAACACAGCATCCACCACGCTGAAGATCGCGGCTGTCGCGCCAATTCCCAAAGTCAACGTGAGTAACGCTGCTGCGGTAAACCCCGGACTTTTGGCCAATGTCCGGACACCGTAGCGAAGGTCCTGTAAAAACGTGCGCATAGAGGAACGCGTGCAGCCCCAAGGCCACTGCGCAGTGGCGCGAAATCAAGTGTTTAAGCTGGCGGGGTGTTCGCTCGTGGGATGAGCTATCCTAAAACGCGAATTCCACCAGGATAACGGCGACCACGCGGGAATCTGATGTAGTGATTCCACCAGCGGCTGTTAAGGTACCAGTTATACGCTTTGTGTTAAGACAAAGCGCACGATTTTGACGGCATTAATCGAAGTGTGCCGCGACCTGCTCGTGCCGGACGCCCTCCGTCCCTGCCCAGTCCCTAGGTCAGGGCAAGCTAATGAAATAGCCGGATAATGTTGCGCTCAGATTGGTCGGATTCGGATTGCAATCGAAACACAGGATGCTGGGCGACTCGCCGGCGTCGAAGTACGACAAATTGTGCAAGTTCGAAGAGCCTACGTTGTTAAAGAATGACGTGATGGGCAAGTATTGAATCACCGTGCCATGACCTCGTAGTTCGAGGACTCGTCCGGAGATGGCAAAAGATTCGGCGCTCACCGACGTGACTACCAGGCGCTGTCCGGATGGCACGGCCGGAAACGTTAATACGCAATTGCCGGTCTCGCAGGTCACAGTCTCAATGTAGGGATGCCGTCCAGGCTCGTCCACATTCTGCACCAGCGCCGCGCGGACCGCCTGCGCGATGGCTCTACTCTCCGTACCGATGCCGACTACGGTCAATACCGCTCCGGCCAATGCAGCAAATAAAACAAGCCGCTTGAGGCGTTGCATATCAATCCTCCTGTTGGGGCGTCCAGCGCCCCTTCGTGAGGTGAATGCGAAAACCCGAATCCAAATGGCTCATGCGATGTCCAAGTTTTTACGAAGGCGTCTTCCTTGAATTCGTCGAGCGGTATCAGCGATTAGATGCAGTCGCAGTCTCACTGATACCGTAGCGCCACCACCGGATCCATCCGTAACGCCCGCCGTGCCGGCAGATAACTCGCCAAGAACGCGACAGCCGCCAGCACCGCCGCTACCGATCCAAAAACCACCGGGTCCGTCGCCTTCACCTCGAACAGGAAATTTGCCAGCAGTCTGGTCAACCCGTACGCGCCGCCGATTCCAATCGCGATCCCGATTCCCGCCAAGGTCATCGCCTGACGCACGACCAAGTTTCTTAGCTGCGGCGAATCGGCACCTAACGCCAACCGGATTCCAAACTCCAAGGTCCGCTGCTCCACCGAGTACGCCATCAATCCGTACAGTCCGATCGATGCCAATAGCACCGCCAAGCCCGCGAAAATCCCGAGCAACACCGTATTGAAACGCGTGTCCGCGGTGGACAAGGTGACAATTTGCTCCATGCTGCGCACGTGCGCGATCGGCAAATCCGCCGCTTCCTGGAACGCGCGCTGGATCTGCTCTGTCATCGAAAACGGCGCAGGGCCTTGCGTCCGCACCACCCACGTCAAAGGCATGAACCGATTGTTCAGCGCGATATAGGCGTCACTCACCTGCGCCAGCGGAATGAACGTCGCCGGACCAGGATCGTTGTTGAGTCCGCCATCCCGCGTGTCGCCGACCACACCCACGATTTCTCTAGGAGGCTGCAGGAAATCGGGACCCATTCCGCCTCCAATAATCAACCGCTCGCCAATCGGATTTTGGTTCTTAAAATACCGCCGCGCCAGCGCTTCATTAATGAGGACCACCGGCGGCGACGTCGCGCTGTCGCGCTCGCTAAAGCCGCGGCCGCGGACGATCGGGATTTTAAACACATCGAAGAATCGCCAGGTGACGTAGTTCCAAGCCGCGCCTGCCTGGTTCTGGCCGTTGGTCGCCGGACGGCCTTGAATTTCGAATCCCAACCCGAGCCCGCCCTGCAGGGGCAAGTAGGAACTGGCCGCCGCGGCTTCCACTCCTGGAATCGCATGCACGCGTTCGAGCACCTGCCGCACCGTTTCGGACACCGCGGCGCTTCGATCGAACTTAGCCCCGGTGAATGCGTTGTCCATGGTCAAAACGTGATGAACATCGAAGCCGGGCGACACGCCTCGGATCGCGGCAAATGTGCGAATGAGCAATCCAGCGCCAACCAGCAAAATCATCGCGAGCGCGATTTCCGTGATCACCAAAATCCCACGCGCCTTATTTTGCCGCAGCCCGGTGCCGCTGCGCGAGCTGCTCTCCTTCAGCGTGGAACTCAAATCCGCGCGCGATGCACTCAATGCCGGAACCAAGCCAAAGACCAGGCCCGTGATCAGACTGAGACCCACAGTGAATGCCAGAACCGTCCAATCCAGGGTCACGGCCGAACCATCTTCGCCGACCCGCGGCAGTGCGCTGGGATTCGATGCAACCAACGCGCGCACACCCAGGAATCCAAGGGCCAGGCCCAATACACCGCCCGCTCCAGCCAGCAGGACGCTTTCCGTGAGCAAGCGCCGCACGATGCGGCCGCGGCCGGCTCCGAGCGCCGCGCGAATCGCGATCTCACGCGATCGTCCCGTGGCGCGCGCCAGCAGTAGATTGGCGACATTCGCGCAGGCAATCAAGAGCACGCATCCCACAGCACCCAGCAAAATGTAGAGAGCCTTGCGGACATTTCGGACCGTCAATTCCTGTAGCGATGACACCGTGAAGCTGTCTTTCGGCCCGAGCGCGCCCGGAAAAAGCCGTTTGAACTCGTCTCCCGCCAGATGCAACGCCGCTTGCGCAGCGCCGAGCGATACTCCCGGCTTGAGCCGCGCCGCACTTCGGAAATAATGACCTTGATTGGTGCTATTCGGATCGGCTTGAAATGCCAGGTACAGATCCGGGGCGGGATCAAATTGGAAACCTGCGGCGAGCACTCCGATCACCGTATATTGCTCGCCTCCCAGCATCAAAGCTTTGCCCACAATCGCGGGATCGCTCCCAAACCTTCTCTGCCACAATCCATTGGAGAGCACCACTGGATTTCCGCCACGCGGCCGGTCTTCTTCCGGCGAAAACGTCCGGCCCAACACGGTGCGAGCCCCAAATAGGCGAAAGAACTCATGGGACACATGGATGCCTTTGACCTGCTCGGGCCGATCGTGTCCGCTCAGGTTGAGCCCTGGACCTCCAGTATCGAACGCTGCAATGTCTTCGAGCACCGTGGTTTGCCGCCGCCAGACGTTGTACTTTGGAACCGATGCCGCCGGAAACGCGCCCTGCGGCGTGCTGTTCATGAGCGAAACCAGCCGGTCGGCTTCCGGATAAGGCAGCGGCCGTAAAAGCACGGCGTTCACCACCGAAAAGATCGCCGTGTTCGCCCCAATTCCCAGGGCAAGCGCGCAAACCGCGGTAGCTGTAAAGCCGGGGCTTGCACGGAGCATACGCAGAGATTGCCTGATATCGCCAGCCATGGCTTGTTAGACGGCGAAGGGCATCAGATGTTCCGTTGACAATCGCGTCCGGGCTATTTTGAGCGTTCACTGAGTGCGATTATGGTTAAATGTTGGCGAGTTCGCGACTTAGGGTCAGTCGCGCTCTTTTTCTTGTTCCAATCGGGCTGATGCTCGGCGCGATTTGCGTTTTCGGTCAGTCATCCGCTGAGTTGCACGCACGGGCGCTCTCCCTGTACAAATCCGGCGACCGCGCGGGCGCGGTTCGCGAAATGCGGCGGGCGGTGGCCCTGGATGAATCGAACGCCGACTCTTGGAACGACCTCGGCGTCCTGGAGCGCGAGGCAGGAGACACGGCGGCGGCTGTCAAAAGTTTCAGCAAAGCCCTGGAGCGAAGACCAGAGTTTGCGAACGCCATTTATAATCTCGCGCTTGCGCAAGAGGCCATGGGACGGTGGCGCGAAGCAGAGCAGCAAGCGGCGCGGTTCGTCGCGATGAAGCCGCAGATGGCCCGGGCGCATTTCGTTTACGGGCGAATTCTCATGCGCAGCGGATCGCCCGCCAAGGCGGCGCCGGAACTGGCCAAAGCGCTGGAGTTGGATCCACGCTTCACGGCGGCGCGGGTGCTGCTGGGAACGGTAGATCTGAAGCTGGGCTACACGGATCAAGCGATTCGCGAGCTGACGCAGGCTCTGGGCGAAGATCCAAAATCGGCCGATTCACAATTTCAAATGGGGCTGGCCCTGAACGCTCGCGGCGATCTGGACGGGGCGCAGAAGGCTTTTGAGGAAACCATCCGGCTGGATTCCACCTATTCGGAAGCGCGTGTTAATTTAGCCGAGTTATACGAGAACCAGGGCAAAGACCGCGAAGCATTTGAGCAATTTCAGTTAGCGTTGTCGGAAAAGCCGCAGGACGAAAGCACGCAGATTCGGCTCATCCGCGCTCTGGCGCGCCGGCAGAATTCCGCGCAAGCGCTGGCGTTGGCTGAATCGGCGGTAAGCGCGCATCCGCGTAGCGCTCCGATTCACGCCGAGTTGGGAAAACTACTTCAGGCAGCCGGAGATTTTCCCGGCGCTCGTCGCGAATTGCAGGCGGCCATTGCGCTTTATCCGAAAACCGCGGATTCCCATTTCGAGCTGAGCCGCGTTTATCGCGCTCTCGAGATGGATGCGGAAGAGAGCCGCGAACTCGAAGCCGCGTTGCGTCTGGACCCGGATAATCCATCCATTCACTACGCCTTCGCCGATCAATTGAAAAGGCGCGGCGATCGCACGGCGGCTCAGGCCGAGTTTCGCAAAGTCCAGGAGTTGAAAAATGCGGAAATTAAGCGCGACATCGCGCTCGGTAACTTGCGCGCAGGAGTGAAATTCGCCGCGGCGGGCGATTACAAAGCTGCAGCCGATGAGTTCCGTAAAGCCGTCGATGCGAATCCGAAACTCGGCGAGGGATGGTTCGATTTAGCCGGATGTCTGATGCAGTTGGATGACGTTGCCGGTTCGCTATCGGCATTTCGCAAAGCGTTGGAATTGGCCCCGCATTGGCCGGAAGCTCATTATCAATATGGCAAAGCGCTCCTGCGATCCAATCAGCCCGACGAAGCAGCAGCTGAATTTAAAACGGCTCTCGAGCAGGACCCGCAGCACGCCGGCGCCGCGGATTCACTGGCTGGGTTGGGGAAACGCTAAGCCAGAATTTCTTTTACGACCCGGCAGTCGAACACCGAAGTCAGCTTGTCCTTCAAACCGTTCTGGTCGAACACCAGGCGCTGATAATCCAAACCAAGAAGATGCAGGATGGTGGCGTGCCAGTCCGTGACGCTGACCTTGTTCTCCACGGCTTCGTGGCCCAGTTCGTCGGTTGTTCCGAAAACGGTCCCGGCTTTAATTCCCGCGCCCGCCATCCAAAGGCTGAACGCATTCGGATTATGATCGCGGCCGGCGGTCTCCATGCCGTTTTCCATTTGAGCGATCGGCATGCGGCCGAATTCCCCGCCCCAAATCACCAGAGTGTCGTTCAGAAGCCCGCGCTGTTTTAGATCCTTGATCAGCGCCGCGGCCGGCTGATCGGTGCGTGCGGCGGCGGCTTTCATATCGCGGGCGAGGAACGTGTGGTTATCCCAAATCTGGCTGTTGATGTAGAGCTGCACGAAGCGGACCCCGCGCTCAATCAGGCGACGCGCCATGATGCAGCGGCGTGCATACGAATCGGTGGGATGCTGGCCGACTCCGTACATCGCAAGCGTCTCCGGACTTTCTTTGCTGATGTCCAACGCATCGCTCGCGGTCATTTGCAGATTCGCCGCCAGCTCGTAGCTTGCAATACGCGCGTCGAGTTGGAGCTGGTTCGGACGGCTGGTTTTATGAATCTGATCGAGACGCGACAGAAGTTCGCGTCCGGCCTGGACCACTCCGCCGGATTCCGGCGCATCGGGCGTGAGATTCAAAATCGGCGATCCCGTGGATCGAATCCGCGTGCCCTGATAAAGCGGCGGCAGGAAACCGGCTTGCCAGTTCTGCGGACCATTGATCGGCAATCCCAGCGGATCGTCCAAAACTACATAAGCCGGCAGATTCTGATTTTCCGAGCCGAGTCCATAAACAACCCACGAGCCCATGGACGGCCGGCCGGGAATGATGCGCCCGCTTTGGATCATGAACAGCGCCGGCTCATGATTCGGATGCATGGTCTGCATGGAACGAATCACCGCGATGTCGTCCACCACTTCGGTGAGATGCGGCATCGCATCCGAAACCCACATGCCGGATTTGCCGTACTGCGCGAACTTGAACGGGCTGCGCATCAAGCCGCCGCTTTGTTCGGGAGTGGTGATATCGGCAGCGAGCTTATCGAAATACGGCTCGCCATGATGCTTGTCGAGCATCGGCTTGGGATCGAAGAGATCCATCTGGCTGGGCCCGCCGTTCATGAACATGTGGATCACGGACTTCGCCTTCGGCGCGAAGTTCGGAGCGCGGGATTTCAGGTCGTACGAGGCCCGATGCCCATCCGGCATCTCCGGGGTCGCGCCAAAAATGTCACGGCTGAACAGCGTCGCGAGCGCGGCCCCGTGCAGTCCATCGGATACTCGATCGAAGAAAGCTCTCCGCGAGACTTTTCCGCCGCCGGGATTACAGTGCCTGCATTGTTCGTGAGCCATGGATGTCCTCTAATCGATGTAAATGAACGCTGCCGAATTGAAGATGGTGTGGCAGATCTTGGCCAATGCCGCCAGTTCGCCCGCTTCTTTGGGTTCCAACTGTTTCAACTTGAGCAGTGTTTCGAGACTGACCGCGGCTTCTTCTTTCGACGGAGCGCGGCCGAGCGCCAACCAATAAAGCTGCACGATCTGTTCCTTCGGATCCGGCCCAGCTTCCTTAGCCACGCGTTCGGCGGTCGAGCGCGCGAGCTGTCTCACCATCCCGTTATTCGAAAGATAGAGCGCCTGCAGCGATACCGTGGATTCCATCCGTTCGATGCAGTTCGGACTCATGGGCGGCAGATCGAAATTGTCCAGCAACGTTGGAATCTCGGACCGTCGCTGCTGCGTGTAGATGCTGCGGCGCCACCCTTTTTCCGTCTCGATCGGCGTCACCAGGCCGTCGTCGCGCACCAGAACCGGCGCCGGCTTTCCGAAACGCGTTTCGTCCAGACGCCCGGCGATGTAAATCAACGTGTCATTCAGGACTTCGGCTTCCATGCGCCGCAAAGGCATGTGCGAGAGCAGCGTGTTCTCCGGATCTTCCTGTTGCGACTTCGAGCTCACAACCGACGATTGCCGGTAGGTGCTGGAGGTCATGATCAGCCGATGCATCTGCTTCATGCTCCAGTTCTGTTTTATAAATTCCGTCGCGAGCCAATCCAGCAATTCGGGATTCGTTGGCGGAGCGCCTGTCTTTCCGAAGTTCCCGAGCGATCGAACGATGCCCATGCCGAAATGGTTCTTCCAGATCCGGTTGATCATTACGCGGGAGGTCAGCGGATTTTCGGGATTGGTGAGCCACTTCGCTAGCGCCAATCGGCGGCCGGTTTTGTCGCTGCCAGGCCACGGAGCGGCGGGCTGATACGTCAGGCTGGCGGACATGAGAACCGCGGGAGGTCCGGGTTCTACGTAAGGGCCAAAGCTGGTCGCTACGCCGCGTTTCAGTACATATGTCGGAGAGGGCGTGCCGCGATCCCACAGAGCGCGAATTTTCGCCTCTGGAATCATTTTGTACTTGAGGAGATTGATTTTCTTTTCGACGGCTTCCGCTTCCTGCGCGACCGAAGGATCGCGTTTCAGCTCCGCTTGATCGACTTTGAACAGCGTCTCAAATTTCTGAGCCAAATATTTCTGAATGTCGTCGCGGCTTTCCGGAGGCGTGTCCGCCAGCTTGCGCAGATCGGCCTGGAGATCCTTGGGTTGCGACGCGATGCGCTGCTCGATGATTTTCTTTTTGACGCCTTTGAGCTTTTCTTCCCAAGCGCCTTCGATCGCTTTGATGTCCACTTCGAGATTCTTGTTGACGAGTTCGCGCTCGCGATCCTCTTCCAAAAGCTGCATCGGCGTGGCGCCGGGGGTTACGTAGGGCAGATACTTGCCGGGGAAATAGAGGCCGTATTTGTTGTCGGCGGTCAGCGGCGCAACCCAATCGTGCTCGTCGAGTGCGCCCTTGAACACAGCTTTGAATCGGTAGTAATCGCGTTGCGGCAGAGGATCGTACTTGTGGCTGTGGCAGCGGGCGCACTTCATGGTCATGCCCATCACACCGGAGCTGATGGCTTCGATATCGTCCGCGATCACATCCACGCGATCATCGACAAAATTCACTTCACGGTCCGTGGTGGAGTCGGGCACCATCCGTAGGAAGCCTGTGGCGATCAGATTGTCCATCAATTCTTGCGTAACGGTGGTGGCATGCTCATAGTCCGCCAGTTCGTCGCCGGCGATTTGCTCGGTGAGAAAGCGGTCATACGGCTTGTCGGCGTTGAGGGAGCGAATCACGTAATCGCGATAGCGAAAGGCAACCGGGCGAGGCAAGTCGGCGTCCAGCTTTCCTCCTTCCGAATCCGCGTAGCCGGCAACATCCAGCCAGTAGCGGCCCCAACGTTCCCCGTAACGCGGCGAGGCCAGCAGACGATCGACCAACTTTTCGTAAGCCTGCGGATCTTGCGACGCCACGAATTCTTTTACTTCGCTCGGAGTTGGCGGCAATCCGGTGAGATCGAAGGTCGCGCGACGGATCAGTGTTGAGCGGTCGGCTTCGGGGGAAAACGTCAGGCCTTTCGTTTGGAGCTTCGCTAAGACAAAAGCATCAATGGGATTTCGAACCCGATCCGGGTGCTCCACCTTCGGAACGTCCGGACGAATGGGTGTTTTGAAAGACCAGAACTCGCGATCCTTTGGGGTGACCAGCGGGTCTGCGGGAGTTCCGGCGACAGCCGGCGGCGTCTCTACTTCCGGCGCATTCTGATGAATCCAGCGCGCGATTTTTTCCGTTTCGACCGGGGTGATCGGCTTCACGCCGACGACGATCAGTTTCTGCTTGGGCGGCATCTCGCCCGCCTTGATCCGTTTGATTAGCAGGCTTTCTTCCGGTTTCCCGAGAACAATAGCCGGCCCCGACTTACCGCCCTTGAGCATGGAAGCTCTGGAGCGCAGATCCAATCCGGCTTCCTGGCGGCGGAGTCCGTGGCAAGCCGTGCAGCGGGTCAGCAGAACGGGGATGACATCGTGCTGCGTGACGGGCGAATTGTCTTCGGCGCGACTGGACTCGGCCGGAGCAGCTTCCCCGCGAATCCAGGAAGAGATGGTCGCTATCTCTTTATCCGAAAGGTGCGGCTTGCCCATCGGCATCGCGCCGCTTTGGACCTTCTTATAAAGGATGCTGTCCTCCGGTTTTCCCGGAGTGACTACCGTTCCCGATTCACCGCCTTTGAGCGTGGATTCTTCGGTTGAGAGATTCAGGTCCTTGAGTTTGACCTGCGTTCCGTGGCAAGCCGTGCAATTTGCCGCGAAGATCGGCTTGATGTCTTTGTCGAACTGGACGCCTTGCTGCGCCGAGAGAGAAGCGCAGAAGAACAGGGCGGCGGCGCTCACGCGCAGATGGCTATTACGAATCACGCCAGTTAGAGCCATCATACCATCTGTCATATGGAATACAGTCTTTTTAGCGATACAGTTCCGCACCGATCAGAGCCGGATCATACGGCTGGAACTGGCCCCGAGTTAGATATAGCTCATGATATTTCGCGAGCTTTTGCTGGTCGATTTCTATGCCGATTCCGGCGCCTTGCGGGACACCCCAATCCGGACCATGCGCGATCGGCACGGTTTCCGTGATGATGTCGTCGGTCATCATGTGAGCGGTTTGTTGGTTTCCGTCGACGACGTTCGGCAGCGTGAGAACCATGTGGTGACACGCGGTGGCAAAAATTCCGAGCTCGCCGTGGGTGTGGCGGCAGATCTGGAGTCCTTGATAATGCGCCATCCACGAGAGACGCTGGAATTGCGCAAACGAACCCGGGAAAAAAGGGCTGAAACAGAACACATCGGCCGTGCGCGCTTGCATGTGGCGGAGTGCGTCGTCGGCGGTCCACAAGCCTTCATTCGCCGAGACGGCCATCCGGCAGCGGTTTCTCACTTCCTGCATATTCGAAACAGGATCCTGCACCACGGGCGCTTCGATGAAATCGATATTGAACTGGTCTAACCGATCGAGATTGCGGATCGCCTGATTTACCTTCCATGCCGCGTTGGCATCCAACCGGATCTTCGCCTTCTTGCCTATAGTCGCCCGGAGCGTCCGCACCATTTCCACTTCTGCTTCGATATCTAATCCGACCTTCAAATAGTAGACGCGAAATCCAAGCGCCACGCCTTGCTTGGCCTGCTCAAAAATATGTTCCGGCGTTCCCTGAGAGCAGTAGAAAAAGTAATTTGCGCTCTCTCTTACTTTCCCGCCGAAGAGGTTGTACAGCGGCTGGTTGCTGGCCTTTCCGCAAATATCCCAGAGCGCCAGATCGATGCCCGGATAAGCGAAGTTGGCGGTGTGCTGTCTCCAAGACCAGATGCCGCGATTCCACAATTCTTCGCGAATGCGTTCGCTTTCCCAGGGATCGCGGCCAATCACGAACGGCTTCATTGCTTGAAGCGCAGCCAGAACCGATCCAACGTCGGCGCCGCTACAACTCTCGCCCCAGCCCACCAATCCGTCGTCGGTGGTTGCCTTCACGACGATGTCGGTGACTCCGTCCCGATTTACGATCGAGCTCACTTCCCGATGCGTATACGGGACACTGACTGGGATAAATTCCAAATTGGTAATTTTCATGCTCGGTAGGCTTTGCCGCGGAGGAGGCGCCGGAGCGCCTCCGAAGTGGCGAAATTCGACATCGCTAGAAAATCAATCTTAGCCCGAATTGGATCTCACGCGGATCAAACAGCGTACTGGATGCGAAGCCGAAACCGTTGGTCCCGAGAGTGCGGTCCGGAATCGCGAATGCGTGTTGGTTCAGAATGTTGAAGAATTCCGCCCGGATCTGCATGTTCAGCCGTTCGGTAATGTGCGTATCTTTGGCGAGCGACAAATCCAGGTTGCTCCATCCGGCGGTCCGGAAAGTATTGCGGCCTAAGTTTCCCGGGCGAACCAGTACCGTATTTCCATTAGCGACGGTCAGCGGCGCGGAGAAATATTTGCCCACAAAAACCGGGTTCGGATTGGAGCTGCTGATGGAGTTCACGGCGCTCGCGAAACCGGCGCTGTCCGCCAGCACTTCATTCGAGAAGAGTTGCTCTTCGGGGCCGGCGCCTTGACGCTTCGTCGCCGTGGAAACCAGATCCGGCCTTGCCGTGGTCCCGGCATAATTGTCGATACCGTATTCGGCGGTGCCATACGGCGTGTTTACGGTGAAGGGGAATCCGGTGCTCGCCGTCGTGATGCCCCAGAAAGTCCAGCCGCTGGTCAACCGCTTGGGAAGCGCTGGCGCCCATTTTTCGAACGGCAGCAAATAGGAGAAATTCACGACGACGCGATGCCGGATATCGAACGACGAGGAAGACTTTTCGCAACTCCAGCAGAAAGGATTGTTTTGTCCGACTGCGGAGTTCGCGCCATCGCCGTTGTACACGGTGCTGGCGTTGTCGATGGAGTGGGCATACGTATACGAGAGCTGGAACGTGAGACCGGCGGTGGGCACGGTCTTGCGCAGCGTCGTTTGCAGCGAGTTGTACGTTGAATGAGCGTGATTGTCGGTCAACTGGAACTCGCCCAAGCCGGGATTCACGTTGGTGAACGGCGTGACGTTCGATGGCGCGCCGGAATATGCGTTGGGAAATTGCGATGCGTAGAGACTCACGGCATTATTGAAAACGTAGCCCGTTTGCAGAGCCAGACCGAACGGAAGTTCACGTTCCACTGTGACGTTGCCGCTGATGGTGTAGCCGTTGTGCAAATCGTTACTGGTGACATTGGTTTCAAGCGGAGCATAGGGTAGGAGGTTAATCGGATCGTTCGGTGGAACTGTCTTCGAATTTCCGCCGGAAGGGACCACGTTGCCGGCCAAGTCATGCAGGGGCGGAAGATTCAGCGGTCTAGGGGTCGTGGTGAAGGTCAAATTCGGCGATGCGCTATAACCCGCGAACGGAAAATTGAAACCTTGCTGATCCGCGGTTTGTGAAAGCGGCAGGTTAGTGAAGATCGCGAAACCGCCGCGAACCACGGTCTTGGGGTGGACCTTCCAGGCCATTCCGAGACGTGGCGCGAAACCGGTGTAATCCCGCTTGTAGATCGGTTGCGGATTTAAAACCATCTGGCCCCAGAGTGAACTGCCGACGAAGTGCGGATCGTTCACAATTCCGGCCAGCCGATTGCCAATCTCAGTGGGGACGCTGTTGTATTCGTAGCGCAGCCCGATATTGAGCGTGAGATTGTTCGTTACTTTGTAGTCGTCCTGGAACCATCCGGACCACACATGGCGCCGCATGGAGAACGGAGCGAAGCCGCCGCCGGGAGGTCCAAATCCGGGATATGCAACGCTTCGTTCGTAAAACTGGCTGATGCCGGTCATGAAGCTGACGATGGAGTTGGGAGTTGGATCGCCTACGTTGATGTTGTGAGCGCCATCGGACGAGGGGATCGCCACTGGTGAAGGCGAGCCCGGGGCAAAAACATAGACACCGTTGGGACCGCCGATCGAAGTTCCAAAATAGCTGGAGTGAACCGTGCGGTATTCGGCGCCGAAATTCATGGTGTGGCGGCCCTTCACCCAGGTCATGGCGTCGCGATAATTCATGGTGAACGGCGCGAGGCTGAATCCGCCGCCACCGCCGTCCGGACCGTAGCTGTAAAAAGCTCCGTCCGCGAAACTCGCGGTCGTACTGTTGGAAGGGGCTGGGATGGCATGTTCAATGGATTGCATTCCGCTGATGCGGATTTCGTTGATGAGACTAGGACCGAAGAGGTGAGTTTCGCTGAGGCCGGAATTGATCCAGTCGTTCGCCAGAGAGCTCGAGTAAGCCGGGTGAATCAAGGCTTCCGACGGATCCTGCACGGGAGCGTGATTGGTGGCGACGCTATAGCGGAAGAAGAAGGAGTCCTTTACCGAGAATTGCTGATCCAGGCGCCCCGAATATTGATCGCGGTTGATGGGGCTGCTGTACGCGGTTTGCAGAGTATTCGCGCCGAACTGTCCGCCGGGGTTATTGGGCATCGGGTAGGCGTTAAGGATGGCGGCGGCTTGGGTAGTGACGGGGACTTGCAATGTGTAATTTCCGAGATTCACGATTCCTTGGCGTTCGGCGGCCGTCGGAACGGGAATCACCACAGGCGTGGCTAGGCGCTGCCGGAAACCGGCGTACTCAAAGAAGAAGAAGGTTTTGTTGCGGCCGTTGTAGACTTTCGGAATCCAAATGGGGCCGCCGAAGGTTACGCCAAACTCATTGCGGCGGAAAGGGGCGAGACTTGGCGCGAAAAAGTTGCGCGCATCCAAAGCGTCGTTTCGGATGAACTCGAAGGCCGATCCATGAAAATCGTTGGTGCCGGTCTTGGACACGACGCTAACGATAGTGCCTGAACCGCGGCCATATTCGGCCGAGTAGTTGTTCTGGAGCACGCGGAACTCGCCGATGGCGTCCAGGTTGAAGTTCCCGAACTGTCCGCCGCCGAGTTCGTTGTCACTGGAATCCATGCCGTCGAGGAAGCTGGAACCGGTGACGCCGCGGTTTCCGTTCCCCGACGTATTCACTTCAAACTGAAAGGAGCTATTGGTCTCGGGCGTCTGGCCCGGCAGCGTGAGCATCAGGTTCTGGATGTCGCGGCCATTGAGCGGCAAGTTGGCCACCTGCCGGCCCTCGATAACACCGCCGATTTCGCCGTTCGTCGTATTGATGGTCGGCGCCTCCGCTTCCACATTTACCGCGGTACTCACGCCGGCGACGCTGAGAGTGAAATTCACCTCAAGGCGCTGTTCGACGTCGAGCGATACCTGAGCCGAAGACTTTTCCAGGCCCTTGCCCTCTGCCGTGACTGTGTAGGTCCCGACGGGCAGCAGCGGGATAATGTAGTTTCCGGAGTTATTCGTGTTCACGACACGCGTGAAGTTGGTGCCGGTTTGAACGGCGGTCACGGTGGCGTTCGGGACAACAGCCTGGCTACGATCAGTAACTAAGCCGACTATGGAACCGACGGCTTGCGCGGAAAGCCGCGGCTCGACCGCCATACAAAGCGCTAAAGCGCTGCAAATGAAAGAAATCCCCTTCAACATCCACCCCTCCTGAATACCCCTGGTTGGAAACGCGAAGCCAAAGATAACATGGGAAACGCGTTCGGTGACATGTTTCAGGAGGGTAACAATGGCACGAATCCGCTTTTTACGCGGCGTACGCGCAATAACAGATCAGACTACTGAAGGGAAAGACGATAGCTGCCGGGGGTGGTTCCGGTGTAGCTGCGGAACACTCTGCAGAAGTGACTCTCGTTTTGGAAGCCGAGTTCGAAGGAAACCTCCTTGACCGAACTCGATGGATTCGCCAAAAAGCGCTTGGCCTTGCTCATCAACAACTGGTTGTAGACTTCGTGCGGGCTTTGCGCCGGTCTGACCGAGTTCTTGAAAAGCTGAATGAACCGGCTGGCGCTGGTTCCGGCGGTGGAACACAAATCCGAAAGTTTGAAATCGCTCTTGCCGCACGCGTTCATGTATTCGAACGCTCGCACCATCTGCCACGAGGGCAACTGCCTGGGAAGAACGCGCCGGGGTGTTTGGATCACCGGCGATAGGCAGCGCCGCAGCAAGTGCACCAACAACTGCGTGACCAATGCTTGCGCCACCATCTCGAAACCGTTTTGCCGTTCGTTGAGTTCGGCGAGAAGTTCATCGGCGAATTGGAGCAGCGACGGATCGTGCGCTTTGCCCGCGAAGGAGATGCTACTGGAATCCAGATCCAGCGGCAAGCGCATGCGGCGGATGGTCCGGTGCATTGCGCTTTCCGGGACGTGCAGTGTGATGCCGACGGCAGCGACGGGCTCTTTTGGATATGTTGCGTAGTGAACTTCGCCTGGGTTCACCACCAACACTTCACCCGGCTTGAGAATGTGGCGATCGGCCACTACGACGCAAACGATTTCGCCCGAGAGGCAGATGATGATGTTGTATTCGTCGTGAGTGTGGGGCAGGCATTCGACTTTGCCGGCGGAATAGCGGAACGAGTGCAGGCAGATCTCCTCGGCCTGGGAGAACCACAAACGGGTTGCCGGGTCTTGCTCCGGCGCGATTAGCAGCGCCATCGATTCCGTTCCTAGTGCAAACGATAGCCCAATGGCGGTGGCGTGTCAATGCGTCCTACAGAACCGCGACCGCGAGGGAGCGCTACCACGAAGGCAGACTTGACCGGCCAATCCGGATGTTGGTTTTTTGTTCGGCGCGGCCGCGAACGCCGGGACGATCATGATAAAGCGGACCGCCAAAGAACCCGGATTTCGCATCGTAGCCCGGCGGCATCGCGGGAGTTGGCACCGATCTGAGTGCGGTGGTGATGAATAAATCCGTGAGATCGGGGCCGCCGAATCCCATGCACGAGGTTTGTTTCGCGCCCGTTGCGAGACGCCGTTCCACTTTGCCGTCCGGATCGTAGCGCACCACGCAGGAGCCATACCATTGCGCCGACCAAAGGAAACCTTCGGAATCCGACGTCAGGCCATCCGGCATACCTTCGGTCTTTGGGACTTGAATGAACACTCTGCGGTTGCGGATAGCGCCTGTCGTTCGATTGTAGTCGTACGCATAAATCCGGCGGACAAAAGTGTCGGTGAAGTAGAGCGTCTTGTAGTCGAGCGAGAAGGCGAGGCCGTTTGCGAGATGGAAACCGTCGTCCAAGATGGAAACGTGGCCATTGGTGTCAACGCGCATCAATTTTCCCAACGGATATTTTTCGTCCGGGTTATAGAACCAGGATCCGGCGAAGAGCCTTCCTTCGGGATCGGAAATACAATCGTTCATCCGGCATTTTGCGCCGTCCACTTCGGTGGCGATCGCGGTGGTCTTATCGGCGCCGTCCCAGAGCCAGATTCCGCTGTTGTTGGTGATAATAAATCCGCCCGGCCGATTTACGCGGTACCCGTTGATTTCGAGACCCGTCTTGATCACTTCATGATGGCGGGTTGCGGGCAGATATTTGTAAAAGCGGAACCCTTCGCAATCGGTCCAGTAGAGCGTGCGCGCGTCGGGATCCCAGATGGGGCACTCGCCGCAGAGGTCGTGATAATCCGCGATGATTTCCATTTTTGATTGCTTGGGGAGAAGTATACAACAGGGAACGGGAAATTCCAGCCGCTGACCGACATCGCATCCGTCGCTTACTGGTATCAGACGGGGCCGCACCAGACTTTTCCGCCGCTCGCGGATCGGCCGTCGCGATTTATCCGGTAGCTAGTGATGGGAAAGTGACAGAGCCGGCGCCTCTTTTGAAAGAGGATGCAAGTTGACGAAGTACACTGCGACGACCCCCGAGATCGCAACCAGCGCGCCCGCATAGAGGCCCCAGGACCAGCCAACT
>Ga0070734_10000474_pt1 | contig 83404 bp, 72 predicted proteins | sample Coa_R1_8_FD_66444 | JGI IMG/M metagenome (GOLD analysis project Ga0070734, IMG submission 66444) | Surface soil microbial communities from Centralia Pennsylvania, which are recovering from an underground coalmine fire - Coalmine... | ecosystem: Environmental > Terrestrial > Soil > Unclassified ...
CTGACCGCATCATCAGCGAGTGATCACCAGCGTTCTGGTAGGCGCGGCAGGAATCGAACCTGCAACCGTCGGATTAGAAATCCGATGCTCTATCCGTTTGAGCTACGCGCCCATCTAGCTGATTAATTATACGTTCTCCCTTCCTGAGTGCCTCATTTCCAGTGCAGCTGTCGCGCAGCCTCATTCCCCATAAACTCACCGAAGATGAAAAGGCGCGCCTTTCCCACTTCCGACCATGACCTTCTAATTTTGTCACCCGGTCATCCGCCCGTTAGACTGGCGGGGCATCGAGGTGAGCCATGAAGGACCTATATCAGGTTTTGAGGGAAAAAGAGTTGGATGTGGAACGCATCCGCAAGGAAATCGAGGCGCTTCGAGTGGTGACCTCTATGCTCTCCGAGGACTCGGACGCAGACAAGAACACCAAGCCGTCCCTGGTGCCTTCCCAGTCTCGATGGACGGGCAGCGGAATCTAACATCGAGATTGCCGCTTAACAAGATTGCGCTCGAATTCGAGCGCTCTGTCCTTCCTAGGCCATCTCGATAAGATTTGTGCGCACTCGGTCTCCGGCCTGCGCGCTCCTTAGCGTCGCCAGGAATTTCTTCGTGAAATCCTGCTGCAAATGGATTTCCTGTGCGGCTTGGGACTTATAAACCTCGTAGAAAACAATTGTGTTGGGATCATCTTTTCGCGCTGCGATGTAAAACCCTTCCACGCCCGGTTCCGATCGCACCAACGGCAGGTATTGGCGCGCGGCCTCGACTAGCTCCGCGCGGCGCTGCGGCTGAATTTTCGCTTCGATCAGCATGATTACCTTCTCACTCGCCATATTCCGGGCTGCTCCTCTCGGCCTTCACGCACTCTTGGCCAACAACGGAGCTTCCTGCGGCGCGTACGCGCCGATCTGCTGAAGCATGCCTAGCCGGTCCCAGTTGTCCCAGCCTTCCACGATCTTGCCATTCTCGATGCGGACAATGGTGACTCCCTCAATGCGGATGCGGTTGCCGGTCGGCGCTGCGCCGAAGATTTCTCCTTTGTGGGTGCCCGTCGCGGTCCAACGGACCGCTACCTTATCATCCACGGCGAAGGCGTCTTCTACGACAACTTCGGTGTCGGGAAACGCCGTGCGGATCGACTGCGCAAAGCTCACAAAAGCATCCGGCCCAATAATCTTTTTCTCTGGCCCAAGTTGACCCCAGAGTGATGCGTTGGGAGCGAGCAGCTCGCGAACGGTGTCATCGCTTTGACCGTGCCACACTTCGTCGTACCAGCGCTTCATCAGCGAAAGGTTGTCTGCGGATGTCATGGCGGCCTCCTGGATGCAGGATGGTAGACCAAGGATGCCGTGAATGACAACGGGGTTTTACTTTTCGCCTTACATTCGTCTCTCAATGTCCGGTGGAATCGAAGGTCCGGGACTGGATGACGGCAACCTCTTCCAGGGTGGAATGCAACTTAACTTCCACGACCATACGTCAAATTGCGCCTCGTACCTCAGAGGCACTACCAAGGAGCAACTCAATGGCAAACAAGTGGATAGGGCTGCTGCTGTGCGCCGTCTTTGCGGCTTGTAGTCTTTGCGTGGTGGCACAGGAGTCGAATAGCGGGAAATCGAAGGACTCCGTCCGTACGTTTACCGGATGCCTCACGAAAAGTGGCAGCGGCGATGAGTACGTACTGACCGCCAATGATGGCAGCACCTGGGAAGCGCACGCCAACAGTTCCGTCGATCTCGCCAGCCATGTCAATCAGACCGTCGAAGCCAAAGGCGTGGTCAAGAACAGCACGGCGCACAATCTGAAAGAGGATTCGAAGGATATGGCCGCTGATACTGGCATGAAGAAGAATAATGCCGAGCACGGTCACCTGACGATTACGAAACTGCACACCATCGCTGATTCGTGTCAGAGATAAGTGGAATGAGCGGGAAACTGGGCGGAACTTCTAAGTTCCGCCCGTTCTATTTTCTGGATACTAGACCTCAGGCCGCCCAGCGTGTGCGGGCATCCGATCCGTGCTGTTTCACCATCTTGTTGTAGTTGCCCATAATCAAAAGCGGCGCCGGCCACTGCCCAACAAACAACGCCCAGTGATTCTTACCTAAAAGCTTCAGCACCAGGGACGTGGCCATACAGCCGATGGCAATTCCAAGGAATACCGAAGAAGGAAATTTTGATGTCTGGCTTTCAATCATTCCGGTAACGCTATCTTCTGTTTGTCCAGTAACATGGGTCTCCATTACAACCTCTCAATTTGAGTTTAAATTCCTTGCAAGAACTTGGAGTTTAGATGCCGGTCCTTGCGCACGGTTGGCAGACTCATCCCAAACCTGCCCGCTTTGCCGCGCACATTCGTTTCCGGTGGAATCAGCGGTTTACGGACGCGGGCGGGGGCCAGAAGCCACTTCAGCACCTTCGGGTAGTTGTATTCGGCCGTGGATGGCGGCAGAATCCAGGGAACGTCGCGCAACGTTGAGGCAGACGGCGTCATCCAAGGCTGTGGGGCCACATAAGGGGAAATCATGAATTATCCGCAGCAGGCTGGGCAAGGATCGATTTATCACTTTGGGGAGGAAGAGCGCGCCGAGGAGGCGCGCAAAATCCGCCGCCTGCAGACGATGATCAGCATGGTGATGTCGGTGATCAGCCAGGATCCAAATCTGACAGTGGAAGAAGCCTCTGAACTCGCGGCCGGCGCCAAGCGCGCCGCCCTCGCGATGTTCCCCGACAAAGAGCTTGCCTTCGATCTGCTCTACAAGCCGCGCCTGCAGCGCCTCATGCGCGAGCGCTACCACCTGCAGTAACCTTCTCGTTTCCAGAAATTCAGATGAATGCCACTTCGGGCGACAGCAGCCCGACATGGGGTACCTTCATTGGCGCAGTAAACCTCTTCCGGATCTTGCAACTGACCGAATTCGCACAACCACACGGAATTCCTGAAATGCGCTGGGACTGCCGTTAAGTCCCAGCGCGCAGGCAAAGTGGTTTGCGGGTTTCTTACCTGATCATGGACTAAGCTGATACGGCGCGCCGTTGCGTTCGCGTGTCGCGAATACTGGAGACGCCGCGACGCACGTTGAGCCAGCCATTATCCTGCATCAAACGGAACAGGTCGTAGGAATACGGAATTTCGCCGGTAATGATCTCCTCTTTCCCCTGGTCGTCAATGACCGAGAAAGCGACTTGCACGGGTTCATCCGGTGAGTTCTGCTTGGTGAAATGGACGAGTTTGACGTTGAGAGTGTCTTGCTCTTGTGACTGAGTCGGCATTTTTTCTCTCTTGTCCCTGGTTGGGTTTCTTTTCATTCTAGAAAGGCATTCCCATAAGTCAACCCGTCCTTCAAGAAATAACTGTGGATTCCATCGTGACACGATAGAAATTTCCTAGGGCGTTTACCCGGTAGGCAAATCGTTTGCCAACTGTGAGTCACTCGTCGGCAATCGGATTCTGTAGGGTTCCAATTCCTTCCACTGTCACTTCAACCCCATCTCCGGCAACCATTGGTCCGACGCCGGAGGGAGTGCCGCTGGGAATCAGGTCGCCGGGGAAGAGTGTCATGGCCTGCGCGATGTGACGAATCAGTACATCGACCGGGAAGATTAGGTCGCGCGTGTTGCCCTGCTGGCGCACGGCGCCATTCAAACGAGTTTCGACGTTGATGCCGCTCCACGGATCAATTTCATCAGTGACCAGCGGCCCGACGGGACAGAACGTATCGAATCCCTTGGCGCGGGACCATTGCCCGTCTTTATTTTGCAAGTCGCGGGCGGTGACGTCGTTCACGCAGGTATAGCCCAGGATGTACTGGCGAATCTCGGCGTCCGCAGGCGGTTGGTGGCAGGTCTTGCCGATTACAATTCCCAGCTCACCTTCAAAGTCCACTCGCTCGGAAATCTTCGGGCGGCGCACGGTTCCACCCGGCGCGAGAAGAGCCGAGGTGGCTTTTAGGAAGAGCAATGGTTCTTGCGGAACTTCATGGCCGAGTTCCGCGGCATGCTCGCGATAATTGCGCCCGATGCAAACGATTTTTGAGGGGCGCACCGGCGGCAGAAGCGCAGCTTCCTCCAGCGGAATCGGTTCGATGCGGCGGGTGCGCAGGCTCTCCATATCGCCATCAGCTTCTTCGGGAGGCGTGAGCAGAAGACGGACGATGGCGTTGCGTCCGGCGATGGACTCCACCAGACCATATTGCGGCTGTTCGTTGAACTGGAAGCGGCAGTATCTCATCGCCATCTATCTAAACATATTTTCTGGAATTGCAGGTGCGAGATTGTGCCAGTGATCTTTGGGGGACCGGGCAAGACTCGAACTTGCAACTTCGACCAGCGATCCGAAAACCGCTACCCGACGTGTTCCTTACACCACCGGCCCACAGTTCCGGTTTTAATCGACATGCTCGCCTTCGGAGAAGCCAGGTTCAGCCGGCGGCAGCACATCGCGCTCTCCCGCAATCCATACGTACAGCGTTGGCAGCAAGAAGATGCTCAGCGCGAGGGCCGCGACCAGGCCGCCAACAATCACAATCGCAAAAGGACGCTGCGAGTCTGATCCGATGGCATGCGACATGGCTGCCGGCAGCAGGCCTAATGTAGCCACAAGCATGGTCATCATGATCGGACGCAGCCGCAGCACGGCTCCTTCCACCGCGGCGTCTTCGACCGTATAGCGTCGCACCCGCAACTGGTTGATGTATTCGAGCATGATCACGCCGGTTTGTACGCACACCCCAAACAGCGCGAGGAAGCCGACGCCGGAAGAAACGCTGAAGTTTGTCCCCGTGATCAGCAGCGCCAGCAAGCCGCCAATGGGTGCAATCGCAATGTTCGCCATAATCAGCGTCGCCCATTTGAACGACTTGAACATGGTGTACAGAATGATGAAGATGATCAGGATCGTGATCGGCAGTACGATCAGCAGGCGCGCATTCGCGCGCTTCTGGCTGGCGTATTCGCCCTCCCACTTTAGGTAATAACCCTTCGGCAGGTTCACCTGCTTCCCGATCTTGCTGATGGCCTCTTCAACCGTGCTGCCCAGGTCGCGCCCGCGCACGCTGTACTTGATCGCGATATAGCGCTGATTGCCTTCGCGATAGATTTCCGAACCGCCATCGAGCACTTGAATATTGCAAAGTTGTTCCAGAGAAACCCGCTCACCCGTGGGCGAGAGCAGGCGAATCTGCCGGATGGCATCCTCTGTGCTCCGATATTGCGGCAGATACCGCAGCGTTAGATCGTATCGGGCTTCTCCTTGCAGCACCTGCGTGAGTGCGCCACCGCCAACCGCCGTCTGGATCGCGTCCTGGACGTCGGCGACGTTGACCTGATAACGTGCCGCGGCATCGCGGTTCACCGTCACATTAAGGTTTGGCTGGCCAAGGACGCGGAAAACTCCGAGGTCTTCAATACCGGGAATGCGCCGCATGATGCCAACGATTTCGTCCGCCTTCGCCTCGAGCGTGTGCAGGTCGTCGCCGAACACCTTGGTGGCGAGTTCGCCCTTGACGCCGCTGACCGCCTCTTCCATGTTGTCTTCGATGGGCTGAGAGAAGCCCCAGAGGACGCCGGGAATCTTGTCGAGTTCGCGCTGCATGGCGGCAATCAGTTCATCTTTGTCTTCGTGGAAGATCGGGCGCCACTGCTCTTTCGGTTTCAGGTCGACAAAATATTCGGTATTGAAGAAGCCGGTGGTGTCGGTGCCGTCGTCGGGGCGCCCGACCTGGCTGGTGCACTGCGGCACTTCGGGGAACGAACAAAGAACCAGTCGCGCCTGGTTCATCACGCGGATGCCTTCGTCCGGGCCGGTGCTGGGGGCCAGAGTTCCGCGCACCCAGAGCGCTCCTTCATCCAGGTGGGGCAGAAATTCTGAGCCGATGGCGCCGCTGAAAGTCAAAAAGGCTGCCACCGCGATGCCCAACCCCGCGACTCCCACGGTCACGGCACGATGCCGAATCGCCCAGCGCAGGGAATTACGATAACGATCGGTCAGAAATTCCATGGCCGGATTGCGCCATTCGTGGGCTCCCTTAGCGAACGCAAAGCTGGCCAGGACGGGTGCGATCACGATAGAGAACAGCAGAGCGCCCAGCAACGCGAAAGCCACCGTCCATGCCATCGGCTGAAACAGCCGTCCTTCGACTCGCTGCAAGGTGAAGATCGGCAAATAGGCCGTGATAATAATCGCGATGGCGTAAAACACCGGCCGCTGCACTTCGTGGGAAGCTTCCGCGATCCGCTCGGTGGGCGTATCCGTCGCATGCGAGAAGCTCATATGCCGGACGATGTTCTCAATCATCACCACCGCGCCGTCAACGACCATGCCGAAATCCAGCGCTCCCAGCGAGAGCAGGTTCGCCGGTACATGCTTCAGGTCAAGGCAAATGGAAGCGAATAAAAGCGAGAAGGGAATTGTAGCCGCAACGATAATCGCGCCCCGCACATTGCCGAGAAACAGGAAAAGAATGATGGAGACCAGGATCATTCCTTCCGTCAGATTGTGCAGCACCGTGTGGCTGGTGAAATGAACCAGGTCGCTCCGATCAATGAAGGGAACGATCTTCACGCCCGGAGGCAGGATGTGATCGTTTATCTCCTGGATTTTTTCGTGTAGCGCTTTCAGAGCCGGATCGGCCGGGGCACCTTTGCGCAGAAGCACAATACCGGAAACGACGTCGTCATTGTCGATGATTTTGTCGCCGTCGCGCTCGATGGCGCCATTAGGACCGTAAGGGCACGAGGTGCATGCGCGGGCGAACTGCCCGAGGCGGATCTTTGGTCCTTGCTCCACGACGGCAATATCCTTGATCCGCAGCGGCGTGCCGTTTTTGGTGAAGACAACCGTCTGCTCGATGTCGTGCACATGATCGACGAGGCCGACTTCGCGGACATTGATCTGCTGCAGTCCTGCCTGGATGAAGCTCCCACCGGCATTCGCGTTGTTATTCGTGAGCTGTTGCTCGATCTGCGAGAGGCTCAGTCCGTAAGCGATTAGCTTGTTGGGATCAAGGCGAACCTGGTATTCGCGCGTGGGGCCGCCGAAGCTGGCGACGTCCACGATGTCGGGAACTGACTTGAGATTCTTTTCAACGACCCAATCCTCGATGGATTTTAGTTCCATCGGATCGTATTTCGGGTTGGTGCTGTGCAGGGTGAAAAAATAAATCTGCCCGACCGGGCTCCAATCCGTGCCCATCTGCGGCACAACGTTGGGGGGTAGCGTGACCTGGCTGAGCCGCTCCAGCACGCGCTCGCGATTCCAGGCGTTGTCCGTGCCATCCTCGAAAATCAGTTTCAGGTCTGAAAGCCCGAACAAAGAGAATGATCGCAGGTGTACTACGCCCGGGATTCCGTTCATCACTGTTTCCAGTGGAATCGTGACCTGCTGCTCAATCTGCTCCGCCGAGATGCCAGGCCATTGCGTGATCACCTCGACATAGTTATCCGCCACATCCGGATACGCCTCGATGGGAAGGTTGTGGAACGAGATGATGCCCCAGGCAAATAACACCACCGCCAGCCCCAAAACCAGGAGGCGATTGCCAAGCGCGAAATCAACCAGGCGGCGGATCATGAAATCAGTTCTCGGTTCTCAGTTTTCGGTCCCAAATTGAAGTTCTAAGCCAGCCGCTTGCACCGTTATTGCTCCACCGTGTTCTGCAAATCGAGTGCGTTGGAGACGACTTGATCTCCGGGCTTGAGGCCCTTCACGATCTCCTGTTGGTTGTTGAGCAGCATCCTGCCAGTGGTGACTTCCGCCCGCTTGAAGTGCCCGTTGCCCAGCGGCATGTAGACCCAATCGCGATCATGCAGGTGCAGGATCGCGGCCGCGGGAACAGAAGAATGAATCTCGGGTTGCTTTCCGAAGAACGTCGCGGTCACGAACATGCCGACGCGCATCGTGCCCGGATTCTTCACCTCCAGCCGCACTTTCGCCGTGTGAATGTTCGGATCGAGAATCGGCAGGATGTTATCTACGCGTCCTTTGAACACCTGGTTGGGATACGCCGCCAGATGAATGTCGGCGGAATCGCCGATCTTTACCGCATCCAGGTCGTTCTCGTAGACGTCACAGATAATCCAGACATAGGAAAGATCCGAAATCGTAAAAGGATTCGGCCCCGAGAGTCCTTGCACTCCCGACGAATTGGTGACCTGCTGCTCCGTGATCACGCCCGAAATCGGAGCGTGAATATCGACGATCCCGGACGGGTGTTCTTTATCAATGCCGAGCAGTCGCAACTGCTCCGTTGCGGCAGACAGATCCGCCTTGGCATCGTCCTCGGCCGTTTCCGCGGCTTCCAAGGCGCTCTTGGCGACGGCTCCCTTGTCATACAGGGTCTTGGCGCGATCGAGTTGCACGTGGGCCAGTCGCTCATCGTTTTCGGCCTTGGTATAGGTCTGATACGCGCCCGAGATGTCATTGCTCTGAACCCGGAGCAGTACCTGCCCTTTTTGCACGACATCGCCGAGCCTCGCCTTGATCTCGACCACGCGTCCGGATGCCAGCGATACCACCGGCACGGCGCGCGACACGTCGGGTTGGACGATTCCCGTGACATTCAGCGCGGGAGCAGCCTTGTATTCGACGGCTGTCACCAGTGGAAACAGGTCCGGCTGCTTCACTGCAAAGTCATTGGCGTTGAAGTCCGGGACTACCTCGGGCTTTGGCGGAGCCTCCTGCTGTGGATCCGCATGGCCGGTCCTGCATGCGGACGCCAGGAGCAGCAAGGAGAAACCGATGCTTGAGAAGGCCAATCTATATCGAAGTTTCATGGGATCACCTCCCGGCCGACGGCCATATTCATTTGCGCCGCCGCCGTGAGATACGCGCCCACGAGATTGACGTAATTCAACTCCGTGGCACGGTATTCACTTTCGGCATTGAGGAAATCCAGCAAGGCAGCGCCGCCATGCTGGTAGGAGAAAAAGACCGTATCGCGCACGTGTACCGCTTGCGCCAGATATTTCTGCTTGTAGGGTTTGAGCAGTTCGATGTTGCTGTTTACCAGGGCATAAGCCGAGTCCACATCGCTGTAAACCTGAGTTTCCATGCCCTGCCGCAACTTCTCGTTGCGGTTGATGTCGATTTTTGTGCGCAACTTCTCACCCTGGTTCCGGTCGAAAATGCGCAAAGGAATGCTCACGCTGGCGCCCACCGTGTTCAGTGCGTCGGGGTTGTTGAACGAACCGTTATGCGTAAACCAGACCCCAATCGTCGGATCGGTCGAACCGTTTGCCTCGGCCAGCTTGTAGTTCGTCTTCGACTGCTCGACGCTCAGAACTGCGGCTCGCAGATCAGGGCGGGCGTCTAGCGCATCTTTCTCGTACTCAGCGAGCGGAAGCAGGCTCTCGCTAAACTCGAAAGGCCCTTCCACGTCGAAGCTGTCGAGCGGACGGTGGTCATCCAGCAGGGCAAGCAGATTGATCTTTGTCGTTCGCAGATTCACCAGCGCGTTCTGCAGGTCGGATTCATATTGCAGCCGCTGCAGTTCCAGGCGGTCGAGGTCGATTTGGGCAATATCGCCGGCCTCGAAACGATCCCGGCTGATCTTCAGAATCTTGTCGTAGTACTCGAGATTGTTCTGCGCGAGCTGCAACACGGCCTTGGCCTGCAGCACGCCCACAAACGCGCTGCGCACATTGAAAAGCAGAGTTCGTTCCGTGTCGGATTCCTGGGCAACGCCGATCGCCGTCCCCTGTTTGGCGCTCTCGTACCGCAACCCCCGCTTGTGTTGCCGCTCAAATAACTGGCTGATTCCCGGCGAGACAAAGGTTCCTGCGAATGGCTGCCATACGCCACGACTCGGGACAACCTGCGTGCCATCGGCGCTGAGCGTGAAATCGGGATTCGGCCGCAGGTGCGCGGTGATCTCTTCCGCTTTCAGTTCGTCGATATTCAATTTGCCGGCCATCAGCGTCGTATTGTTTAGTTCGAAACGCTCTTTCACGTTCTCCCAGGTCCATATCTGAGAGGGCGGTGTCTGGCTGGAAACCGGCTGGACAGGCTGCTGCGCTGCGGTTCCTGTGTTCGAAACCGCGAGCAGTATCAGGCAGCTCAGTAAGTTCCTTTGCATCTACCCTCTTTGCGAATCGTCCTGCGCGACCTACGCCCCACCGATAGCTGACCGATGAGTATGCGGTTTCGGACGTAAGAATTGCGTAAAGGACTGAATTCCCCGGATCGCGATTTTCGATCTTATGAATTGCTCAGAGTGATCGAATGCACACAAGGTGTGAATCGCGGACGGGAACGGCTACGCGAGTAAGGAAAGGGGAGGCGCTCGACCGGGAGGAAAAACCTGATCGAATGCGGAGATCAACAGATGTCCAGACAGCGCAGCAATCCCTTGCTCGCCCGCTATTGGGAATGACCAATGGAAGGTCAGAAGTGCGGGCGGATTCTGTGAATGATGACTCGCCCCTGCGGGTCGTGTATTTCCAGCTTGGCGCAAGCCGTGCTTGCTTACCGGAGATTCTTCCATCTCGGCGCGCATGGCATGCAGGTCGTCAGTCGCTGAGACTACGGGGAACAGCATGACCAGGGCGCAGCCCAAAGCCAGCAGGCATTGGAGAGCGCCGATGCCGTGGCGCTGCTTTGCGGTCGTCCGCCGCCACAGCAGGTAGGCGGGAATCGCCAGCAGCAGCCACGCGAGATTGAGCAGTAATTCCATTCAAAAACCGACAGCCGAAACTCGGGAAGCACTAGTTTTTCAGAAATCCCGAATTTTCGTCAATGTGACTTCCGTGTTCCCGTGGCACAATCCGCCCTCAAAAGGTATTGAAACCCCTCATAAAGCCACTATGGGCCGACGTTTACCTGCAGCGGGCCCGGCGTTTGCAGCCGTTCCCGGTAAATGCGGTCCTGCGGCGGAACTTCTCCCACCACGTCCACATGTACCACGTATCCGCCACGCGGCAGAGTCTCGCCAAACGGGAGTTCCTTGGCCAGTGTGCCCTTGAGTAGTTCGAAGTGCTGATACCCGATCGCCGTCGCCCGCCCGTCCCCGGCAACGGCAAGGACGATGAAAGTCAAATCCATGTTATTGGGTGTTGTGTTCGAGACCTCGACGCTACCCTCGATGCGGTTGCCGCTCACGTGTGCAGGCGTCTTCCATGCCACGGTCATCGCCGACCGCACATGGATCATAAAAGTCTTCTCGAATGCTTGCTGGGGTTTGCCGCTATCAGTCACTGAAGCCGTGAACTGAAACTCTCCCGCGCGCTCCGCGATCCCATGAATAAGGCCGCTGTCCTCAAGTTTGATCCCAGCAGGCAACGCGCCTTTTTCAAGATGCCAGTGCAGCGGCGGTACTCCTCCCCGTACAGCCAGGTGAACTTCGTAATTTCCGCCGGGGTAGGTATCTGGCAGCAGGGAATCGGTTTCGATGAAGAGTTCGTTTTCCTCGTTCTGTTGCGGAGCATCCTGCGATTGAATTTCCTGCAGCCCCGCGATGTTGAACTGGCATCCCGTGGCTGCAACCGGGCAGCCGAATGCCACCAATCCGATAATCGGGATCAATCCACCATTCCAATTCACGGACAGCAACCCCCAATACATTCTTAAAAACGAACGCAGCGCGACCCAATTCTTGCTGAACCTCTTCTATCATGTTCTCACGCGGGATGCTGTGCGCAAGGAGTTACTTATGGCTGCAGAAGGTCTGGTTCGGATCGCCAGTCGTTATTCCATCGATGACACGTTGCAGCGGCTTCAATCCATTTTCATTCAAAAAGGTCTGCAGGTCTTCACCGTGATTGATCACAGCGGCGAGGCCGAGAAAGTTGGCCTGAAGATGAATCCGACCAAGGTCATCATTTTCGGGAGCCCGAAGGCTGGAACTCCGCTGATGATAGCGGCTCCGAGCCTGGCCATCGACTTGCCCCTGAAAGTCCTTGTCGCCCAGGATGCCGACGCAAACGTATGGGTGACCTACAACAGCCCGGAATATCTGCAGAAGCGGCATGGATTCCCGCCGGAATTGATCCAGAATCTGGCGGGCGCAGGCGCACTGATCGCTAAGGCTGTGGAATAATGCTGGGCGGCACGGAGGCGGTGTGGCATTGAATCAGAATACGGACCGGGCGCGCGACCATCTGGCAAACGAGCGTACGTTTCTCGCCTGGGTTCGTACCGGGGCCGCGATTGTTGTGTTCGGATTTGCCATCGGGCGCTTCTCCATCGCGATCCGCCAGTTGAGTGCTTTGCAGGGCCATCCCACCCATACAACCGGATTGTCGGTCTGGTTGGGCACAACTGCGATTATCACCGGAGTAGCCATGGTCATTGCCGGACTGATCCGCTACCACAGAACCCGCTCGCTGCTGGAGGCCGGAGAGTTCCAGCCCGCGGGATTCGTCCTCGATTTGGTCACGATCATCACTGTGCTCTTTGGGGTAGGGCTGGCGGCGTACTTGATCTACATCGAAAGGAGTCTTGGCTAGGTAGGCCCGGGTCTCAGGCCCGGACGTGCCGGAGCGCAGCTCGGCTGTTGATGCACTCTCTATGGCGAACGATCAGGAAAAAGAGGCGGCGGCACGCGCCAGTCTTCAGTTTGTTCGAGACGGCCAGGTGGTCGGTCTCGGAACCGGATCCACGGCGGCGTACTTCATCAGGCTATTGGGGGAAGAAGTCAAGAAAGGGCTGCGGATTCGTGGCATCCCGACTTCCACGCGGTCGCAGGAACTGGCTCAGAGCCTGGGCATTCCTCTGACCACGCTCGATGAATGCCAGGAAATCGCCGTCACTGTCGATGGCGCCGACGAAGTCGATCCGCAATTGCGGCTTATCAAAGGCGGCGGCGGCGCACTCCTGCGCGAGAAGATTGTCGCTTCCGCAACCCGGCAGTTCGTGATTGTGGCCGACGCTTCGAAACAGGTTGCCAGGCTGGGGAAATTTCCGTTGCCCGTAGAGGTGATCCGTTTCGCGCAGGCTCTGGTCGCAAAGCGAATTGCGGCATTGGGGGCCTACGTTCAACTCAGGACCAGTCCCGACGGGCAGCCTTATGTAACCGATGAAAATAATCACATCCTCGATTGCCACTTCGGCGAAATCCGCGATCCTGACCGGCTCGCCCATGAATTGAGCGATACCCCCGGCGTGGTGGAGCATGGGTTATTCATCGATATGGCGAGTGTGGCGCTTTTCGCGCGAGGAACGGAAATCATCCAGTTAACCCGATAGCTGAGGAGTGAATGGCGGCAGGAGCGCAAGCGGAAGATTGGACCGGCGAGTCGCGCAGGCGGACGGCGCGCTTTCAAGTGCGGGCGCCGGTTGACGTCATCGTGCAGCGCGCGGGGCATGCCGACACGGTGCCGGGACGCACCCTGAATGTTGGTGACTGCGGTGTGGCCGCCATCCTCGCGGGGGAATTGCCTCTGCAAGATGTTTTTGAAATTGAGGTGCAGTTACCCGGAGGCACGGAGCCGTTCCGCGCCAGTGCCAAATTGTGCTACCAGGAAGACTTGCGCTGTGGCTTCGAATTTGTGGGGCTGACGGCGGAGCAGCAAAGCGCCATTCAAAATTGGGCCAAGGAAACGAAAGCGCAGCCGGAAACCGCCACGCCATCGATGAAGAAGAGATCTGATCCAAAATCAAAAAAGGCCAACGGCGAAACCGGACCTCCGGGAGGCCCGCCAAAAAAGAGGAGCGCTCTGCCGTGGATCATTGTTCTGATTGCCTTGAGTATCGGCGCCGGGGTGTTCTGGTGGAAGTGGAACCGGGGATGGCAGGAACTCGAGTCGGGCTTGCGCGGCGATGATTCCTCCCCCACTCAAAAGCCGGAAGCCATGGTTCCCGCCGACGTCATGCAGAAGCTGATCATCCATCGCGTCGAACCGGTCTACCCGCCCGACGCGAAGAAGCAAGGGATCGAAGGAGTCATCGCCATTGACATCGTCGTCGGACGCGACGGATCGGTCCTGAGCATGCATCCGCTGAACGGTCCGGAGGTGCTGGCTCGGGCCGCGATGGAGGCGTTGCGCTGGTGGAAGTTCGAGCCCTACCGGATCGCCGGCCAACCCGCGGTTGTCGGCACCACGATGGCCGTGGAATTCAAACGCTAGACGACAGTCTAGTGCGGTCGTTTCTGCCGCAACCGATGCAAGACGAACACTCCGCTGATTCCAAAGCAGAACACCGCTCCTAATGCGGTGATGTACACGCCGCTGGTGTTCAAACGAAGCACATCGCTGAAAACGGCGGCTAATGCGAATATCAGACCTGCGAAATTCAGCCACAGCGGCGCGCGCACCGGCTTCCCCAGATCCTTTCGAAGGCGCAGTTGCAACAGCAGCGCCGCCAATCCGATGGCCGCCACCACCACCAGCGCCAGCGGGCTCAAAAGCGCATTGCGGCTCGTGTACAGGACGACCACCGCGAGCGCAAGCAGCAGAAATGCCGCGGGAAAAACCGTCCAGCGCCGCGGCTTGGGCCCATCTATCGGATTGGAAGCTGAATCGGCCAATGCGTCCTGCCTGCATTTATACAGGGCTGAAAACCGCTTTTCAATACAAGGGGAGCGCCCCGGCAAGTTCAGATCGGGCGTTTTGAGCGTAATCGGGATTTTTCGCCAACTGTGAGACCGTTGGGCGAACTTGCACCTAGGAAACGTGCTGACGTGCCCACTTGGCCGTGAATGCGAAGCCCACAACGCCGGAGACGATCATAAGCACCCACCACATCATCCCCCAGCCGTCATCGCCGCCGTCAGCGTGCGCCAGCAGCATTATTGGAACGATCAGGAGGCCTCCAAGGACGGCTGAGACAACGCCGCCAAGGATGGCTGTGAAAACCTGCTTATCACTCATCCACGGTAATTCTACGGGGTTGCTACGGCTCAAACAACATAACCACGGCCACTCTTCAGAAGGACTCTGGTAACTGTCGTAAAGACGCGCTTACGCCTCTCGCTGCCGAGGGGAATTTGAGCGTAATAGAGATGTTACGCCAATTCAAGATGGCGCCATTCAAAACTTCGTTTCCTAGTTGATGGTGAACCTGGATTCTCGCCATTCTGACTGGCGTCCCGCGCCATCCGAGGCCTGCACCTCAACTCGGTAATCTCCCTTTGCGAGTCCGTCCGTCCCTACGCTTAATCCTAACGGGATGACGGGGTTTCCCGGCAGTACGTAGTCGGCTGCGCTCACTGCGCCGGAATCCCGCACCACCGAGCCAGTCGTTAGATTGGTGATTCTTACATGTGTTTGGATCTCTGTGGTCTGCGTCTTGAGGAGAGGTTCGTAAATCTCAAAGTAAACAGGGAGGCGGTCATGTTCGTGGACGAGTACTTCGGTGCCCGGAATGAATTGAGCGTTCTTGCTGACGAGTGGCGTCGGATTGAGTAGTCCGGGGGAAACCGAGATTGCGTCCTCCAACACTTTTGACGCATCACGCGGGGACCTGCTCAGTACGACATCACTGATTGCAAGCCGCTGACCATCGAACCACTCCACGTGTAATGGAAATCGAAGTTTTCCAAAGTGTTTCTTTCCATCGCTTACGACCACGCGCAAGTCGTAATCACCCGGCGTTAACGCAATTTGCACGTCGAACCGGGTCGGCGGTACGTACACTGGGAAAAAAGATAACAGTTCCTCATGCCACCTTGCTGGGTCTGTGCACCGATATACGTCGCCGAACTGGCCCGCGACTTCGTGATTGCCCTTATAGACGATTCCAAGGACGTACAACGCGGGATTGCCGCGACAATCAGCATCCCAGTGGTTCCACGGGGGCACGAATTCCACTGCCACATGCACGCTCGCGGGTGCGGTGGAATCGTGAACCTCAACCACGTACGTCAAATCCGACTTCGGAGGCGTCGCATCTTCCCGTGCGAGGTTCTTGGTCACGAGCGACAAGACCCCGGCGGACCAGAAGGTAAACGCCTGCGCCCAAATCTTGAGCGACCCACTTGGTTCGGAGTCGGCAAAGATACGCATTTTTTCTCCGACCTCCGTTCGCTCGCGAATTGCGTCGGCGAGGTTGTCCGAACGTTCTTCGATGCAGTACTGGTTGCGATCCAGACGGACATCACGTTTATCCACGGTAACCCGAACGTCATGGCATTTTCCCGCTTCAAGAGGCGGAGGAACATACCCAATGACATACTTCACTTCGGGCTCCTGGAACGAGTAGCGTGCGTCGGTTGGTGGAAATCCCCAGGTTCCGGAATTTCCAGGCGCAAACACCCAAAGCCCCTTTATATCTTCGAGCGGTGAGGTCAGTTTCTTGAAGTAATTGATGTGCTGTTCCGCTCCGTTGTCAAAAACGCGGAAGCTGCTCCCTGTTAACGCGTCGTCTAGTCTGTTGGCAACGGCGACGGCGGAGTTATAGATGTATGGCGGGAAGTGTTTTGCGGCATCGCGGGGGATCAAGGACTCATCCGGTTCGCGGCTGTCAGGCTTACGTCTCATCACCTTCGCCCCGAGAAGCACTTGGCGGGCTTCTGTATGGAATGTAGTTGGCTTCTGTGTAGAACCGGTCTCTTGAAGGGGCTCAACTGGACCATTGACGACTGGCTGGGGTAGCGCCTTTACGCTGTTCGTCTGTCCCGCTGAAATCACGCAAGCACTGCTCAAAAGAACGGCGGAGATAACTCGCTTCCCAAGGATGAATAACCTCCAAGTTCGTGCATTGCTATACATTTCGGGGTTGGTGTTTTGCTGGAAGCATTTTAGCTCAGGACGCCAATTAGATCAGTAACCCTCATCACGTTGCGAGTTTGTTGTAACCAGGCCGTTTCACTCAAATTTCGATTCCTTTCGATTAGCTCCACGTCTGACCATCTGCCGAATGGAATCGAGACTTGGCGAGGCATCCGCGATCCGAGATCAAGCGCGGGATCCTCCCAGGAGCCATTCGGCCTGGCGAGTGTCTCCGTTGTTTACCGCATAGAGCACCAACTCGACCCGGGTGGAGACTCCTAATTTCTCGAAGATCCGAAACAGGTACTTCTTAATAGTGTGCTCGCTCAGATTCAACTCTTTCGCGATCTGGCGATTTCCCAAACCCTCCGCTACCAGCGCCACGACCTGCTCCTCGCGAGGAGTCAGGATAGGACGCCCCCCGGCGTTGACCACCCGGAGCGACGGCACTTCCGCAATCAGATCGAGCAGAAAATTGAGCTGCTCCGTGTTCGCCCAGATCTGTCCCTCGGCCACTCGTGCCAGGCAGCGCCAAAGCGAGTGGAGATTGGAGTTGCTGACCGCAAAAACGCCGCGAGCCCCGCAACGGAATGCGCTGACCACGAGTTCTCGCGTGCATACGTCGGCCAACAGCAGCTTTGGGATTGCCGGATAGGCAAGATGAAATTCGCGCAACGTCATCACCGTATCGGAGATTTCCCCGGCGACGCTCAGCGCCAGCAACGCCACCTGTGGAATCTCCGCATTGACTTCCTGCAGGATGGAACTCATCTTCAAGGGGCAGGTCCGAACATGAAATTCAGGCCGCCGGCGCAAAGCACTCGTGAGTAGCTGGGCCTGCAAGTGGTTGGAATCGGCGATCAGGACGCGAATCGGTTGTGAAGTGGCGGACACCTGACGCATGAATGCGTGACTCCCAAATCAAGCGAACCAATAAACTGCAGATAATCGCGATTGTAGGAACACCGGTCGGGGTTCACAAGGAAAGTCGTCACAATAACTACAATCAATTTTCAAAATGGGAATGAGCAAAACAGAACTCAGAGTTCTTTCTCTGTCCCATTTTCGCTTGTGGAGATCGTTCTCGATTCACTCGCTCGCTTGCGAATTTGTTGGGGCAAAGCGGGCTCGCGTCGCAAAAGACAACAGAATCTCATGGCGGATTTCCAACATGGAAAGAATCTGGATGAACTCCAGCGCCCTATCTGTGACATGACGAACACGCAAGTCCACTTTCGTGGGTAAGTCGTTCGTAGATACTTCATAACGGGAATCAATCGCTTGCCATTCCCAAACATCTCAGTAAGAACGCACTCCGGCTCTTCTCGTTCTGGCACACAGTCCACCTTCGTATACGGAACTTCCCATGTCTTGTTGCATTCACAGCGCAGGCTTACCTTACGCACCAGAGCGTTGCAGAAAGATGAGTGGTGCTCCAGACCAAAAATGGAAATGAAGCGCCTCGTCATTTTCGGCCCCTGCTTTATCCTGGCGCTTCTGGTATGTGGCTCGGAAATGTTCGCTCAGAGCGCAATCTCTGATGCGAACCAGCAACAAACTTCTCGATCCGGCTTAACCGGAGCCGGACCGGGAGGAAACGCAACGGCCATAAAGAACGGAAGAGCGGGTGACCTGGGAAACCCTTTACTCGGAGGGGAGCGTCATCCGCTCTACCGCTTGCGTCCCAGCGACGTTGTCGAGATCAGCTTCACTGTCGCTCCTGAATTCAATCAAACCCTCACCGTTCAGCCTGACGGCTACATCACCCTGAAAGATGCCGGCATGGTCCAGGTTGAGGGCCTCAATCTTGCTGAGTTCGCCGCTGCCGTTCAGAAGGCCTACCAGGGATATCTCCACGATCCGCAGGTGGCTGTATCGCTCAAGGATTTCGAGCGCCCCTGCTTCATCGTAGGCGGAGAAGTGGGGCGTCCGGGAAAGTACGAATTGCGCTCTGATACCACGGTCGCCGAAGCGGTCCAGATCGCGGGCGGGTTGACGCAACAGGCGAGGCACTCTCAGGTGGTCCTGTTTCGCCGGGTGAATGATGACCTGGTCGAAACGCGGTTGCTGAATCTTAAGCAGATGCTGAAGCAATCCCACTTGCAGGAAGACGCGCATTTACAGCCCGGGGACATGATCTTTATTCCGCAGAATACAATCTCGAAAATCGCCCGTTACCTGAGTAAACCGTCCGTGAGCATGTACATGAGCTCCAGTCAATTCTGATCGAATCCCGTGTTCGACGAAGGTCTAATCCGCAAAGATATCCCCACCCCAAGCCCGACATTGCGAGACATCGCGATGGTCCTTTTTCGCCAGCGACGCGTCTTTTTGTGCGCAGCGGGAATCATCATTTTCGCGTCACTGTACTACCTTCTCGCCGGAGCAAGATACCAGGCGCACATGAAAATCCTCGTGCGGCCGGGACGCGCCGATGCCCCAGTCAGTGCCGAGGAAAATGCGCCGCTCGATCTGACCCGGCTGGCCATCACCGGAGAAGAGCTGAATTCGGAGGTCGAACTGCTGCGTGACGACGAGGTTTTGCGCACGGTTGTCGCCCAGACTGGAGCGAGCGGTCGTGACTGGTTTCATGTGATTCGGATGGGCGAAACCCCCGAAGAACGTGTGGAGAGGGAAGCGCGCACGCTGGCGAAAAAACTGAAAGTTGAACCGTTGAAGAAAACGAATCTCATCCAGGTTCGCTACTCCTCCGACGATCCCCGCCGCGCGGCGAAAGTCTTGCGCTCGGTGGCGGACGCTTATCTGCAAAAGCACACCGTCGTGCACCGTCCCGGCGGAGAAGTCGGATTCTTTGCGCAGCAGACCGAGCAATCGCGCTGCGAATTGGAAGAAGCCAAACGCAGGCTGCTCGAATTCACGACTGCCCACGACATTATCGCGGCCGCGCAACAGCGCGACCTCGCCTTACAGAAACTCAGCGACATGGACGCCAATTATCGGCAGACCCGCGTCGATATCTCCGAAACACAGCAGCGAATTCTGGAACTCCAGGCACAATTGGCCGCTCTGCCCGAGCGCTCAACCACCCAGGTCCGGACCGCCGACAATCCAGAGCTTTTGAAAGCTCTTAAGGCAAACCTGCTCGATCTTGAACTTAAGCGAACCCAGTTGCTGACCAAGTTCGAACCGAATCACCGTCTTGTGCAGGAAGTGGATCAGGAGATCATGCAAGCCCACACGGCAATCGCGGCCGAGGCGGAATCTCCGCTGCGCGATCAAACCACCGACAAGAATACGCATTACGAGTGGGCGAAATCTGAACTCGAGCGCGCCCGGGTGCAACTCATGGCCTTACAAGCCCGCGCCGCGGCCACCGCATCGCAGGAAGCCGCTTATCGTTCGCTGGCGAGACAATTCGGAGATGACGCCATCACCCAAGACGATCTGGAAAAAACGGAGAAAGCCGCCGAAGACAACTATCTGCTGTATGTGAAAAAGCAAGAAGAAGCGCGTATGGCGGATGCGCTCGATCGGCATGGCATCGCCAACGTAGCCATCGAGGAGGAGCCGGTCGCGCCGGTTCTGCCCGCCTGGTCGAACCTGGCAGTGCTGTTGATGGGTTTCGGGGGCGCGGGCATCTCTGGCATCGGAGCGGCTTTTCTCGCCGACTACCTCGATCCGGCCCTTCGCACTCCGGACGAGGTTTTCGCCTGCTTGAATTTACCGGTGTTGGCGTCGCTTCCCTGCGACACACCTCGAAGGCAAATGGCATGAACGACTGGGCTGTTAGGTCGCTGCTGCATCCGGGCCTCTCCCCGGCACGAGAAGTGGAAACGCGCGAAGCGCGAACCATCCGGCCTGCGCCGCAAAAATGGGATCCGGAGGCGTTTGCGCGGAAACAGATCCGCGGTCTGGTGCAACAGGTTTTTCTCTCCAATCCTGATAATCGCATCCGTCATGTCGTATTCAGCTCAACGGAACCCGAGGCAGACATTCGCGGCATTTGCCGATCGGTGGGAGAAGAACTGGCTCTCGAGAATATGGGCAGCGTTGCCGTAGTCGGCAGGTTCCCGCACGTTTGTTCGAACCAGGAGCAGGATCAACTCAACTCCCCCAGCGATCGATGCCTGCGCGCAATCGCGACCCCGGCTGGAAGCAATCTGTGGCTGGTTCCGGAGTTCCCAAATGTATCCGGCATCTCCGCTGCGAAGCTACGCTCTCGTTCCTCTGATTTGCGGCGGGAGTTCGATTTCGCGCTGATGACCGCATCGCTGGCGAGCGACTCGCAAATTGCCGCGGCCATGGCGCAGCTCACGGACGGAGTCGTTCTGGTGGTTTCGGCCCGCTACACGCACCGCGCCACCGCCATCCGGATCAAGCGAGCGTTGGAGAGCGCGCAGGCCCGTGTTCTCGGCGTGGTTCTGAGCGACCGGACATTTCCCATTCCAGAAAGGATGTACCGGCGGTTGTGATGTCTTCTTTACTGTCAAATCCCAGCGTGCACCAGCCTTCCGGGACCGAGTGGGCACGCCTGATTCCCGGAGAAGCACCCGACTTTCGGCCCGGTAAAAAGAACCCGGTGCGCGCTGTAGCGCCGGCGACAGCCCACCCGGGCGGTCTAAGAGAGATTGCGCCGCCTTCCTTCCCAGCCCGCACGATCACACTTGCGAACTTGCTGCCCGCGCCGTTTCAGAGCCGCCATGCCTGGAACTGGTTCCGCTCCGTGACCGCAGATTTCGCCTTGGTCACTCTGAATTGGCTGCTGATAGGAGCTTTACTGGTCCCCCTGCGCTCCGCGTTTCCGAGAGTGCGATTGTTCAGTTATGCGGCCGGATCCCCCGTCGCCCTGGTGGGAATCGCCGTCCTGCACGCATCACTGATCACCCTTATGGCTTACATCGAGCGCCTTTACAGCTCCGAGCGCGCCTGCGCAAGGAGCGCACTGGTATTGGCTAAAGCGGTCGCATGGGCGACTCTGGTTTTAACAGTCGCCTGCCGACTCGAAGGTGCCCCTTGGACCAGGAGCATCTTGCTTGTGGCGGCGGCCGGTCTCCACTTTGCCGTCCTTTGGCTCCGGCGCCGGCTTCAGTTCTCCGAGCAAGGCGCGCAACAGCGCAGCAACGCACGCCATACCCTGATTTTTGGATCAAGTTCGACCGCCCGCCGCCTTGCGCGGGCTCTGAATTCAGGTTTGGAAGAGCCTCGCCTCGTTTGCGGCCTGGTGGATGACCGCAAGCCACTCGGCTCCGGCATCGTGGGACGCACCAGCGACCTGCCTCGGTTGGCCCGCACCCTGTTTGTCGATGAGGTGATCCTCGCGGCTCCGCAAGATCGGAATCTGACGTTGCACCTGCTGCGCGAAGCGCAGCGTTTACGCCTCGATGTAAGTATTGCCCCCGAACTGTTCGGCTGTATCCCCAAAGCCGCCGAAGTCGAAACAGCAGGTGACTTGCCGCTGATCTGTTTGCATGCCGAGCAGATGCCCGCAGCTGCATTACTCATAAAACGGCTGGTGGACGTAATCGCATCCAGCCTCGCGCTACTCGCCCTTTCTCCAGCGATGGCTCTGATCGCGGCCCTGATAAAACTCGATTCCCACGGGCCGGTCTTCTACTCGGCCGAACGCGCCGGGAAGAAAGGCAGGCCATTCCGCTGTCACAAGTTCCGGACCATGGTCGCCAACGCCGATGCCTTGAAACACGATCTTCGATCCCGGAATCAGCGATCGGGACCATTCTTCAAAATTGCCGATGATCCACGCATTACCCGTGCCGGTCGCATTCTGCGCCGGTTCAGCCTCGACGAGCTCCCTCAGTTCTGGAACGTACTGAAGGGCGACATGAGCATGGTGGGACCGAGGCCACATCCGCTCGACGATTTTGCCGTCTACGAGACGCAACATCTGGCTCGCCTCGATGCAACTCCGGGCATCACCGGTTTGTGGCAAGTCACCGCACGCCGTGATCCCTCATTCGAGCGCGGGATGGAACTGGATCGCGAGTACATCCGGCGCTGGAGCCTCCGCCTCGATGCGCAAATCCTGCTCAAGACTCTTTTCGCGGTGCTTCGCGGAGGCGGCGACTGATGGCAGAACCGACCATCGCGTCGCCACCGTGTGCCGGGAGCCGCGACAACCTCCTCTCCGGACTCACGAAGCTTCTCCTGCTTCCCCTGCAATTGCTGATGTCCTGGCCTTCGCTGCTCTTCCTGGCCGCGCTTACCGCCATGCTTCTCAGGCATCCCGACGTGTCGTTCTATCAGATCGACCGTGTCGCTTTCGGCTGCCTGGTGGTTGGAGTTGTGGGTCGAACCATCGCTCTGCGGCAACGCCCTGCGGTTTGGGTTCGAATGAGTTGGCCAATGCTCGGCCTCGCGCTGATGGCATTGGCCACCGTAATCAGCCAGCCATTCGATCAACAGGCATGGAGTTTGCTGGCGGCGAAATTCCTTGTGCCCTTCACGCTCTTTCATCTGTCGCAAATTGTGTTCACTGATCAACGGGCTCTGAAGCGATTCGAGATTTTCGCTCTCATCGTGCTGGCATACCTGAGCTTCACGTCAATTGCATTCCTCGTCGGAGTGCACGCCTTGATTTTCCCCCGCTTCATTCTGGACGACAGCCTCGGCTTTCATGCGGACCGCGCCCGCGGGCCTCTGCTGCAAGCGGTGGCCAATGGCGTTTCCCTCAACATACTCGGCCTGCTGGCGCTGCACGCCTGGCGGCGAAGAACATGTAAGGGGTTGAAGGCCGTCCTTTTGCTCGCTTCGGTCCCACTGGCAATATTGGCCACGATGACCCGCGCGGTATGGCTGTCATTCGCGGTGACTGTGCTGACGCTGATCATCATCTCCACTCACGGCAGAACGCGCCGCGTGGCAATCGCCCTGGCCCTTGCCGCCGGAATGGGAGTGGTTGTTGTAGCAAGTTCAACCGAACTCGCCGCTGGATTTTTCGATCGGTTGGAAGAGCGCGGCCCGCTCGACTATCGGGAAGCCGTCTACGCTGCCAGTTGGCAAATGTTTCTCGAACGCCCTCTGCTGGGCTGGGGCTTCCACCGCATGCCCGAGGAATTGCCTCGCTTCGTCAGCGACTATCACGAGAAAGTGCTCTATCCCCACAACACCTACCTGGAAATTCTCGTCGAGCAGGGCATCTTCGGCCTCGCCCTCTATCTCTGGCTCATCGTCGAACTTTGGCGCCTCCGGCTCGGGCCAATTCCCCCGGATGAGGAGCACGGCTTTCTCGATCGTCATTTTCATCGCATGTGGCCGCTCCTGCTCGCGGTCTACTGGATCAACGCTGCAGTCGTCGTCATGAGCTATCAATTCGTGAACGGGCTTTTGTTCACCATGGCCGGAATGCTGGCCGCCCAGAGCCGCCGCGCGGAGACTCAGCCGTGCTGACTGTCGCTTATCTGGCCAATCGGTTTCCCTCTCCGGTCGAGCCCTATGTTGCGGACGAGATCGCAGAGCTTCGAAGCAGGGGAGTGCGTGTGATTGCAGGAACCGTGCGCAAGCCTGTGTCAGTGTCATCCTTACAGCTGATTTCGCCAGAGATCGTGCTCCAGTCGATATCTCCGCTACTCTTGTTGCGGGCCCTCTGGTTATGCTTACAGCGCTGGGATCGCATCTCTGGCCTGATTGCCCGGATTCTGCTCTACGGAGGCGAGACTCCGGTCCAGCGCGCGAAAGCTCTCCTTCATACCTGGCTCGGAGCTGCTTACGCGATCTGCTTGCAGCCACAAGACGTCGACCATATCCATGCGCACCATGGCTACTTCGGTTCATGGATTGCCATGACTGCCGCCCGCCTGATGGATGCAGGTTTCAGCCTCACCCTCCACGGCTCCGATCTGCTGCTGCACAGAACCTATCTCGAAGTGAAACTGCAGCACTGCGCCTTCTGCTTCACCATCTCGGAATTCAATCGGGACTACATCTTGCGGACCTATCGTGGCATCTCTCCCGCTAAAGTGCTGGTCTCGCGCCTCGGCGTTGAGATGGAAGAGCACGGCCGAGCCCCGGCCCCACATCGGCCGAATGGACGCTTCCACTTGTTAGCAATAGGCCGCCTGCATCCGGTGAAAGATCACGCGTTTCTCCTGCAGGCATGCGCGGAGCTATGCGCGCGTGGTGTGGATTTCGAATGTTCCATCGCAGGCGATGGCCCGGAGCGTCGCAGGCTCGAAAAACAGATTCGCACCAGCGGTCTCGAGAAAGTCGTCACTCTGCTCGGGCACATTCCGCGTGCGCAGATGCATTCGCTTTATAGCCGCGCCGATCTGGTGGTCCTCACCAGTCGCAGCGAAGGCATACCTCTCGTCCTGATGGAAGCGATGGCTCGCGCAAAGATTGTCCTGGCGCCCGCCATCACCGGAATCCCCGAACTCGTACGCCCCGGCCAAACCGGCTTCTTATATGAACCGGGCTCTGTGCCTGACTTCGTAGACCATCTGTTGTTCATACGTTCACTTTTGCACGCGAAAGCTCGCCCTCATTCCCAGCCTCTCCTGCTTTCCGCAGCCCGGCAACTGGATTGGATATCCCACGCGGCACAGCTACACGTCCGCCACAACTTCAATCGCACCACAAATTTGAAATTTTTCAGCGATTTATTCCTGGAGCGCCTCGCGGCTCGGCAAGAGAGTCTTCCTGATGCGAATCTTGTTCTGCAACAAATATAACTACCCCTTCAGCGGCACCGAAGTGTATCTGTTCGAATTGATGAAACTATTGCGGGAGCAAGGCCATGAAGTCGCTTTGTTCTCGATGGCCGATCCTCGCGGCGATCCCACCCCTTATGACGGGTATTTCGTTCCCCACATCGACTTCAAAGAGAATGCGAATTTGCTCCAGAAACTGCGTAGGGCCGGCCGCGCCATCTACTCCCAGGATGCCCGCAAACGCCTTCGCGCCATGATCCACCGCTTCCGCCCCGATGTGGCGCATATCCGCAACATCTATCACCACCTCTCGCCTTCAATTTTGTGGGAATTGAAATCGCAGAACATTCCTGTCATTTACCACCTGAACGACTTCAAACTGCTTTGCCCCAGCTACAACCTGGTCTCGCAGGGCGAAGCCTGCGAAGCGTGCAAGGGAGGAGCATTCTGGCGCGCGCTCGGCTCCGGGTGCTACCCCGGGCTGGACGCGCGCCTGACATTGATCCTGGAAGCCTACGTTCATCGCTGCCTGGGTACCTACCGCAAATGTGTGGATTTGTTTCTCGCACCCAGCCAATTCGTTCGCGACAAATTCATCGAACACGGCTGGGATGCTTCGAAATTCAGAGTCCTGCCACATTTCCAGGGCGCGCACGCGAACGCCAACGTCAGCACTAACCCGGCCGCATCCATTTTGTACATTGGAAGACTTTCGGCAGAGAAGGGAATCGACGATTTGGTGCGCGCCATGCGGCTGATGCCTGAAACCCGTCTCATTATTGCTGGCGACGGACCCGAGCGCGAGCGCCTTCAGGACTTGGCAAGTTCGCTGCAGTTGCCCCAGGTGCACTTTGTGGGGCCAGTGGGAGCCACCGAGCGCGATGCTCTGATCGCGCAGTCCCGATTTACCGTACTTCCCTCCCACGCCTACGAAACCCTGGGCAAGACTATCCTGGAATCCTATGCGCAGCGGCGCCCTGTGGTCGCATCGGATCTGGGTTCACGCCGGGAGTTACTCCATCATGGCGAAACCGGGCTGCTCTATCCTGCCGGAGATGTGAATCGGCTCGCCGAATCCATCCGGATGCTCCTCATTCATCCCGACCGAGCGGAGAAGATGGGACAAGCCGGATGGGAACTCCTGCGCAACCGGCACAAGCCGCAGGATCATTATCAGCAGCTATTGAGCCTGTACCAATCACTCATCGCCAAAAAACAGAACCGCCCGCGCGTTCTGCTCGAGACGAAACAGGATCCACCCTGGCAATCGAATTTCAGCCGGTCTGCCCGGCGACCCGAGCAATGCGTACCTGCTTCCGGAGCGCAATTACGCATCGCATTCATCGGCGGCCGCGGCGTCATTTCCAGGTACAGCGGCATCGAAACCTACTACGAAGAAGTCGGGAAGCGCTTGGTTCAGATGGGGCACGATGTCACCATTTATTGCCGCAGTTATTTCACTCCTCCCAGTGTGCAACACGACGGAATGCGAGTCCTGCGCTTGCCGACGATCCGCTCCAAGCACCTCGAAACCGTGCTCCACACGCTGCTCAGCACCGCGCACGCCGTATCCGGACGTTACGACCTGATCCACTATCACGCGCTCGGGCCGGCACTTTTCTCTGCTATTCCACGGCTATGGGGTGTAAAGACCGCGGTCACGGTCCAGGGTCTCGACTGGCAACGAAAGAAATGGGGCCGCCTCGCTTCGGCGGTGCTCAGGCTCGGCGAACGCGCCTCCGTCACGCTTCCCAACGCCACCATGGTGGTCTCGCAGGCGCTTCGCCAGCGCTATCGCGAGCTGCACGGCCTGGACGCTTTTTATGTGCCCAATGGGGGCCTACTTCGCAACCGAAGCCGGCCCCGAAAAATTCTCGAATGGGGACTCCAACCCGGCCGCTACATCCTGTTTCTTGGCAGATTCTCTCCTGAAAAAGGATGCCACCTGCTCGTGGAAGCGTTCGAGCAACTCGAAACCGACGTCAAGCTGGTAATGGCCGGCGCCTCCAGCTATTGCGACGAGTACAGCCGAGGCCTCCGCACCCACGCCAGCGAAAAAATCCGGATGCTGGATTGGATCTCAGGAGAGACTATGGACGAACTCCTCACAAACGCAATGATTTTCGTGTTGCCCTCTGACCTTGAAGGCTTATCGCTCGCCCTGCTCGATGCCATGGGGGCAGGGCTTTGCGTCCTGACCAGCAACGTGCCCGAGAACCGCGAAGTGGTCGACGGAGCCGGATTTACCTTCCAGCGCGGGGATGCCCATGATTTGGCTGACCGCCTGCAGTTTCTGATCGCGAATCCCTCGGTACGCGAGGAGGCCGGAAAGGCCGCGAAACGCCGGATCCAAGAGCAGTACCAGTGGGAAAAGATCGCGCACGATATCGAGGCCGTCTACTTTAGCATGCTCGGGCGCCAAGGGGCAGCAGCAGCCGCCAGAAAATTGAATGCCCGAATCGCTCGAGTTCGCGAAGAAGCTTATGAGGAACGCCGTGTAGGATAATCCCCCAACGAAAACCCCACTTCCGGCAAACCTGCCAGAAGTGGGGCACCGAGAAACTGAAAACCGAGAACTGAGAACTGCCCTACGGCACTTCAATCAACTGCATCCTGCCGTCCCTCGCGCGATGCAGCACCATCACTTTTCCCTTAGGATCGCGAAAGACGAAAACATCCCGGTCTTTGAAGTGAGCTTCCTTGATCGCTTCTTCCAGCGTCATAGGACGCATGGCGACCGCGTCATCGGAACGGACTAAATGCACCTCCGTCGACTTCGCCACCGCCGGATACTTGTGAACGAGTACGGGCACGGCGGTCGTTTCCGTTAAGCCAACAGCGGTCTGCACCTCTTCCTGAGCTGAATGGCCATTCCACTTCTGTTTCTCTTCAGCCTTCCGCGCCGTGCGCTTCTTCACTTCCCATCGGGCTTTATATTTGACCGCCTGCTTCTCGAGGTGGCCGATCGCTTCGTTGACTGCCATGGTCATATCTTTGGCCTGGGCGAGTCCGACCAGCGGGCCGTTCCGCGGCGTGATCGTAATTTCGGCTTTATGGCGATGTTTTTCGACTGCGAGAATCACCTTGGTTTCAAATCGATCGCCTAGAATTTTTCGGATTTTTGCGAGGCCGGTCTCAACTTCTCTGCGGATGTTAGAAGTAACTTCGTAGTGCCTTCCGGTATATTCGACGTTCATGAGCGCCCCTCCATAATTTTCAAGCTCGAGGTAAATCGGGCACTGCATTTCTGAGTCTTGTCATCCTGCGCGAGACGCTCTTTGTCTCGCAAGGATCGGGTGAGCCGTGCGAAGCGTTGCGCCCATTGCGACGCGATACGCGAGCGTTCGACTCGCATCCTGTTTTTGACGCGTTATTTCTTGACCCGGCGTTGATGCGTGCTTGGGATGCGCATATCTTCCCGGTATTTGGCTACCGTGCGGCGCGTCACCTGGATGCCTTGGGATTGCAGGATTCGGGTGATTTGCTCGTCGGTCAACGGGCGGCTGGGATCTTCTTCATCGATGAGCTTCTTGACCCGGCGCTTCAGGATCAGCAACGAGGTGTTGCCTCCCTCGGGGCCCTGCACGCTCTCGCTGAAGAAATATCGCAGCTCGAATACGCCCTGCGGTGTGTGGGCGTACTTGTTGGCGACAGCACGGCTTACCGTAGAAGGATGCACGCCGATTTCTTCGGCCACCTCCTTGATCATCATCGGTTTCAGGTGATCAATGCCCAATTCCAGAAATTCCTGCTGGCGCGCCACGATCGAGTAACACACCTTGGTGATCGTCTGCTTGCGCTGTTCGATGTTCTTGATGAGCTGAATCGCGCTCTTGTAGCGCTCTTTCACGTAATCGCGCGTGGACTTGTCATTTGAGCCGTCGCGCGTGACGAGCTTCTTATACGCGGGATTAAGACGCAACTGCGGCAGGTCTTCGTCGTTCATGATGACCAGCCACTCGTCTCCGTGCTTCACGAACGCCACATCCGGCTCGATCAGTCGCGGTTGCACGATGTTGTAGCGAAGGCCCGGCCGCGGATCGAGAGTGCGAATATAATTCAGCGCCTGCTCCACCGCCTCAATCGGTCTCCCAATCGCCTTCGCAATCTCTTTGTGCCGCTTGCCCTGCAGATCGCGTAAATGCTGATCCACAATGGCGGTCGCATCCTGCAGCAGTTGCGCTGTCCCGTTGCCGTTTTTGTGCAATGCGAGTTGCGCCTGGTGATAGCGAAGCTGATAAAGCAAACAGTCGCGCAGGTCGCGGCACGCCACTCCCGGAGGATCCAGTTGCCGAACCACTTCCAGTGCTTCCTTCAGATCTTCGGCAGTGAAGCTCGGTTTCGGAATGGCCGCAGCCGCCGGCGCAGCCTCGGTGGCCGGCGCGACCGCGGCCGCAGAATCCCCCGAGGAAGCAAAACCAGCCGCATGATTCGGTTCTGGAGCAATATCTTCGATTGCTGGAGTTTCGCTGGCATCCGCGTCGAGCGGAAAACCGCTCTCGATTCCATGAGTCTCCAAGCTCTCCGGCGCGGAATCGATCTCTGATTCTCCCAGTCCAAGCGCTTGCGCTTCGCTTACAATATTCTTGGCCGCCTCGGCATCAGCTTCCGGTGACGCCGGCGGCGCGATTCCCAGCAATTCCTCGTCGCTGGCGATCAGGTATCCGTCTTCGTTCAGATTGCCGACAATCAGGTCAGCGGCTTCGCGAACCCCTCGACGCAGGCTCAGCGAGCCCAATTGCCACGACAAGTGATCGGTGAGATTCGAAGGTTTAGAGAGGAAATTCTCGAACGAAGGCCGCTCGATCTCCTCCATCTCGCTATGCGTGCGATACCCGGGATCGAGATAATCCTGGAAAAAAGAGCCGAAATCGATTTCTTCGAAGGGATCTTTCTTTTCGACCGCAGTGATTGGGTTTTCTTCGGTAGTTGCCGTTGCAGCGCGATCGCGGTCTTCTTCTTTCTTTCCCACTTCGTCCAGCAGGGGGACGGAATCCTCGAGTTCCTCCAGAACTGGATTCTCCACCATCTCAGTGTTGATCATGTCCTTGAGCTCAAGCTTGTTGAGCGCAAGCACAGAGACCATCTGCACCAGGCCGGGCGTAAGAATCTGGCGCTGGGAGAGCTTCACGCTGAGCTTGTGTTGTAAGAGGACCATGTTTCACAGTTTCAACGCTTCAAAGACGCCAAGGTTTCGGGCTTTCACTTTGAAACCTTGAAACTTTGAAACCTACACGAGGGAGAAGCTCTCTCCCAGATACACCCGTCTCACTTCCGGGTCGCCAGCCAACTGTCCCGGCTGTCCGTGACGGAAAATCCGTCCGTCATCAATGATGTAAGCGCGATCCGTAACCGAAAGCGTTTCGCGCACATTGTGATCCGTAATCAGCACTCCAATCCCGCTCGCCCGCAAACTGCTGATGATCTTCTGCAAGTCAAGCACGGCGATAGGGTCGATCCCCGAAAACGGTTCGTCGAGCAAAATGAACGTGGGATTGATGCACAGGCACCGCGCAATCTCCACCCGTCGCCGCTCTCCCCCGGAGAGCGCATATCCGCGATTCTGGCGGATGTGTTCCAACCCCAGTTCGTCGATAAACTTCTCCATCTTCTCGCGGCGCTCATGCCAGGACATGGGCTGCGCCTCGAGCACTGCGAGGATGTTCTCCTCTACCGTGAGTTTGCGAAAGACGGAAGCTTCTTGCGGGAGATAGCTGATGCCATACTGGCGCGCCCGCAGATACATGGGAACGTCAGTGATGTCTTGGCCGTCATATAGCACGCGGCCGGTATCAGGGGGAATCAGGCCAACGATGGCATAAAATGTGGTAGTCTTGCCTGCGCCGTTAGGTCCAAGTAATCCAACAACTTCCCCTTGATCGACCCGCAGGCTGACCCCATTTACAACGCGGCGGCCACGATAACTCTTGCCGATTTCTTCTGTGGCCAGGGTTCGCATCTTCGCAATTAATGGGCCACTCGTGTCCGCGTTACCACAGGAGTACTTGCTTCGCCTTCTACGAGCACCCTATCATCGCCCCTAAAGAAAGTCAACGAAACCCCCGTAATCTTGCCTTGTTCGGCATCAAAAATGCTAGGCGGTCCGCCCGTCAGCACGAACTTGTCCTCCGCCGCCGTATAGACCAGCTTCTGCCCCTCGGCCCGGCGGTCTGGCTCCTGGATCAAAACGTCCCCCTCCGCCACCATGTGATCCAGCTGTCCCGGGCCGCTAACTGCTTGACCGCTCGTAGTTTGTCCGCGGGGCCGCAGATAAGCATCGAGCGTTTTCGAGGAGGCCGTAAAGTCCTCTCCCTTCGCCTGCACACCGTCCTCGTAATGAATCTTTCTTTCTGCGTCCGCATAAGTAAGCTGCCGCGCCGTAATGGTAATTGGGCTGGACTTGCCCAGTGCGCTTCCTTTCGCCCCCTTTTTCTTGCTCGACGATTTCTCGTCCTCTTTGTTTCCCGGAGCTTTGCCTTCCTGCACCTTACTTTCCTGAACCAGAATCGTCTGCACCGGGTGCCCGGTGGTCCCCTGCGCCGTCACAAAGCGCCGGTTGCGATCGAACTGGATCGTCGGCGCTTCAATCACATTGGCGTCCTGCCAAAGACGGGCATTGCCGTTATAGACCGCGACTCCAGGACTGCTCTGCGCGACCATGCTGTGCGCGGTCGCGTGAATCGGGGACGCAGACGCCAGCAGCGCGCCATCGGGTCGCTCTTTTAAATCGCTATAGGTGCTTTTCACATTATTCTCAGCGACCGCTTCGCCCGTAGTGCGGTTGATGCGAATTGTCTGCGCGGTGGTTTCCATCGAGCCGCTTGTCACACGCGGCGACCCGCTCAGCAGCAGCATGTGATCCGCCGGCGTGTAGCTGGCATTTGTCGCCCAGGCCTGCATGCGTTTTTCGGGCGGCTGGTTATCGCTGTACACCACGTTCCCTGTCTGAGTCACTGACTCGATGCCGCCCTGCTGCAGGAACACCGCCTCCACCGTATCACTCGTGCTCACGCGCTCCGGTTCGCCGTGAATTGTGTTCACAATGCGTGCATCCGGTGCCCCGTCGAGGGTCGTGGGATAAACCGTGCCATCCCGACTGGCAAACTTCGCCACAAACTTACCCGCGGTGATCACGGTGGTCCCGCTCTTGTCCTTGCCTTTGTATTTCTCATCTCGCGCGCCACCACCTTTGTCATCCCGACCGGAGCGAAGCACATTCATACTCCCACCACCTTTGTCATCCCGACCGGAGCAGGATTGCCCGTTTTGCGGGCAATCCTGTGGAGTGGAGGGACCTTGTGTTTCGGCCGCTGCGATCGTAATCTTCGCCTCTCCGGAAGTTTCTGCGCGCTCCAGAACTTTGCCTTCCGCAATCGCGAAATCAATCGTCGGAGCCGTCAACTCGAAGTTCTGAGGAGTTGTGTGTCCATTGCTCTCACCGCTCGATGCAATCTGCTCGAGCCGCGCTCCATCGGTCGCGCGCACACTCTGCAGGTCGTTTTCCCCCGCAAATGCCAGAATCATCCGTCCCGCATCCCCCTGCATCGGACGCGGTCCAGACTGCTCGACGTGTACATTCCCCGAAAGCGTCATCGTGCGCAGCACATTATCGTCCGCCATAAGCAGGTCCGCGCGATCCGCGTGGCTGCGAACTTCCGAACGTGGCGCCTCGCGTGACTTCCTCGATGCGTACCGCGCGAGCACCGTCACGTTGCCGGTAGCCACGATGCTCTGCACATCGTCGTCCGGCGTGAGATCGAACACCGCTCGATCGGCCTCGATCATGCCCCCCTGTCGGTCAAGATGAGGATGATCCAATATGACTTGCCGCGGATCGCTGGTGATCACCCCGTGCTCGGCATCAATCGCCGCCGCATTGCGTCCGCTCACAGTCACATGAATCTGCGACGCGAGCGTTAGCGTGTTGCTCCTTCCTGCATAGGTCACACCCACCGCCGATCCGCTGGCCTGCGGTGTGCTGAATTCCACGCGGTCCTGGGTGAAGGCATTCCCTGTCTCCCGGTTGAATACCAGGTCGCGCGTGTGCAGATGGATGGCATGCTTGATCGTAACCGGTGCCGATTGATCGGGACCGCTGGCGCCCTCCGGATTGGCCACCAGATCGATCTGGACCTCGCCCTTGGCGGAAACGTCACCGGTCTTCGGGTCATACGCAAAATCGTCTCCCGTGATCCGGTCATAGCGTGACGCATCCCGGCCATAAAGAATGATGCTGACGTTGTGCAGTTCGGCCCGCCCGTTGAGTTTGAATTCCTTGACGTCGCTCGCCTGGACGGAGAACAAAGTCCGGCCTCGCTCCGATTTGGAGAACTGGAATCCGTTCGCAGTCTGCTTGATTTCAAATCCCAGCTTGTTCGGAACCTGTTTGCGAACGTCGCGTGTTCTCATCCGCGCATAAATGTACATGCCAATCACCGCCGCCGTCAGCAAAATGGCAGTGGCAGCCAGCACGCGTCGCAAACGATAAACCGGCAGCGTCATCTGGCTTCAGTGTAAAACAGTTCTCAGTTCCCAGGTCTCGGTCCCAGTCTTCTAAGAAAACACCTCGCTCGGACGTAAACGTGCGAGTTCTGAGGCCGCAAATAACGTGCGAGTTTTAAGGGCCGCTGATAACCTGCGAGTTTTGAAAGCGCGCGCCTTAAGGCGCCCCACTCCATGATCGATTAAAGCAGGGCTTTAGGCCCTGAGGGCCCACACTGTACATTATGAAATAGCGAAAAAGAATGACTCCCTCTCTCACATCTCCCTTGCTCGATTTCCGCAACATCACTGTCCTGCGCGGCCAAAAAACCGCACTCGACAATTTCACCCTGCGCATCGGCCCGAACGAACACGTCGCTATCCTCGGCCCCAACGGATGCGGCAAATCCACCCTCATCAAAACGGTAACCCGCGACTGCTACCCCCTCGCCCACCCCGACTCCTCCCTGACGATTTTTGGCGAAGACACCTGGGACGTCTTCGAACTCCGCAAGAAACTCGGGATCGTCTCCAACGACCTGATGCTCTCCTGCACCGGAGACGCCACAGGCCGCGACGTCGTGCTCTCCGGTTTTTTCAGCAGCAGCGCCGTCTGGCCAAATCACACTGTGGACGCCGACAAGCACCACCGCGCCGAAGCGGCGCTGGCCGAACTGAAGATTCCTCACCTCGCTGAGCGTCCGGTCTGTGAAATGTCCTCCGGCGAAGCGCGCCGCATTCTAGTCGCGCGAGCGCTCGTCCACAACCCAGTGGCCTTGCTCTTCGACGAGCCCTGCAACTCCCTCGACTTGGCCGCCCAGCAGAGCCTGCGTCACACCATGAGTTCTCTGGCAAACTCCGGAACGGCTACTATCCTGGTCACCCACGAACTGGCCGACATCGTCCCCGAAATTCAGCGCGTAGTCCTGATGCGAGCCGGCCAGGTGGTAGCCGACGGCCCCAAAGAGGAAATCCTGCAAGTCGACCGGTTATCGAGACTGTTCGGAGTCGACCTGCAAATGACTCGCCGCAACGGCCACTACTATCTGTGCTAGCCGAGTCCGTCCGGTTCAACGAAACCCTCAAGCCGAGGAAAGCCTGTCACCCCGAGCGGAGCGGAATTGCGTTCTTTGCAATTCTGGGAAGTCGAGGGACCCTGTGTTTTCGCGGAAGCTTTGACTGCTGACTAGCCCTGCGGAATCTTAAAGTCGCGCAATGAAAGCTCCAGTCCACCGTATTCGGGATGGTCGTTGTGCCCGACGCTGAAAGCGATATCGAGTCTGTCTCCCGCCAGAAGAGGACTCTGCTGTAGTCGCTCGGCCATCTGCCAGCCAAGAGCATCAAAGGTGACCTTCAATCGCGTGGCCCTCGGAACGCCAGTTTTAGGAAGGGCACCGCTTCCAGCCGTGCCGTTAAGGGGCAGAGACACGATGGGCTTCAGCCCCTGAGCGTCGCCTTCACCACCGCGGGCAGCCCCAGAACGGACCAACGCCTCGGGGCGCCCATCTTCTAAAACCGAATGATTGCGGGCCGCCTCTCTGTCGCTACGCCGGATCGCCGCCCCATCCGGGTGACAGCGCGGCGTCGCCAGGATCGCTGCTGCCGTGAGTTCCTCAGATTGCGGCTGAGTGACTGGTGCTCCGGCTCGCAGTTTCAGCTTGACATGCTTTTCCTTCAGAATCCGCGGCGGCGCTGTAAGCTGCACATTTCGCGCCGCAAACACCGGCTCCGGATTTCCCACTCCAAATGGCTCCAGCAGACACAGGCTCTGAAATATTTGCGGAGTGACTTCTTCCAGCGGCAGCTCGGCATCGAACTGCAGAATCGGATCGAAATCCGCAGGCCTCAGCCGTTCCCGAGCGAATGCATCGATCCGGGCCCGCAATGTCGGAACGTTCGCCGCAGCCATCGCAAACCCGCAGGCATGCGCATGCCCGCCATAGCGCGAGAACAGGTCACTGCACGACTCCAGCGCCTCCAGCAGGTGGAACGCGGGAATAGATCGACCCGAACCAAACGCTTCGTCGCCTTCGACCGAGATGACAATCGTGGGCCGGTTGTAACGCTCAAGGATGCGGGTCGCAGTAATCCCTATGACCCCGCGATGCCAGCCATCGCCATCGATCACGATGCAGTAAGCATCACAAAGCGCAGGATCGCCGCTGAATCGCTCCTCTGCCGCCCGCAGGATGCGCCGTTCTTCTTCCTGACGATCGGTGTTCAGTTTGTCCAGCTTGGCCGCGAGTTCTCTCGCCCTTGCCCCATCCTTGACGCTGAAGAGTTCGATCACATCGCGGGCCACGTCCATCCGCCCGGCCGCATTGATCCGCGGCGCAATCCGGAATCCAACCTCACCCGAGGAAGGTGGCCGGTTTGCTGAGATCTGCGCGATTTCCAGAAGAGCTTTCAACCCCGGATTGACCGCCCGCCGGAGCGCATCCAATCCGAGCGCCGCAAAAACCCGGTTCTCGCCCGCCAGCGGGACTGCATCCGCCACCGTCGCGATCGCCACCACTTTCATAAACGAGAGCAGAAACCGCTTGCGGTCCTTTGCATCCAGACGCCGCTCGAACAATCCCTGCGCCAGCTTGAATGCAACTCCCGCTCCACACAAAAGTTTGCACGGATACTCGCATCCTTGCTGATTCGGGTTCACCACGGCAAGCGCGGGAGGAACTCCATCCGGACCCGGAAGGTGATGATCCGTAACAATGAGGTCGACCCCCAGTCGCCGCGCGGTTTCCGCCGGCGCAAATGCGCGAATGCCCATATCCACGCTGATGATCAGCCGAATTCCCGCCGCCGCGGCGCGCTCAATCACGTCGTCGCGCATGTCATAGCCCTCGCGAATTCGGTGCGGCACGTGGAAATCCGCGGCGCCCCCGCACAATTCGATGGCGGTCTTCAAAATGATCACCGCCATCGTGCCGTCCACGTCGTAATCGCCGTAAATGAGAATTGATTGCTTGTGCTCGATTGCAGCCTCGATCCGATCAACCGCAGCCCGCAGCCCGGTCATTTGCTCCGGAGAATGGAGGTGCGCCAGAGAAGGCGTGAGGAAGCGAGCGGCCGATTCCGAATCAGCAATCCCTCGATTCGCCAGCAGGGAAGCAAGAACATTCGCACTTTCCCGAAACCGAGTGTCTGCGCGAAGGCCGGCCGCAATCGTTTCGACCAGATCAGGCGCCGCTGTCCTTGGAATCCACTTCATAGGCAGAAACAATCAGTGTACTCGACACCGTCATCCCGACCCGCGCATTCCCGAGCGAAGTCGAGGGACCGTTTGGTTTGAATCTTAGATGAGAATGTGGCTTAGATGACGCTGGGGCCTGGCTAAAGCTGGGGGCTTAGATGAAGAGCAGTCGCACGCTAGCTCTCGTCGTCCTGGTCAGGCTCGTCCATCGTGAGCCCGCCGAACTCGTCAGACACCTCGAGCAACCGCTGATACCGCTCGTACCACTCGGTGCCGACCTCACACAGGAACATCGATCCCTGGTAAGCCCACCCGAGTTGCAGGAATCCGACTTTATCAGCGTGAGCGCGCAACCAGCGCGCGTCTTCCACGTCGTCGCCGTCGGTGAATTCCGAATTCGTCAAGCGCTTCACGAGTTCGTCGAGTTCTTCGCGCTCCAGTGTCCACGAGTGCATCGTCAAGAACGGCGCGCCTGCCGACTTCGCCAGCTCGACAAAATCCTTCCAGCCATCTGGATTTCCATCCATCTCCCACATCACGCACTGCACCTCCTCGTAATCGACATAGCCGTGAAAACGCCGCATGCCATGCCCCTCGATGAAGGCGATCATGTCATCTTTGATGGTGGAAAGGTCGTCTGGAATGGGAGACATATCAAAAGCTCGTACGTTGCAATTGTAAGCCGTTCCCCCCTGCTTGTGTAGGGGCGGAGCTTGTGTAGGAGCGGAGCTTGTGTAGGGGCGGAGCTTGTGTAGGGGCGGAGCTTGTGTAGGGGCGGAGGCATTCCTCCGCCCCGCGAGCGAAGCGAGCGTATTCAGCGCTCGACGATGTGCAGCCTGCTCAGCGCGGAGGCGTCGCCGCCGAAATCAAGCCCACAAACATCTGATAGAACTTCTCCGTATCCAAATCCATCTGGATCTCAACCGGCTTCGCGTCTGGCCGGAAATTGTCTTTCGTGTTCCAGGTGAGCGTGTTCCCATACCCCGCCCCATGGTCGATGTCCACACTCATGTATCGGGTTTCTGTTTTCGTGATGATCGTCGGATCGAGCCACGCCTCCGCTGCCAGCTCATCCCACATGATGTCCGCGCCAGGCGTAAGCATCGCAAATTTCGCGATGTAGCTCGCCAGCGGTGTCCCTGCAGCTTCAATCTGCTTCACCATCTCGCCGGTCATGTGCGTCTTGACGGAAATATCCGTCGGCGTGCACACAATCTTCTTCCACGGCGCGCGCAACACGATCGCCGCCGCCTCCGGATCGAACCAGAAATTAAATTCATGTCGCGGATTGTTCACGAACTCCGGGTTTTCTGTGTGCGGACTGAGGCTTCCGCCCATAAACACCAATTCCTGCACGAGTTCGGGAAACTGCGGATCCAGCGAAAGGGCCAGCGCCAGATTCGTCATCGGAGCGCCTTCGTAGATCGTCACTTCATGCGGATACCTGTGCACCATCCGGATCAGAAAATGAGCCGCATCTTCCTCCGCGGCCTTTGTGCTGGGCGCGCCTTCCGGCATCGGCGGAATCACCGAAGCCTCGTGCCACCACCGCTCGTCCCACGCCCCCGCATAGGCCACTCTCCCATACAGTTCTTGCCAGTGCTGAGATTCGGCCCGTGTGCGCACCAGCGGAAACTCCGCCCCTGCCATCACGGGAATGTCCGTGCGCCCCATGATTTCCAGCAGGCGCAGAGTGTGAGCGACCTCCTCGTCGCGCCATTGATCGCCGCTTGCCACCGTCACGCCCAGAACTTCTACCTGCGGCGATTGCACCAGCAGCGCCACCGTCTGCATATTGCTTCCGCCCGGACCCGAGCAGTCTTCGTTGATGATGATCTTCCGTCGCGCCTGACCCGCGCAAAACGTAGTGACGAACAGGATTGCACACCCAAGTTTTTTCATGTGAGAGCCAAAATCAAATTGTCATCCGACCGGAGCATCCCTTGCGCGAAGCGCAGGCATGCGGACGGGATTGCACACCCGAGTTTTTTCATGTGAGAGCCAAAATCACACTGTCATCCCGACCGGAGCATCCCTTGCGCGAAGCGCAGGTGTGCGGACAGGATTGCACCCAAGTTTTTTTCATAGGAGAGCCAAAATCACACTGTCATCCCGACCGGAGCATCCCTTGCGCGAAGCGCAAGGATGCGGAGTGGAGGGACCTTGCGTCAACCGCATTCAGTAACAATTGTCACCCGGACTCAGCAACCACCGTCACCCTGAGCGAAGAGTCTGCCTGACCTTGCCGAAGGGACCTATGCATTTTCGCCTGCAATGGCAATGCATTTTCACCTCTTGCCCGGCGCCCGCGTCATCAAATCAATGAAAATCTTGTAAAACTTCTCCGCGTCAATATCGAACTGCACATTCGCCAACCGCTCATACGGCGGGACGGCGGTCTTCGGAGTCCAAAATAAAGTCATGCCATAACTCGGCCCGTGATCCACATCGATATCCATGTACAGCTGCTTTTCCCCAGTGATAATCGAGGGATCAATGAGCGCGATCCCGGCAATCTCGTCCCACATGTATCCGGGCAGGGAATACTTATCCAGATATTCAGTAATCGGCGTGTGCGCCTTCGCAATTTCCGCTTTCATTTCCTTCGTGAATCGCGTCTTCACCGAGATATCGATGGGTGTAATCGTCATCTTCTTCCACGGCGCTCGCAGCACAATCCGCGCTGCCTCCGGATCGAACCACCAGTTGAATTCGCGCCGCGCATCAATCGCTCCCGGATCAATCGCCCCCTTGTCGGCATACAAACCGCTGCCCATCAGCACAAATTCCTTCGCCAGCGTAGCCACTTCCGGATCGAGCTTCAGCGCCAGGGCGAAATTTGTCAGCGGGCCTCCCGCCCAGAGCACCACCTCGCCCGGATACTTGTGCACCATCTCCACAATAAATTCCGCCGCTGTCCCTGGATGCGCCTTGATGTGCGGTTCGCCCTCCGGCATCGGAGGCACCACATCCGGCTCGTGATAAGGATTGTGGAACAGTGTTGACCGGTTCGGCGGAAAATCCGTCCAGCATCCCTTGTACTCGAACTTGCCGTAGAGCGCCTCCCAGCGCTCGCTTTCCTCCTTCGAATTCAGCAAAGGATAAACGGCACCTTCATACACGGGAACATCCGTGCGATCCGCGATCTCCAGCATGCGCAACGTATGCTGCGTCTCCTCCTTCATCCACTGATCGCCGCTGACCATCGTGAGACCGAGAACCTCAAACTTCTCCGACTGCAGAAACACCAGCATCGCCTGCTGATCGCTGGTCCCCGGCCCCCGCCCATCCTGATCAACAATGATCTTGATCTTCTGCGCCGACGCGATGGAGGAAACCACGATGACGACTGCGAAAAATGCGTAGAGCTTCACGAATATCTTCCCAAAGCAAAGTCCCATTCTTCCTCCAAGGATTCAGCCGATCAAAACAAAGGGCAGACCGGCAATCCAGTCTGCCCGAGAAGTCAACGATTACGAGAAACTAGAAATTCAACCTCAGAGCGAACTGAACCAGCCGTGGATTGTTCACCGTATTGTTTATCACGAACATACTCGAAGGCGTATTGATGTCCTGATTTCCCGTATCCGCGAAGCCGTTCAGATAGAACTGCGGATGGTTGAACAAGTTGAAGAACTCCGCGCGGAATTGCAGGTTCATAGCCTCGCGGAAGGGCAACGGGAAGTCCTTGATCACAGAAAAATCCGTGTTTACGAAACGAGGTCCATACACTGGGGCTCGAGTCGCGGTGCCAAGTTCACCTGCTGGTGCACTCGAGAACGCGCATTGGTTCAGCCATGCCGCGTGAGTGCCCACTTGAGCGGGCGCAAGTCCCGGCAGCCCGGTAATCGGATCGGTCTGCGATGTCAGGACGTGGCAGCGCGTATTCAAATTCGCCATCACCGGTCCAGGCGTGTGCGGATCACCGACCTGGTTCGGACGCGAGAACGTGTTTCCGTTGTACGAGAAATCAACTCCCGCCGGATTGCTGCTATCGACCACAAATAGCGGGAACCCCGACGTGGCCCTCTCGATCAGGTTCACCTGCCAATTGCCAAGTACTGCATTAGTAGCACCACTCCAGGTGCTGCCGAAGTGCTTTCCTTTTCCAATCGGCAGTGTGTAGAGTACGCTCGCTGTAAAGCTGTCATTCAGGTTCAGCTGCGATAAACCCCAGTCCAGCCTCGCGGTTCCAGGAAGCGGATAAAGCAGTGCGCCCGGATTCGTTCCCAGCCCGTCAGGCATGCCATTGTCAAACGTGCGTGACCATGTGTATCCCAACAAGGCATAGATGCCGTGCCTCGTGCTCTTGGTTTCCGCTTTGACCTGCAACGAATCGTAGCGCGCGGTCCCGACGCTATTGTTGCTGTCTACCGACTGGAAAATCCCCGCGTATGGGAAAAAGCCGAAACCACACCCTAGCGTGTAACCCGCAACCTTTCCGCAAGCCGATGGGTCATTCAGATTCTCATTGAGTTGGCCGACGAGAATGTGCGTGCTCTTCGATCCCGCATAACCGGCGGTGAGCACGATTTGCCCTGGCAACTGCCGCTCGACGTTCAGGTTGTACTGCTGGATCATTCCCTGCACGAAGTTCCGGTTCATCGATTGGATGGTTCCAGTGTAGAGCTGCGGGTTTACAGGACCACTGAGAACGTTACCCACAGCCCCCACAGGCGCCAAAGGCGGTGCCGGAGTGCTCGAAGATGTACCTGGTGCTACCAGAAAGCCATGCGAGAGACCTGCGTTCGTGCAACCTGGAGTTGTGCACATTCCGGAAGTGTCTACCTCGGCATAATACGGCGGGTTCTGCCACAATCCCTGCCCGCCCTGATTCCATGCGGAGTCGTGGAAGATTCCATAGCCGACTCGCACAGCAGTCTTGTCACTTCCTCGCGGTTTCCATGCCAGGCCGATGCGCGGCTCAAACGCGGTCTTCTCGAACTGGATGCCAACCCGGCCATCCGTTGTCACACAGTTTGTGCAACCACTGAGAGCGGGACTACCCGCTGGCACGTACCACTTCAGCGTTTGGACGTCATAATTCGCCTGCCGATTCTGCACTTCTGTGGTAGGAGTCGCCAGAGCCCAGGCCAATCCGATGGTGGCTGTTAAGTTCGGCGTGAGACGCCACGTGTCATTGACGAAAGGACGGGCCAGTTTCCAACGGCGGCCCGTGGTTCCACCCAAGAAAGTCTGATCGTGCGCGGCAAAGACTCCAAGACTCCCAAGCAGGACATCGGCTACGTCGTCGCCAGTGGCAAAGCCAAGTTCCACCGCAAAGCCGTCCTGGAATGCATTGTTTCGGATGTTCATCTCTTCGGCCCGATAAGTGGCCCCGAAACGGATGTCATGCTTTCCTCTGATGAAGTCCATCGTGTCCGATACTGAATACACGTTCGTCCCACCCTGGTAGGGCGCATAACCGCGATCACCAACGGAAAAGTAACTACCCATATCGATCGAGGTCAGGCCGCAGCCAATGCAATCTTTGCTGGATTGATTCAAGCTGGCGGGATAGCCTGTGATGTTGTCGCACTTGCTTCCCAAGTCTGCTCCAGGAATCCCGACCACAGCCGCCGCGCAGGTCCCGGTACCGAACGACAGGATGTGATTGAAAATCCGGTTATATCCAGCGGTAACTTGGTTGATCGTATTCGGCGAGAACACGTGAGTTTCGGTTACCACAGCATTACGGCCGTGATTCTCAATGTGTTGATTGCTGCCAAACGCATTCGCCTCTGACCAAGTCGGTGAGCCACCCGGAACGAAGTTGGTGGCCTGATCGTAGCTGAAACGGGCAAACGCTGAGTCCTTGCTGGAGAAATTATGATCGACCCGGATGTCCCAAGTCGCCTCGTTCAGGCTTCTCGTCGGCAGATTCGCGTAGTTAAATCCTTGGGTGGGATTCGCATTGGGGGCTGGATACAACGCAACAATTTTTGCGCCGATCGGATTCACCACCGCGGCGGGGATAACATCGCAGTTGGTTCCGGCGGCTTGCACCCCCGCTCCGTTCACCGGTTCAGGTGTGGATGTACCAGGCACACATTGAAAGGGAGTACCTGAATAGGGGTTCGTGAGCTGGGTGCCGAACGGGTTGTTGCTGTAGTCGTAATTCCCGCTAGCATCGGGAGTAATCATGGATGGGGTCGGAACGAACCCCGTGAAAGCTACGCCCTCGCGCTGCATCTTGGCCTGATAATCGAGAAAGAAGAACGTCTTGTCCTTCTTGATCGGCCCGCCGAATGACGCTCCAAACTGATTGAGATTAAATTTTTGCTGGGTGTGCGTGAAGTAGTTATCTGCGTCCAGCGACGTGTTGCGGAAAAACTCGAACAACGATCCATGCCACTGATTACTTCCCGACTTCGTCGTGACCAGCACGGTTGGACCCGCGCGCTCTCCCCATTCGGCCGAGTAGTTGTAAGTCAGAACTTTGAATTCCTGGATATCGTCAATGTCGGGAAAGATGCCGATGCCGCCTTCGTCGAGCTGGTTGTTGTCGTTCCCATCGAGCATCCAGTCGGTTTCCTGCTCGCGCGAGCCGCCCACCGATAGCGAGAACGATCCCCGCGTGGCGGCCTCGCTGCTGGCCGCGTTCGTAAAGAAACTGACCGGGCTGGTGGAAGTCGTCGTTCCCGGCGTCAACGTCGCCAACTGCACGAAGTTCCGCCCGTTCAACGGAAGTTGCGAAACTTCCTCGGACGTAATGACCTGGCCTAAGGAAGGCGTCGAGGTTTCCACCGCGACTTCGGTCGCGTTCACTTCGACGTTGGTGGTGACCGAGGCGGGCTGCAAGCTGAAATCAAGTTCGCGGTGTTCGTCGACCTGCAGGCGGATGTCTTTCTGCTCGACCGGCCCGAAGCCTTGCGCGTCCACATGGATCGTGTAAAACGCCACAGGCAGCAACGGAATCACATAGTGCCCGGAATCATCCGTCTTCGCCTCACGAGTGAGCCCTGTGGCTTGTGAGGTGACCTTTACGTTCGCACCGGAGATCGCCGCCCCAGATTTATCGGACACCGTCCCGGAGAAACTTCCGGTGGCCTGGCCATAGGCGAACGTACCTGCAAAGCACATCAGGACACAGAAACCCACCGCGAACAACTTCTGCTTGCTCGACATGTGTCCGAGCCCCTTTCGGCGGTCTGCCCGAAAAACAAAAATCCCCCTCCACCTTCCTCGATGAAGATGAAAGATTCCCCCAGACCGCAAGACTGCGCTTATAGCTCCCCTCGTAGCGCTTAGTCAAGAATTTTCGCAGTGGAAAACCAGCACTGACTACTTAAGGCGCGACCAGTTGCGCCGACCTGATCATGGAAGCAACAACGCAATCAGTCTCTGTTGCCTCCCATACCGCCTGCTTCCGGCGCAAAAGAAAAGCGCGGCCCACGGGCCGCGCTCGAAACCGACTCTCTAATTTCAGAATAGCAAATTGACATGGGTAAACTGGACATTTCCGGAAAAATATATTTCGAATCGATCCAGCTACTTACCTCGAATGCCGCTCGAAAACCCCCTTGACAAGATTTCCACAGCGCGGCCGTCTTTAAGACCGGGTTGCCCACTCGGCATCGAAACGGGCTCGGTCATAGAACGATTTCTGCGTTCCGACCCCGGTAGTCGATAGCCCTGCATAAAGATTGGCGCGGCCGACGGCTTCGGCTTCGGGTAACCCCTCGCCGAGAAAGACGGCAAAGCTGCCGATGAAGGCATCGCCGGCGCCGGTGCTGTCAATCGTTTTCACCGGGAATGGCGGAACATGGATGCTGGCTTCCTTCGTCGCAAGCAGTGAACCGTTCGAGCCTAGTGTGATGATCACCCCTCGAATCCCGCTCGCCAGGAATTTGCCGGCACACTGTTTGGCGTCGTCCACATTCTTCACCGGACTGCCCAGAATCGCCTCCGCCTCATGCTCATTCGGCACGAAATAATCCAGGCCATTCAGCGCCGCCATGTCCACCGGTTGCGCGGGCGCAGGATTCACGATGCAGCGGATTCCATGCTTTCGCGCAAACGCGACCGTGTAGTACACGGTCTCCAGCGGTATCTCGAATTGAAGCACGATGCAGTCAGCCGACTTCAGCATTCCGGCGGCTTCGTCGACGTCGGCGGGTTTGAGCGCGTCGTTAGCGCCTTTCACCACGAGAATTCGATTTTGCCCGTTGGCCTCCACAAAGATCGGCGCAACTCCGCTTGATAGGCCCTTCACCGGTTTGACGTGCGTCGGATCGATCCCCTGCTTGCGGAAGTTTTCAATCGTCGCCGGCCCGAACAAGTCGTCGCCCACGCGCGCCACCATGAATACTTCCGCGCCGCACAGCCGCGCGGCGACCGCCTGGTTTGCGCCTTTGCCGCCAAAGCCCAGATCGAATTTCGGCGCGAACAGGGTTTCGCCAGGCTTGGGGAACTGATCGGTAAAAGTTGTCAGGTCAATATTCGCGCTGCCCACCACTGCGATGCGAGGCCGCTTTGCCATAAGCGTGTTCGAAAAGAAGGCCGAGTCTATTCGGACCCCATCAGCCGTGTCAACGGAACGCTCCGTAACCACGACCCGTGTAGGGGCGGAGGGATTCCTCCGCCCCGCGGGCGAAGCGAGCGTCTACGACCCAAACGCAGAGGAATATCAGCGATTGCTGTGTGTTTTAGCCGAGACTGGGAATTTTGACTTTCTGGGCACATCCGGAGCTTGAATAAAGCTGAGCAAGGCAAACGTGCCGCCCCGCTTGCTTTTGCCACCCGCCTGTTTCAGACTGTCCTAATTCCGGTTTCGGAGGCTTCCATGCCGCGCAATGTCCGTTGTGCCTTGATCCAGGCTTCGAATGCAATCAGCACCGATCGTCCGCTCGACCAAATCCGCAAGGCGATGATCGACAAACATATGAAGCTGATCGAACACGCCGCGCGGAAGAAGACCCAGATCCTCTGCCTGCAGGAACTTTTTTACGGTCCCTACTTTTGCGCCGAGCAGAACGCGCGCTGGTACGAACTCGTCGAGCGTGTGCCCGACGGACCCACGACGCGCCTCATGCAGAAGGTCGCGGCCAAGCATCGCATGGCGATCGTCGTTCCCGTATACGAAGAGCAAATGCCCGGCGTGTATTTCAATACGGCGGCCGTGATTGATGCCGACGGAAAGTATCTCGGCAAATATCGCAAGCATCACATCCCGCACTGCCATCCGGGATTCTGGGAAAAATTCTATTTCACGCCCGGCGACATGGGCTATCCCGTGTTCCAAACGAAATATGCGCGCGTGGGAGTTTACATCTGTTACGACCGTCACTTTCCTGAGGGCGCGCGAATCCTGGGATTGAACGGAGCGGAGATCGTCTTCAACCCCTCGGCGACCGTTGCAGGACTCTCGGAATACTTATGGGAACTCGAGCAACCCGCTCATGCCGTCGCCAACGGGTACTTCGTCGGTGCGATCAACCGCGTCGGAACCGAGAAGCCGTGGAGCATCGGCGAGTTCTATGGCAAAAGCTATTTCTGCAATCCGCGCGGGAAGATCATCGCGCAGGCCAGCCGCAATAAAGACGAAGTCGTGGTGGCGGATCTCGATCTCGACATGATCACGGAAGTTCGCAAAGTCTGGCAGTTCTTCCGCGATCGCCGGCCGGAAAGCTATGGTCCACTGACTATGCAGAGCACTTCATCAGCGGCCGCCGATTGAAGTGATTGAGTCGTTGCGACATTGACTCAATGCCTCAATGATTCAATGTCTCAATTCCCCAATTCCACAATGCCAAATGCACCCACACCGCTGAGCTCGCGCATCGAATCCAGTCCTCTTTACAACCACGACCTTGCTCCAGCGCTCGATGAGCGGCGCCACTGGGGCACCTATAACTTTGCTGCGTTGTGGGTCTCGATGTCGGTGAACATCCTGACTTACATGCTGGCCGCGAGTTTGATCCAGGGCGGAATGAGCTGGAAGCAGGCCATCGCCACGATTTTTATCGGCAACGTGATCGTGCTGGTACCAATGCTTCTGAACTCGCATCCAGGAGCGAAATATGGAATTCCCTTTCCTGTTCTCGCGCGCGCTTCCTTTGGCGTTCTCGGCGCGAATGTCGCGGCAGTGCTCCGCGCGCTGGTCGCTTGTGGATGGTTCGGCATTCAGGCATGGATCGGCGGCGAAGCCATTAGCACCCTGCTGGTCACACTGATCCCCGCGTGGAAGAACGTTCCGCATGGCACGGCAGTCTGCTTTTTCATTTTTTGGCTGATCAATCTGGTCGTCGTGCTGGAAGGAATCGAATACATCCGCATCCTGCAGGGCATCAGCGCGCCAATTTTGCTGGGCGTCGGATTGCTTCTGCTCGGTTGGGCGTACAAGAGCGCGGGCGGCTTCGGCCCGATGCTCTCCGTGCCCTCGCGCTTTGTGAGTTTTCCGGATTTCTTGAAATTCCTGATTCCCGCTCTGAACGGAACGGTCGGATTCTGGGCGACTGTCTCGCTCAACATCCCCGATTTCACGCGATTCGCGAAGAACCAGCGCGAGCAGATCATCGGGCAGGCGCTCGCGCTACCTGCAACCATGACGTTGTACGCGTTCGTCGGAATCGCTGTCACCTCCGCGACAGTCGTCATTTATGGAACGGCGATCTGGGATCCCGTGCAACTCCTCAGCCGTTTTCACTCGCCGATCGCGGTGGTGATTTCTCTGGTCGCGATTTTGCTGGCGACGTTGAATGTCAACATCGGCGCGAACGTGGTCTCTCCGGCAAACGATTTTTCCAACCTGTGGCCGAGGCGCATCAGCTTCCGAACCGGCGGCATCATCACCTGCTTCATGGGCGTCGCCATGATGCCCTGGAAACTGCTGCACGATTACGGCACATTTATCTTCGTATGGCTGGGTGGCTACGCGCCTTTTTTGGGTGCTGTGGCGGGAATTATGATTTGCGATTATTTCGTGATTCGAAAACGGATCTTGCGGCTCGACGATCTGTATCTTCGTGGCGGAGTTTACGAATATTCCGGCGGATTCAACTGGCGCGCCGTCTTCGCGCTGGCGCTCGGTGCGGGTACTGCCCTGGCCGGATTGGCGATTCCGGGCGCGCGAGGCTTGTATAACTACTCCTGGTTCGTCGGGTTCGCGATCGCATTCGTCGCCTACTACGGCATGATGAAGTTCGAGCGCGGATCCATCTTGTCGGCGGAAGCTGCGTAATTTACCGGCAAAAATTTCAACCAAGGACCCGGCGGTAACGAACGAAGCAACAGAACAGCGAGCTTTTTCTTCGCGTCACCAGAGTGTCGTTGCGGTTATCGCCTTTGCGCTTATTTTGCTGCGCGAAGGAAAGCTGGCAGCACGTCGCGCTGGTAAATCTCGAGCGTCTGCTCTTCGTCACCGCACATGAGATAGATATTGAATTGCGTCACGCCGGCCTCGGCGAGGGCTTGCAGTTTCTTGCGGTGAGTCTCAGCTGAGCCGACCAGGCAAAATCGGTCGATCACTTCATCGGAAACGAATTCCGCATTATCGCTACCTACCTCGCAATGATGCAGGTAATCGTACTTGCCCCGATCCTGTACATAGGAGGTGAGAGCGGGTGGCAAATCCTCAGGCTTGTACTGGCGAATCAGATCCATCACGTGATTGGAAACGAGTGCGGGAAACCAACGCACCCGCTCTCGGGCAACAGCTAAGTCATCAGATACCCAGACTGGCGCCGCACTCATCACTTCAATCTTTTTCGGATCGCGCCCGGCGGCGCGCGCGCCTTCTCTAACAAACCCCAGGCACCAGTCGATCAGGTCTGGATCAGCAAATTGCAGGATGATGCCATCTGCCACTCGCCCCGCCATGTTCAGCACTTTCGGCCCGTATCCCGCGATCCACACCCGCGGAGGAATCTTGGCCCACGTCAATCGTGTCGGCTGTCCATCATGCGTGACTTCTTTTCCGCTGGTGAGATCGCGGAACTCTTTCACCGCCTGTTCCAACTGCGACCAACTCACCGGCTTTTTCCCCATGACCCGCCGCGAGCTGTCGCCGCGCCCGATTCCGAGTTCCATACGGCCGCCGGAGATCAGGTTGAGCGTGGCGAACAAGCTTGCGGTAACCGTCAGGTCGCGCGTCGCCGGATTGGTCACGCACGTGCCCAGCCGCATGCGCTTCGTGTTCTCCGCCATAAGTGTGAGCAGCGGGTATGGCTCCATCCAGAGAACATGCGAATCAAAGATCCAACCGTACTCGAATCCGGCCGCTTCTGCCTGCCGAGTAAGTCCCAGGATGCGTTCGATGGAAATGTCAGGTTTTAAAGTAATGCCGAAGTGCATGGCTGGTCCCTTTCAAGCACAATCTGAGGAGCGGCAGTGTAGCATAGAATTCCTCTTCTGATCTTAACGCGGGAGGCCCCATTGAGCTTCGACACTATCATTCGGAATGGCTCGGTAGTCACGGCGACGGACACGTACATAGCGGACGTGGCCATCAGTGACGGCAAGGTCGCCGCGATTGGAAAGGACCTTCCCGCGCAGAACGCCAACACACAAATCGACGCTGCAGGAAAACTCGTGATGCCCGGCGGCATTGATGTGCACACGCATCTCGACATGCCCTTTGGCGGCACCACCAGCGCGGACGATTTCGAGACCGGCACGCGAGCGGCGGCCTTCGGCGGAACAACCACGCTGGTCGATTTCGCCATTCAATACAAGGGACAAGCGCTGCGGCAGGCATTCGATACCTGGATGGGCAAGGCTGCGAACAAGGCCGTCTGCGATTATGCATTTCACTGCATTGTTACGGACGTTTCCGGCGGGCAGCTTTCAGAGATGAACGACCTGGTGCGCGAAGGCGTCACCAGTTTCAAGCTGTTCATGGCGTATCCGGGCGTGTTCATGCTCGACGACGGCAGCATCTTCAAGGCGCTGCAGACTACATCCAAGAACGGCGGCATGGTTTGCATGCACGCCGAGAATGGCAGCGCGATCGATGTCATCGTGCAGCAGGCGCTGGCGGAAGGAAAGAAGGCTCCGAAGTATCACGCGCTCACGCGTCCGACGACGGCCGAGGCTGAGGCGACTGCGCGGGCCATTGCGCTCGCCGAAATGGCCGGCGCTCCGATTTATATCGTGCATCTCAGTTGCAACGATGCGCTGGAAAAAGTTCGCGAGGCGCGGGATCGCGGTCTGCCGGTGTATGCGGAAACTTGTCCGCAGTATCTGTATCTCTCGATCGAGAATTTCGATGCGCCCGGATTCGAGGGAGCGAAGTATGTGTTCACTCCGCCGTTGCGCGAGAAGTGGCATCAGGAAAAGTTGTGGAATGGACTGAAGCGCGATCATTTGCAGGTTGTGTCCACCGATCATTGCCCATTTTGCTTCAAAGAACAGAAGGAACTCGGGCGCGACGACTTCACCAAAATTCCCAATGGCGGTCCGGGAGTGGAGCATCGCATGAGCCTGATCTATTCCGGCGGAGTCGCCGGCGGGCGATTCAGCGTGAATCGTTTTGTCGAACTGGTTTCGACCACACCGGCAAAGTTATTCGGCCTGTATCCGCGAAAGGGAACGATCGCCGTCGGGAGCGATGCGGATCTGGTAGTGTTCGATCCCAAACGCAAGCACACGATCAGCGCCAAAACACACCATATGCGCGTGGATTATTCGATGTTCGAAGGCATTGAAGTCACGGGCATGCCCGACGTGGTGCTGTCGCGAGGGCGCGTCGTGGTGCAGGGCGATAAGTTTCTGGGTCGCGCCGGGCAAGGGGAATTCCTGCGCCGGGCGACGTACGCGCAAGTCAATGGGTAGAGTGTCGCGAAAATCAATGCCAGCCGTTCCTAAGTAGAGGAAGTGCCCTGTCATGCTGAGCGGAGAACGAGATCGCGCAGCAAGCGATTCGGAGTCGAAGCATCCGTAACTGGATTCCCGTTTGACGACACGCAATCGCGGTCAGAAGGAGCGGGTTCTTCATCGCAGTGCGGCGTAGAGAGCGGACTTCCAGCGTTGATTGTCGATCGTCCAGCAAACTTTGGCTTTTCTCCCGCGGCTCATCGTGTCTTTCCATACATCACGGTTTCTATCATCCGCCGCAACATTCAGGCGATCGACAATCGTCATGCCGCGCGAGATCTCGCTCTCGATCTCCACCTCGACGTTATGTTCTGACCACTCTGTTCCGACGCTGGGATCGAGTGCGAGACACATCGTCACCGGATCGGGAAGAGAAATCCCGTCTTCTCCCGTTTGTGTTTTGTGCGCCGTGCGGGCATAGCTGTTGCACTCAATCGCGAAGTGCCCGAGTTTCGTGTTGAATCCGAGGACGTGCTTGATATCGCTGTCGGAAAGCACGGCATCCCGGCGGCAGAGATGCCACCCGATCAACTCAATGGGAAGACCGCTGCGCATAACCATTCGCGCCGCTTCCGGATCGACCCAGATGTTGTACTCGGCCGCCGGCGTCACATTCCCCTCGCAGCAGGGATTGCCGCCCATGATTACGCAGCGAGAGACCTTCTCGACGATTGATGGCATTTTGGACAACGCCATGGCGACATTGGTCAGCGGCCCGAGAGTGACGAGCACCAGTCCTGGATTTTCCTGTATGGTCTGAATAATCGCATCCACTGCATGGGTTTTCTCCGGCGGCCTACGCGCGGCGGGATAGTTGTGATCGCCGAGGCCGTCGCGTCCATGAAACCAGGTGGCGTTCTGATAGGGACGCACCAGCGGCTTCTCCGCGCCAGGGTAAACCGGCACGTCCGCACCGCACAATTCGGCGGTGTAAAGCGCGTTGCGCGTGGCCTGGTGCACGTCCACATTGCCGGCGACGACTGTAATCGCGGCTACCCGCACATCCGGCGCGCGCAAAGCCATGATCAGAGCCACGGCGTCGTCACTGGCTGTATCAGTGTCGATGAGAAATGTCCGTTTCACGCGCGTAAGCATAGCAGAGCGTTGATCTGCAAACTTGTGACCTGCCGCGAAGAAGAGTACAGTTACACGTTTTCCGGGGAGACCAATGTTCACACCGCCAACTCTAACCATCGCCTTGATCATGATGATTACCAGCGCCGTCTGCTGGGGTTCGTGGGCCAACACCTACAAGGGCGTAAAGAATTACCGTTTCGAACTTTTTTATTGGGATTATGCGATCGGTATCTTCGTTATTTCCCTGATTCTCGCGCTCACTATGGGAAGCACGGGGCACGATGCATCGAGTTTCTTGAACAACGTGCAATCAGCGGACAGTTCGAACATTTTCTGGACGATGGTCGGCGGCGCGATTTTCAATCTCGCGAACTTACTGCTCGTCGCCGCAATTGATATGGCCGGGCTGGCGGTAGCGCTTCCCGTCTCGATTGGAATTGCGCTGGTGGTTGGCGTGGTATTGAACTATGCGTTGCAGCCCAAGGGGAACCTGGTGTATCTCGCCCCGGGCGTAGTTTGCGCGCTGGTCGCCGTGGTGCTCGACGGAAAAGCGTTCGGCAGCCTTCCTGGCGGCCACACTACGTCGCGCAGGAGCATCGTGATCTGCTGTGTCTCCGGCGTGCTGATGGGTTTATGGAGCCCGTTTACAACGCTCGGACTGACTCGCGGCCATACTCTCACGCCGTATAGTTCGATTGTATTTCTCACGCTTGGCGCACTGCTTTCCTGTTTCATCTGGAACATCTACCTCATGAAAAAGCCGCTCACGGGAGAACCCGTGGGCTTTGGCGCATACTTCCGCGGTCCGCGCTCCGGCCACGCCCTCGGATTTTTTGGTGGGCTCATTTGGGGCACGGGCACGGTGTTCTACGCTGTTGCCGGAAACGCGACTTCCTTCGCAATCTCGTATGCGATCGGTCAATGCGCTCCCATGGTCGGAGCGCTTTGGGGGATTTTCGTTTGGAAAGAATTCGCCGGCGCCGGGAAGCGCGCGAATCTTTTTCTTACTTTGATGTTCGTGTTTTATGCGCTGGCGATTCTGCTGGTCGCGAAAGCGAACGGATGAAGAGTGCGTCTCTCATCCTGAGCGGCGCTTCTAGCCGCGAAGGATCTATGCATTATTGGGCGGGAGTGCACAGGTCCTTCGCTTCGCCCAGGATGACAATTCTATTTCTCGATTTTCTATTTGCCTTTGATGCGGCTGATGAACAATTGCAGAAAACGATCTGCATCGGAGGCGAGACACACGCGTGAATTCGGCTTCAGTGGAATCAGGCCATCGATTTCGTAGTGATCGCCATGCAGGACGTTGTTCTCGTCAAAACCCATCCGGTTTGCCACGGTCTCGCCGCGCGTGAATTCGCCACGCGTTTCCACATCGACGTGCATGTCTTTTAGCGTGACCAGCTTTGGATCAATGACCGTCGCAACCGCGAGTGGATCGTACATCGCGGCGCCCTGGTAGCCGCTCTTCTCGGAACGGCTGATATAGAAATCGGCGAGCTTGGCGATGAAGTCGCTCTCCGGCCCGTGCATTGATTCCAACTCGGTGAGATGCTTGCGCGTGATGATGGTGCGCTCGCCGACGTCGGAACCGATCATGGTCACCATCCAACCAGCATTGAACACGATCGACGCGGCCTCCGGATCGTTGTAGATGTTGGCCTCGGCGGCGCCGTCCACGTTTCCTCCAGTGATCGATCCTCCCATGATCACGATGTCTTTCGTCAAAGGAACAATCGAAGGATCTTTGGAGACCGCGAGCGCAATGTTGGTCAGAGGGCCGACAGGGATCAGCGTGACTTCGTGCGGATATTTGTGAATGGTCTCGATGATCAGGTCGGGCGCGAAGCGGGAATCGGCTTTGCACTTCGGCGCGGGCAGTTCCACTCCAGCCAGGCCGTTCTTGCCGTGCCAGTACTGCGCCGTGATCAGCTTCTGCGCCAGAGGATGCTGCGCGCCAGCGGCGACCGACACATCGCAACGATTCGCGAGTGAAACCAGCTTCAGTGCGTTCTCCAGCCCTTGCCATGCTTCGACGTTGCCGGGAACCACCGTGAGGGCTTCGACTTTCAATTCGGGAGAATTCAATGCCAGCAGGATTGCCATCGCGTCATCGACGCCGGGATCGGTATCGATGATGACGCGCTGCGGAGTCTGGGCTGTTGAGAGATTGAGAAAGAAAGCAAGGTTCAGGAGGAAACAGATGAGGAATCGATTCACCGGGGGTCCTTTGATTGATTTTGAAAACACGAAGACTACAGCAGCATGCCAGCGATCGAGGCCGACATCAGATTAGCCATGGTTCCCGCCAACATGGCGCGGAAGCCGAGCCGGGCCAGTTCTCCGCGCTTATTGGGAGCCAGAGCACTGATACCGCCGATTTGAATTCCAATCGAACTCAGGTTTGCGAACCCGCACAGAGCGAACGTGCCGATGGTAAACGAGCGCGCATCGAGCACTGCCCTTTGTGGTCCGAGCATGGAATAAGCAACCAGTTCGTTGAGGACCATGCGAGTGCCCAGCAGATTTCCGATAATGCCACAGGAATGACTGGGAATCCCGATTACCCATGCGATCGGCCAGAAGATCCAGCCGAAAATCATCTCCATGCTTTCGGGAAACCACGATATCCAGTGATGAATTCCGCCAAGGATGCCGTTGGCCAACGCGATTAGCGCGAGGAACGAAATGAGCATGGCGGCGATGTTCAGCGCCAGATACAAGCCGTCGGTGGTGCCGCGCGCAATCGCGCCCAGCAGATTCTCCTCATGCTCTGACTTTTCCTCTTCAGCGCTCATTATGACCTTGCCCGCGGTTTTTGCCTGCTCGGTTTCAGGGACGAGCATCTTCGCCATCAGCAGCGTGCCCGGAGCCGTCATGATCACTGCGCTCAACAGAAATTTGGGATCAATCCCGAACGAAATGTATGCTGCCATGATTCCGCCAGAGACATGCGCCATGCCGCTGGTCATCACCGTCATCAATTCGGATCGAGTGAGCTCAGGAAGAAACGGGCGGATGGTCAGCGGCGCTTCGGTCTGTCCCATGAAAATGCTAGCGGCGACATTCAGCGATTCGGCGCCGCTCGCGCCCATGACGCGGGTCATCACCCAGGCAAAGATGCGGATGATGATTTGCATGATGCCGAAGTGATAGAGCACGGCAAAGAATGCCGCGATGAAGATGACCGTCGGCAACACGCCAAAAGCGAAGTATCCCAGCGTAGATCCCGGCTTGGCCAGGTCGCCGAAGACGAAATGCGACCCGGCGTAGGCGTAACTCAGCAATTTCGTGACGCCATTCCCCGCGGCCTGAAAGGCGCGGCGTCCTACGTCAATCTTCAGGACGAACACGGCGAACACGAACTGCAGGCCCAGACCCCAGGCGACTGTTTTGAGCCTTATGGCCCGCCGGCTGGTCGAAAAAGTGTAGGCCAGCCCGAGCATGGTCAATATTCCGAGAATTCCGGTGAAGCGTCCCATTCAGTTTTTCCCCGCAGCGCTCTGGATCACCTTGTGGATGAGAGGCCGCATTGCAGAAGGCGGAGCATCGCCGATGCGGCAACTCGCCTCAATCAATTGCCGCGCCCGCACGGCGAGCGGCTCAGAGTTGTAATGTATCGTCGCGAGCGCTTCGCCGGCAGCGATGCGGTCACCGACTTTTTTGTGGAGGATAATTCCGACGGATGGATCGACAGAATCCTCTTTGCGCTCGCGTCCCCCGCCGAGAATGACGCAGGCGGTCCCAATCTGCTCGCATTGCATTGAGGTCAAAAATCCGGCCTTGCTGGGCGAAACTGCCATCTGATGCTGTGCCTGCGGCAAAAGCCCGGGATCATCGAGCACGCGCGGATTTCCACCTTGCAGTTCCACCATCTGGCGGAATTTTTCCAGCGCCTTCCCGGAGGAGATGATTTCCGCGCTGCGCTGCTTGCCTTCATCTACGCTGCCGGCGACTCCTCCCAGATAGAGCATCCAGGCGGCAAGTTCTAGGCATAGCTGGCGCAAATCCTCGGGCCCGCGGCCGCGGAGCACGTCGATCACTTCCACGACTTCCAGCGCATTGCCGATCATGTTCCCGAGCGGCTGGTCCATATCAGTGAGCAGCGCGACTACCTTCTTGCCCATCCTTTCGCCGGTCTCGACCATGAGTTCGGCGAGGAAGGCGGCGTCTTTTTCGCTTTTCATGAATGCGCCTGAACCGGTCTTGACATCGAGCACGAGCGCATCAATTCCTTCCGCCAGCTTCTTGCTCATAATCGAAGCGCAGATCAGATACGGACTCTCGACGGTTCCCGTCACGTCGCGTAACGCGTAGAGCTTCCGATCTGCGGGGGCGATCTCGGCGGTCTGACCGATCATGGCGCAGCCGCAAGTCTTCAGCACGCGGCGGAATTCATTCACCGGAAGATTGACGTTGAATCCGGGAATGGCTTCCAGTTTGTCGAGCGTTCCTCCAGTGTGGCCGAGACCGCGGCCGCTGATCATAGGAACGGCAACACCGGCGGCGGCGGCAAGCGGCGCAAGCACGAGTGAAGTCTTGTCGCCCACGCCGCCGGTGGAGTGCTTGTCTACTTTTCTCGGCTTCAGCGAAGAAAGATCGAGGACTTCGCCGGAGTGCAGCATCGAATCGGTCAGAGCGGCAGTCTCGGCGCGCGTCATTCCGCGAAGCACGACCGCCATCAGCCATGCGGAAACCTGGTAGTCGGGAATCGCGCTGTTGGTATAGGCGTCGACCAGGCCGCGGATTTCTTCTGGCGAGAGTTCCGCCCCATCGCGCTTTTTTCGAATCACATCAATGGCCCGGAATGTTTGAGGCACGGCGCTCGGTGGGCTCAATTGAGGCGGAATCCTTCCGGAAGGAGTTCGGTGATGTGCGCCTGCTTCGGACCATTTGTGCCCCGGAAGAAGATCGTCGCATCGGGGCCAAATTCGTAAATCACCTGCCGGCAGGCTCCGCAGGGAGAGCAGGGCACGCCCTGATCGTTGGTGACCGCGACGGCGAGAATCTCTATCTTGGGGCCGGCCTCGGCAACGGCGGAAAAAATAGCAGTACGCTCGGCGCAGTTGGTCATGCCATAAGAAGCATTCTCTACATTGCAGCCAGTGAAGATCTTGCCGTTGCTCAACAAAATCGCGGCTCCTACGTGAAAATTCGAGTAAGGGGCGTGCGCATTCTTCATAACTTTCCTGGCTGCGCGCTCCAGTTTCGCGCGGACAGGGGATCGTTTGCTGTTGGGCATGCGGATGGATGGCCTTCGACACAACTTTTGAGCGGCCAAATCGTGCGCCATTGTAAACCCTCGCGCCGCGTTTCGGTCTGCTTTTTATGTGGATGAATCTGCCTTCATCTTGCTCGCATCGAACCAATGTCTGCCGTACAATGGCAAACCTAGAATCGCCACGAGCGGTTGGCGATGTGAGTCATGTCGATCAGCCAGCGAAACTCGCCCCTCTCAGGCACGACAGGCGGAGTCGCGGGCGACCAGCTTCAGCCATCGAATGCGATCGCTGTCCTCGGCGGACGCCCGCTGCTGCCGAACGCCGGCATCCCTCTGGACCTGAACTGGGTTCGTGAAGTCCGCGTCAACACCAGCGCCGTGGAACGCCGCGCCCAATCGCAAGTGGCCCGCAGGACGGTTAAGAAAGAGTGGCAGGCCGCGTGGCTGCTGCGAGCCATCACCTGCATGGATCTGACGACCCTCTCGGGCGACGATACGGAAGAACGCGTGCGGAGGTTGTGCGCGAAGGCGCGTTATCCGATTCAGCAGGAACTCGCACATAAGCTGGGCGTCGAGGAACTTGGAATCAAAGTAGCCGCCGTGTGCGTGTATCACACATTTGTGGAAACCGCGTTGAATGCTTTGGAAGGCAGCGGAATCAAAGTGGCCGCGGTCTCGACCGGATTCCCCGCCGGGTTGTCTCCCCTCACCGAGCGGGTCGCCGAGATCCGGCGATCGGCAGATGCTGGCGCGCAGGATATTGACGTGGTCATCACGCGCGCTCACGTTTTCGGCGGGCGGTGGCAAGCGCTCTACGATGAGGTCGCCGCGTTCAAGCAGGCCTGCGGCTCGGCGCACATGAAAGTCATTCTCGGAACTGGTGATCTGCTCACTCTGCGCAATGTCGGACGCGCAAGCATGGTGGCGATGATGGCCGGGGCAGATTTCATCAAGACGTCTACGGGCAAGGAAACCACGAACGCGACTCTACCTGTCACGCTGGTGATGCTTCGGGCGATCCGCGAATATGCGCAGCAGACCGGGATGGCGGTTGGATTCAAACCCGCCGGAGGAATTCGGACCGCGAAGCAATCTCTCGACTGGCTGGCCATGATCAAAGAGGAGCTGGGAAATTCGTGGGTGCGGGCGGAGTTGTTCCGGTTCGGAGCGAGCGGATTGCTTGGCGACATCGAACGACAACTGGAGCATCATGCGACAGGGCGGTACTCGGCGGAGTATCGGCATCCGATTGCGTAGAACGCAAGGTCCCTCCACGTGCATCGGATCGGCGTTCGCCAACCCGATGCTTGGTCGGGATGACAGCGCATAGAAAGAACTGAAGCGATGAGCATCGCGGAAAAATTCGTTGCCATGGAATACGGGCCGGCGCCCGAGGATCCGAAAGAGGCGATGGCATGGCTCGATCGCCACAACCGTCGCTTTTCACTCTTCATCAACGGGCAGTGGCAAGCTCCGGCGGCGGGCCAGTATTTCGACACATTCGATCCTTCGACTGGAGAGAAGCTGGCGTCTGTGGCGCAAGGCAATTCCGCCGATATCGATGCAGCCGTGCAGGCGGCACGCGCGGCCTCGGCGCGATGGCGCGCGCTCACGCCGCACGCCCGGGCTCGATATCTCTACGCGCTGGCGCGCCTGGTGCAGAAACATTCGCGTCTGCTCGCCGTTCTTGAAACCATGGACAACGGCAAGCCCATCCGCGAGAGCCGCGACATTGATATCCCTCTGGTCGCGCGGCATTTCTACTATCACGCGGGCTGGGCTCAGTTGCTCGATCAGGAATTTCCCGATCACGAGCCTTGCGGCGTGGTGGGCCAGATTATTCCGTGGAATTTTCCGCTGCTGATGCTCGCGTGGAAAATCCCTCCGGCGCTGGCTACGGGGAATACCGTGGTGTTGAAGCCGGCGGAATTCACTCCGCTGACTGCGATCCTGTTCGCCGAACTTTGCAACGAGGCTGGCTTGCCGCCGGGAGTGGTCAACATCGTTACCGGCGATGGCACGACCGGCGAAGCGCTGGTGAAGCATCCGGATGTCGATAAGATTGCGTTCACGGGGTCGACAGAAGTCGGCCGTGCAATTCGCGGCGCTACGGCGGCGAGTCACAAGCGGCTTTCGCTGGAGCTTGGCGGAAAGTCTCCATTCATCATCTTCGATGACGCGGATTTGGATAGCGCAGTGGAGGGGCTCGTCGATGGGATCTGGTTCAACCAGGGACAGGTCTGCTGCGCGGGCTCGCGGCTGTTGATGCAGGAGAGCATCGCCGAAACGTTGATTGGAAAAATCCGCGATCGCATGAGCACGCTGCGCATTGGGCCGCCGCTCGACAAAGCAATCGACATCGGCGCCATTGTTGCGCGTGTGCAGCTCGACCGCATTCAGCGCATGGTGGCCCAAGGCGTGGCCGAGGGAGCATCGTGCTGGCAACCGCAGGTGGCGTTGCCCTCGCGCGGTTTTTATTATCCCCCGACGTTGCTGAGTAACGTGCATCCAACTTCAATCGTGGCGCAGCAGGAGATTTTCGGTCCAGTGCTCGCGGCGATGACGTTCCGAACTCCACGTGAAGCGGTGGAACTGGCCAACAACACGGTGTACGGATTGGCTTCGTGCGTGTGGAGCGAGAACATCAATGTCGCTCTCCAAGTCGCCGCGCAACTGAAAGCTGGCGTGGTGTGGGTGAATTGCACGAACTTGTTCGACGCTGCCTGCGGATTCGGGGGATATCGGGAGAGCGGGTACGGACGTGAAGGTGGACGCGAAGGCCTGCTCGAGTACATGGAACCGAAATGGTTCAAGCATGCGCCAAAATTGGGGACGGATGGCAAATCCCCGCGTCTCACAAATTCGGAGGGACGTGCGGCACCCACGCCCGGAGAGATTGAGTCACCGGGAACTCCCGCGATCGACCGCACTGTGAAGCTCTACATTGGCGGCAAGCAGGCGCGGCCCGATTCCGGTTACAGCATGGAAGTGCATTCGCCGGATGGGCGGCTGATTGGCGAAGCTCCGCTCGGCAATCGCAAGGATATTCGCAACGCGGTAGAAGCTGCGAGAAAAGCGGAGGCTTGGCCCAGAGCAACCGCGCATACCCGCGCTCAGGTGCTCTATTACTGCGCGGAAAATCTGGCACAGCGGCGAAGCGAAATTGCTCACCGGCTCGCACAAGTTGTCGGGGAGGAGCAAGCGGCCAGAGAAATTGAATTCGGCATTCAGCGCATTTTTTCGTACGCGGCGTGGGCCGACAAATTCGATGGCGCAGTGCATAACCCGCCGTTCCGGAACATCGCGATCGCGATGAACGAGCCGATCGGTACTGTAGGAGTGATCTGCCCACAACAGGTTCCCCTGCTCGGATTCCTTTCGCTCGTCATGCCCTTGCTGGCGGTGGGCAACACAATCGTTGCGATTCCTTCGGAAACCTATCCACTGATCACCGGCGACCTGTATCAGTTGTTTGACACGAGCGACCTGCCGGGCGGCGCCGTCAATATAGTCACTGGGCACGTGTCGCAACTGCTTAGGACGTTGGCTGAGCACGATGACGTCGACGCGATCTGGTGTTATGGCGACGAGGCGTTAGCCGCCGACGCCAAGGCGATGTCTACCGGGAATCTCAAGCAAGTCTGGACGAATGAAGGCCGGGTGATCGACTGGTTCGATTCCAGGCATGCGGAGGGACGCTGGTTCCTGGAGCATGCGACCCAGGTCAAGAACATCTGGGTGCCCTACGGAGAATAGAGCTCTCTTATCAGATTTGCGCCCCCATCGACTTGCGATTGGTCTTGCGACTTTATCTCAGGGTTCGCGTTCAGAATTCGTGCGCTCGCTTCGCTCGCGGGGCGGACGAATGCATCCGCCCCTACACAGGCCGCCCGATTGCATTTCTCCTGGAGCAGCGATAGCATACGCCGGGTCGCTTCTTCCATCCGGCATCTTTACTACTAATTTCAGTCCTGTGAAGGAGGGCGTATGGGTATCGCAGTTTCCCCGCAAATCCACCCGCAAGTCGCGGAATTTATCGATAAACCACGGAAGATGTTGATCAATGGTCAATGGGTAAATGCTGCGTCGGGCAAAACCTTTCCGACCTACAATCCCGCAACCGGCGAAGTCCTCGCGCAAATCGCGGAGGGCGATCGCGAAGATATTGAGCAGGCTGTACGGGCCGCTCGTGCTGCCTTCGATCACGGCCCGTGGCGGCGCATGACCTCCTCGGAGCGCGGACGTCTCATCTGGAAGCTCGCCGACCTGCTCGAACAACACACCGAAGAATTCGCCTATCTGGAGAGCCTGGATAATGGCAAGCCGCTGAATATCGCGAAGGCCGCCGACGTCCCGCTTGCCGTCGACCTGTTCCGCTACATGGCGGGATGGGCAACGAAGCTCGAGGGCAACACCATTCCGATTTCCGTTCCGTACACGCCGGGCGCGAAGTACCTGGCGTACACCTTACGCGAGCCGGTGGGAGTTGTGGGTCAGATCATTCCCTGGAACTTCCCGCTGCTGATGGCGGCGTGGAAACTTGGCCCGGCGCTGACGACCGGCTGCACGGTCGTGCTGAAACCGGCGGAGCAGACGCCGCTTTCGGCGCTGCGTCTCGGCGAACTCATTATGGAAGCCGGATTCCCGGAAGGAGTGGTCAACGTCGTTCCGGGATATGGAGAAACTGCGGGGGCGGCGCTCGCCGCTCATTTCGACGTGGACAAGGTGGCATTTACCGGATCCACGGAAGTGGGAAAACTGATTGTGCACGCCGCGGCGGGCAATCTGAAAAAGGTTTCTTTGGAGCTGGGCGGGAAATCGCCCAACGTTGTTTACAAAGATGCCGACCTGGACAGCGCTATTCCCGGTGCAGCCAGCGCGATTTTCTTCAACCACGGACAGTGCTGCTGCGCTGGTTCGCGGCTGTATATCGAAAAATCCGTGTTCGACCGGGTTGTCGACGGAGTCGCAGAACAGGCAAAGAAAATCAAAGTTGGCTCCGGTCTTGAGCCGGACACGCAAATGGGTCCACTGGTTTCAGAGGAGCAACTCAGCCGCGTGTGTAGTTATCTCGAATCCGGATTCTCGGAGGGCGCCAAGGCGCTGGCTGGCGGTCATAAGGCCGGCGACCGCGGATATTTTGTCGAGCCAACGGTCCTGGTGAATACGAACGAGGATATGAAGGTCGTGCGGGAAGAAATCTTCGGGCCGGTGGTGACGGCGATGCCGTTCACCGATCCGGAAGAGATCATTCCGCGCGCGAACGACAGCGCCTACGGACTCGCGGCAGCCGTTTGGACGCGCGATGTCAGCAAAGCGCATCGCACCGCCGAGCTGCTGCGGGCCGGCACCGTCTGGATCAATTGCTATAACATCTTCGACGCGGCAATGCCGTTTGGAGGGTATAAGCAGTCCGGTTGGGGCCGCGAGATGGGGCACGACGTGCTCAATCTGTATACGCAGACCAAGGCAGTGTGCACAAAAGTGGCGTAGAAACAGACCGAATGAGGAAGGGCGATGGCCGCGAACCATCGCCCTTTTTTATTTCGCGAGCTATTTTTCCATCAGCAGAACCTTTTCGGCGTCATCGATTTCGGAAAGCTTTACTTCGATGACCTCGTTCATGGTGGTCTGCACGTTACGTCCCACAAACGTAGCCTCGACAGGAATCTCGCGATGGCCGCGGTCAATCAGAACGCAGAGCTGCACGCGTCGCGGACGGCCGTGAGAGAAGAGCGCGTCCAGAGCCGCGCGCGTGGTGCGGCCGGTAAAGAGCACATCATCGACCAGAACGATGTTTTTATCCTCAATCTCGAAGCCGATTTCTTTTTCTTGCACCACCGGCTTAGGGCCGAGCGTCGATAGATCGTCGCGATAAAAAGTAATGTCCAGAGTTCCCACGGGCACTTTTGCGTTTTCAATGCGGGTGATGATTTTGCCGAGCCGCTCGGCCAATGGAACGCCGCGCCGACGGATTCCTACCAGGCCCAAACCCTCCACGCCCCCGTTTTTTTCCACGATTTCATATGCCAATCGAACTAATGTTCTTTCAATTTCGGAAGCCGACATGAGTTGGGCCTTCTGCCGAAGACCGGTTTTGCGCGAAGGAGTCTTTACTGTCATGGATATGTGTGCCCTCGAATGAAGAGACCGGCACTTCAATGTATTCAAGGCGGTTGCGAAGGTCAAGCGATCGGCGCAGGTCGAAGGTTGTGGGCTCGAGCCCGGCTTCCTGCTATCAGAGCTGTGAATTCCCGGGAAGCGACACTCTCTCATACCTCGGAACTGGATGGCCATTCTGTTCCGGGCAAGAGGTTTGGATCGTGTAGCAGAGTGGGCTATTGGCGTCACGCACGGAGATCCAGCTAATTGCATCCGGATTCCGGCTGGCCTCTTCGGACGCCACGATGCCCACGCCCTGATTTCTGCCGAAGGACTTCGCGCGGTACAAAGCTGCGTCGGCAAGTGCGATGCACTCTTCCGCACACATAGCTTCATACGCCCCGCGGCACCAGGGATAAGCTGCCCATCCGACGGAACAGGTTTTGTGGACAGAGATGCTATATCCCAGATCAAACGGATCGGAAGCCATCACTTCGAGAATGCGGCTGCAGAACGCGGGGGTTCCACCGGGATCGGTGGAGCGGCTCATGATGAGAAACTCCTCGCCGCCCCAGCGCACGAGAACATCGGATTTGCGGACCACCTTCGTCAGCCTCTCGGCTACCAGTTGCAACAGCCGATCACCGGCAGGATGGCCGTAACGATCGTTCACTTCTTTGAAGAAATCGACATCGACCATGATGAATACGAGGTCGCGATGGTCCAGCTTGCGAATGTCGCTGCCGCGTGCGCGTTGATAGTTGCGGAGGACCTGTCCCGCTTCCGCGGTCAGGATCTCTTCCATGTAGCGGCGGTTCCACACGCCAGTAAGCGCGTCGGTGAAGGAAATTTCCTGGAGTTCCAGATTTTTCCTTTGCAGTTCGAGACTATGCCAGCGCAGCGAGTGCTCTTTGTTCTCGAGTTCGTCTTTCAACCGCGACATTTCATCGAGATTGGTTCGCGAGAGACGCAGCAGATTCAGCAGTTCCCGATCCAGTAGATGCTGCTTCGCGAACACCAGCGCGCCCATCACGATCATGACCGCGACCGTCAGGAGCACCCGGAATGTCTTAACCGCCTGGGGTACATTTCCGAACTGCGCCCACGCCACCATCAGGGGGGTAAGAAACACCGCAACCATCGCCAGCCGCGCCTTCCAGATGCCGTAGTTCCTTGTGGACATTTGCTCAGGCTGCAAAGCCGGGCTCTCGCGCGGGAGGAATCCGATGCGGACGAACCACGCCATGGTAGCCACGAGCGGTACGTCAAACAGGCTGCCGGTGTAATACATGTGGAGGTCGATCGCTTCGCTGGCCACGAGGGAAGCGACACAGTAGGTAAGAGTGGCTACGAAGAGGTGGCAATAGATAGTGCGCCAGGCGCCCTGACTGCGCCGCCAGACAAGCAGTAACCCTCCTGCAAGCACCAGTTCTTCGCTGACATACAACAAGTCGAAACTCCGGCCGTATATGAGTTCGCTGGGATGAACGTACTGCCAGGGAATCACGACGAACAGATAAAGGAATAGCCACCACGTCAGGAGCAACGCGAAATCCAGGGTACCGGCGGGAATGGCGCGATGGTCCTGCTGCACGTGCGGTTGCGCGGCGACCGCAGCCATCATGGGAACGACGTGGAGAAACAGAATCACGTCGCCGACAAAGGGATTGGGAACCTCATGCCGCAGGTAGACTTCCACGTAGGTCCACATCAGCTGCGAAACCAGCCACATGCCGAATCCGAAACCCATCAGTCCCCAGAAAAGCCGTGCTTTGAGTGTGGCGCGACGGAAGTTGGAGAGGACTGCGACGGTGGCGCACAACAGGATGGTGTTTTGCAGAATGTCGCCGATGGCGGTGAGAAGAAAGCCGCGATGGACGAAAAGCGACAATAATGCGTGCGCGCCGGCTAGTGCGCACACTCCAGTCATCCACCTGCGTCCCGCAAGCATAGAACGCCCCACCGGGAAATTGTATTGTTATGCCCGGAGTTTCTATGGTTACGGAGGTAACCAGCCGTCCGACATCCGAAGTCAGTGTTCAGGTTTGTTCCAGAGCAAGCAGGAATTTCCGCACAAAGCCGAAAACGTCCTGATAGGAGTTGTATAAAGGGACTGCCGCGACGCGAAATGTATCGGGTTCACGCCAATCTCCTATGACCCCCGCGACTGCGAGTTGATCGCAGAACGTCCGGGCGTGGTGATGAAGTCGAAGGGAGAGTTGTGCTCCTCTGCGTTCCGGCTCGGTGGGAGTGATGATCGAAAAGCTGGGGGATTGCCACTGCCTCAGAAGGAACTCCATGTACGCGGCCAGGGAGATGCTCTTGGCGCGCAGGCGTTCCATGCCGGCTTGCGCAAAGATCTCCATGGAGGCGCGTAGCGGAGCGAGTGCGAGGATGGGCGGATTGCTGAGCTGCCAGCCCTCGGCGCCGGGGATGGGATGAAAATCCGGGCCCATCTGGAACCGGCTCGGCTCGTCGTGTCCCCACCAACCTGCGAAGCGGGGAAGTTCCCAGCTGCGCGCGTGGCGCTGGTGCACGAAGCAGCCAGCCACGCACCCCGGGCCACCATTGAGATACTTGTAGCTGCACCAGACCGCGAAATCCGGCGACCAGTCGTGAAGATGAAGCACGAGGTTTCCCGCTGCGTGGGCCAAGTCGAATCCCACCCGGCAGCCTCTCGCGCGTCCGGCTTTCACGATCTCGCGCATATCGAAAGCCTGGCCGGTCACGTAATTCACGCCTGCGAGCAGGATCAGCGCGATGGATTCGCCTTGGCGGTCTATGGTTTCGAGAACGTCTTCGTCGCGGATGCAATATTCACCGTCGCGCGGAGTCAGTTCGATCAGAGATTCACTTGGGTTAAATCCGTGAAAGCGGATTTGCGATTTCACCGCGTACTGATCCGAGGGAAATGCTCCGGCCTCGATCAGAATCTTGTGTCTTCCTTTTGTAGGGCGGTAGAACGAAGCCATCATCAGGTGAAGATTCACCGTGAGTGAATTCATCACCACAACCTCGAGTGGCTCAGCGCCCACCAATTCCGCCGTTTGCTGCGTCAGAAGCCGGTGATAAGGCAGCCAGGGATTGCGGGCGTGAAAGTGGCCTTCGACGCCGAGTTTGGCCCAGTCGTCGAGTTCCTGCTCGACGTAAGAACGCGCGGTTACGGGCTCGAGTCCCAGCGAATGGCCGCAAAGATAAATGCACTCGTCACCGGTGGATGATTTGGGAAAGCAGAATTGCTTCCGGAAGCGCCCAAGCGGATCATTTTCGTCCATGGCAGCCGCGAAGGTCGCGTCAGGACGGAAATTGGGCGCGGTCACGAGGCGGCCTCAAGCACGGTGAGTTCGCGATGAACCAGCTGTTCCGCCTTTTTCCAATCGAGATCTTCAATGCGGTGAATGCCGCTGCAAAGTTCCGAAAGAATCTTGTCCTGCAACAGGCCGCGGTTCATGGCGACGGAGTAGGGCACACGATGGAAGGTCACCATCGCGTACTTCGGGATAAACAGGTTGGGATACTTCGCTTCGAGCGCCAGTTCTACTTTTTTGCGGAAGAGAAAGCGGGGATCGGCGACGCGATCGCGCATCTCGACGAAATTCTGGACTGCAAGGTCGGCGATCGCGTCGGTGTTGATCTTTCTCAGCGCTTCGAATTCGGCGAAAATGTTCGTCCAATTTTCTCCGTAGCGGTCCAGCAAATCAAAGAAGCAGGTGCAGTCCTCGAAGCCGCAGTTAATCCCTTGCCCAAAAAACGGAACGATGGCGTGAACCGCATCGCCGAGCAGCAGAACCCGGTCGTGCATGTGCCATGGAGAACATTTGATTGTGACCATGGAGCCGAGCGGATTGGAGAAGAAATTGTTGGCGAGATCCGGCATGAGCGGAACAGCGTCGGGGAAGCGTTCGCGAAAGAATTTCCGCACCGCAGGCGGAGTGTCCAGCTGCTCAAAGCTGTCTCCTCCTTCGAACGGCAGGAACAGAATGCAGGCGAATGTGCCGTCGATGTTGGGCAAAGCGATCAGCATGTAATTGCCGCGCGGCCAGATATGGAGGGCATGGGTTTCGAGTACGTGCTTGCCGCTGGGCGCGCTGGGGATGGTCAGTTCTTTGTAGCCGTAGTCGAGGTATTGCTGGGAAAAGTTGAAACGGTTGAGCTTGAGCATTTCGTTGCGAATTGCCGAGGCGGAGCCGTCGCATCCGACGACCAGGCGTGTTCGCACCGTAGTGGAAACTCCGGTTTGCTCATCACGGAGGTGCAGCACGCCCGTACGCAGATCCATCCCGGTGCAGCGCTGCTGGAAATGGATCTTCACGCCTTGCGCCTCGGCCGCATTCATCAACGCGATGTTCAGGTCGGCGCGGGAAATGGAATTGATGACTTCGGACTCATCTTTTCCGTACGGCTGGAAGGTGAGTTCCGATGCGACCGAGTGCATCATTCTTCCCTTCATGGGGATGATGATCTTCCGCATCTCTCCCCATAGGCCGACTTGCGTGAGCGCATGAATGCCGCGCGTCGAGAGGGCAAGATTGATGGAGCGGCCGGCGCTCATCCGAACCTGGCGCATGTCGGGCCGCCGCTCGTAGATTTCCACACGAAAGCCGCGTTTGACCAATCCGATAGCGAGCAGCGGCCCGTTGAGGCCGGCGCCAATCAGCGTGATCGTCTCGGGGTTCGGCATGATGCGAATCTTGCTTGGCTGCGATTATTCGGTAAGCAGCGTGCGGGCCTCCCACAATTCCGGAAAGAATTTCTTGTCTAGCGTGTGCTTCAAATAGGAAGCTCCGGCGCTCCCGCCCGTACCCATGCGAATGCCGATCGTGCGCTCGACCAGTTGAATGTGGCGCAAGCGCCAGCTGACCACCAGTTCATCGAATTCGGTGAGCCGCTCGCAAACGTCGATCCAGTCGCGATTGCTGCGTTCGTCTTTGTACAGCGAGAGGATGGCCCGGGCGCGGGCATCGAAGCGCTCGCGCTCCGTCCAATCTTTTTCGAGGTGAAGTTTGCCCATGGATTCAAGAGCAGAGAAGAAAACGTCGTGCAACGAGGGCTCGCGGAGCCGCTTTTCCAGCATGGCGTGGGCTTCCGGCGTGGGGCGGTGATACGCAAGCATCTTCTCGTCTTTCAATCCACAGAGGAACTCCAGTTCGCGGAACTGTTCGGATTGGAACCCGCTGGCCGGTTCCAGCTTGCCGCGGAATGCCAGAAAATGCGTGGGGAGCATCGTTTCGAGGATCGTAAATTGCTCGACCAGGACGCGCGTGATCTCGGTGCAACGGCGCAGCAGGCGGGCAGCCTCGTAGACTTCATCTCGCGATTGCGGATTCAATCCCGCTTTGCGCAGATTCGAAACGACAGCATCCAAATCATGCAGCAATTCCTTGAACCAGAGTTCGTAGGTCTGGTGCACGACGATGAACAGCAGTTCATCATGATGCGGTGGGCTCGATTGCGGATGTTGCAAACGCAACAATTCCGGAACATGCAAGTAGGAACTGTATGTAAGCTGCTCGTGAGATGCGGGGTGCTTCGCGTTGGCGGAATCGTCTTCCGCTTTTAGCCCGAGAAACGCGGTAGCGTTCCCGCCGAGCAGTCGAGCTTTGGTTTGCTGCGGCAAATCGCTCGACCGAATCACTCCGCCTATCGGATGTTCGCCGAGAGGAAATGGATAGTCGGAACCGAGCATCACTCGTTCGGGCCCCATGATGTCGATCAAGAACTTCAGAGTCCGCTGATCGAACACGGCCGAGTCCACCGAAAACCGGTTTAGATACTGATGCGGTGGGAGTTCACAGACCCCGCGTGCACTGGGGTGATGTTGCCAGGCATTTTCCAGTCTGCCAAGAAGGAAAGCGAAACTGCCGCCGCCATGGGCGAAGCAGATGCGCAACTTGGAAGGCAGCTTATCGAATGCCCCGCTCAGGATCATTGCGACAATACCAAGTTGTGTTTCGGCGGGCATGCCGACAGTCCACGGCATCATGTATTTCGGCATCCGAAGCTGGCCCAGCATGTCCCAGGGATGCACCAGCACCGCCGCGCCTTCGTCGGCACAGTGATGAAGGAAGGTGATGATGCCGGGATCGTCAAGATTCTTTTCCCCGACATGATTGCCGATCTGCACGCCGAGATGACCCGCGCGCATGCAGCGGGTGAGTTCTTTGCAGGCTGCATCAATGTCCTGCAGCGGAACCTGGCAGAGGGATTTCAGGCGGCCATTTCCCTTGGCGCAGAGTTCCAGGGCGGCATCATTGAACAGGCGCGCGCAGTCGAGCGCCTGATCAGCAGGACGGTCATAAGCGAACAGCACCGGCGTTGCCGAGATCACCTGCAGATCGACTCCATCGCGGTCCATTTCGGCGAGACGGACTTCCGGATCCCAGCAAGCTGCGTAGATGTGCCGGAAGAAGCGATCGCCGAGCATGATCTCGGCTTTGCCTGCTTCGGTGTGCTTGATCCGTGGCCAACCGGGCGTGCCGTAGCGCGCCGAGAGATCGGGCCAGGTGCGCGGGAAGAAATGATTGTGGATATCGATGACTTGCATCTTCACTGTTTGCCGGGATGAATCGCACCGCAATGACCGCACTTGCGGAGATTCTCGCTGCTGTAGAACTGATCAAATAACGGCGGCAGATCGCGAACGATACTCTTCAGCTTCACTTCCGCGCGGTGAAGCAGTTGATGACAATTCTGGCAATACCACTCAAATCCGTCCAAAGCGCCCTCTGGACGGGGCATTTCGACCACCACTCCAATGCTGCCAGCGGATCGTTGGGGCGAATGCCGCATGTGCTTGGGCAGCAGAAAAATTTCCCCGGCATGGATCGGAATCTCCAGCGGAGGCTTGCCGGGTGTTTCCATGATTCGCAGAAAGATGTCGCCCTGGAGTTGGTAAAAAAATTCCTCGGTGGGATCGTCGTGATAATCGCGCCGCTGGTTGGGGCCGCCGACGACGGTGACCATCATCTCGCCATCTTCCCAAACCTGCGCGTTGCCGACCGGCGGCTTGAGCTTGTCTTTATTCTGATCGATCCACCGTTGAAAGTTGAACGCCTTGAGTTCCTTGATCGACGGCATAGAATCTCCTATCGCTCCGGCTTGTATGCGACGGCGCGGATTTCAATCAGCAGATGCGGATGCGGCAACTGGTGCACGGCTACGGTGGTGCGCGCCGGACCATCGTATCCGAAATATTCTCCGTAGACTTCGTTGTACCCGGCGAAGTCGTTCATGTTGATGAGATACGTGGTCACTTCCACTACATCATTGAGATGTGCGCCTGCGCTGGCGAGGATGTCGCGCACATTTTCGATGACAGCCCGGGTCTGCTCGCGGATGTCTAGGTGCGTGGTGCCGAATTCGTCGACGGTTGCGCCTGCAATCGTGTTGTCGGCGCGCCGGGAACTTGTTCCCGAAACGATGAGGAAGTCGCCCGCGCGCTTTACGTGGGGATATTTGCCGCGCGGTTTGGCTTTTCCTTCGAGCACCTTGCTTTCAATTTTGCTCATAATCTTTCAGAGTCGGATGCAGATGTTATTCAGTTCGGAATAGAAATTCAGCGAATGAAGGCCGCCTTCCCGGCCGATTCCTGAGAGCCCAACTCCGCCGAACGGCGTCCGCAGGTCACGGAGAAACCAGCAATTCACCCAGGTAATGCCGACGTTCATCTTTTGCGCTACGCGATGGCCGCGTTTGAGGTTACTCGTCCAGATCGAGGCTGCCAAGCCGTATTTGGTGTCGTTCGCCAAGGCAATTGCTTCTTCTTCTGTATCGAAGGGAGCGATGTGGCAGACCGGGCCGAAGATCTCTTCTTTGACGCAGCGGGCGCTTTCGGCAAGGCCGGTGTAGATCGTGGGCTGGATGAAGAAACCGTGATCGAGGTCATTGCCGAATTCCGGTTTCGCGCCTCCCGCAATCAGCGTCGCGCCCTCGTCGCGCGCCAGTTTGTAATAGGAAAGCACTTTCTCCCGGTGGGGCGCGGAGATCAGCGGACCGAGATCGGTGGTTTCGTCAGCAGGAGATCCGATACGCAAAGAGTTCGCTTTCGTCCGCAACGTCTCCACGAATCGATCAAAGACGGGACGCTGCACATACACGCGTTCCGCGCATAAGCAAACCTGGCCGGTGTTGAGGAAGACAGATTCGGCCACTCCGGCCACCGTCTCGTCGAAATCGCAATCGGCGAAAATAATCGCGGCATTTTTCCCGCCCAGTTCAAATGAGACCGGCTTCAGCGTCGGAGCGACCGTCTTCATGATCGTTGCGCCCGTCTGCGATTCGCCGGTGAACGTGACCGCATTCACGTCCGGATGCGCGCAGAGAAATTCTCCCGCAGAATTCGGGCCGAAGCCGTGGATAACGTTGTACACGCCATCGGGAATTCCCGCCTCCTGCATCGCCTCGGCCAGAAGCGTGGCGGTCGCGGGAGTCTCCTCAGATGGTTTCACCACAACCGCATTGCCGCAGGCCAGCGCGGGAGCAACTTTCCAGGTCAGCAACAACAGGGGCAGATTCCACGGAACGATAATTCCTACCACCCCGAGCGGTTTACGCACCGCGTAATTCAGCGCGTCTTTTCCATCGGGAGTGCTGGTTGCGGAAGATTCCAGCCCCACGGTTTTGATTAGATCCGCAAACACCCGGAAATTTGCGGCGGCGCGTGGTACGTCCAGGCGGGACGCCAGCTTTACCGGCTTGCCGGTGTCCGCGATCTCGGCCGCTACGAAACAATCGAAGCGCGCTTCGATCTTTTCGGCCACGCGAGTCAACAGCGCCGCGCGCTCGCGAACCGAAAGTTTCCCCCACGGCCCGCTTAGAGCCTTGCGAGCCGCATGCACTGCTTCATCGACTATCGACTGGTCGACCTCCGAGACTTCGGCGATCACCTTGCCATTAGCGGGATTGATGTCGGCGAAAGTGCGTTTTCCGCGGACGAACTGCCCATCGATGTAATTGAGGATGGAATTCACGGAGGACTCTGCAAATCGTAACAGCCCCCTATTAGGCGAGGCAATGCCGCCAAAGCCTTACGCGTTTCGCTCGCGGAGATAGCGCCGCGATGCGTTCTGCCAAGTCGGCATCTCGATTCCGTAGCGCCTGAGGCTGGCGTCAGACAGAACCGAATAAGCTGGACGGCGTGCCGGACGGGGCATCTGCTGCGTGCTCACGGGATGCACGGGAACGGTCAGCCCGCTTGCGGATATGATCTCCCGAGCGAATTCATACCAGGTACAGTTTCCAGCATTGGTCGCATGCACAATTCCGGAAGCATTTTCCTGGCACAGCGTAATGATGGCGCGCGCCAGGTCCACCGAATATGTCGGGCAGCCTCGCTGATCGTCCACGACGTCGAGCGCAGGACGCGCGGCGGCTAACTTCAAAATCGTATCGGGAAAACATTTCCCACCCATACCGAAGAGCCATGAAGTGCGCACAATGCAGCACTCCGGCAGCAATTCTTGTAGCCGAACCTCGGCCTCTGCCTTCGTACGACCGTAAACGCTCTGAGGATTTCGCCGATCATCGGTTTCGTAGGGAACAGTCTTTGTGCCGTCGAAAACATAATCGGAGCTGAGAAATAGCAACTTTGCGCCCGCTTGCTTTGCCGCGCCGGCTACATTGACGGGCCCATCACGGTTGACCGCAAACGCGAGATCCTGATTGCTCTCGCATCCATCGACGTTGGTGTAGGCGGCGGCGAGCACGATCCATTCAGGGCGGATCTGCGCGATAACTTCGCCGATCCTCCGCGCATCACGGATGTCGACGTCGGTCGAGCGCAGGCCTACAACTTCATCGCCGCGCCACTCGCGCATCAGATCTTTTCCGAGAAGACCCGAGGCGCCGAGGATCATCACTCGCATGTCTGGTTTTCCTGCTGTTTATTCGAAGGTTTCGGCGAGGCGAAAAGCAACGCCCTTCTGGTCTTTCGCAGAAACAGTTGGTTCTGCATTCAACTCCCAGTCAATCTTCAGATCCGGATCATTCCACGCCAGCGTCCGCTCATGTTCGGGGGCGTAGTAATCGGTGGCCTTGTAGAGCACATGCGCGGTTTCGGAGATCACGCGAAAACCGTGAGCGAACCCTGCTGGAATCCAGAGCATGTGCTTGTTTTCTTCCGAAAGACGCACTGCTTCCCATTTTCCGAAATTCGAAGAACTCCGCCGCAGATCAACCGCTATATCGAGAATTTCGCCCACCACGGCCCGCACCAACTTTCCCTGGGCATGCCCGATTTGGTAATGGAGGCCGCGCAATACATTACGCCGCGAACTGGAGTGATTGTCTTGAACGAAGCGATCGCGGATTCCGAGCTCGGCCATGTTCTTTTCGTTGTAGCTTTCAAGAAAAAAACCGCGCTCATCGCCGAAGACCTGGGGTTCGACGACGAACACGCCGGGCAGCGATGTCGGAATTTTCTTGAATGCACTCATGGCAGGCTGTTGCGGTTGCGCCGCGCCCATCAGAATACGCGTTCCTTCAGCATTTGCAGCAGGTATGCGCCGTAGCCGCTGTTTTTTGTCGCCGCGGCTACTTGTTCTACTTGTGAAGAGGTGATGTAGCCATATCGGTAGGCGATCTCTTCCGGACAAGCGACCATCAATCCCTGCCGCTTTTCGATGGCCTGAATGTACAGAGCGGCTTCCATCAACGATTCGTGCGTTCCAGTGTCGAGCCAGGCCATGCCGCGTCCCATCACGATTACCTCGAGTTGTCCCTTCTGCAAATAGACCTTGTTCACGTCCGTGATTTCCAGCTCACCGCGCGCGCTCGGCTTGAGCGACTTGGCAATGCGAACGACCTGATCATCGTAAAAGTAAAGACCCGTGACGGCGTACCTGGACTTCGGCTGCCTGGGCTTTTCTTCCAGGCTCAAAGCGTGGCCTGCGCTGTCGAACTCTACTACCCCGTATCGCTCAGGATCGCCTACCGGATAGGCGAACACGCGCGCACCCTCATCCTTTTGCGCCGCTTCGCGAAGATCTTTCGCCAGATCGTGCCCATAAAAAATGTTGTCGCCCAGGACCAGCGCACTCGGGCTGTTGCCCAGAAAAGTTTCGCCGATCAAGAGGGCCTGTGCGATGCCCTCAGGCTTGGGTTGAACCGCATATTGCAGCCGGATTCCATATTGCGAGCCGTCCCCCAGCAGGGCCCTAAACCGCGGCACGTCGTCGGAAGTCGAGATGATCAGAATTTCCCGAATGCCCGCGAGCATGAGCGTGCAGAGCGGGTAATAAATCATCGGTTTGTTGTAGACAGGCAGCAGGCTTTTGCCCATAGCCTGCGTGACTGGGTACAGGCGCGTGCCCGAACCGCCGGCGAGAATGATTCCTTTATAGCGCGTGCTTTCGGCCATTCGTCGTGAAATTACTAAATCGATCTATTCGGAATAATGGGTTGCAATCCACTGGCGATACGAACCGCTGGTAACGTTGCGGACCCATTCCTCGTGCTCCAGATACCATTGCACAGTTTTGCGAATCCCGGTTTCGAATGTTTCTTTTGGCTTCCATCCAAGTTCGCGTTCAATTTTGGTGGCGTCCATGGCGTAGCGACGATCGTGGCCGGGACGGTCTTTGACAAACGTAATCAGCGCGCGGCTCGAACCGGATGCGGACGGCCTCATCTCATCTACCAGGGCGCAGATCGTATGCACAATTTCTATATTCGCCTTCTCATTCCAGCCGCCGATATTGTAGGTCTCACCGGGCTTGCCCTGCTGCAAGACCGTTGCGATTGCCGTGCAGTGATCTTCCACGTAAAGCCAGTCGCGAACATTCGTACCATCGCCGTAAACGGGCAGGGGCTTGCCATCGCGCGCGTTCAGGATCATCAGCGGAATCAGTTTCTCAGGAAACTGGAAGCGGCCATAGTTATTGGAGCAATTCGTGGTGAGCGTCGGGAGTCCGTAAGTGTGATGATAGGCGCGCACGAGATGGTCCGAAGCGGCTTTGGACGCGGCGTAAGGGCTGTTGGGCGCATACTGCGTGGTTTCGCGAAAGGGCGGGTCGTCGGGTCCAAGCGAGCCATACACCTCGTCCGTAGAGATGTGCAGAAAACGGAATTGTTTTCGTTCGCCTTCGCTCAGGCCCGTCCAGTAAGCGCGGGTTTCTTCGAGCAGCGCAAAGGTGCCGTCGATATTGGTGCAGATGAAGTCATCAGGGCCGCGAATGGAGCGATCCACGTGGCTTTCCGCAGCGAAGTGAACGATGGCGCTCGGCTGATGTTTCTTCAACAACTGCCGGACCAGGGGCCGGTCCGCGATGTCGCCACGCACGAACTCATACTGGCGATTGCCGTCCAGAGTTTCGAGGTTGTGGAGATTTCCCGCGTACGTGAGCTTGTCGAGATTCAGGATGGCAGAATTATCAGCCTGCATGCGCTGCAGGATGAAATTGGAGCCGATGAAACCGGCGCCTCCGGTCACGAGAATCGTGTTTTCCATCCGAATGCGATTCAGTCAATGCGAGTGCAGGCTGAAGCGAACGTTTGATTGTAATAAAAAAGGGCAGGCCCCGTCCGAATTGCCCCTCGCGGCGGAAGGGAAGAGGCGTGTTTCGTAATCTGCGCCTCGCGCGTATCATCCTGGCGGCGTTAACTTAGCAATTCAGGAGAGCACTATGAAGAAGTTCTATGGGATCGTGATTTTCCTGTTGTTTCTCGCGCCGGCGCTTTTTGCCCAAGAACACTACACCGAAGGACCGATCTGGCGGATTTCGCTGATCCGGGTGAAGCCGAATCACATGGACGACTACCTCACCAGCATGCGCCAGAATCTCAAGCCGTTTTACGAAGAAGGGAAGCGATCAGGGATGATCGTCGACTACAAGATTTTCTTCAAAGAGACAAAAGAGAATCCACAGGACTGGGATTTGTGCGTGGCGATCGAATACAAGAACTTTGCGGCCATGGACGGCTTGTCCGCAAAAGGGGAAGCATTGCGCGATAAAGTTTTCGGTGGGAAGCAGGCGGCCCAGCAGGCGGCCGAAAAACGTGAGGAGATTCGCGAGATTGTAAGTTCAACCCTGCTCCGGGAAGTCTTCCTGAAGTAGTTGCGACAGGCTAATCAAAATCCCCACCCTGTCGCACAAGACGCGACAAGGGTGGGGTCACCTGGAAACCTGGGAAACGGCTTTATTCATGCGTTTTAATAGCTTCTCAGCGTGCTAGAATTCGCCGCGGGAGTAAAGTCATCATGGGTCATGCGGCTCGAGTTCTATATTTAAGTGTCCTGGTTTTATTGTTCAGCGCAGCAAGCCGGCAAATTCTTACCGCGCAATCAACTGCTTCTACAGCGAAGCTTTCGGTACATTGGGAAGAACTGACTGCCTCAGATTTCCGCGAGGGCATTCATCGTTCGCAGGGGACGTGCGTGCTCCCCTTCGGAATTCTGGAAAAGCATGGCCCGCATCTTCCCATCGGCACCGATCTGCTCGACGTGCGCTACGCCGCTCTGCATGGGGCCGAGCAAGAATATGCGATCGTTTTCCCCGAGTATTATTTCGGTCAGATTGCCGAGGCGCGCCACGAACCGGGAACCGTGGCTTACAGCCGGGGCCTGCAGCTTGCCCTGCTGCAGGAAACCACGGATGAAATGGCCCGCAACGGATGCAAGAAGATCCTGATCGTGAACGGTCATGGCGGTAACGAGCACCTGCTCCCCTATTTCGCGCAGACGCAACTCGATAAGCCGCACGATTATGTTGTCTACATCTTCGACCAGCGGAGTCCAAGCGAAGGCGGGCCGCAGAAGAAAACAAAGATCGACATGCACGCGGGAGAAAGCGAAACTTCGAAAATGCTGATCGCGCGTCCTGATCTCGTGCACATGGACCGGGCGAACACTGAATCCGGCGCCGATCAGGCGCGGCAGAAGATTCCGGAGGGTCTCTATACCGGAATCTGGTGGTACACGCGCTTTCCATTCCATTACTCGGGCGACGGCTCTGCTGCCACGAAGGAACTTGGGGAATATCAGATGAACTGGTGGATTGCTTCGATCGCCAAGTCAATTCGCGCGATTAAGGCGGACGACGTCAGCCTGAAGCTGCAAAACGAGTTCTTCGAAAAGAGCACGCATCCGCTCGATACCCAGCCGTGATGCCGATCGTGGCATAAACACGCCGTAGATTTGACCCGCCTTTCGGCCTCGGCTGAAAGCGATGCCCTCCTTCAAATCTGCGGATTCGGCGCCAATGGCCTGCTCAGAGCTTCGGCAGCACGATTCCCCGCTGTGCCTGGTATTTGCCTTTGCGATCGGCGTAGCTGGTTTCGCAGACCTCATCCGATTCAAAGAAAATAATCTGGCAGAGGCCCTCATTTGCGTAAATGCGCGCCGGCAGCGGAGTCGTGTTCGAGATTTCGAGCGTGACAAAGCCCTCCCATTCCGGCTCGAACGGCGTCACGTTCACGATAATCCCGCAACGGGCATAAGTGCTCTTGCCGACGCAGATGGTCAGCACGCTGCGCGGAATCTTGAAGTACTCGACCGAGCGTGCCAGGGCGAACGAATTCGGCGGGACGATGCAGATATCAGTTTGCACCGTGACAAAGGATTTTTCGTCGAACCTCTTGGGGTCAACCAGCGCGTTATTCACGTTGGTGAAGATCTTGAATTCGTCGGCCACGCGCAGATCGTAGCCATACGAGGACAGGCCGTAGGAGATGACGCCCTCGCGTACTTGTTTTTCCGAGAACGGATTGATCATGTCGCGTTCCAGCGCCATCTTGCGGATCCAGCGGTCACTCTTCAACATGCAGCTCCCTTCGGGAATGGAGTCCTTGATTCATTGAGACATTGAATCATTGAAAGACACACTGATCTGGGCCGGATAATCGCGCAGTGACCCGATGATTCCATGATTCAATTCTTTGGCTGGTGTGCCTGTCAGTTTACGGGATCGATGCTCCCGTTGACAATCTCCGTTATCTCCCTTAGCATCAATCACTTGAGACTGAATCTCAAAGCCGCAACCGGGAGCCCCTCGTGATCAAGCTCGACATTATCAACGAAGTGGTGGCCAAGACGGGCATCACCAAAACCAAAGCCGAACTCGCCGTCGAAACCGTCTTTGAAAGCATGAAGCAATCGCTGGCCAAGGGCCATCGCATTGAGTTGCGAGGATTTGGCGTGTTCAACGTGAGGCCGCGCAAAACCGGGATCGGGCGTAATCCGCGCACCGGCGCCGAAGTTTCCATTCCGCCGGGACGCGCCGTCCGCTTCAAGCCTGGGAAAGAATTACAGTCGATCGACTGATCCTGGCGCATTCCTCTATCTGGAACTCAACATCAGAGGTGCTAATGCTGCTCGCTTCGCTCGCGGGCGGAGGAATGCCTCCGCCCCTAGACAAACAGTCCACTTGACTTCGTGTAGCATCGAATAGGGCTGATCCTCCCGAGATTACATTCGCGCATGGCAGATCCGAACTCCCCGTTTTCTTCTTCGACTATCGAGTACTATTATCGGTCGCCGGAACCCGAAGGGCCGGCGCCGCGCGATCCGTACTGGATTCATCTACTGCTTTTGGTTGGCACCGTGTTCACCACCCTGGTGGTGGGTGCGCACATGGAGTTCAACTTTCTGCATGATCTGCCGCCCTTCGCCGCGGGGAACGAATTGCTGCCGTTTTTCCCCGTGAAATGGGTGTTGCAGCATCCGTCTCGCCTGCTGCTGGGAATTCCATTTTCGGCGACTTTGCTGGGCATCCTTCTCGCCCACGAGATGGGGCATTACCTGCTTTGCCGCTATTACGGGGTGCGCGCTACGCTACCGTTCTTTATTCCTGCTCCGACCATGATTGGGACATTTGGCGCGGTGATCCGGATCAAGGCGCCCATCCGCTCACGCAAAGCTCTGTTCGATATCGGAATCGCGGGTCCGATCGCAGGATTCGTAGTTGCCGTCGGAACGCTCATAGTCGCGTTGCTGCAGTCAAAACCTCTGCCCGCCGGAATTGGCCCGTCAGACTTAAGGCTAGGCTTCCCCTGGATTTTCGATCTCACGCACGCATTAGTCAGGGTGATTGTTCCAGGAGATCCGGTGGCGAGCTTGCCTTTGCGTCACATCTATCTTCATCCGACGGCGGTGGCAGCGTGGGTGGGAATGTTCGCGACGGCGCTGAATCTTCTACCCAGCAGCCAGCTGGACGGCGGACACATCGTCTACGCGCTTATCCCGCGCGCGCATCGGATCGTTTCGTGGTCGACGATTGTTGTGCTCGCCTATCTAGGGCGGACGAATCCAGTGTGGTGGTTCTGGGCAGGGCTTCTTGTGATTATGAACTGCTTGACCTACCGGCAGCGGCAGGCTCCCGAGTACCCGCTGTTGCCGACGAATCGCTGGCTGCTGGGGCTGTTTGGCGTGATCATGCTGGCCTTGACTTTTGCAGTCTCCCCAATTCAAGTGGTCTTGCGTTAACGATCTTTCCGCGCTCACATCAGCCACAGAGCGTCCACGTCCACAATGACCTGGGTGCGGGGAATCTTCTGCTGCGCCGCGTAGGCGAGCATGGCTCGCAAGGTTGTGTTCAGCTTTTCCCGGCTGGGTGACTTGAGCACGAAGTGGTAACGATAATCGCGCTTCAGCCGCAGGATCGGCGCGGCTGCAGGACCGAGCACCCGCACGGCCTCATGGCGGGTCGAACTGAACCATTTTCCCAGAGCGCCCGACCATTGCAGCGCGTCATCGAGTTTGTCGCTGCGCACCAGCACATTTGCAAGCGCAGAATACGGCGGATAATGCATCCAGCTGCGGAAACGCAATTCTTTCTCGTAAAAGCCGATGAAGTCATGGCGTGCGGCATATTGCACGGCGTAATGATCCTGAAAATAAGTTTGCAGGATGACTTTTCCCGGCGACTGGCCGCGTCCGGCGCGTCCGGCAACCTGCGTCAATAATTGAAACGTACGTTCCGCGGCGCGGAAGTCGGGAAGGCCGAGAGCGACATCGGCGCCGACCACCCCAACCAGCGTCACGCCATGAATATCGTGACCCTTGGCGATCATCTGCGTCCCGACCACGATGTCGAGTTCGCCTTCGTTCAAGGCATTGAGCGTGCGCTCGAAATCTTCGTGGCCGCGGACCGTGTCGCGGTCGAGGCGCGCGATTCGCGCCTGGGGAAACATGCCGTGCAGCAATTCCTCCAGCTTTTCGGATCCGGTCCCGAGGAAGTAGACGTACTCGCTCCCGCAGTGCACACAGGTTTTTGGGACACGCGCGGTATAGCCGCAGTAGTGGCAGACCATCTTCTGCTCGCGCTTGTGATGCGTGAGCGCAATGGCACAGTTGGCGCATTCGAGCTTTTTGCCGCAGGTGCGGCAAAGAACCACCGGCGAGTATCCGCGCCGGTTGAGCAGCACCATCACCTGCTCTCTACGTTCAAGGCGCTCTTTGATTTCCGCGGCGAGCTTGCGGGAGATCACCTGCTCGTGGCCGGTTTCCTGAAATTCCAACCGCATGTCGACGATCTCGACCTCCGGCAGAGGCCGTTGCTCGACGCGGTCGGGAAGTTCGATCAATGCGTACTTGTTTTTTCTGGTGTTGAAATACGACTCCAGCGAAGGCGTGGCCGAACCGAGCACGACGACGGCATCGGTCATCTTGGCGCGCATGACGGCCACATCGCGCGCGTGATAGCGCGGCGTTTCCTCTTGCTTGTACGAGGCGTCATGCTCCTCGTCGACGATGATCAGCGCGAGATCGCTCACCGGGGCAAACACCGCCGAGCGGGTTCCGACGACCATGCGAGCTTCCCCGCGCTTGATGCGGTGCCACTGCTCGGCGCGTTCACGATCGGAGAGCGCGGAGTGGAGAATCGCGACTTCGTCTCCAAAAATCTGATGCAGGTCGGCGGCCACGGCTGGGGTCAGGCCGATCTCCGGTACCAGCAAGATGGCCGAGCGGCCGGCATCCAGAACGGACCGCATTCCGGCGAGGTACACCGCTGTTTTTCCGGAGCCCGTGACACCGTGAAGCAGCATTCCGCTGAACTTGCCAGCGGCCACCGCCTCGCGCAGCCCGGCAAGAGCCGCTTTCTGCGCAGCATTGAAGTCGAACTCGAATGGGGACGGCCGGGGCTTGCTGCGCGAAACCGTGAAGTCCGCCTTCTCTTCCGCGATTTCGACAAGCCCGCGCCGGACCAGAGTGCCGAGCGTCGTGCGCGGCGCGGGAAGCGACTGAAGCATCTCGACCCGCAGCCGTCCTCCCGAGGCGGTAAGGGTATCTACGATAGATCGCTGATTCTCGTTGAGCTTGCCTTCCGCGGATTTTAGTATCGCAACCTTCACGGTCCGCGAGGCGTCTTGCGGAGTCGAGATGTCTTCGCGAACGATCCATTTCTTGCGCACCATTCCATTCAGCAAGGCGCGCGAGATGCGGACCGCGGAACGCAGGGTTTGTTCCCGGACGAGAGTGCGAGAGAGTGCGCTGCTGGCCACCGAATTTCCCAGCTCCGGCAAAACGGGCGAGGCCTGGGGTACCACATCCGGTTCGGTTTCTGCCGCTGCAGCGAGGTAGTCCAGCGCGCGAAATTCGGCCGCCTGGTCTTCCGGGCTGCGCTGTGATCGCGCGGACGATCCTGACATGCCGGCCAGATGCAGCGCCTTGAGTCCGTCCTCCCCGATGCGATATCCCACGCCGCGTTTGAACTCGGCAGCCAGCGGCAGCATGGTGCGAAAGACCTCTCCCAGCGGGGCGAGATAGTAACTCGCAATCCAGCGAGCCAGGCGAAGTAAAGACGCATCGAGCACCGGTTCGCGATCGAGCACGCTGAGGATCGACTTTGCGGTGACCGATGGCTTGCGTTCATGCAATTCGACGACGACGCCCGTCATCCGCTGCTCGCGGAAGGGCACCAGCACGCGTCCGCCGACGATCGGCGCGGAATCCGGCGGCACGCGGTAAGTGAACGCCATGTCCAGCGGGACGGGCAGGGCAACGTCGCAGAATTCGGGCATTGAAAGGAAGGATAAACTACGCACTGCGTTCGCGCCGACCAGGTGGACGATCGTAGGGATGCTTCGATTGCGCGGATCATCCACTTCTTGGACGACCCGCCTCTACTCAGGATGACAGGCCTATTCTTTTGGCGGTGGTTTCAGCCCAAGGTACTTCATCACCATCTGCAGATCTTTCCATGCTTCGCCCTTCTGGCGCGGATCGCGCAACAGAAATGCTGGATGATAGGTGACCGCAAGCCTGGCGCCCTGCCAGGAAGGATCGTTGCTGCGCGCGCCCGCCGGCATGAAATCGTAGAAGCGGCCGCGCAACTCGGACATGGGAGCGTTGATGGCGAGCAGATTTTTGGCCGCAACCGCGCCCAGCGCAACCACTACTTTGGGTTTGATCACGGCGATTTGCCGCATGAGAAATGGCGAGCAGGTCTCGCACTCGTCGCGCTCGGGAGTGCGGTTTCCCGGCGGGCGGCACTTCACCACGTTGGCGATGTAAACGTCCTCGCGCCGCAGGCCCATGGCTTTGATCATGTTGTTGAGCAACTGGCCGGCGCGTCCGACAAAGGGCTCGCCTTGCGCATCTTCATCCGCGCCAGGGCCCTCGCCGACAAACATGAGTTCGGCCTGTGGATTTCCAACGCCAAAGACAATTTGCTTGCGGCCCTGCTGGTGAAGCTTGCAGCGCGTGCAGTCGCCCAGATCCTCGCGGATGATTCTCAGCGCGTCGACCGGATCAGTGGCTTTCTGCTCCGGCCTGGTGGAGAGCACTTCAAATACATTCTCTTCGCGCACGGCGGCAACTGCGGCGGATTTTCTGGGCGACATTTCCTCTCGCATTTCTGGCTGGGTGGATGATTCGGCAGTCTCGACCGCGTCAGACGCGCGGGATGATGATTCGCGACGGTAGAAGTCGTAGATTCCGAGTTCGTTGTAGTAGCGGATCCGCTCCGCCAGAGCGCGGCGCACTTGCGGATCGAGAGTCGCGGACATTGAGAGAGATTATAACTTGCGATCCGCGTGACGCGACGAAACACAAGGTCTCTCCACTCCGCGTTCTCTGCGAGGAAGCTCCGGTCGAGATGACAATGCAGGTGGAGTTCTTCGAGGACGGTCGAGATGACAATGAAGAAACTAAGCTTTGACTGTGGATTGGCGGATGCGTCGCAGGTGTACGATCTGATCCAGCACGCGCTGGGCTACTTCCCACTTCGTGGTTTCGGGCACCTCGACCACGTCGTCGCGAGTGATGATGGTGACCGCGTTGCGATCGGAGTCGAAGCCGACGCCTTCGCGGGA
>Ga0070734_10000475_pt1 | contig 83390 bp, 67 predicted proteins | sample Coa_R1_8_FD_66444 | JGI IMG/M metagenome (GOLD analysis project Ga0070734, IMG submission 66444) | Surface soil microbial communities from Centralia Pennsylvania, which are recovering from an underground coalmine fire - Coalmine... | ecosystem: Environmental > Terrestrial > Soil > Unclassified ...
GCATCCGCTCGAAACCGGCGCGATCCAAATGCCAGCCGCTGCCTAGCGGATGAGTAAAACTGTCCCGCCAAGCCAGGTTCTCCTCCCCCCAGGCGGAGCCAATCGCTCCGGTGCGCAAGTGCCCACCGGCTAAAAAGCTCTCCCATACGCCAAGCCGCAGAAGCAGAGGCTGCAGCGAGGGCGGCGCAGTTTCTCCGATGCGAAATCCCTTGGCTGCTGCGGCCTCGATTACAATCGTAGAGAGGCCCATCCGGGCCAAGATGATTGCCGCAGAGAGCCCTGCGGGACCTCCGCCAATCACGGCCACATCGGCATCGACGTCAATGCGGGAAGTCACTTGTTTCCGGTGGTTGCAGGCTTACCAGTGGGCCCAGGCTGCGCCGGTGAAGCCTGAGTAGGCGCCGATGCTCCGGTAGTAGTCGTAGTCTGCACCTGAGGTGGTAGAGTCCGCTCCACCTGGACGTAGGTTGGCTTCTCCACAGTGCCCTCATTAAAGATGAAGCCCAACCCGGTCCATTTCTCCACCATTTCGAGATTCGTGTCGAAAGTCAAATTGTCCCCAGGCCCAACCCATCCCGCCTGTTCGTCCGCGGTGAGGTGGATGGTATCGGGGCGCTGGACAGGCCACCACCAGGACGTATCGTTCTCATACGTAAACTGCGAGCATTGGTTGTAGTCGGCCTGCCATGGCAGAGCCATGTACTTGGATAAATCTCCCGGCTCCAGACCCTGGGCAAAGTCCGTGCCAATATTCAAAGGCACACCCACATTGAGCTTGCGATGAATGCGAAAAGGCTCGGAGTAAATTCGGGGATTGCGGGTGATCCAGGTCAGTTCCATGCCAGGATCGAATGCGGCGCCGGAGCAATTTTCGAGCGCCGCGCGGTCGAGGGCATCGCCAGGCGAAGCGGCGGCCGGCGAATCCACCACGAACTTCCCCGCCGCCCACTGCATCATGAAGAAATACTGGGTATCTGTAAGGGTGACATATTGGTCGAGCTGCCCGATGGTCGTGAACAAGTTGTCACCCCATAAAACCGGCATCAGGGTCATAGCTGGCCCCTTGATCGGAGTATATTGCCGGACGTTGGGCATGAAAGGCGGCCGGAGCACATTCAACACAAGCTCGCGCTGGTCGTCATACTGAGGATCAGGATTGCCGAGCACGGCATAGTCAAAAGTATGAAAGCTCGTAGGAATATCCGATACCCAGGGATAGAGATGGGCGCGCTCGAGAATAGGACGAATATCCCGATTCCAGCCAGGGCGATAGTCTGAATTCCACAAGCAATCTTTATAGATGTCCGGACGGTACGCCATAGACCGTACGGCGACGTCGAACATCACGTCGTAGAGCGTAATGAGGTTCACCAACTGTGGAGCAAAACGCGCCGGGCCAGTGATAACCCACGCAGAAAAAGCTTCTATCACCGAGCCATCGCGCATCACGATTTTGGTGGTCACCGGGCCGTCGGACATGTCGTCCCACCACTCGTCGTTGTTGGCATAGTCATCACACTCCACAACGGGCTTGCTGGTGCCGGAATTTCCATATCCTCCAAGCACGACCAGGCGGCTCTGGGCATCGGTGCGCAGGCCGCCCAGTGAATCAATCGAAAACGGCTGCAATCCCGTGGGCGGGAAGGTCATTGGGTAGTTTTGAGGATTGTCGGTGCGGGAAAACTCGACCGCTTTATTGGGCCCTGTTAGCGTACGCGGGCCCGGATCAATAATAAACTTGGCTCGCTCCGCAGGATCTTTGATAACGCTATTTCGAAACGGATGACCTGAGACATAACCGTATTCCCCCAGATTCACCAGGAATTTGTACCAAACGGCCTTTTTGTTCGCGAGGTGTACGGTCCATTCAATACGTTCGACTCCATCCTGGCCTGGCCGCACCGGCACTCCCACAGTCGAAGTCCCGTTGTCGTCATACTTGAAGACCTCAAATTGCGCGCCCTGCCTGCGCATCTTTTTGTCGCGATCTCGAAAGTCCGAGGGCTTGAATGGTTTTCCATCGGGCATGACAGGCAGTTGTCCCGCAACTCGAGGTTCTAGATAAAACTCCTGACTGTTGCCAAGCCGCGCAACGCCGATGGCAGGGTGAATCTTGTAGGTCATAGTCTTTCGTGTTCTCCGATTCGGTGAGTGGTCATCAAGTCCCTGGTTCCGTGACGATGGTTCTTCTCTCTTCGTTTGTCATGCCAGGCAAGAGAAAGGACGGAGCGTGGGCCACGCGGGGTATACTAATGCCAGCCGTTGCCGATGGGTAGTGCCTTTGCCGCTTTCTATTAGAGGACGCAAGCGGAGCCTGCCTTCAGGCAAACAAGATCGGGATGTTGGAGAAAAACGAGTCGTTAGCACGCCGGAACCATCGAGGCCGCTCCCCCGATTTTTACAATGGCAAATGATGTCCTAAAAATGGCTGATCCATTAGAGCGCCTCAAGGTCCTGATCGGCTCGAACACTCCTCTGGTGGTCATCGAAACCGTTGAAGAAATGCGGGCGGTAACGATGGTCCGGACGGCCTGCCAAACCCTCAACCTGCCCGTCTTTGAATGGGACATTGCCGATGGGCTGACCCGATATGGATTGACCCGGTCGGGTAGCACAGGCATCCCCGCGCCAATCCAACCCCGGAATCCCATCGTCAAGAACGAAGGCGTGACTGCCAAGATTGCCACTTTGCTGGCTGGCGATGCTAAAAAGCCCGCATCAGCGCGCAACAAGGGGTTCGATCCCTTGGTGGGAGCCTTGGCCGAGCAGGCGACGGCCGCTGCTATTTACAACACGCGCGAACCGGCCCAGGTACTGGCCCATCTTGAGACGATGTCAATGGATGCGGTCTTCGTACTGAAGGATTTTCACCGCCACATCGACGATCCGGTGGTGGTGCGGCGGCTCAGAACCGTGGCCCAGGAGTTTTATGCCAACCGGCGCACGCTGGTAATCACCTCGCCATCGATCTCTCTACCACTGGAATTAGCAAGCCTGGTTGAATACCTCGATCTGCCGCTGCCCGATGCCAAGCGCCTTCGCCGGATCGTTGAGGAGACCTTCGCGCTCCTGTCGAAGAATCACACCCTCAAGGGCAATATCGACTCGCCCGGACTGGATCGAATCGCGGAAAACCTGCGCGGCCTCACAGAGGAAGAGGCGGAACGGACTGTCTCACAGGCGATTGTCGCCCACAACGCTCTTTCTGCGGAAGTCAACGCGGATATTGTCGAGGCGAAAAAGAATGCTCTACGCCGGTCGGGGATGCTGGAGTTTGTGGCCGCATCGGAAAACCTGAGCGACGTAGGAGGCCTGGAAAATCTGAAACAGTGGCTAAGCCGCCGCATGGGCGCGTGGGAACCTGCCGCGCGCGCTTTCGGTCTTGAGCCCTCGCGCGGAGTGATTATCTTCGGCGTGCAGGGCTGCGGCAAAAGCATGTGTGCGCGGGCCATTGCGGGCGAATGGAAGCTACCGCTGGTGAAGTTCGATACCGCGGCGGTTTTCGACAAGTACGTCGGCGAGACCGAGAAACACATACGCAAGTTGTTACAGGTGGCGGACCAACTCGCTCCCGCGGTCTTGTGGATCGATGAATTTGAAAAGATATTTGCGGGGGGCGGCACGGATTCAGCGGCGTCCGATGCCGGCGTCTCGGCCCGCATGATGGGCACATTTCTTTCGTGGATGCAGGAGCGCAAACAGCCGGTATTTGTAGCCGCGACCTCGAACAATATCAACGCTCTTCCTCCGGAACTGATTCGCAAGGGCCGGTTTGACGACCTGTTTTTTGTAGACCTACCCAATGCGGCCGAGCGGCGCGCAATCTTCCATCTCCACCTGGCCCGCCGCAAGCAGGATGGCGCTCAATTCGACCTGGATCGATTGGCCATTGCCTCAAAGGGCCATTCGGGAGCCGAGATCGAGGCTTCCATCCAAACTGCAATGTTCGCGTGTTATGCACGCAAGGAACCGTTGGATACGGAATGCCTTGTGCAGGCTCTGAGGTCTACAGTTCCGCTCTCGGAGACTCGCGCCGAAGAGATCCAGGCGCTGCGGCGATGGGCCCATCAACGCGCGGTCGCCGCCTCCGAAGCAGATACCGAGACGGCCGGAACCACCTCCTGAAGCAAGAATCGATGCGCAAACTTCGGCCAACCATCCCTTCGATTTTGATGATTGCCCAATTGCCAATTTCCGATCCGTTGATTCAATGATCATTGATCCATTTTGATCATTAACTGTTCATCGTTGACCGCTCATTTATCCAAGCAACAGCACCACCATTCCATTCAATCTAAGGACAAGTAAGCGTGGGCACCGGAAACGCGGTCCGGAATGAGAAAAATTTTCCTAGTGAAAAGCGCCCTCCGGCGTGGCGGCGGCACGTGTGCCTCTATCTTCCGGCTGCATCTTCTTGCACTCATCTTTCTACTAATCTCTCTGAAAATCTCAGCCCAGCAAGTCGCGCAGCCTTCGATTTCCTACGAAGGACAGAATGTTTCTTCCATCGAGATAGCGGGGCGGCCCGATGTGAAAATGGACGCGCTCGAATCCTTAATTCTGCAAAAGACGAACACACCCTATTCTCAGGAGAAAATCGACGCCACGATCGCGGGACTTAAGGGTACGGGCCAATTTAAAGATGTACAGCTCGAAATATATCCGGAGACGAACGGAGTGCAGGTACTCCTGGTGGCCGAGCCCGCGTTGTATTTTGGCGTCTTTGAATTTGGCGAAGCCACCAAGGCATTCTCTTATCCGCGCCTGCTGCAAATCGCAAACTTTTCCAACCAGGAAGCCTATACGGCGAGCCGCGTCGCCGCGGCCCAGAAGGCGCTGCTCCTGTTTCTTCGCCGCGACGGATATTTCTTAGCAACCGTGGAACCGGAACTAGAGACTGATTCAGCCCACGGCGTCGTCAATGTGCTCTTCCGCACGGCCTTGAACCACCGCGCGAAGCTTGGAAAGATCGCGCTGACGGATATTCCACAAGAGGAGCAAGAACGCCTTGAAAAGAGATTGCGCGCGTGGAGGGCAAGGTTCAAGGGTGCCTACCTCAAAGAAGGAAAGGGATACTCGCTAAAAAAGCTGGAATCGGCGGCCTCCTATCTGCAAGGCGTATTGAGTGGACGGGACTATCTCGCGGCGCGAGTTTCCCTCGTTTCAGCCAACTACGTTCCCGAGACCAATCGAGCCGACATTACGTTCAAGGTGACCCCAGGGCCCAAGATTGCGGTAAAGACGCAAGGCGCTCGAATCAGCGGACGCACCTTGAAGAGACTTGTCCCCGTTTATCAGGAAAACTCGGTTGATCCGGATCTTGTGCAGGAAGGGGCACGCAACCTGGTCTCGTATTTCCAGTCGCAGGGCTACTTCAATGCCTCCGTGGAAGGACGCATTGAGAAAGAACCCTCGTTGACAACCGTTCTGTACCAAATTGAAAAGCGCAAACGCGGCAAGGTGGCCTCCATTGAGATTCGAGGGAACGAGCATATTGACGGCGAGCAATTGCGCCCGTACGTCGCAGTCAGCAAGGCCCGCCCGTGGTTCTTTTCCCACGGAAAGTATAGCGAGCAGCTTGTACACAAGGGAGCCAAGAACCTCGAAACCGTGTACCGCAATGCAGGTTATAGCCAAGTCAAGATTACATCCAGCATTCAGCAGAGTGGAGACAAGCTCAACATCGCGTTTGACATTCAAGAGGGCGCACAGGATGTCGTCGACTCATTGAGCATTCAAGGCAATGATGCCCTCGCCGAAAAAGAGCTGGCTCCCAGAGGGCTGAATCTAGGTCCGGGCAAGCCCTATTCCCAACAGTTGCTGCAAAAAGACCGCAGCCAGATCATGGCGGTTTACCTGAAACGCGGCTTCCTGACCGCGAGGTTCAAGGCGATCAGCAGCCCGGTGGAAAACGACCCTCACCGGGTTACCGTTCTCTACATGATCGACGAAGGCCCCCAGGTGCGAACCACGCAGGTAGGGCTTCTCGGCGCACAGCGCACTCGTCCGGAGATCATCGCCAAACAGTCGCGCATCCCCGTCCAGCAGCCTTTGAGCGAAGCCGAATTGCTCGAATCGGAGAGCCAACTGTACCGACTCGGGGTTTTCGACTGGGCAAGCGTGCGCCCGCAAAGGACCATCACCAACGAATCGGAGGCGGAAGTCCTGGTCAAAGTTCATGAATCGCCGCGCAACAACCTAACCTATGGCGTTGGCTTTGAGTTCCTCAAGCGTGGAGGAGTGGTTCCCGGCGGAACCATTGCGCTCCCGAACCTACCGCCAATCGGATTGCCCGGAACGTTCAGCACCAGCGAAGCCACATTCTTCGGTCCCCGAGGCTCGATTCAATACAGCCGACTCAATTTCCGGGGGCGCGCACAGACTCTCGCAATCGGCGGATTCGCCGGCAGGCTCGACCAGCGGGCCTCCGCCAGTTGGATTAATCCTTCAGTGTGGAACGGGCGGTGGACGACAAACTTAACCATCTCGGGCGAGCGCTCCACGGAAAACCCCATTTTCACCGCTACACAGGGCGAGGCGGGCATTCAGTTTCAGCGATTCCTTGATGGCAGAAAAACGCAAAGCATCTTTTTGCGCTACACGCTGCGAAGAACCAACCTCACCAATCTATTGATCCCTGATCTGGTCCTTCCCGAAGACCGCAACATTCGCCTCTCCACATTCTCAGCGTCCTACATTCGCGACACACGCGACAAACCCCTGGACGCTCACCGTGGCTTGTATGAAAGCTTCGACGTGGCGATCAATCCCAGTGTGCTCGGCTCCAACACCAATTTTGGCAGGTTTCTGGGACAAACCGCCTACTACCACTCCGTCATGGGGACGGGCGTGGTGTGGGCCAACAGCCTGCGACTTGGCATGGAGCAGGCTTTCGCCGATTCGCTGGTCCCCTTAAGCGAGCGTTTCTTCACCGGCGGTGGCAGCACGCTTCGAGGCTTTCCCTTGGATGGAGCCGGGCCGCAACGCAATGTTCCAGTCTGCTCCAACCCTGCCGATACCGCAACCTGCTCGCAGATTCGCGTGCCCGTCGGCGGCTTGCAGCTCTTCATCCTCAATTCGGAGCTTCGCTTCCCCATTCCGATCATCAGCAAGCTAAGCGGCGTCGGCTTCTATGACGGGGGAAACGTCTATACCAGCATCGGACTGCAGAATTTCTTCTCTGAATACAGCAACAACGTAGGACTCGGCCTGCGCTACGCCACACCCGTTGGTCCCATACGAATCGATGTGGGCCACAACCTGAATCCCGTGCGGGGCATTGGCTCCACGCAGATCTTTATCACCTTAGGCCAGGCGTTTTGAAAGCGAGGAGGGGATGAACCGGAAAAAAATCACTCGCCGGATCGTTCGCTGGACCGCCGGAATCGTTGTAACGCTGCTGCTTGCATGTGCATTGTGTGCGCTCGCAGCGTTTCTGCTGCTGCGCCACAGCCAGTCCTTTCGTCAGGCGGTCTTGCTTCGGGTGGAAAAAGCCATTGGAGAATCGACGGGAACCAACATCGCGGCCCGCGATTTCGACCTTCACCTTGCCCCACTAGGTGTGGACGTTTACAACCTGACCGTGCGGACAGAAGACACCACTTTGCAGGAACCGCTGCTACACGCCGATCGGGTCACAGTCGCCGCAAAGATCGTCTCGATCATGGAAGGCAAATGGAGCCTGAAAGAGATCGAGATTCAGCATCCCGTAGTTCACCTGATGGTAAACGCAGCCGGCGAAAACAACCTGCCGAAACCGCGTGGCAGCGAATCTAACGCCGATATCTTCGAGATAGCTGCGCAGAAGTTTGCTCTGGAACAAGGTGAGATTTTTTATAACGACCGAAAGATCGACTTGGATGCGGAACTGCACGACTTGCGCATCAACGCAGCCTTCGACAGAGGGCTATCGGGCTATCGCGGCAGTTTGAGCTACCGGCAGGGACTGCTCAAATATGCAAGCTTTGCACCCGTCAATCACGGGCTCGAGATCCATTTCGCCGCAAGCCGGTCAGGCGTAGACATTGAGCAGGCGATGTTGACGACTGGAGCTTCTCAGATCATTGCCAAGGGTACGGTGGAAGACTACAACGATCCCAAAGTTCATGGCAGCTACGAAGCCTTTGTGACTCTCGACGACCTGAAGCGCATCTTGAAAAATGCGAGCCTGCCCTCTGGAAACGTGCACCTGACAGGATTGCTGAAACTTCACAACGCTGCAGGCCGTCCGCTGCAACAGCAGGTCTTCCTCTCCGGCGAGGCGGCGAGTAGCAAGCTTGCAATCAGCGCCAATGGGCTTCGCACTCAGCTCTATAACGCTTCCGCTCGTTATGAACTCTCGCAAGGCAATCTCACGGTACAGCGTTTTCAGGCTCGCACCTTGAACGGCAGTCTCGCCGGAAAGTTGGCGATTCGGGAGCTTTTCGACCGGGCACCTGCAAAGCTCGAAGCCACGCTTACCGACGTGTCTCTACAAGAATTAGGCGTGGCCCTTTCCAGCCGCCCTTTCAGCGAAGTTGGCCTTAGGGGCAAGATGAATGCAACGATACAGGCTACATGGACCAAAGCTCTCGACAATTTGCACGCTCATGCCGATGCTGGAATACAGGCCGCCATAGAACCAGGGCAGACGGCGACGCCACTGAATGGAGAAATCCATGGCGACTATCGGGCGTCAGATAATCAAGTTTCCTTGCATGAAAGCTATCTACGAACTCCACATACATCCCTCACGTTAGAGGGCACAGTCAGCCGGCATTCACAATTAAATGTAAAGATGGAGTCCGGAGAGCTGCATGAACTGGAATTGCTAGCGCATGGCTTCATGCCGACCGACGGCAAACTCGCCTCCCCGCTGGGTCTTTCTGGAACGGGAAGCTTCATTGGCTCTGTGCGCGGCTCCACGGCCAGCCCTGAGATTGCCGGGCAAATCACCGCGCACAACTTAAAAGTCCATCAAACCTCGTGGCGAAGTCTGCGTGCAGACCTGCAAGCCAATTCTTCGCTGGTGAAGGTGACGCACGCAGACTTGGAAGCGGCGCCAGTGGGCCAAATTACCTTCAGCGGCCAGGCCGCCCTAAAACAGTGGAGCTATAAGCCTGAAAACGATCTGGCGATTCAGGCATCCGCAACCAGCCTATCCCTCGCGGATCTGGCACGGCTCACGGGCGCTGCCTATCCGGTGGAAGGAAAACTTTCGGCCAATCTATCCATGCGCGGCTCCCAGTCGAATCCCGCCGGTCAAGGCGATCTTCATTTGCGGGAGGTGAAGCTATTCGAGGAGCCGATTACAGCCGCAGACCTGCACTTTCAAAGCAGCGGCAAAGCCATCGACCTCCATCTGTCGGCCTCGTTGCCGGCAGGAAGCGCAACCGGAAGCGGAAAATACTTGCCAGCATCTCAGGAGTATGAAGCGCAAGCCCAGGCGACTAATTTGCGACTGGAGAACTTCCATAGCTTAAAACTGCCCAAGCTGCACTTGAGCGGCGGTGTAAACGTGGAAGTCTCCGGACGCGGAACTTTCAAATCGCCTGAACTCACAGCCAAGGTAGAGGTCCCGTATCTGGAAATCCAAAAAGAAGCATTCCGTCAGGTTCGGGTCGACGCCAATTTGCGCGACAATCTCGTAAACCTCACGTTGGATTCCAGTGTCGCGGGAACGTCTCTGCGCGCAAGCGGAACCGTGGCGAGCGTATCTCCCTACATGGCCAATCTTCAAATCAATACGGGCAGAGTGCTCCTCCAACAACTGCTCTCCCGCTACGCCCCGCAGGCCGGCGATATTGAAGGCGAGACCGAAATTCATGCGTCGATCCGCGGGCCACTCCAAAACAAAGCCAAAATCACAGGCCATGCTGAAGTCCCGGTATTTTCAGTGATGTACAAGATTCCCGGCTCCGAAGGATTTCAACTCCGTGCGGCCAAGGCCATCCAGATCGACTTTCAAGAAGGCATGCTTACGCTGCAGCCCGCGAATCTCCAGGGCACAGAGACCGACATTCGCATGGAGTGCAAAGCTCCTCTTGACGATCTCTACAGCGCGAAGTTTTCCCTATCTGGAAAAATGGATCTGCGAATCATCCGCTTACTGGAACCGGACCTGAGGGGCGGCGGCTCCATAGCCTTTGATCTTCAATCACCGGGCCAGGGCGCAATCCAAGGCCAACTCCGCTTGAATCATGCCAGCCTGCACCAACAGGACGCGCCCCTTGGCTTGGACAACGGCAACGGCGTCCTTAACGTCACGCGCGATCGCATTGAAATCGGCAGCTTCCAAGGACAGGTAAGCGGCGGCACGCTCACTGCTAAGGGAGTTGTCGCCTATCGCCCAGCGATTCAATTCGATCTCGCTTTCAATGCGGAAGATGTTCGGCTGCGCTACCCGGAGGGCATCCGCACCGTACTCCGCTCCAATCTCGCCCTTACCGGCAAGCCGGAGGCCGCTCTGCTTCGCGGCCGGGTGCAGATCGATCACGTTTCTTTTACTAGCGATTTTGACATCTCCTCTTTCGTTAACCAGATCACAGCCGACTCCAGCATTTCGCCTTCCGGCGGATTCAGCCAGAATTTGCGGCTGGATATCGCCGTTCAATCCACCTCGCAGATGAACCTTGTCAGCAGTAAAGTAAGCCTGCAAGGCAGCGCCAATCTGCGGGTGGCCGGAAGCGCCGCCGAACCGACTATCCTGGGCCGGGCCAATCTTTCGGGAGGAGAGCTATTCATTGCGGGGAACCGCTATGTCCTTCAGAACGGCTCAATCGACTTCCTGAATCCTTTGCGCACCGAGCCCGTGCTGAACCTGCAGGCGACGACGGTGGTTGACCAATATAACATTTCGCTCAACTTTCAAGGCCCTATCGAGCACCTTCACACTCGCTATACATCCGATCCACCCCTTCCACCCGTAGACATTATTAATTTGCTGGCCTTCGGCAAGACGACCGAGGCCGCCGAAGCTACCTCCTCCGCACCTGGCAATCTCGGAGCAGAGTCGGTGCTGGCCCAAAGCGTGAGCAGCGCGGTGAGCGGACGGGTGGAGAAGTTCGCCGGTTTGTCTCACTTCTCAATCGATCCAACTCTTGGGGGAGGCCAACGCAATCCCGGGGCTCGACTCGCGGTACAGCAACGTGTCACCAGCAACTTGTTTGTGACCTTTGCCACCGACGTTACCTCGACGCAACGGGAGGAGATTCAGCTTGAATACAAATTCAACCAGCGCTGGTCGGTAAGCGCCGTGCGCGACCAGAACGGCGGCTTTGGCTTTGACCTGAAGTTTCACCGGACGTTCTAGAAATGCCCTCCTGCGGAAGATCCGGCAATCGCCAACTTCCGGAGAGACAAGCTCCACGTGAGATCTTTGCCCGGCGCAACGGAGAGATCAGCCGCCTCCAGATTGAGAACCAGAGGCACAGCACCGCGGCTGCCTTTGCCGAAGGGCGAATCTCCCGTTGCCAACGCCGAGATATTGAACGGGAATGACGAGCCTTCCACCACAACCCGTAAAGCACCCTCGCTGCCTAACAGGACGTCGACGCGCCGACCTTGTTCCAGTAAGGTTCGAACATCGGAAGCAGTGCTCGGTACGGCAACCCACAACTTCCTGATCGAGACAGGACGGGTTGCAGAGATTTTTTCCGATCGCGTAAGGGTGTCGCCTTGAAAGGTCCAGGTGACCTCTGTGGCCAATCCGGGATCGACCATCTGCCCAGGCTTCCCACCCACCACCGCCCACTTACGCCACACCGCCTTCAAGCTATGACCATCGGAGCCGGGAATGATCTCATCTGCGCCATCGCCGGCCACGATCTTTGAGCCATCGTTGAGTTCAAGATAGGGCGTTAGTGTAGGCAACTGCTGTTCAACAGGCGGGGCAAAGCCGCTCAGATCATAGGGTGCAGGAAGATAGTCGGAGATGCCAGGTTTTGTTCCAGTGGTGATGGGCAAGGCAAATTGTATGGCCTCTCCCCGGACGAGCCATACGCCCGCAGGACGCGGGGCCTTGCGAAATTGCTCAAACCGGGCCACCCGTGGCAATTGAGGCTGCGCCGGGAAAGCGTCCACGTGCTCCTTGCGCAGGGCCTCCACAAAGAGTTTGTGCGCTCCGGCGGCCTTGCCGAAGAAGGCGGCTGTCTGCTGCCATTCGCGCTCCGGATTGATGTAGCTATAGTTTCCGTGGCCGAAATCCAGAACATTGAGCAGATGCTTTTCACGATGATAGTTACGCATGATCGACTGCCACGCCGCATGATAGGCGGCCGCAAGTTGGGGAAGAGGAGCAGGGCGGAATTGAGCATGCTTTCCGAGAAAGCCGACAATTTCCAGAGTATCGATGTAACTGATGATACCGAGGCTTCTACCCCATGGATATCCGTAACCATCGGGAGAGAGCAGATCCCACCATGTGGCCATTTGCGTCTTGAGCGTGGGCTCCAGTGCCCGCATCAGCGCCTCATCGCCAACGTTTTCCGCCGCGTCGTAGACATAGCGCGCATACTCATTGGAGTAGCGATCATAGCGGCCGGTAGGCATATTGTCGTCGGAATACAGCGCCCCGCTCGTGAACTGTCCGGCGGCACGGTTGAGAACATCTTCGGCAAACGACTTGTCTCGAACCACGCCAAGCTGGTAATCCATGGAAACGATACGAGCCGCAACACCAAAATAGTTTTCGGGAAGGTTAATCACATGCCGCGTAGCCGGATCGTAGAACCGGTTTATATCCAGAAGAGAGCGCCACGCCGTCTGATCTTCCGGGGTTAGAGACTGCCACAACGGATTTGCATTCAAGTCGAAGCCGAACGACCGCAGCGAGATGGCCGCATATAGTTGCGCAAAAGTCTTGCCGCCATGCCTGGCTTCGATAAGGCCCATTTGCCCCAGGAATCCGGGAACATCTTTGCCTGCAATCACACGCTGCCCGGATAGTTCGGAATATGAGGCCACGGCGCGCATGAAGGCGCCCCAGGAAAAATCTCCGGTGGTGAGCGCGCCCTCAACCCGCTCCTGGGGTGGATTGAGCGAATGGATGTCCGCTACATGCGCCGCTATCTCCTGTCCAAGAAAGCTGGTTACTTCCTGGGAAAAACGATCCGCAGAGACATTTTGGGGCACGCTTTGCGACTCGCCTTCCTTTTGCGCCAGCAACGGCAACTGCGCCAGCAGCACCAGACACAGCAGATGTTTCATCTTTTTCCAGAGCCTCGGGTTGCAGGAAGTCCGGCGTGGGCCTTTTCGGCCCCCGCGGCCTCAGCCTTCAGTTGAGCTTGCAATAGGGCGGCTTTCAAATCATGGCTGGGAATACCGATTGTTTGCGCCGCTTTTTCGTATTCCGCACTATGGAATTTAGCGGACGCCTGAAGAAGGAGCGGCGTCAAGTCTTGCGGCTTGAACTCCGTGATCTGCTGGTGTTCCCACTTTTTATTCCCCGCCGCGTAAGGCACAAGGAAATCGAGCGCGCGGCGAATGCTGCGGCCATCATCGGTGTGAAAGTTCCAGAGGTCGACTTCGGCATGCTCACCCAACTCGGCCAGATCCATCAATCCCGTTAGATTAAAGACGCTGTAGCTGAAACCACGAGTGCGGGCTGCTTCCAAAGGCTGGCTACCATTTTGCTCAACTTGCCGGGCAATACGTTTCTGCCGTGCCTCCTCAATCACATCGCGCGCCAGTTTGGTCTGGTTGGTAAATAGGGCAAAGTCGGCTACCTGCATGTCGTAAAACGTCCCATGGTTGTTTGTGGCCTTGGCTTCGTCTCGTCCGTTGGCGCTTTGCCGCAGCCACTCCAGATAATCGGCAAACCACTTCTCCATTCCTTTCTGGTCGTTCGCACTCCAGTTTGTGGAGCCTGCGAGCAGGCCAACGGCATCCACCACGTCTGTGAGGCCAACGGTATCGATAATTCCTGTGCCCCTGCCCGTGGTAACGCCAGGAATGCCCTGACCAAAATTCAGATTGGGATTCATGCGGGTGGCCGGCTCGAGAAACCATGTGCGAAGCAACAGGGCCGCCCGGGCCGCGTACGATTCTTTGCCGGTGAGATAAAAGCCCAGGGCCAAAGCCAGGGATGCCCTCTGCATGCGCTCACGATTGTCGTGATCGGAGAGTTTCAAGATTTCGGGATTTCGCTCTCCATCGCGACGGATATAGGGCAGGCCATTGGGCGTCTTAGGATTCGGCCACCAATAAGGCCCTTGGCTCATGTAATCGTGTTTGTCGCCGCTTGGCGGAACTCGATCTTTATCCATTACGGAAAACGGGCCTTCCTTCATAGCACCATCCGCCGCTTCGCGAACAACCGTGGCTAGAGCGCTATCACCACTCTGCCTTTGCCCGGCAAGAGTCTTTGCATCAAGCAAGAAGACTCGCGGCAGATGCTCGGTGGATTGATCCGATCTAAACGCGGAATGCGCCGCCGTAGAACTAAGAGCGGCGATTAGAGTAGCGACGAGCAAGAACCTCATCCTAGCCTCCTCACCAGCTATGAATCGTGCCGTCAAACTTTCGATTCACTGGCAGGTATGCCCTTTGGTAGGGAAACTGCGCCGCCAGCTTTTCGTCGATATCGACTCCCAGGCCCGGAGCCTCTCCGGGATGCATCCAGCCATCCTGGAAATAGTATTTGTGGGGAAAAACTCTATCTGTTTCGGTCGAGAGGCGCATGTACTCCTGAATGCCAAAGTTATGAACGCTTAAATCGAAGTGCAGCGCGGCCGCCATGCAAACGGGACTGAGGTCCGTGGCCCCATGCGAGCCGGTGCGGATGTGGTACATCTCGGCCAGCGCAGCGATCTTTTTCATGTGCGTGATTCCGCCGGCGTGCACCACCGTGGTGCGTATGTAGTCGATAAGTTGTTCCTGAATCAGCGCCTGGCAATCGTAGACGGTGTTAAAGACCTCTCCGGTTGCAATGGGCGTGGTCGTGTGGCGTCGAATCAGACGGAAGCTTTCCTGCAATTCGGCCGGAGTAGGATCTTCCAGCCAAAACAGGTGATAAGGCTCCAGTTCTTTGCCAAGGCGACCGGCCTCGATCGGCGTCAGGCGATGGTGAGCGTCATGCAGGAGATGAACGTCTTCTCCGAACTCTTTTCGTAACCGGCGGAATAGCTGCGGTACAAAGTTCAGATAGTGTTCTGTGGACCACAGATTTTCGAGCGGAGCATTTTTTTCGGCAGGCTCGTAGTACAGATCGCCCCTGCCTACACCATAAGTTGTCGCCATTCCGGTGATACCGGATTGCGCCCGAATCGCCTTGTAACCTAGCTGGACGTACCGCGCGACTGCCTGGACCGTCTCCTCAATGTCCTCCCCGCTGGCATGGCCATAGACGAGCACACGGTCGCGGGAGGCGCCTCCCAATAGCTGATACAAAGGAACATTCAGGCTCTTAGCCCTTATGTCCCACAGGGCGGTATCCACCGCGCTGATGGCGCTCATGGTAACGGGTCCACGCCGCCAGTACGCTCCTTTATATAGGTACTGCCATGTATCCTCGATTTTTCGAGCATCGCGGCCAATAAGCAGCGGAACAAGATGATCGTTGAGATAGCTTGCTACCGCCAGTTCCCTGCCGTTGAGCGTGGCGTCGCCCAGTCCATAGACTCCATCTTCTGTAGTAATTTTTAAAGTAACGAAGTTTCGTCCCGGGCTACAAACAATTACCTTGGCATCATTTATTCTCAAGCATAGGCTCCTGGCTAGATCTAACATCCACTCAATTGAGGAAGTCGAATCATGGCATATTCCCTCATGGATTTAAACGGCAAGACAGCAGTAGTCATCGGCGGCACCTCCGGCATAGGCCTCGCGCTCGCGAAGGGGCTCGCAGAGGCAGGAGCTAATGTCGTTCCCACTGGACGGCGAGAAAAGCAGGTCGCCGAAGCCACAGATGAGGTGCGCCGGCGCAATAGCGGAACGCTGGCAATCACTTGCGATGTCACCGATACCAGCAGTCTGGCGAAACTGCGCGATGCAGCGATTGCGGCCTTTGGCAGCGTCGAGATTCTTGTGAATTGCGCTGGAAAGACAAAACGAACTCCATCGTTGAAGGTTGCAGCGCCGGAGTGGAACGACATTCTGGAAACGAACCTGACCGGCACGCTACTCGCATGCCAGGCATTCGCCCCGCACATGATCGAGCGGCAATATGGACGCATCATCAATATCGCTTCCCTTTCCTCTTTCGTAGCGTTGTACGAGGTCGCCGCCTACGCGGCCAGCAAAGCCGCTGTTGCATCCCTTACAAAATCTCTTGCCATTGAGTGGGCCCGTCACGGAATCTGCGTGAATGCTATTGCGCCGGGCGTCTTTCGCACAGAACTTAACGCTCAACTTCTTGACGGCACCGAGCGCGGCCGGGAGTTCCTCTTGCGCACCCCCATGAAGCGGTTTGGACAGTTGCATGAACTTGCCGGTGCCGCAATCTTTCTTGCTTCCGAGAGCGCAAGCTTCGTAAACGGCCACCTACTCGTCGTGGATGGCGGGTTTCTCGCCAGCGGAGTTAACCAATAGACTTATTGTGCCTGCATGCTCCCAGAGGGAGCCTTGTCTTCCTCCAACAGCGCAAGCAGGGTCTCCAGCAGATAGTACTGACCATAGATCAACATGCCGTCCGCGGGCCGCGTGCCGCATCCATGCCGCAAGACTCCCGGCGGCGAAGAATCGGCCTTTTCCACCGGGGTCAAATATCGATCGATCAACGACTGGGTGATCCGCTTACTCTGCTCCAGATAAGTGGCCGCCTTCTTTTTATCTTTCGTCTGGCGCGATAGTTTGAGCAGGCCGCCCGCGGCGAGGGCCGCGGCGGAGGTATCCCGGTTGCGATAGTGTACGCCTTCGTCGTCAAAATCGAACCAGGGCACACCGTCCTCCGGAAGTTCCCGCAAAATATAGTCTGCAATATTTTCGGCGGTTGAGAGCAAGTGGGCATCATGGGTTGCCGTATACGCCTGGCTCAATCCGTAGAGCGCCCAGGCGGCGCCGCGAGACCAAGTGGTTCCCGAAGCCAACCCCTGGTGCGTGTGATAAAAAAGCATGCTTCCGGGAGCACTGCTGTTAGGAAGATCGACGCTGGCGTTCCGCAATGTGCCGCCGTGTAGTTCGAGATGCTGCCGTCCATCGCCGGGGTTATAGTGGACCGATTGAATCACCGATCCATCGGGCCGCACAAACCACTCCGCAGTCCTGGCGGCGTGCTGACGGCCAAGTTCGCGCCATTGGGGATCTCCGGTTTGCTCGCTGGCCCACCAGAGAATCTGCAGATTCATCATGGTATCCACGATCGTATCGTCGCCATTCACTTCCCACGAAGCCACCAGATGCGATGTTGGATTGAATAGTTGCGAAACACGCTGAGCCCCTTTGAGCGCACTTTCCTTCAGTTCTTGAGACCCGGTCAATTGGAAGCCGAAGACAGAGGAGTAGTAATAGAGAAAACCGGCATCGTGGTTTTGGCGCAACTCGGCTCCGAGAAGGCGCGAGTTCCACAACTCCGCCCAACGGCGATACTTCTCTTCGTGGGTGTGTGCGTACATCTTCCATAGCTCACCCACCCAAAAACTGCCGGTCCAGAAATAGCCATCATGCCTTTTCCACTCTCCCGTACGATTGTCGCCATCGGTAAAAAATCCAAGCCCTTTGTTGGGGCTCATCTCTTCGGCAGGCGTCGCACGAACGATCGGCTCCCACTTACCGGCCGTCCGGTCAATCTCTTCCTTCAGCAACGCCACCGCTTCGGTGTAATTTTTTGAGCGAGCGGGATTCAGCGAATCGAGAGGCGCGGATTGCACCATGGGTGCGGTCGAAAGCATCTTGACCTGGGCAGGGTGATCCATTGCCTCTGCAATCTCCCGCATCGCGTCATTGAATTGCTCCCTGGTCCGTATGCCCTCGTGCGGAATCCCTACAGAGGCGCGTTCCTGCAGCTCCTGATTGCTGGTGGCGACGGCAAGGCGGTCATTCCTTCCCTCTTGGTCCCAAGCCGCCAATGTGTACCAACTCACCTTGTTGGCTTGCGCTGCAAAGGTCAACAGATGGTTTTCGGAGTCGTCTGCCGGAGTTGCAGCCGCGGGCGTTATCATCACAACGCCTACTCCAAGATTGCTGCCCACCACCGGATCGGTTGCCGTTGCCCCCGGCATGAGGACCTGTTCACCCCAAGTCGCCAGCCAGGTTCGATTCCCGGTAGAGCGCAATACTGGAGCCTCCTTCTTAAGCGGAAGCCCGGTTGCGAAAGCGAAGTCAGGGTTGGAATCGGCTGTGACCGTCTGATAGAACCCCCGGTCGCCTGCCCACTGCACAATGCGGGTATGCAAGGTGAGCGGAGCGCCTCCGGCATTCCAGCCTTCATAGGTCAGCTCTGCGATGGCGCGTACTGGGCCCGTGGAAATCACGCGGTAGCTTCGCGCACGAACGTCGGAGACGCGAATCAGCTTGCCATCGCGCCATGCGCCGACTGCGCCAATTCCCATCGCATTTCCGACTTTATAGATGTCTCGCCCATCGGCCGATTCTGCATGATAGTCGTATTCCGGCGTAGCAAACCTTTTCAGCATCAGCATCGAGCGCCGTTTGCCATACAAATCGATCGCGTTGCGAGCATCGAAATAGATGCGCCATGCATTCTTGTCCGATTCCCATCCCAAGCCTTCGATCTTCTTGGCAAAGACTGCGTCGGTTTGCGCGGGATAATCCGAACGAATCTTGAAGATTCTGCCCGGTTCACCATAAGTCACCGTGACAATGCAGGTCTCATGCGGCTTGAGATCAAGTTGAAAGGACAATTCATCGGCCTGGCCGTCGTTGTCGAGATCGTCTACCTGGGAAGGAATCTCCTGCGCTTGAATGATCGCCGCATCTTCTTGCAAGCTGTTCGCATGGGTTACGGTCACAACCAGCGCGCCTGCGCGCAGGTCGGGAGCGATCTTCCGAAGTTCAGGAATGGAGAGCACGATCGGTTCGGCAACTCTCTCCTCCGCCGATGGATTCGTGACGGCGATCTTGATTCCGCGCAGATGCGAAGCACCCTGCGCCCGACCGGAAAACAGCAGGCCGGCGAGAGCAATCACGATAAAAATTTGCTTGATCATTTGCTTAGTCATTTGCTTGGCAATGGGACGTCTACTTTTCTACGTAGTCGTTACGGCAAGGAGTAAAGACATCGATCACGTGGGTTGGCTCAAGAGCCGTGGCCTGATGTTCCACATCCCCTCGAACGATAAAACTATCGCCTGCCCGAACGTCGAAGGTCCGCCCGGCGCAGGTGACCTTGAGATGACCGGAGATAACATAAGCGAGCTGCTCATGCGGATGGCTGTGAGCGAGGCCCACCCAGCCTTTTTCCATATGGTGCTCGGCCAGGAAAAGCTTCTCGTTGTAAGCTCCCACCAGGCGGCTTAGGCCGCTCTCGGGGGAACTTTTCTTCGTTTCGGCTTTCGTCACCAGGACTACATCGTGAGGTTGATCCATATTCTTTTCCTGCCTTCCTGCCTTCTTATCTTCTTCGTCTTCCTATCTTCCGTTGGCCGTGCCGACCGTGGTCTTCGCAGCGCGCGCTTCTCGCACGATCTGAAGGAACTGCCTGCCCAGATCGGAGATGAGCTCTGGTTTGCCGGAATCCAGAGCTGCAGAAGAAACAAGTTCGCCGCCAATCCCAAGGGCTTCGGCGCCGGCACGGATAAAGTCGGCAGCCGTCTGGAGATTCACTCCACCTGTGGGGATAAAGGCAATCTGCGGAAACGGGCCTTTTAGAGCTTTGATATAACCCGCTCCACCAGCCGCACTACAGGGAAAAATCTTGATCAGGTCGGCGCCATGTTCCAGCGCGGCCATGATTTCGGTGGGTGTCAGCGCGCCGGCCATCATGAGGATGTTCTGCGAGTTCACAAAATCAAGCGTTGCCGTATTCAAGCCCGGAGAGACGATGAACTGCGCCCCTGCGTCCAGGCAGCGTTTAGCGGCCTCGGTATTCAGCACGGTTCCGGCGCCAACCAGAAGATCGGAAGCAAAGCTCTTACGCAGCGACTCGATCACGCTTTCCGCGCCGGGAACCGTGAGGGTTACCTCGACTACAGGAATGCCGCATCGCTGCAACGCCTCCACGGCCAAGAACGCCTTCTGCGTCGAAGAAGCTCGAACCACCGGAATGATTCCGATTTCGTTGATCTGTGAACGCACTTCCGATTTGGTCATGCTCCTCCAATTGGGGCAGGCTCCAACCGCGGATTCAGAAGATGAATGACAGCCAGAGCAATGAGATACGCCGAACCAGCAACGATGAAGAGGGGTAGATACGATCCTGTCCATTGCAGAACGTATCCAGTGACTTTCGCGATCAGCAAAGCGCCCAGCGATCCGAACATTCCGCCGAATCCCACCACCGAGCCCACCGCACGGCGAGGAAATGTATCGGAAGCCAAAGTGAAGATATTGGCGGACCAGCCCTGATGCCCGGCCGCTGCCAGCCCTATCAAAGCAACCGCCGACCAGAGGCCGGAAACCTTGGAGGCAAACACGATGGGCAACACAATCAAAGCGCAGATCAGCATGGCGGTTTTCCGGCTGGTATTGAGCGAGTATCCCCGGCGAAGCAGAAACGACGACAGCCAGCCGCCGCCGATGCTTCCCAAAGTAGCCATCTGATAGATCACTACCAGTGGAAGACCGACATTCAGCAAAGTGATTCCGTGCGTCTTGAACAGAAAATCTGGTATCCAGAACAGGTAGAACCACCAGATGGGATCGGTCAGGAATTTGCCAATGGCAAAGGCCCACGTCTGGCGATGAGGCACGAGCTCGAGCCAGTGGATTTTATTGCTTCCAGGCTCTTGTTTTTCTTCACCCTCAGCCTGCGATGGATGCTTGGGAGCACGATACAGCGACAGCCATGCAACCAGCCATAAAAAGCCCAATGCGCCGGTAGCGACAAATGCCGCGCGCCATCCATAGATGCGGGTGATCCACGGCACGACCAGCGGCGTAACCAGCGCACCGATATTTGTACCGGAGTTGAAAATGCCCGTAACCAGGGCGCGTTCTCTTTTATGAAACCACTCCGCTACTGCCTTGATACATGCCGGGAAATTTCCGGACTCTCCAAAGCCCAATGCCACCCGCGCAGCGCCAAAACCGGTCACCGAGTACGCGAGCGCATGGGCCATCGCAGCCACGCTCCATACGAATACAGAGAGAGAGAAGCCCTTGCGGGTTCCCAGCCTATCCATGATTCGTCCGGCAACCAGCATTCCCGCGGCATAGGCCAACTGAAAGGCAAAGATGATGTTGCTGTAGTCGATTTCATTCCAGCCGATCTGTCCCTGTAAAGTCTGCTTCAGGAGACCGATGATCTGGCGATCGACATAGTTAATGGTAGTCGCAAAGAAAAGCAGCCCGCACACAACCCAGCGATAGTTGCTTGATGAAGATGAAGACGAAAAAGCGGAAGGATCCAGCGAGGCCTCCTCATTCCGCCTGTCGGCAGCGCCGACGTCGATCCCATCGGCAGACACCTTGGCGGGAGGCACCTGACCTTTTGAAGGAGTCGTTAGCTCGTCTTCAACAGACTGTCGCGTTGGTTCCATTACTTACGCAAACCTTTCCGCATCGAAATCCGCCTTCGGCGGCCGTCTATCTGCCCATCCATCCGCCATCTACCACTAAAACATGACCGTGGATGTACGCGGCAGCTTGAGAGCACAGAAAGACAGCCGCGCCGCCAACATCCTCGGGCTCGCCCCATCTTCCCGCTGGAATACGCTCAAGAATCTGGCGATTGCGCGCCTCGTCTCTCTGTAAGGCAGCGGTATTGTCGGTGCGCATGTAGCCGGGAGCAATTGCGTTCACATTGATCCCCTGCGCCGCCCATTCATTGGCCAGAGCTTTGGTGAGCTGCGCAATGGCCCCTTTCGACGCGGCATATGCAGGCACGGTAATTCCACCCTGAAACGAGAGCAACGATGCAATGTTTACAATTTTTCCCGGCTTCCTGCCCTCGATCCATGTGCGACCGGCCAGTTGGCAAAGTTGAAACGCGCTCTTGAGATTTACCTGCAAGACCAAATCCCAGTCTTCGAGCGTGAACTGCTGCGCAGGTGCTCGCTTGATGGTTCCAGCGTTATTGACCAGGATATCGAGCGGCGCATACGACGCAGCCTTTTCAAACAACCCTTGCGCGCCCGCCGGATTAGCCAGATCCGCCTGCACTGCGAAGCCCTGCCGCCCCAGATTTTGGACTTTACGGCAGGTCTCATCCGCTGGGCGTGAGTTTCCATGGCAAATAACGTTGGCCCCCGCTTGCGCCAGCGCTACGGCAATCGCCGCCCCAAGGCCCGCCGACGATCCGGTGACCAGAGCGGTCTTGCCCACGAGACTAAACGGATTGCCCGCCGCCATCTATTTCCTGCTGGCCTCAAGCCCGGAACCCGAAGCGCCAAATTCAGGTTGAATGTTGACCACGCCGAACTGGCGATCTTCGACCTCGCGGTGCGCGGCCATGGCCCAAAGAAAAGCGATGCGGTGTCCCGGAGCGGAGACGTTTGGGTGATAGCCGCGGGGCATCAATACGGCATCGCCCTCGCGGACTACCGCCACCAGATCAGGCTCCTGAGTATCGGTATAGACAAATTGCACCCCGAATCCCGGCGGCGGCATTTCCACGTACACATACATCTCTTCGAGCATCCGGGCATGCTCATGCGGCGGCCAGCTTGTCCAGTTTCCGGGTTCCGAAATGGTAAGACCCGCCAGAACTCTTCCCGCCTGGACGTTTTTCCCCACAAGAATATTGAGGTCGCGGGTCGTGGCAGCGCCTCCGGCGGTGAAGTGCAGCGACTTGTCGTTTTTCACATCCGAGTAGCGCACGAGTTGAAAGGGATAATCGCCTTTTACCTCAGCGGAAAATTCCGCCAGATCGGCAGAAGTTCCGCGAACGTTCACTTTCGTTCCCCTAGGGATATAAACCGCGTCATATTTGCTCAAGCGAAACTTTTGCTCGCCGGCCACAAACTCGGGCTCTCCGGAAAGGCAAACGATTGCGGTTTCTCTGTTTCCAGTATCGAAGGCGATCTCGGAAACCGATTGGTCCAACTTCGTCCGCGCATAGCATAAGCTCTGCATGGAACTGTTCTCAGGCGTGATCACTACCTTGCGGCCCGAATGAGCATTTGTATTGCGAAAGATATTTCCTTCACGAACCAGACGTTCCGGCACTACTTCAACCTGCGTGCTCATGGTGTTCCTTTCTACGATCGATCGTTATGAAATAGGAAGATCAACGCGCGATACGGGCAGAGGCCCCTTTCATCACATTCATGACCTCATTCAAGGTCGCCATGGAGGTATCGCCGGGGGTAGTCATCGCCAAAGCCCCGTGGGCCGCACCGCATTCAACCGCCCACGCCGGATCGTGCCCGCCGAGAAGTCCATAAATCAATCCCGACGCAAATGAATCGCCGCCACCAACCCGGTCCAGCACTTCCAGACTCGCGCGTTTCGCCGCCTCGTAAAACTTGCCGTCGCAATAGCAGACAGCCCCCCAATCGTTCCTGCTGGCCGAGGACACCACGCGCAGGGTACTCGCGACGACTTTGAGATTCGCGAACTTACCGGCAACTTCATGCATCATTTCCTTGAAGCTGCCGCTATCGAGAACCGCAAAATTTTCGTCCACCCCTTTGACGGTAAAGCCCAGGGCTGCCGAGAAATCCTCTTCGTTACCAAACACCACATCCGCCAGTTCCACCAATTCACGGTTGACCGATTGGGCTCTCTTCTGCCCTCCGTTCGCCTTCCACAATGACGCGCGATAGTTCAGATCGTAAGAAACCACAACGCCATGTCGTCTGGCGGATTTCATCGCTTCGGCGGCAACCTGGGGCGTAGTTTCCGAGAGCGCGGCAAAAATGCCGCCGGTGTGGAACCAGCGGCAGCCATCTCCGCCGAAGATCTGCTCCCAGTCGATCTCTCCTGGCTTCAGTTGAGAAACAGCGGTATGCCCACGGTCGGAGCAGCCAACCGCCGCGCGCAATCCGAACCCGCGCTCGGTAAAGTTGAGGCCATTGCGAACCTGGCGCCCAACTCCGTCGTATTCAACCCACTTCAGGTAAGACTGGTCCACGCCTCCCTGATAGATCAAATCCTGCACCAGCCTGCCGATGGGGTTATCGGCGAGCGCCGTGACCACAGCGGTATTCAACCCGAAGCAGCGCTTCAACCCGCGGGCAACGTTGTATTCGCCGCCACCCTCCCACGCGCGAAACTCACGCGTGTGCGCAATCCTGTTTTCCCCGGGATCGAGGCGCAGCATGACTTCGCCCAGAGCCACAAGGTCCCACCTGCATTTTGTTTTTTCCCGAAACTCAAGAGCCCGCATAATCCGCCATTCATTCGTTCCACTTCGTCAATCGTTTATCTATCCCTAATAGGTAAGCCGCAGGCCGATCTGAAGCCGGCGCGTCGGCTGCGCCGAGGTGATCTGCCCGAAGGTTCCGGTAGCCACAGTCGCATTCGGAGCATTCAGGCTGGCCATGTTGAACACATTGGACGCCTCTCCGCGCAACTGAAAGTCGATTCGCTCGCCGAATCTGAAGGTGCGGAAAATGGCAAGATCCACATCTTTATAGCCCGGCTGATAGAGAAGATTGCGCGGAGAGTTGCCGTCTATAGGAGCGCCATTGGTCGGGGTGTTCTTGGCAAAGGCGGATGTATTGAACCAGCACAACGCCGCGCCTACATGTAAACCGTTGGGGCACGTCCCCGTCAACGGATCTCCCACAAGCTGAGCGCGATCGTTATTGTTTCCATCCAGGTTGGCGTCTGCGCCGTTGAGCACCGTAAATGGCGTGCCCGAATGCACGTTGAGAATAGGCGAGACCGACCAGCCATTCAATACATTTTGTAGAATCCGGTTCCCTCCGCCGTAGTAACTCGGCTCCCAGATCATGGAGACCACAACATGGTGGCGCATGTCCGTATCGGCCGGGCCGCGGTCCCCGGCGACGTTGGCAAAATCCTGGACGAGCCCCTGAGTTGTATTGTTCTGCAGTTGCACGCTGTCAAAGGTCTTACTGTACTCATAGAATGCGTTGAACTGCCAGCGCCGCCATACTCTCTGAGCCGCGCTGATCTGCAGGCCGTTATACGAAGCAGTTTGTCCGGATTGCATGGAGAGCACCTGGCCAAAAGCGGGATTGGGTCGCCGTGCCTGAAAATTATTCGCAGTGGCTCCCACAAGACTTGGATAGTTCAAATCAACCGCAAAAGGCAGGTCATGGCTTAACGAGCCTACATAAGAAGCCATTACGCTCAAGCTATTGGTCAACTGGCGCTGCACCGAGAAGTTGAGCTGGTAAACGTAGGGCCAGTGGAAATTCGGCGAAGGTCCGAAAATCGAACCGCCGGGAATAAACTGCCCGCGATAGGGAAAAGGGTCGCCACCCACCAACCCTCGGTAGGGATTGGTCAGCGTAGCGCCTGCGCCTTTATTGGTGGCGCTATTGTTGTTGGTAAACGTGAGGCGGGTAGCAAACGGCTCAAAGTTCGCGGTGGTGTTCCATTGGTTTCCCGATAGGCTGCCGTAAAAAACACCCGCGCCTGCGCGAACTGCGGTCTTACCATCTCCAAACGGATCCCACGCAATGCCAATCCTGGGAGAAACGTGCGTCCAGGCCGTAGAAACGATCCCTCGACCAATCCCTGGATCGCCCGGGAATAGAATTCCCAGCGGGGCCGTGGGATTCACAGTCGAGTGCGCCCCCGGCACATACGTCGATTCCTGATTATGTGGATCGGTGGGCGCGGTTTGGATGTCCCACCGCAGGCCAAGATTCAGAGTCAAACGCGGATGGATACGAAAATCGTCTTGAACAAAGAGTCCCGTGTACCAGGTGTTGGTGAACCCAAAGCTTGGCGCATCCTGCGAGAGAGAACTGGGCAGCCCCAACTCAAAATCGGCCAGCGCATTCTTCGTCACAACCCCGTTAAAAGTAAAGACGCCGTAGTTATTCAGCAACGTCTGCTGAACATCCTTATCGAGTGACATCTCAACGCCGAACTTCAGCGCATGGCGCCCATGGGTGTAGCTGAACGTATCGCGAAGCCCGTAGAAATTGGTACCCGCCACCGGCCCGGAAATAGCCTGGGTCAGGTTGAAAAAGCCGTTCACCGTGAGTTGCGGCATCGAGGGTGTGCCTTGCGGCGTAAAAGAAGAGCCCAAATCGGCCAGTGATGTCCCTGGCACGTTAAGCCGTCCGCCGAAGTTCCTCGTAAAGTTGATCCACACTTGGTTGACCTTGTTGGGACCGATAGTCCATGTATCGCTCAGGTTGAGATCGTGCTGCCGCCAGTCAAAACGCTGCCGCGACCACGGCAGATTCCCGGCCCCGGCCCGGATCGTATTCGTGCCGCTGGTTTCAAAGTAACTGGCGGTAATGCGGTTGTTCTGGTTGAGATCGTGGTCCACCTTGGCCAGAAATTCATCGGCGTCATAGGGACTCGGAATAAAACCTTGCCACTTGTTCGCCCCAAGGTTGGCGGCGGGGATGAACTGATTGACGATGTTCAGAGCCACTGTATCCTGGCGCGTCAAAGGAATTCTGTTATTCAGGAATGGCTTTCCGGTAGTCGGATCAACCGGCTTGACCGCCGAAAGCGAAAAGTCTCCGGCGCGCTCCAGCGCGGTGGGCACGATGGCGCCGTTCAAAAATGTATTGGTCACCTCACGCAACCCGGCATAGGAGCCGAAGAAGAACGTCCGGTTCTTGAGGATCGGACCGCCGACGGTGCCGCCGAACCGGTTCCGGTGCAAAGGCGGCGTTCCGGAAGAATTGCCCCAATCATTGGCATCGAGAATCGTGTTCTGGACAAATTCAAACAGCGATCCGTGAAAATCATTGGTTCCCGATTTTGTGAGCACATTGATCACGCCATTGGCAAAACGGCCATATTCGGCGTTGTAATTATTGGTCTGTACACGAAATTCCTGAATTGCATCGGGGTTCGGCAGGATGTTCCCGGTATTGCGAAGGCTGGTCATGTTCGCGCCGCCGTCCAAATAGTAATTGACGGATCCCGCGCCGCCGTCCACGCCTCCATTGATCAGAGTCCGCTGTTCCGGGTATCCCAGCACAATCGAATTATCGTTTCTCTGGACGCCCGGAGTGAGGGTGAGCAAAGAATAAGCGTTCCGATTGACAATCGGAAGGTCGATGAGTTCGACATTCTCAACCGTGCGCCCGAGTTCGACATTGCTCGTATTCACCAGGGGAACCGCGGCGCTGATCTCCACGCTCTCCGAGGCCGCTCCAACCGCCATTGATACATCCACGCGAGCAATCTGATCGACCTCGAGCACCACGTTTTTGCGGACGGTTTTCTTAAACCCGTCGGCCGAGGCTTCCACCGAATATTCACCGACCGGAAGAAACTCGATTCGATATTCGCCCTGATCGTTACTTTGTGCGGCCCGTGCAAATCCTGTGGCGGTGTTGGTCGCCGTTACCTGCGCATGAGGAACCACCGCGCCGGATGGATCGGCAATCGTGCCTACAATCGTGCTCGTTGTGATTTGAGCCAGTAGCAAGCCCGGCAGAAAAAAGAACAAAAGCGCGGCCCAGTTGGAAGGTCTCATTCTCATGGAAGCCTCTTATCGCTCAGAGTGAATACCGTATTACGGTATGGCATCTCAAAATTTACGGAAACACAATAAAGCCCGGCATTTGCCGGGCTATTCTCGTTATGCTCTGCTTGCTGTTCTTGCGATTTCGATCGGGGCCGCTTGCACTTCCTTAAATCCAAGCTCCATCGAGAGCGTATTCGCCGCCGTCATGACCGGACGAGAAAGAGTCTTGGTTTTTTCCATCGTTAACCGGAATGACGGACCTGAGACGCTAACCGCCGCCACCGGTCCTCCGGAGAAATCGCGAACCACGCAGCTCACGCAGCGTACCCCTTCTTCAATCTCTTCGTTGTCAACTGCGTAGCCTCTTTCGCGTATGGCTGCCAGCTCCACCTTAAGATCGTGAAAGTTCGTAATGGTATTGGCGGTCATCGCCTTGAAGCCGAGCTTGCGGACAATCGCTTCAACCTGGGCCTCCGGAAGATACGCGAGCATGGCCTTCCCGACCGCCGTGCAATGCGCCGGATTTCTGCGGCCTACACTTGAAGCCATGCGAACCGAGCGCGTCGGTTCGACTTTGTCCAGATAAACCACCTCAGTATCGTCAAGGATGCACAGGTGCACCGTTTCGCTGGTCTCCAATACAAGCCTTTCCAGCACAGGGCGCGCCCGCTCGCGCAAATCAAGCCGCGAAACCGCCCTGGTTCCCAACTCAAATAACTTCAAGCCAAGCCGGTAACGCCCATTGACCGAGTTTCGCTCAATCAACTTGTGCCGCTCCAAAACCATAATCAGGCGATGGGCCGTGCTTTTGTGCAAGCCCAGTTTTTCAGAGATTTCCCCTAGAGATAAATCCGGCCCGTCCGCGGACAGCACATCAAGTATTGCCAGAGCCCGGTCGAGCACCTGGACCTGATAGGGAGATTTGGTGGTTGGCATTGTCTTAATAGGTGGCACGGTGTTGCATTATACGAACGAAAAATGCCAAGTCAACGAAAAATCCACCGCTAAGAGCAGAAAACTTGTGGAAAAGTGAATGGGATACCATATGTTGAAACGCCCTGGAAGACTTGAGCCTTTTGCATCATGCTTTTTCACAAATCAACATCCTCGGCAAGGCAATTGACGTGTTTACCGCCATCACGTGCTGATCGATGCACCTTGATCTTGATACTTGATATAAGAGATACAGAGATTTTGTTTTGACCCGCGACTCATTTCCCATTACCTCATCCAACCTCGACGGCGAACGGGCCATCGGCCTCCGCGATCATTTCCGGGAGATCTATGGCGGCAGTTGCCAGATCTTTCGCGCACCGGGACGCATCAACCTGATCGGCGAACACACCGACTATAACGACGGCTTTGTGATGCCCGCCGCGATCCAGTTCAACTGCTGGACTGCCATTGCTCCAACCCCCAACCGCGCCATTGACGACCGCACCATCGAGGTACGCTCCAGCCAATTTCATTCCGATGAAAGTCGAACCTTCCACCTTGACCGGCCCAAGCCCCACGGTGACTGGAGCGACTACGTGCAAGGCGTAGCCGCTATGCTCGAAAGCTCGGGAGTCCGCCTGCCGGGAGCCAAGATGCTCATTGCCAGCGACGTGCCTATCGGTTCGGGATTGAGTTCTTCGGCGGCCCTGGAAGTGAGCGTGGGCCTCGCCTTTCTGAGCACTCAGACAGCGGAATGGGATCGCCGCCGGCTTGCCTTGGCGTGCCAGCGCGCTGAGAACGAGTTTGTTGGGGCACGCTGCGGCATCATGGACCAGTATGTAGCCTGCCATGGAAAAGCCGGTCACCTGCTCATGCTGGACTGCCGTTCGCTGGACCATCGCCTCCTTCGCCTGCCGGACGAGGCTCGGCTCGTGATCTGCAACACGATGGTGAAGCACTCGAATGCGGCCGGCGAATTCAACCTTCGGCGGTCGGAGTGTGAGGAGGGAGTGCACCTGATCGCGAAAAAGCTGCCTTCCGTCGCTGCATTGCGCGACCTTTCCCCATCGCAGTTCGAGCAGTGGAAGAGCGATCTTCCTCCCACAATTCAGAAGCGCTGCCGCCACGTGATCGATGAGAACAACCGGGTCGTTGCAGCCGCCGACGCGCTGGAATCAAACGATGCACCGGGACCAAAAAACCCAGAACAAGCGGAACGACTGAAGCGGCTAGGAATGCTGATGGCCGCATCGCACCAAAGCCTACGCGATGACTATGAGGTTAGCTCGCCGGAACTCGATCTGATGGTGGAGCTAGCGAACCAGATTCCGGGCGTCTATGGAGCGCGCATGACCGGAGGAGGATTTGGAGGATGCACCGTCAATGTCGTGGCCGCCGAGGCCGTGCCCGAATTTCAGGACAAGGTAGCCGCACAATATCAGGCAAAGACCGGAATCGCTCCGGAGATCTACGTCTCCGCGGCTTGCGAGGGCGCGGAACAATGGCCTGGCGCGGCAACGAAGCAACCTAGTGGCGCTCATTCGTCCGACAATGGGTCCAGGTCCAACGACTCGTAACAAAGCGCCTAACAACGACGCGTAACAAAGAGTCGATTCCTAAAAGCAACGAGGAAAGAAAAAGAGGAGAAGCAGTCGAATGGTAGGGCCCGCATTATTCAAACAGCCACATCGGCGATTCAATCCGCTTACGCGCGAGTGGATTCTTGTATCTCCCCACAGAATGGAGCGCCCCTGGCAGGGCAAAGTGGAAAAGACCCACGAACCGCCTGGAGTCACCTACGATCCAGGCTGCTATCTGTGCCCTGGAAATGCCCGCGCCGGTGGCGCCCGCAATCCGAACTATCAATCGACCTTCGTCTTCGACAACGATTTTCCGGCGCTTCTTTCCCAGGACTCAGTGGGTGAGCTGAACGAGAGCGATTTGCTGATCGCGCAAACGGAGAGAGGCATTTGCCGTGTGGTGTGCTTCTCCGGACAACACGACCTTACTCTTGCCCTGATGAAGGAGAGCGAGATCGAGAGCGTTCTTCAGGTATGGATCGACCAATATAAGGAGCTGGGCAGCTTTCCCTGGATCAATCACGTACAGATTTTCGAGAACCGGGGGGCCGCCATGGGGGCAAGCAATCCCCATCCGCATTGCCAGATTTGGGCCAACTACAGCCTGCCGAACCAAGCGGAAAAAGAGATGCTGGCGCAGCGCGAGCATCTGGCTCATCGAGGCTCGTGCATGCTTTGCGAATATCTGGCGATTGAACTGGAGCACGACGAACGCATTGTTTGCAGAAATGAATCGTTCGCTGCCCTCGTTCCCTTCTGGGCCACCTGGCCTTTTGAGGTCATGCTTCTCAGCACCCGCCACGTTGGCTCAATGGGTGAGTTGACGAAGGTGGAGCTTAAGGCGCTCGCTGAAATTCTCCACCGCCTTTGCATTCGCTACGACAATCTTTTTGAAACATCCTTTCCCTATTCCATGGGATTCCATCAGTCGCCAACAGACGGCGCCGCTCATCCAGAGTGGCATTTTCACGCGCACTACTATCCACCCTTGCTGCGGTCTGCAACCGTTTCCAAGTTTATGGTTGGATACGAAATGCTCGGCTCTCCCCAGCGCGATCTCACTCCGGAGGCAGCGGCGGAAAGGCTTCGCAGCCTCAACGAGGTCCACTATCGCTTGCAGAAATCCAGCCCCACCGGCTGAGCGTCAGAAAACGCAGCGCTCCCCAAAGTTCCCCAGCCGTTCCCCAGCATGAAAAGATCAAGGCGTGCGACTCCCTTGACTAGAAATCCTTTTGGCAAATCGGAGGAAAAGATATATAAGGAGTGCGCTCGGTCACTCACCTAGAGCAACTATTGTTTCATCTAGCGAAACGATCCGAAACCAAAAGCTAAAAATCTAGGAATTTCTCATGAACAGAATTCTCAATAGTCTCAATCATCTCAACAAAAAGCTCGGTGGCCTGCTCCTTCTAATCCTGTCGGCCCACATACTTCTGGCATTGTGGGCGTTGCCGTTCCTGGTGCGCTACGGACAGTTCTACTTCCGCCTCAATGCCGATGCTTTCAAGGCGTTCGTGAAACCGGACAATGCCCGGCTCTCGACGCCTGCGGCGCTCGCCATGATTGGAGCCTTCCAGGCCGGTGGCGCAGCCAAGACGACGGAAAGCTCCGCTCCCTCGAAGGTAACCTTTTTCTCGGGCGCCGACGTTCGCGCGTCATTCGAGAAAGGCACTCCTCTGATGAACAAGGATGGCCACAGTTATTGGGTCATTACCGGACACCGCGACAAACCCGGACAGTCCGAACTCCACGAAAAAGACACCGACGTGTTTTATGTAACGCAGGGCTCGGCAACCTTTGTAACCGGAGGCAAGATGCTGGAGCCTAAAGCCACGGGACCGGGCGAGATTCGCGGCTCGGGAATCGAAGGCGGCGAAACGAGAACGATTTCCAAGGACGACGTGATCGTTATTCCCGCCGGGGTGCCTCACTGGTTCAAGGATGTTCAAGGAACATTTTTATACCTCGTGGTGAAGGTGGAGTAGGGTCGCTCGCGATCGTCTACATTTCGAGAAGGCAACGGATTCCATGAATCCGTTGCCCATTGCCCATGCCCAACATTTTCCAGGAATGCTTCGAGGAAAGCCGTGAGAGCTTTCCGGCTACGCAAGTGAATTCTGTTTTGCCGCCCTGCTGGAGGCTTTCCTCTGTGCCCTCCAGGTTTTTCTCTGTGTCCTCTGTGGTAGCGCCGCAGGCAAAAGAGGTTGGTTCCACGGAGTGAACCCTATTGCTTGGCGGCGCTCGTGCCGGGGCAAGCGGGCAGGGATTGATCGAGCACAAACTTGGCAAACTTGAGCACTTCGGCCTGTGATTCGTAAGGAAGTCGGCGAGCGATGGCCAATTTGGCAATGCCGTGCACAATCGACCACGACAGAAATGCCAACTCCAAAGGATCTCCAGCAATGAGCTGCCTTTCATCCTGGCAAACCTTAACGAAGTTCAGCAAAGTATCAAAGGCGCGCTTTGGCACTTCGCCCGCTTCGGGATCGTCGACCTTGGCAATGGGAGCGTCAAACATCACTGCAAAGTGCTCTGGCCGGCGCAGCGCAAACTTCACATAGGCCAACCCGGCGCCTCTGAGCCGATCCAGTGCATCCCGATTCGACTTTAGCGCCGCTTCATCCAGCATGGCTTGCGTCAGTTCCTTGAAGCCCTCATTGGCCACAGCTCCAAGCAGATCTTCTTTATCTCGGAAATGCCGGTAAGGAGCATTGTGAGAAACACCAGCGCGACGCGCTACCTCGCGCAAGGTGAAAGCCGTAGGCCCAACCTCGGCGATGAGGCGTATCGACGCCTCCAGTAAGGCTTCTCGAAGATTTCCATGGTGGTAGGACTTGCGTCGGCTCATGTTGAACAAATTGTATTTCTAGATGTTGACAATAGCAACATCGTATTGCTATAAATGTTGTCAATGTCCACATTGCTTGCACATCCGTGCTTGCATATCAATGGATTTCTTGGAGGTAACCGTGGCGACGATCTTCCGGCTCAGCAGCCTTTTGGTCATGCCGTTTTGGGCCCTTATGCTCCTGCTTCCGCGCTGGCGCTGGACCAGGCGAATCATGCACTCTCCGTTCGTCAGCGTAGCGCCGGCGGCGCTTTATGGAGTGCTCGTAGCACCCCGATTGTTGGAAATCTGGCCAGCTCTCGCCAGGCCAACTCTCGACGGAATCGCCCTTCTTCTGGGCTCGCCCGCCGGGGCAACGATCGCCTGGATTCACTTCCTGGCCTTCGACCTGTTCGTAGGCCGGTGGGTTTATCTCGACAGCCAGGAAAAACAAATCAGCCCCTGGTTCACCACGCCCCTTCTGTTCTTGACTCTGATGCTGGGACCACTGGGCTTTCTTCTTTACCTTACCGTTCGTTCGGCGCTGAGCTTGCGTGTTGCCCGAGATGAAGATGAAAGAGACGCACGAGAGACCTTCGACAAAAGGACAAAGGCCGCAAACGAACGGCCCAACGCAGCGCAGATGACCAACAAAAATATGGGAAGTGCAGTTCAAAGCTTTCGCCATACCGCAGGCGGGCTCAATCGCCCGTTGGCCATTCTGGGTGGCGTGATGCTGGTGGTCTTATTGGGGACGATGGTTGGCCTTATCGTTGACCACCGTGTTATCACCGGTGTTCCCGCGTGGCTTAAACCGGCAAAATTTGCAATTTCCATCAGTATTTATAGCTTTACGTTCGCATGGCTGCTGAGCTTTGTGGAGAATCGTCCCCGGCTTGTGCGCTGGACGGCCAATCTCACAGTCGTCAGCATGGTGGTAGAGATGGCGATCATTGCCGTTCAAGCGGCCCGTGGCACCACCAGCCACTTCAACATGACCACCACATTCAACGCGGTGCTTTGGAACATGATGGGCTCCTTCGTGATTCTCGCGTGGTCGATGACGCTATTGCTGGCCATTGCGCTCATTCGCCAGCGGATGGCAGATCAAGTATTCGCATGGTCGCTTCGCCTGGGAGTGCTGGTCGCGCTGGTGGGTATGACGCTGGCATTCCTCATGCCCCGGCCTACACCAGCGCAACTCACGGCCCTTACAATGCACACACCGACCGCCGTTGGCGCGCACAGTGTAGGGGTTCCCGACGGAGGTCCGGGCCTGCCGATTGTGGGATGGAGCACTGTGGGAGGCGACCTCAGAGCCGCGCACTTTCTAGGGCTTCATGCCTTACAGGTCTTGCCGTTCTTGGGGTGGCTCCTGACGCGGAGAAGAAAATTTGCTTTCTTGAACGAGAAGCATCGTATGGCTTTGCTGTGGACCGCGGGACTGGGCTATCTGGGCGTGGTGCTCTTACTTCTTTGGCAGGCGCTTCGCGGGCAGTCGATTATTCATCCTGACTCAGCCACGACCGCCGCCGCCGTCGCGCTGGTAACCGCGGTTGTTCTGGCGGTCTCGGCTACGCTTGGCAGCGCGTGGAGCATGCAGCAATGGCAGACACACTCACGCCATTGAGGCCGGAAGTCGGGTGTAACCCGACGCATCAGGGCAATCGTATGAAAGAAATGTTGACCGTTTGTCCCGTCTCGAAATTTGTCTAACGGCTCGTGCGCTCATTTCAGCCCCTTGATAAATCAGGCTGGCGATGACGCTGGCACAACTGTGGAAGGCCGCCCTTTAGGGCGGCGTTAAGCGCACGCAATAAATTTCATGCCTTGGAGCACATGTGAGAACTTTTGTTCTCATTTGTGCTCCAAGGCATCTCTTTCGGCTTTTTCCACCTAGGCGTGCCTTCTAAGCCCCCTCACATAAGGGGGCTATCAAAAGTTTTCATGCGATAACCCAACGCATTGACACAGCCGTACGGAAAGCGCAAATTGAGTCAGTGAACGAAAAATTGTGTTGACCCTGACGTAACGTCAGACCTTACAACCTCAGTGAGGGAGAATCCGTTTGAGCCGCACATATCACGCGCGCGAATTTGCCAGGCTTGCCGGAGTCACGGTCCGGGCCCTGCATCACTATGACCGCCTTGGCTTGTTGCAGCCGAGCGGGCGCAGCGACGCAGGATACCGCTTATACACGGATCGGGACCTGGTACGGCTTGAGGAGATCGTTGCGCTGAAGTTCATCGGCTTCACCCTGAACCAGATCCAGGAGTTGCTGAACCGCAAGAACATCGACTTGGCCGCCACTCTTCGGCAGCAGCGGGAAATCCTCGCCGAAAAACGTCACGGTCTCGACCGCACGCTCCAAGCCATAGAACAGGCAGAGCAGATCGTGGCATGCGGGGAAGCGGCGGATGCAGCGCTCCGGAAAATCATTGAGGTGATTCAAGTGCAAAACAAAAAAGACTGGATGCAGAAATACTACACGCAGGAACAACTGGACGGCCTGCGCAAGCGATGGTCACCCGAAGTGCAAGAGCAGTCGCAGCGCGACTGGGCGGAACTTGCGCAAGACGTAGAGGCGGCCATTGCTCGCGGAGAGGAACCGTCCGGAGAAGCGGGCCGGCTCATTGCCCAACGGCGGCAGAACTTAATCGGCCAGTTCACCGGAGGCGATCCCGGCGTTGCCGCAAACCTGCAGAAACTCTACACAGACGAGGCCAACTGGCCATCCAATTTCAAAAGACCTTTCAGCGATGCCGTCAATCGATTTCTCTGCGAAGCAACCAAAGCGTTTTCAACATAAATGTAAACAGGAACCAATATCCCTGCGCGGCTTTTCCGCCCTTCCTCTCCAGTCAAAAGAAAGCCGCACGGGAACCATGCAAACAGGATATAGAAATGCTTAAAACGCCTACAAGATCTGGAAGGAATCCGTAGCGTAACAGTCTGAGTGGAAGGTTTGTACCGCATTCAGGGAATCGCATGAAAGACGTGTTGCGCGTTTGTGCCCTCTGATTTTGACGTTGGCAAAACTCTCTCGGCAGATATTACTGAAAGAGAACCCTGTGCTTTAGACAAAATCAGATTGCTCCTCCGGCTAAGCAAAAAAATCAGAGCTTGGACGACTGAGTGTGTCCTACGCAGGGCAATCGCGTGAAAGGAATTGTTGACCGTTTGTGCCGTCTCGAAATTCGTCTTACGGCTCACGTACTCCTTCGGTCCTCGATAATCGGCCGGCGATGAAGCTGGCACAACTGTGGAAGAGGGGCCATTGATGGCCCCGTCAAGCACGCCCAATAAATTCCATGCCTTGGAGCACATGTGAGAACTTTAGTTCTCATTTGTGCTCCAAGGCATCTCCTGCGGCGTTGAAACCAGGATTCACGCAGCTTGAAAAGATTTGCGCCACAACAAGCTGCGTGAGACTGGCTTCAAGCCTTTTTCACCTATCGGTTGATGTCTTCTCTGGCTTCCAAACGCTTAATCAGGTTTTCAAATGGGGATCTCTGTGAATCTGGAGCCCCGTTCAGGGCTAGCTTCATCTCTTTCAAAGCTCCATCGAAATCTCCTTGAGCGCTAGCCATACGCGCGGATTCATAATGCGCCACCCAGTGATCCGAATTCCTTTGAATGTTGCTCCGGAAAACCTCAAATGCTTCCTTCTGCCGGCCTTCCACCTGAAGGCGGCGGCCGTAGCTATTGAGCTGCAAAGCATTGCCCATAGCCAGTGCCTTGTCGCGAACAGAGATAGCTTCTTCTTTACGATTAAGCCGATCAAGTGCTCTTACCTTGGTGATCAAGTTATCAAACCTCTCTTCGAGCTGAATCGACTTGTCGGCATACGCCAAAGCATCCTGCGGACTGAGATTGTGATCGAGAAGATAGGTGCTTGCATCGTTCCAGGTACTCCAGAAGTATTGGAAGCGGCTGTGAAGCTGCTGATCGCGAAGGCTCGCTTGAACGATCTCATTCGTGTCAACCACAATCTTGAAGGGCACCGCCACTTTTTCCCATCGCATGGTAACCGTGACTGCATCGGGCAGGGGATCGTCAAAGTCGTAAGTCAAAGCATCGTGCATGTCGGTAGTTTGTGGCTTTACGGTGACGCGCAGGGCATCCTCCGCCGGATCGTAGCTATAGCTGCCCCAGGAGTTCGCGCGTTTTGAAAAAATAACGATCCACTCCCGCTCTCCTGGGATCATGTGGAGGCCATACGTTCCCTTTGGCAATGCTTTGCCCTCGACCATGATCGGATCGCTCACCTCAAAGACCGTATTTTCGTTGGCGCCTGCACGCCAGACTCTTCCGTAAGGTTCCAGCCAACCCCATATCCTGCGGCCCTTCGCCCTCGGCCGGTGATAGGTAATGGTGATATTCGTTATCCCGATTTTTTGCGTTATCTGTGCGCTCTGGCTTTCGAGTGGCAGATCCAAGAGAACTGTGGTTTGAGCCTGCGACGGAGTGGCAATAGCCAACGAAAATGCGATTGCCAAAAAAGCAATCGCAGCATTTCTATACATGGTGGGCCTCCATGGAATGGATGATGAGTAGGGTTAGGCGAGCGAATAAGCCGATAGAAAGAACGGACAGTCCAGCCAATCGGTGATTTAGACGCAGCCAGACGATGGTTGTTAGCAAAAGCATCGTCGGCGCTGCATTGCGCTTTGTCTAAGAAAAGCCATCGCCCTTGCTGGTCCTAAAAATCACTTAGGCCATGGACAATAGCTTTTCCCCATTGAAAGGTGCAACATCCACTAGCGAGCCGCGGAGGGCGAAGGGCTGGTGCCCGCATTGGCGGTGATACGGTTTCTAACGTCCCATAGCTCCCGAAACGCGACATACTGCATGCGCTGCTGCAGGATCTCCACAGGAGTACCGCTGGTTCCGATCACGCCGCCGCCAATAATGCGTTGCGCCAGCTTGAGATGCAGAAAACGAAATAGCTGAAGACGCTCGTCGAAGTCCACCATCCGCTCGGCCACATCGTGAAGGCCAAAAAATTCACCCGCGCGGAAGTAGATATCGTCGATCTTTGCGCCGGCGCGGTCGAGTTGAGCGTGAAACGCTTCCCAGATTCGAGGCGCAATGTGTAAAAGAGAGAGAAACCCTGGAGAATCTAGCCCGCTGCCATGGCCGAGCCCTGCCCGGATTACGTGATAGTCGTACGGAGTGATGGTTTCAAGAATGTGCAGCATCTGCGCCGGATGCTCCAGCTGCATGTGGGCGCGGCGCATCAATCGGGCGGCATTCCCGCAATCTCCCACACCGAGGGAGACGCAAGCGCGCTCCAACTCCCAGTGGGCAGCCTTCATCAGCAATTCGGACGATTGATGGATGACCTGAAACGTAAGCTCGTCGGGATGCGAGAGTTCATCAATCGGTGTCTGTAGCGAGAGCAGATCGTCGGTCCGTAGATAACGCTCGTAATCTGTGGCCCCTTTGCCCTCAAGGATCGGTTTACGCAAATCCAACATCTGAATCTAATTTACCCCTTTTTCGGCCCCTGACACTAGATACAGGGGAAGGCTCATGGCCGATCACGCTTTCCCCATTGCCCTAAATCCCCATTGGTCTAAACCTACGATACAAAGGCGATCCGGGATTTTCAACCATTCAACCAAGAGATGCGCCCCGCATCTTTTTCTACCCGCCCTGCGATAGGGTCTTGTAGAATCCTCGCAAATCATCGAACCTGATCGTCGCAAGCCGGAACCCTTCATGCCGAAGCCGAACCATCGACCCGAGAAAGCGCCTGAATCCCCAACTATAAGATGCCTCGATCCAAGCTGCTACGTCGATAATTTTGCTCGCGACCACCTGCCGCCCCAAGAGCAATGGCCAATGATGAGCGACGAGGGGCTTCCGGACTTCTCCTGCCCAGCCAAACTGAACGCCGCCGCCGAATTGCTCGACCGTATGGTCGAAAAAGGGTTTGGCCCCCGGCCCTGCCTGCATGCGGAGAACGAAACGGGGAGCGAAACATGGACCTATGCAAAAGTTCTCGAGCGCGCCAACCGGCTTGCCAACCTGCTCACGAGCCGCGGACTCGCCCCAGGAGAACGGGTCTTATTGAGGGATGCCAATTCGCCCATGATGGCAGCGTGCTGGTTCGCGGTGCTGAAAGCAGGCGGAATCGCGGTTTCTACCATGCCCCAGTTGCGGGCTCAGGAGCTGAGCGGCATTATCGCCAAGGCGCAGATCAAGTATGCTCTCTGCTCCGATTCGCTTTCTGAAGAGCTCTATAAAGCCCAGCAAACGGCGCCGGCCTTCAAAACAGTGGTGCTGTACAGCCATGAAGAACCGGCCGTGGCAACCATGCTTGCCGGATATTCAGAGCATTTCGAAACGCGTGAGACCTCGCACGACGACGTGGCGCTGATCGCTTTTACCTCCGGCACGAGCGGCGATCCTAAAGCCACCATGCACTTTCACCGCGATCTACTGGCGGTTTGCGACAGCTTCTCAAAATATATTCTCAAGCCCGAACCGCACGACATTTTTTGCGGAAGCCCTCCGCTGGCTTTTACGTTCGGGCTGGGCGGATTGCTGCTCTTTCCCATGCGGGTCGGCGCATCTACCTTGCTCCTGCGGAGAGCGACAGCGGAAACACTGCTTGCGGCCATCGAACGCCACGGATGCACGATCTGCTTTACAGCCCCCACCTTGTACCGCGCCATGCTCGAACACACCGGGCGTTATAACCTTGCGTCGCTCAAAAAGTGTGTTTCCGCAGGCGAGCGGCTGCCGCTGGAGACGTTTGAAGCCTGGCGCAATGCAACCGGGCTGCGGATTATCGATGGCATCGGCTCGACCGAGTTGCTGCACATTTTTATCTCCGCGGCAGGAGACGAGATTCGTCCCGGTTCAACCGGCAGGCCGGTGCCCGGATATGAAGCCAAGGTTGTGGACGAAGCCGGCTCCGAGGTCCCTCCTGACACCGTTGGGCGGCTTGCCGTGCGCGGCCCCACAGGCTGCCGATATTTCGAGGCCCCCGATCACCAGCGGAAGTACGTGCAAAACGGCTGGAACATGACGGGTGATGCGTACCGCATGGATGCGGACGGTTATTTCTGGTACGAAGGACGCACGGACGACATGATTGTGAGTTCGGGCTACAAGATCTCCGCGCTGGAAGTCGAAGCTACGCTGCTAAGCCATCCCAGAGTGGCGGAATGCGCCGTTGTAGGATCTCCCCGAGCCGATCGCGGAGAGATCGTAAAAGCCTTCATCGTCTTGAAACCGGATTCTGAACTACCCAATCTTGAAGCACACACTCCTGAAGCACCCAACACTGAAGTACCCAACCCTGAAGCCCTGCGCCAGGAACTACAGGAATACGTAAAGGCACAAATCGCGCCCTACAAGTATCCACGAGCCATCGAATTTGTGACCGACCTCCCGCGCACCTCCACAGGCAAGCTGCAGCGGTCACGGCTGCGTGAAAAAGAACATCAAAAGGCGAGCAGCCATTCATGAGAGGCTGCGCGCGTGCGCTACCCCGAACTATTCGGGCACAACGGCGGTAACTTCGATCTCCACGCGAGCATCGGCTTCCAGCAGCCCGGAGACCTCCACCACGGTCATGGCGGGATAGTGCTTGCCCATGATTTCGCGGTACGCAGGGCCCACGTCTTTGGCGGCAGCGAGATACTCTTCTCGCGAGACCACATACCAAGTCATTCTTGCAATGTGCTCCGGGCGGGCCTCATCCTCTTTGAGCACCTCAACAATGTTCTTCAGTGCCTGGCGCACCTGGCCAACAAAATCTTTGGCAACAAACTTTTCCTGCTCATTCCATCCGACCATGCCACTTAAGAAGATCATGCGTCCGCTGGACGCGACGCCATTGGCGTAGCCCTTCGGACGGTTCCAGTGTGGCGGCTGCAAAACCTTCATGACTCAATCCCCTTCAAAAACAGGTTTCTGGCGGACAACGAATGCATTGTAGGCACGATGAAAGTCGTTGGTCGCCATGCAGATGGCTTGCGCCTGCGCCTCGGACTCAATGGCTTCGTCTACACCCATGTTCCATTCCTGATGCAGCATCTTCTTGGTCATCGCATTTGCAAATGTGGGACCGGAAGCGAGGTCCGACGCAAGGGCGTGCGTGGCGTTCAGCAACTCCTCTGGCGCGCACAAGCGATTGAGGAATCCCCATTGATAGGCTTCCTCTCCGGTCATATTTCTGCCGGTAAACAAAAGCTCGGCGGCGCGGCCTTGCCCGATGATGCGCGGCAGCATAGCGCAAGCGCCCATGTCACAACCAGCCAAGCCCACACGATTGAAAAGGAACGCGGTCTTGCTTCTGGAGGTGCCTAGGCGCAGATCGGAGGCCATCGCGAGAATGGCGCCCGCGCCCGCGCAAACGCCGTCAATCGCCGCAATGACCGGCTGCGGGCAGGCCCGCATGGATTTCACCAGGTCGCCCGTCATCCGAGTGAAAGCCAGCAAGCCTGGCATGTCCATTTTCGTGAGCGGGCCGATGATCTCGTGCACGTCACCGCCGGAGCAAAAGTTCTCTCCGGCTCCGCTCAACACGATCGCCCTGATATCAGTGGCCTCCACCATGGCGCGAAACAGGTCGCGCAGCTCCGCATACGAATCAAAAGTAAGCGGATTCTTTCGTTCGGCGCGATCCAGAACGATCGAAGCCACTTTCCCTTTGGTTTCATAGCGAAAATGGCGGGGTTGATAGCCCGCTAGAGTACGTCCGGTCAACGGAGAAGGCCGTTCTTTTTTCACCGGCTCCTGTTTCATCGGCTCCTGTTTCATGGGCTCCTGCATCAATCTCTCCTCGTGGTTTTTCGGCGGTTGCGGTTGGAAACCGAACCGGAATGCGAGTTGTGCAGGACCTCGTTCACCTGCATCTTGAGCCTCCCCAACTCGTCCATCAAATGCTCTTTTTCATCCCCACTCAATCCATCCAACAACTCGACAATCCATTGCTCATGCCGGGCCGCCATTTCGCGGAAACGCCTGAGCCCAACGGCGGTGAGCTTGATGGTAAAAGCACGGCGATCTCCGGGGCAGGGCGTGCGCGCTACCAGACCTTCTCGCTCCAATTGGTCCGTAATGCCGGTAATGTTGCCGCCCGTTACCATCAATCGCTTGGAAAGCTCGTTCATACGCAGCCCCTCGCCGCTGCGCTCCAGTTGCGCCATAAGATCGAAGCGGGGTAGCGTGGTGCCAAATTCTCTGCGTAAAGCAAGGCGAATCTGGCTTTCAATCCGCGCCGTGCACGACAACAGCCGAAGCCACAAGCGAAGGGCCTGATGATCGCCCTGGCGCGAACGAGTCTCAAAGTCCAGAGGAACGTGGGAACCAGCGTTCGAGCCCGACTCCACCTGAGAATTCTTAGTAACGCTAGCCGTATTCTTGGAAGCCGTATTCTTGGAATACTTGCGAGGCATGCGATCCCTTCGATTTGTGGAGGATGACGGCCCAGCGTTCACAAGCCCTCCATTCCGCACAGGTTCTCCTCTCGATGCCGGTCATGCCCAGCGTGAGCAGCAATTTTTTGAGAACGGCATTCCATAGGACAGTTAAGTTGCCTCACACCTGCAGCATGAGTTGCGCGCGGGCCAGGTTCCTTTCCAGTTGCTCTTTTCCGCTCAGATACTGCTTTGGCCAACCGATCTCCGTGTAGCCTTGTTTGGCGGCCTCATGGAGCGTCCATGCGGGATCGGCGAGATGCGGGCGGGCAATCGCGCAGAAGTCGGCGCGCCCAGCCGCAATAATCGTGTTGACGTGGTCGCTATCGAAAATATTACCGACCGCGATCGTGGGAATACCGGCCTCGTTGCGAATCCTGTCGGCAAAAGGCACTTGAAACATGCGCCCATAGATGGGCTTTTCCGCCTTGCTCACCTGCCCTGAAGAGCAATCGATCACATCGGCTCCGGCAGCTTTGAAGAAACGCGCTACTTGGGTGGCCTCTTCAGGGGTCAATCCACCTGGCACCCAATCCGTGGCGGAGATACGCACGCTCATGGGCCGGTCCTGCGGCCATGCCTCACGCATCGCCCGAAAGACTTCGAGCGGATAACGGCAGCGGTTTTCAAGCGTGCCGCCATACCGATCGGTGCGCTGGTTGGTGAGAGGTGAGATGAAGCTCGACATCAGGTAGCCATGCGCGCAGTGAAACTCAAGCCAATCGAATCCGGCCGCAGCGGCGCGCTCCGTGGCGGCGACGAAATCGGCCTTGATACGATTCATCTCCTCGCAGGTCGCTTCGCACGGAGTTTGGGACACCCCATCGATATACGGCAAAGGCGACGCGGAGATCAACGGCCAGTTGCCCGCTGCCAAGGGCTGATCGATCGCATCCCAACCCGGACGCGTGGAACCCTTGCGGCCCGCATGTCCCAATTGAAAGGCAATGCGCGTATCCGTGTTCGCATGCACAAAATCGACCACCCGCTTCCAGGCTATCTGCTGCTCATGATTCCACATTCCCGGACAGCCCGGAGTAATCCGCGCGTCTGGCGAGACGCAGGTCATCTCCGTAACCACCATCGCCGCGCCACCCATGGCGCGCGAGCCCAGATGAACCAGATGAAAATCTGTGGGTAAACCGTCTTGCGCCATATAGGTGGCCATGGGCGAGACGATCACGCGGTTCTTTAGCCGGGCTCCACGCACGGAAATTGGCGTGAACATGGGCGGCAAGGCTTGCTTCACGCCATTGCGGGCGGCAAACCAGGTCTCGACTGTCTCCACATAGTTGGCATCGCGCAGCTTTAGGCCGGCATGCCCAACGCGCTGGCTTCCTGTAAGAAGGCTGTAAGTAAACTGCTCCGGCTCCAGATGCACATAGCGGTCCACCTGCTCGAACCACTCCATGCGGTTACGGGCCGCGCTCTGAAGTTTGAGAGCTTCAATCTCCCGCTCCTGCTGGAAGTGTCCCAGCGCCGTCTCGATGTCTCCTTTTTGAGAGGACAAAGTCCGAGCCAAAGCGATGGCGTCTTCCATGGCAAGCTTTGTGCCGGAGCCGATACTGAAATGCGCGGTATGCGCGGCATCGCCGATCAGGACGATGTTTTTATGAAACCATTTCTCGCAGAGGATACGGTTGAACCGGAGCCAGATAGCCGGCCCGCGCAAATGATGAGCGTTAGAAACTAAGGGATTGCCATCGAGCCGCTCAGCGAAAAGTTTTTCGCCCAAGGCAATCGACTGCTCGACTTCCATCTTGTCGATGCCGGCTCGCAGCCAGGTCTTTTCCGGGGTCTCGATGATGAAGGTCGACCATTCATCGTCGAAACGATAGGCGTGCAAGTTAAACCAGCCCCACTCCGTTTCCTTGAAGTCAAAGGTAAACGCATCGAGCTTCTTGCGGCTTCCCAGCCAGACAAAGCGGTTTTGGCGGGCCTGGATATTCGGCTTGAATACGTGCTCATATTTTCTTCTGGTAACGGAAGAGGCGCCGTCGGAAGCAATCACCAGGTCGTAACGGCTCGCGTATTCATCCGGGTCTGAGATTTCGGTCTGGAAGATCAGCTTGACTCCGAGGCCAAGCGCGCGCTGCTGAAGGATTTGCAGAAGCTTGATGCGCGCAATCCCACAAAAGCCGTGGCCGCCGGAAGTAATCTTCCGCCCTTTGAAGTGGACGTCGATGTCGTCCCAATGACGGAAAGCATGGGTTATTTCAGTATGGGTTTCCCGGTCGGTATCCTTGAAGCCGTCCATCGTCTTGTCGGAGAAGACGATGCCCCAGCCGAACGTATCGTCCGGCCGATTTCTCTCGACTACGGTCAACTCCCAGGCCGGGTTCTCTTTTTTCAGGAGAATCGCGGCATACAAACCAGCGGGACCGCCACCGAGACAAACGATTCTCATTGGATCTTCCCTCTTCCCCTGAGAGCGCCCGCTTACGCCACCACGCCCAGAGTGACCTAGCACCAGCCCACAAATAAGATGCGCTTGCGGGCCAAATGCCAATAGAGAATACTATAGATATAAACAATTGAGCTTTCAACATTCGAGCCTGTTATGTTTTTGTTAAAGCAGCCCTTGGCCGATTCCTGCGAAGGGGCCAAAGGTCCACAGCTTGTTTCGGCTGGCTTTCATCCAATACAAATGATTCTGTGGAAGCTGCACGATCTTCATTTTCATCTGGCTCGAAAAGGAGGATTGCATGGCGCGTAAAGTTGTTTACTGGGTCACGACCGGATTGATCTCACTCTTGTCCGCGTTTGCGGGAGTGAGCTATCTGATGGGTGGTCAACAGGCAGTGCAAGGCTTCAACCATCTCGGATACCCCCAACACCTGCGAATCATTCTGGGCATCGCCAAGTTTCTCGGCGCTGTCGCCTTGATGGTTCCCGGCTTTCCCAAACTCAAAGAGTGGGCCTACGCTGGATTCACGTTTGCCTGGATCTGCGCTTGCTTCGCTCACTATTCAGCCAAGGATGGAGCAGAAGCCTATGCACCGCTCATTTTGTTGGTTCTCTTAATCGGATCGTACATGACGCGGCCGGCCAATCGCTAACCCGGGTTTCGGCCATTTCAGGAGTCTTTTTTCCGCACGAGAGTTGTCGCGGAATGTTCACTATTTTCAATCACATACAAGAGGAATCCAACGGTGAACGGGGCAGATATATCCTGCGGTTGACACGATCTGGGCACTTAAAAAAGTGCCCCCTAAAAGCCGCCTAAAACCATCTGCGCCACTTCATTCCACTTGATTATTTTGCGCTTTCGAAATTCTCCCCAAAATCAATGCGAAATCAATACGAAATGAATAAGAGCTGCAGGACTTTCAGACCGGCCCATGCAGCACGGGCCGTTTATACCCAACATCCAAGGTGTGCCCAAGCGGGGTGTGCCCATAAAAGATGTGCCCATGAATCGAATTGTGGCTGGCATTGAATCGAGGCACATAGAAAGGAAGAAGAAGCCGAAGCCGATCAGGTCGATGCGTTCGGCTTTATCAGAACAGACGCCACGAGAGCGCCTGCCACAGCCAGCCCCACGGCCATACCGATCGTGACTCGATAGCCGGATGTGAACGATGCGGCGATGGCCCGTTGCACGCGGGGATCATTGCTCTCAGCGGCCGCCAACTTGGGGCGCTGCCGGTCGACTTGTTCACGAGTGGAAGGCGCAAGCGAGAGAGCGTCGAGACGCCGATCCAAGCTGCGGTTGAAGTTGATGTAGAGCACCAGTCCGAAAATAGCGACCGCCAGCAAACCTGCGACGCGGGACACCGCGTTATTCACGCCCGAGGCCGCGCCTGCCCGATTCCGAGGCGCGGCATTCATCACGGTCGTAGTCAAGGGAGCGACGCTGATCGCCATCCCCAGGCCCAGCACCACGACTGCGGGAAAGAATGTCGTCCAATAGGTTCCTTCACGATCGGCCCGCAAGAAAAGCAGATAGCCCGCAGCCGTAACCAGGGGCCCTACGGTAAGAGGTAGCTTCGGTCCGAAACGCGCCACCAATCCGCCGGACCAGCGAGACAGCACAAACATGAGTCCGATGAAAGGCAACAAAGCCGCTCCAGCCTGGGTTGCCGAGTAGTGCTTGACCTGAATCAAATCCAGCGGAAAGAAAAACAAAATGCCGCTGAGCGCTGCATAGAGGAAAAATGTAAGCAGGTTGGCGCCCAGAAAGTTTCGCGACCGGAACAGCGATAGCGATACCATCGGGGAGGATGAGTGCGCTTCCACACCCAGGAAAGCGGCCAACGCCGCTATGCCAACCAGCGCGGAGAGCTGAATCGCAAGTCCACCGCGCGCGCCTTCGATGAATGCAAACGTGATGGCGCCCAATCCAAGAGTAGCCAGAAAAGCTCCCGGCAAATCCAATCCCCGGCTTTCATCGTTCCGGCTCTCGGGAACCCGCCGCCAGGTGATCCAGACTACAGCAACCGCAATCGGGACATTAATAAGAAATGCCCAGCGCCAAGAGATGTGCTCGACGATCCAGCCTCCGAGAACCGGCCCCAACGCGGCAGTAATCGACGTGAAACCAGACCAAGTTCCAATGGCGCGACCGCGCTCGCTTTCGGGAAATGAAGCGCTGATCAATGCAAGGCTTCCCGGTACGAGCAATGCGGCGCCCACTCCTTGCACACTGCGAGCCGCGATCAGCCACCCGATCGACGGAGCCAGTCCGCAACCAGCCGATGCGATGGCAAACAACGCAACTCCCACAAGAAAGATCTTGGCGCGCCCGTACAGGTCGCCCAGCGAGCCGCCCAAGAGCAGCAAGGACGAGAGCATGAGAGCGTACGACTCCACCACCCATTGAACCTCGCCCACTCCCGCGTGAAACGCGGATTGCAGAGCGGGGAGAGCGACATTCACCACCGTGCTATCGATGAACGCCATGCTGGAGCCAAGAATCGTGGCAGCGAGAATCCAGGCTCCATCCTTCGCCGGCGGGGTGCCGCACTTCCCGGCAAGAATGGCGGCTTCATCACAAGGGGGCTTCGCCGCGATCATCGATGGACCATAACCCTGATTTCCTAAATTACCGGACACCTAAATTGCCGGATAAAAGACGAGCGAGCGAACGATGACCGAATAAAAGCTCGCTAATAATCTTTGACGCCAGGGAGCACTGGTTTGATGTCGACCACGGGCGTACCGTCGATAGCCTCGATGGGTCCGATGCGCAGCCGGTTCTTTACGACCCGTCGAATCGTGACTTGGTGGAGCCCTAGAGGATTTGGTCGATCTGGCGATCGCGTCGCGAAGACCCCGATCAGCGGCCGATTCTTTTCGGAACGAGGATGCACTTTCAGCACATCGCGCCGGGCTTTATGGAGCCATGTAATAACAACAATCTCGTTGCCTGCCCGGAGCCCCTCGAGGGCCTGAATGGCAAATGCGCTTATCTCGATCCAAGCATCCGGCGCGCCTTCTCTCCCCTGCATCGGAGCCTGGCTGCGCTCCTTCAAAGATGACCGGAGCACTCCGATTGGTCGAAGTTGCCCACGCGTGCCTGCAAGGTTTGTTCTCTTTCTTCTTAACCCCTTCGTCCCTGGCCCGCTTGTCGTTCGTTTCTTTGCCCTTGACTCTGACGGTCGCGCTCTGCTGGTTGCCATCCTCAAGCCTCCATATCCTCAAAAACCGATAAAGCTCACACCCGCAAAGACTTACCTGCCAAGCTAACGCAGGTATTTATTTCGAGCTATTTTTCTTTCCCAGGCGGCTCTTTTTTGTCCGGTTTCTCTTTTCTCCAATCGTCATCATCATGAAAACCGGTTAATGAAATCTAAAGGTGCGATAACAGGAGAAGAATCATGACTACCGACACTTTCCTTCGCCCCATCGAAAACCCGAATGGGTTGATGATGAAGCTCGCCTACTACTTTACGCGCCGCCAATTCGGCAAGGTACTTACGCCGTTAAAAGTACACGCGGCGCGCCTGCCTTCGGCCTTCGGCTTGTTCTATACCAAAGTCAGCTCCCTCGACAAAAAGCTGGCGCTACCGGCAGAGACCGTCATGCTGATTCGCGAGCAGGTAGCACGTATAAACATCTGCCTCTTTTGCATCGACACAGCCAGATACGTCACCATCCAGGCTTCCATGAACCAGGCCAAGTTCGATGCGCTGGCCGAATACGCCACCAGTCCTCTATTTACCGAGGCAGAGCGCGCGGCACTGGATTATGCCACCGAGCTTACCAAGGATAAGAAAGTCAGTCCTGAGACGTTTACCCGGTTGTCGCGGCACTATACCGAGCGCGCAATTTGCGAGATCGTGTGGCTGATTGCCAGCGAGCATCTTTACAACTTGACCAATATCGGCCTGAATATTCACTCAGATATGCTCTGCGACATCAGCCGGGCGAGGAAATAGTGATGCGGAGTGATCGAGGAAGGCTCTTCGCTGCCCAAGTTCTAAGGCTTACATCTTGCAGTCACGTTTGTCATTCACCACTCGTATTTAAAAGATGTCGGGATTCCGAAATCTCATTCGTCATGAATACGAAATCCGCATACTCCTAGCGGCGCTGAAAGCGGGTCCGCTCGCATAACGCCGCAGGAGTGAGCATCCAATTCAAAAACGAAGTCATGAGGAGAAGCAAAATGTCGAAGTTCATGTATCTATTTCGCAACCACCCAGAAGCCTATCGTTCCCTATCCCCCGAGCAGATGCAGCAAGTCATGAAGCAGTGGATGGACTGGCGAGATAAACTGCAAAAGAGCGGGCACCTGAGCCAACTTGGCGATCGCCTGGATTTCGGAGGGCGCGTCGTCCGTGGCAAAGCCAAATCTGTTACCGATGGCCCGTTTGTTGAGGTCAAAGATTTCGTCCAGGGCTTCATGTTGCTGGAGGCCAAGGACATCGACCAGGCGGTCGAGTTAGCCAAGGGGTGTCCGGTACTTGATCGCGATGGGACGGTCGAAATTCGCCCCTTTGTAGCTGCGGCATAGGCGGGATTATCTCTACGGAAAACATCAGCGGGCTCGTCGATCATTTTTTCCGGCAGGAAGCGGGAAAGATGGTCTCGTACCTGACTAGGATTTTCGGGTTAGGCCGTCTCGATCTGGCAGAGGACGTGGTGCAGGATACTCTGTGCCGCGCCCTCGAGACGTGGCCTGTCCAAGGCCTGCCCGATAATCCTTCCGCATGGTTAATGCGCGTCTCCCGCAACCGCGCGATCGATCTGCTGCGGCGCGATGAACAATTCCGTTATTTCACTCCGGAATTGACCCATCTGCTTAAGCTGCGAGAGCACCTTCCAGTGGAAACGCCCGCCTTTCAAAAAGAGATCCAGGATGACCAGTTGCGCATGATGTTTTCATGCTGCCATCCCGATCTCTCGCCGGAGGTCCAGGTTACGCTGATCCTGAAAACCTTATGCGGTTTCAGCGTCGCTGAGATTGCCCACGCGCTGCTCGCCAATGAAGACTCCATCGAAAAACGACTGGGGCGCGCTCGCAAGCAGTTTCGCCTTTCCGGGCCGTTCGTTGAACTCACCGACCTTTCCGAGATACCGAAGCGCCTGGAAACGATCTATGAGGCAATCTATCTTCTCTTCAACGAGGGCTACCATGGCAGCGAAGCGGAGGAGACGGTGCGAGAAGACCTCTGCTTTGAAGCGATTCGCCTCGCCCTTCTTCTAAGCGAACATCCGGCGGGCGCAAGGCCCAAGACGTATGCCTTGGTGGCGCTTTTGTGTTTCCATGCGGCCCGCCTTTCGGGAAGGATGGACGACCAAGGCAGTTTGGTGCAGCTTGAGATGCAAGACCGCTCCAAATGGGACCGCGACTTAATCGCGAAGGGCTTTCAGTTCCTAAAAAAAGCAGCCATTGGCGAGGAGTTAAGCGAATATCATGTGGAGGCTGCCATTGCCTCGCTGCATTGTGCCGCGGTGACCTATGACGAGACCGATTGGACCGCCATATCTAAGCTCTACGACAGCCTTTATCAGCTCAAGCCTTCCCCCATCGTGGCCCTGAATCGAGCTGTAGCAATAGGTAAAGCTCGGACGCCGGACGAGGGACTCACTGCGCTCAACTCAATTCCAGACTCCGAAAAGCTCAAGGACTATCCTTTCTGGCCGGCTGCCATGGGTGAATTTCATCTTCTCAGTGGAAATTTTCTGGAGGCGGAAAAGCAATTTGCGAGCGCGGCCAAGCTAGCCCGCACCAAGACCGAATCCAATTTCTTTGAACGAAAGCTAAAAGCCTGCCAGTCCTCAACGGGCACATAAGGGTAATCGCAGAAACAGTGTTGAACGTTTGTGCCTCTTGATTTTGATATCTGCCAGGCGATTGAATCCCAAGGATCAGGGACTTTCCGCGACGGGCAAAATCAAGAGGCAAACGAACAACCCTGATATAGAATAGTGCGCTCAGCATCGCCCAGCGTTGCGAGTCTTAAGCCGTGCCCAACAATCGTCCCATTTTCCGCTACTTCATCCTAGCTCTGCTGTTCGTTGCCACCATGGCCTATGAAGTTCCTTATCTTCATGATGTCTTACGCAACGAAAGTAGGAATACGACCTTTTTCACCCCGGGATTAGCGGACAACCATATTAGTTCCGTTTCCAAAGTGGCGGCCCAAGCCGGAGCCAGGCTGGGTGATGAGCTACTCTCCGTCAACGGACAGCCTTATACGGGAAGATCGCAATGGTTCGGGGCCCTCGCCAATACACCGGTTGGAGGCAATATCACCGCAACCCTGCGGTCAACGGCTCCGGGAAGCCCTCAGTCGAAGCTTGAGCGCACTGTGGTGCTTCCAGTGACTTCAAGACGTCCCGATTTGTGGGCCATCTTGGGAGACGTAATGCTGTATTTCTTTCTCCCCGCGGTTTGCGTGCTACTGGGCTTTTGGGTTGCCGTGCAACGGCCGCGCGATTCCAAAGCATGGCTGCTACTAGCCCTCATGTTGACCTTGCCCCATATTTTCGACAGCTCCATAGCCGAGGGCTGGCCTCAAGGATGGCGGGAAGCCGCAGTGTTTTATCACATTACGTTGGGTTCAATGCTACCGGTAACGATGTTTCTTTTTGGCCGAGCCTTTCCCGAACCCTTTGCGGCCGGAAGGATCCAAGCGAAGATTTGGAACGTGCTGCTGTGGGCCGTTATGGCACCGTATATATTGCTCGCCTCCATGACTGTTTTGGAGGTTGTAATCAGCCTGAACAGCTATAGGACGGCGATGGCCCTGATCGATCAAGCCACCCATCGTTTTGAACGGATCGGGCTAGTCTTCCCTTATATCCTCATTGGATCGTTCTTTGCCGCTATGGGAGCCAAAAACGGCGCAAGCCAATCGGCCGACGCCCGAAGACGGCTTAGGGTCTTGTATTGGGGCACTACGGCCGCCTGGACCCCAGCTCTCCTCCTTGTCGTGATCTATCCAACGATCGCCGGCAAGTCGGCAACAGAGTTGCTACCGCAATCGATCATCATTGTGGTGCTTGCCCTCCTGGTTCTATTCCCAATCACGCTGGCTTATGTGATCGTTGTCCAGAAAGCCATGGGAGTGGGTGTTGTGTTGCGCCAGGGATTGCAATATGCGCTGGCCAAGGGTGGTATCAGAGTTTTACAGGTGCTGCTGATGGCGGCGGTCATCATTACCGCAATCAACATGGCTGAAGACAGCAGCCGAGATCGTCCTCAGAAGATGACGGTCATAGCCTCTGGCATCATTGTAGGATTTACCATCCGCCGATTAGGAAACCGAGTCCGAACCTGGGTTGATCGACGGTTCTTTCGCGAAGCTTACAACGCTGAACAGGTGCTAACGGAATTGAGCGAGCGGGTACCCGCCATGATCGAGCCGAAATCCCTGGTTGAAACCGTGGCCGCTCGCATCTCTGAAACGCTGCATGTACCCCAGGTGGCTGTCTTACTGGGCGGCGGAGGCCTCTTCCGTCCGGCTTACGCCATGGGATATGACGATCTCTCGGCGTTATCGTTTCTACCGGATGCCGGAACAGCCAGATTTCTTCGCTCCGAAAAAGAGCCCGCCAGAGTGTACCTGCATGACCGGGAATCATGGCTGTATCGCGAAGAGGACATGAATGAAGAAGAGCGTGGCAAGTTGTCGACCCTTCACTCTGAGCTGCTCCTGCCGCTGGCGGTACGCGACAAATTCCTTGGATTTATCTCTCTTGGCCCAAAGAAATCCGAAGAGCCCTACACAGGTTCCGACATGCGACTGCTGAAGACCGTTGCGGTTCAGACCGGCATGGCCCTTGAGAACGCAAGCCTCATGCAAATCGTCGCCGATGAAGTCGCGCATCGGGAACGTTTGAACCGCGAGGTGGAAATTGCGCGCGAAGTCCAGGAACGGCTATTCCCGCAAAAACTTCCGGGCATTGCCGGACTCGACTACTCCGGATATTGCCGGCCGGCCCTTGGCGTGGGCGGAGATTACTATGATTTTCTGGCATTGCCCTTTGGACACCTCGGCGTCGCCATCGGGGACGTATCTGGAAAAGGGATCGCCGCGGCTTTGATGATGGCCAGCCTACAGGCATCGTTGCGTGGCGAGGCCACCAGGGCGCCGGAAAATCTGGCGGCAGCGGTCGCCAATATCAATCGTCTCGTCTACGAGGCATCCTCGGCCAATCGATACGCCACCTTTTTTTATGGCCAATATGATCCCAGCACACATAGGTTCGATTACGTCAACGCCGGGCACAATCCTCCCATGCTGTTTCACGAGACAAATGGGCGGTGGAGCGTAAACCGGCTGGATGTGGGCGGGACCGTAGTCGGCCTGCTCGAAAGCCCATCTTACCTGCAAAGCTCCATCACTCTCGCTCCGGGCGACGTTTTGGTGGCCTACACCGACGGCATCAGCGAAGCCATGAACCCAGCGGAAGACGAGTGGAGCGAAGAACGGATGATGGAAACCATCAATAGTTGCCGAGGGCTGGCTGCAGAGGAAATCGTCCGCCGCGTCTTCGCCGCAGCGGACACATTCGCCTCCGGAGCAAAGCAGCACGACGATATGACCCTGGTGGTATTGCGGGCTGTGAGCGGCAACAACAGCGCCCCTGTGTCGTAGAAATCGCGATCAACAAAATCGCAATAACCCAGAAGAGCTTATGAAGCGAAGGCGGCCACAGCCGTCCTCTCAAGAACAGCCGGACTGACTTCCATTCGCGTGGCTTTACGAAACGAACCGGAAGAGCGGACGACCGGCCTCGTTGCCTGTGGCCGTGGACTCGGCTGGGCATCCTTCTTTATCTGATCGAGAAATCTCTTCTTGGCGCGATACACGCGCACCCGCAGATAGCTGCGGCTGAATCCCAATTGCTTGCAAATCTCATCTGCATTGCGTTCCTCCAAAGAGGTAGCTTGCAAGATATTCTGGTCGCTCAGGGCCAACTGCGAAAGGATCCGGCGCACTTTACCACGGCACTCTTCGGCAACCATGATTGCGTGAGGACTAGGCATGTCCGCCACAGGATCTACTTCTAGGGAAGAAAGAGCCACCATACGGCGTTGTTCGCGATAGGTTTCGCGGACGACATTCTTGCAAACGCTCACCACAAATACATCAAACCGCTCCGGCTTTTGTACCCCACGCCCGGATCGAACCGCGGCAAGCACCCTCAAGAATGTTTCTTGCCGCAAATCGTGGGCTTGGTCCGAGCGGACCCTGCCGCTCAAGGTGCGAAGTAAAATTGGGCTAAAATGGCTGACGAAGTGCGCCTCCGTCGCAGGATCTCCGTTGCGCAAGGCATGGATATATTCAGGACCAAATGCATGCACGTTGGACGGCATAAGGGGGAACGCCTTTCTTATTAATGCAATGCCCCACACTGCGTCGGCTGAACCAATGCCGATCCTCTACTGCCTGTTCTTTTCAGTGCGGCACAGCTTGCTTACATTGGAGATAGCGTCAGAGATTGGGGGAATCCGCCACATTTTTGCCCGTTCCTAACTCCTTTCTAATAATGAATGGCGGTTATCGACGTTGAACCGCAAAGATCCACACAAAACTTGACTGTGACGTTTTTTGGCGGCCCGGGCGGGTGGACTTATAATTAGCCGGGGCCTAAGTCATTCTGGATCAAGCGAGTACGCGTGTCAGATTATTCCGTAGACATAACAGTTCTGCTGCATCGCTGGCACAACGGCGACCATGCGGCGGGAGATGAGATTTTCCAGCGGTTGATGCCCGATTTGCAAAGGATTGCGGCACGACTACGAAGTCTGGAGCGACCCAACTATTCCCTGCAGCGTACCGAGTTGATCAATGAGCTTTACTCCAAGCTAGTCGATGCCAACCATGCGATTGATTGGCGGAGCCGAGGCCATTTTTTCGCTATCTTCACTATCAAGCTCCGTCGGCACCTGATTGACCGTGCGCGAAAGAAGCCGGCGGAGGAACTCCTCTCGATTGAAGATCTGCCCGAAGGCATGATGGCAGGCCGTAATCGCCTGGAGGTGCGGCTGGCCATCGACCAGTTGCTGGACGAACTGGAGAATGAGCGGCCGACAACCTGCGGGGTGCTGGTGGCCAAGATTTATTTTGGATACGAGGTCAAAGAGATCACAGCCAATCTCGGCCTTCCCCAGCGCACGGTAGAGCGGCACTTGCACGACGGCCGCAAATGGTTGTTCGAAAGACTAAGCCAAGACGATTTGAAAAGAACTTGGACCGAAAATCATGATCGACTCAGCAGAGCATGATGAACGTGTCATGACCCTTGCGACCGAGGCATTGAAATTGCCGGTTGCCGAGCGCGACAGCTTTTTGCAAAGCGCTTGCCAGAACGATCCGGAACTCTATCGCGAAGTCTCCGAAGTGGTGACCTGGGAAGAGCGAATGAAAGGGTTCCTGCGCCGCCCCCTGATCGAATTCATCGACCTGGATGCCCTGGAGAAAGTCTTTGAGGCTGGTCAAACCGTTTCTGGACGGTTTGAGATTCTGCGTTGCGTGGGCGAAGGCGGCATGGGCGTAGTTTATGAGGCCTTTGACCGCAAGCGCGGGCTCAGAGTTGCCATTAAAGTTGCCAAGCCTGGGTTCGGACGGCTCCTGTCGCCGGAATTGGAAGGCGCGCTCAAGGTCCGGCACCGGAACATCTGTGTTGTCAACGATATTTATACGGCAACGACCGAGTATGGCGAATTGGATTTTCTCACGATGGAGTTTCTCGATGGCGAGACGCTCGCTCATCGTTTAGCACGAGGCCGGCCCGAGGAAGCGGAAGCCTTGGAGATTGCCCGCCAGCTTTGCGCGGGAGTCGGTGAAGCCCACCGCAGCGGAATCCTGCACCGCGATCTTAAGCCCGCAAATATCATTCTCTGCCGCGAGAAGGACGGCTCCCTTCGAGTCGTAATCACCGACTTCGGACTCTCAACGGAAGGCGCCGATACCGAACTCGGAGGTGGAACTCCGGCGTACATGGCTCCCGAACTCTGGAGGGGCGTAAAAGCTTCTCCGGCCTCGGACAGCTTTGCCTTGGGAGTGATTCTTTACGAGATAGTGGCGGGCCAAAAGCCCTTTTCCTCATCCACGAAGAACCAAGGCTTTCAAGAAATCCCTCCCCCGTTACCGCCGAGCAAACTGGCTCCGGGTCTCCGTCAGCGATGGGACGCAGCTATCCTCCCGTGTTTTCGACCGGCGCCGGAAGACCGTTACACGGCAAGGCAAGTCCTCGCCGAGTTGGAGCGCAAGCCGTATTACCGCCGGCCCACCCTAATCGCTATGGCCGCCATGGGCATCGTCCTGGCTTCGTTAGCAACCTGGGGGATTCTGGGCGCCTATCGTCCGCCGGCGATGCGCCTGGCCATCGTGCCAATGCCAGTTCCAAACGTCGGATTAGCAAAGCGGGGGCAGGAAATCATGGAAGACGTCGCCGCACGCGTAAAGCAGATACAGGATGGAAAGGCTACGGTTTCCGTAATTCAGCCTTCCCAAATACTACGCAAAGGTGTCACCACACCTGAGCAGGCGGCAAAGGTTCTCGGAGCAACCCACGTCTTACAGTTGCAACTAACGCCTACCGTCAACGGCATTGCAGTCAAGGGAGTGTTAGTTGACCTGCACACACGGGCTAGCATTCAAGATTATTCAAGTCAGTTCGCTGAAAGCGACCTTGGTGATCTATCGACAGGGCTAACGGGACTGATCTCATGGGCCTTGCGCCTCCATAGAAAAGCTCCCCCAACGGATGTTCCTCCTGCCGCCGCGGAATCATATCGGCAGGGCCAAGCTTATCTAAAGCAGGAACCTCCAGATTTTATCCACGCAATCCCCGAATTTGAGAATGCCGCCTCTCTGGCCCCTCATTCGCCATTGCCCTTGGCGGGGCTGGCCGAAGCCCATGGCAGAGAATACCGGGTAAAAAGAAACCAAGACTCCATAAACGAAGCGCACTTCTGGCTTTCGAGGGCTGAAGCGCTCGACGCAGATTCGCCGGCCGTACGTAACGCTTCCGGCTTTCTGCACATCCTTCAAGGAGATTACGCTCATGCCCTGAGCGACTATCAACGGGTTGAGGAAATCGACCCCACGAACATGGAGGCATTCCTGGGTTCGGGATTGGCTTATGAATTTCAGGCGATCCTCGATAAAGCCATTGCCGACTACAATCGCGCGCTATCCGTCGCCCCTTCGAGCTACAAACCGTATGAATTTCTCGCTTCCCTTTATTACAACAATGGCGAGTATGAAAAAGCGGAGGAGATGTATAGGGCGACGATTCAGCGCGATCCCAGCCACATGGACGCTTACGGGAGCCTCGCTGCGGTTTACTCAGCCCAAGGCAAATATGAGGACGCGGAAAAAATCCTCAGAACAACCCTTAGGTACAAGGAAACCGCTCTTAACACAAACGATCTTGGAGTCATTCTTGCTTTCGAGGGGCGGCAACCCGAGGCCGCCGAATATTACCGCCGGGCGGTTACCGCCGAGCCCACGAAGGCAAAATATTGGCTTAACCTGGGCGATGCTCAGCGGCGCATTGAGGATTTGAAGAACTCCAAGGCTTCCTATCAACGCGGTCTGGCACTTGCCGAAGCCGAGACCACCGCCAACGTAAACAATGCGCCGGCTCGGGCCCGGCTCGCTTATCTCCAAGCCCGATTGAACCATGGAAACGAGGCTGCGGCGCAAATTGCCGCCGCCCTGAACTCGCCAGCCAAAAACGACGAGGTAGTGCTTTGCGCCGTCGAGACCTATGAAGTTCTCGGCGATAGGAACAAAGCGATCGACGCAGCGAAATTGGCCAGGCCTGAAATCCTACACTCCTTGGATCATCATCCGGATCTGGCGGATTTGCAGCAAGATTCTCGCTTTAGACAATTGATGGCTCAAGTAAAATAAGGAGGCCACTTTCAAATGTCTACCATGACACCCGTAACCAAAATCGGCGGAGACGCCGAACAATTTCCCAATGTCCAGGTAATTTGGGTTGACTACGACGAAACGACCGGCGTCACGGTAAACCCAACGTCGGCCGCCAAAGGGACGATGGTTATTTTCAAAAACTCCCAAGGCGCCAAACTGAAAATCGATTTTCTCTCCCCCACAGGGCATGGTTTCGAAACGGTATCGGATTCCGAGCTTTGCCTGCTTACCATTGGAGGCGTATATCACTTCCGGTGCACCTTTACTTTTAAGGGCAGCGACGGCGACTATACTCCCACGAGCGGCGGCCTGATGGAGGTTTCGCCTCCCAGACCCTAAGCATCGGTGGTTTGGCCGCTATCCGTACACAGGCAACAGCCGCTTGTGACCCTGCATAGAGCGGCTTTTTCCTCGTTTTATAGGATTGTGGTTTTTGGCTATCCACAACCGACCCCGTTTTCCGATGATACCTCCTTGCCGTTTACCACCCGCAACGCCGGCCTGATGATGGTTCAATCCGGCGCGCCTTGCTCATCGAAAATAGCTTGGGCATGGGCGGCTTTTATGGAGTAGCGAGCTCTGAATATTGCGAGTTCCGGTTATGGCGAGCAAACTCCCGCGTTGGCCCACAGGCCGATCCTGCTTTTTCTCTCTTACTCGCTTCCTCGATATTCTTGGAAGTCTGTAATGATTCCTGTGCACCTTCAAACTAGATTGAGTGAAGATTGCCAGATGTTACATTTGTCCTATCCGGATATAAACATTCCCTAAACTTCCAATGAATATCTTTTAACCTCACTGAATGCGCAGCCCGCGCGGACAAAAAGCATCCATGACCCGGATAGATATTTATTGAATCGTAATCATAAAGAAGTAAAATGGCGCCAGCGAGCTTAAAGAAGCTCCGCAACTCTGCTGCGGAACTTTTAGTTACGTAGGTTCGCATGTCTACGCGATACCACCGTATGGCGCCTTGGACCAGGTTACCGAGCAGCGAAGGAGTGGCGGCCATTCCGAATCCGGCGAGAGAAAGCACTCTCGCGGAAACCACCGGGGAAGTCCCGGCTTCTCCCACAGTTCCCTTCCCCCCTGAATTTGAAAGACGCCTTGCCGAGATTTCGTTATGGGAACGGCAGCGCCTTGGCCAGGACCTGCATGACGATCTAGGCCAGCACCTCACAGGCATTGCTTTCATGTGCAAGGCGCAAGAAAAGAAGCTTCGCGAAAGTGGGATCGAAGATCCTGCGATGGCAAAGATCACCGAAGTGGTGAATGAGGCTCTCGCAAAAATACGCGATCTTTCGCGCGGGCTCCTCCCCTGCGTTCCCGAAGCAGGCGATTTGATCTCCTCTCTGGAAAAATGGGCAGCCACCGCACGCGAACGTTATCGAGTTTCGTGCAGCTTGGAGTGCGAGCAGTCGTTCCCGCGCCTCAACGCGCTCGCCACGACACATCTTTACTACATTGCTCGGGAGTGTGTCGTGAATGCCATTAAGCACGGAAAGGCGCACGCAGCGCGGATTTGCCTCCTCAACAGCGATCGATCGGGAATCCTGAACGTCGAGGACGACGGAATGGGCCTCCCTAAAGAAAAGGTAGCCGATGCAGGAGTCGGCTTACACATCATGCGCAGCCGCGCCGAAGTAATCGGCGGCACCCTGAGCTTTCAACCCAACCTTCCCCGCGGAACAATTGTGACATGCAAATTTCCTATCGACGAATGATAGATAACCGATGACCCATAGCGAATGAGGAACGAACAATGAGCATGGCGGAGCTAAACTGCAGTGGATCGGGCAAGAAGCATCGAATCTTTCTAGTTGACGATCATCCCCTCATTCGACAGGGCCTTCGGTTACTCATCAACGGCGAAGATGACCTCTCCATCTGCGGCGAAGCCGATGAAAGCTGCCCCGCGTTGCAGTCGATTCTGATCACCCGGCCCGACGGCTTGATCGTCGACATTTCGTTAAACGGCCCGGATGGCCTGGAGCTGGTGAAGGATGTTCGTGGGCGTTTTTCCGCCCTGCCCATTCTTGTTCTGTCCATGTACGACGAGCTGATCTATGCGGAAAGGGCTCTACGCGCAGGAGCCAATGGCTACATCATGAAGCAGGAGGCGAGCCAAAAGGTCCTGCTGGCAATCCGCCGAATCCTTGGCCGTGAAATCTATGTGAGCGATAGCGTTGCCGCCAAGATGCTCCACCAGTACGTCAACGGCGCCACGTCGTGCGCCCACTCCCTGATCGGAGATCTCACGGATCGGGAGTTGGAAGTATTTCGGCTGATTGGACACGGTCACAGTACCCGCCAAATCGCGGAGGACTTGCACCTAAGCATCAAGACCGTGGAGACCTACCAGGCCCACATCAAGGAGAAACTCTCCTTGCGCAGTGCACGAGAGCTGATCCAGCACGCGGTCCGTTGGACCATGGGCGACCGGGCGGCATGAATTGCGCCCGCAAATTCAGCCCATCGGGGAATCCCCGATGCGGTAATCAGGTTGAATGGACGAAGGGTTTTCATAATCATCAATCCATGGTTTGGCAAAGCCACTGAGCCGCAATAGATCCCGGCCTTGCCGCTCTCCCCCAGGACTGTAAAAGACCGAGCAGGATCGAATTTTCTAACCTCGCGAGATCCGTGCGATTTGGCGTGGTTGCGAGCCAGGCCAGACGAAAGGAGTACGAGCAATGGCAGCGAAAACGATTCCACACGGTCGCAATACACAAAGAGACCCCGCCGTCGCGGAAGTCCATATTCTCTGGATTACCGCCGGCCTGGGATGCGATGGCGATTCTGTTTCGATCACCGCAGCCACCCAGCCGAGCATTGAAGACGTATTGCTTGGCGCAATTCCCGGATTGCCCAAGGTGCATTTGCACAATCCTGTACTGGCCTATAACACCGGAGACGACTTCCTTCGGGCCTGGTATCTCGCCGAAGAAGGCAAACTTGATCCCTTCGTCCTGGTTATAGAAGGTTCAATTCCCAATGAAAAAATCTTAAGGGAAGGCTATTGGGCCGCCCTTGGCACCGATAGTCTGACGGGACAGCCCATTAAGACTACGGAATGGATCGACCGTCTTGCCCCAAAGGCGCTCGCGGTCGTGGCCATCGGCACTTGCGCTACCTATGGCGGGATTCACGCCATGCGCGGCAATCCTACCGGATGCATGGGACTCGCAGACTACTTGGGATGGGATTGGCGATCCAAAGCCGGCCTGCCCATCGTGAATGTACCCGGATGTCCGGTTCAGCCCGACAACTTCATGGAGACTCTGCTGTACCTCCTCTATCAAGTGGCTGGCCTGGCCCCCATGATTCCCCTCGACGATGAACTTCGCCCTCTGTGGCTTTTCGGACGAACAGTTCACGAAGGCTGCGACCGCGCCGGATTCTACGAGCAAGGCGATTTCGCCTCCGCTTATGGCTCTCCGAAATGCATTGTGAAGCTCGGCTGCTGGGGCCCGGTTGTGAACTGCAATGTTCCTAAGCGCGGCTGGATGGCCGGGTTGGGCGGCTGTCCCAATGTCGGCGGCATCTGCATCGGCTGCACCATGCCGGGATTTCCGGACAAGTTCATGCCGTTCATGGACGAACCGCCAGGAGCCAAAGTCTCCACGGGCGGAGCAGGCGTGTATGGTCGCGCGGTGAGCGCTCTGCGCAGCCTGACCCAGGCGACTCTCAACAAAGAACCCAAATGGCGTCATCCAAAAGCCGAATTGACCACCGGCTATCACCCAAGATCCTACTGAGCAAAAGGAGCGATTGCGATGAGCACAATTACCGCTAATAGAAGAGAAGCTCCCGGCAAGACCAGAGAACTCGTGGAGATGAACTGGGACCCGATCACCAGGATCGTGGGCAGTCTGGGAATTTTTACCAAGATCGATTTCGCCAACCGGCAGGTTGCGGAGTGCCACAGCACTTCTTCCATCTTCCGCGGCTATAGCATTTTCATGAAGGGCAAAGATCCGCGCGACGCGCACTTCATCACCAGCCGCATTTGCGGAATCTGCGGCGATAACCACGCCACCTGCGCCACGTACGCGCAAAATATGGCCTTCGGGATCAAACCGCCGGCCATGGCGGAGTGGATCGTCAATCTGGGCGAAGCCGCGGAGTACATGTTCGATCACAACATCTTTCAGGACAACCTCGTTGGCGTGGACTTCTGCGAGCAGATGGTGAAGGAGACCAATCCCAGCGTCCTGGCAAAAGCGGAGAAAACGTCCGCTCCACATGCGGATCTTCACGGATACCGCACGATCGCGGACATCATGCGCGCTTTGAATCCCTTCACCGGCCCGTTCTACCTTGAGGCGCTGCAGATGAGCCGCTTGACGCGCGAAATGTTCTGCCTCATGGAAGGCCGCCACGTCCATCCTTCCACCCTGTACCCGGGCGGCGTAGGCACCGTACCGACGATCCAGCTTTTCACCGACTACCTGGTGCGTCTCATGAAATATGTTGAGTTCATGAAGAAAGTCGTGCCGTTGCACGATGACCTGTTCGACTTTTTCTATGAGGCCTTGCCGGGCTATGAAGAAGTTGGCCGGCGGCGCATCCTGCTTGGTTGCTGGGGATCGTTTAACAACCCCGAAGTTTGCGACTATACCTACAAGAAAATGCCGGACTGGGGCCGGGGCATGTTCGTGACGCCGGGCGTGGTGGTGGATGGCAAGCTCGTTACCACCGACCTGGTCGATATCAACCTGAACATCCGCATTCTCCTGGGAAGCTCTTTCTACGACGATTGGGAGCACGGCGAGACCTTCGTCAAAGCCGATCCTCTCGGCAATCATGTAGATCAGCGGCATCCCTGGAACCAGACCACAATTCCCAGGCCGCAGAAGCGCGACTTCTCCGGCAAGTACACGTGGGTCATGTCTCCCCGCTGGCACCACAAGGGCGAATTTCTTGCTCTCGATACGGGCGGCGGCCCCATCGCGCGATTCTGGGCCACGGCACTTGCCGGCCTGGTCGATATCGGCTACATCAAAGCGACCGGACAGAGCGTCAAGATCTATCTGCCCAAAACCGCTTCCCTTCCCGAGGTTGAGTTCGAGTGGAAGATCCCGCGCTGGAGCAACGCAATCGAGAGAGACCGGGCGCGAACCTACTTCCAGGCTTATGCCGCTGCCGCAGCGCTTTATTTCGTCGAACAAGCGCTCCTGGAACTCCACGCAGGCCGTACCAAAACATGGACCGACTTCCAGGTGCCAGAAGAGGCGATTGGCTGCGGATTCCATGAAGCCGTGAGAGGCGTGCTCTCCCACCATGTTGTGATTCGCGACCGCAAGATTGCCAACTATCACCCCTATCCGCCCACACCCTGGAATGCCAATCCGCGTGACATCTATGGCACTCCAGGTCCGTATGAAGATGCGGTGCAGAACACGCCGATTTTCGAGGAGAACGGGCCGGATAAGTTCAAGGGAATCGACATCATGCGCGCCGTTCGCAGCTTCGATCCTTGCCTGCCCTGCGGAGTTCACATGTACCTGGGCAACGGGAAGATGCTGGAGACGCGCCACTCGCCGATGTTTGGCCTTCACACCTAGTTTCGGACAAGCTGGACGGTGAGGCGGCATTTCCGCCTCCTCACCGTCCCATTTTTCTTGTAGTTCTCCAATTTTCCTGCAGTTCTCCAGGGGAGACCGATGCCCGAAGACGACGAATTTCGGCAGCGCGTTCACAGAATCAGCCATCTGGCTGGTGAAGTAGACTCCATCGCCGACCCCAAAACCCGGCATGCGACGAAAGAGCTGGTCCAACTGCTTATGGAGTTTCATGGAGCCGGGTTGGAAAGAATCCTCGAGATAGTGCATCAGGGCGGAAACGCCGGAGAGCGCACCATCCATACTCTCGGCGTTGATCCCCTTGTAAGCAGCTTGCTGGTGCTTTACGGCTTGCATCCCGACGATCTTGCAACCCGGGTTCAGAAAGCAGTGGAAAAGGCCCAGGCCAACTTGAAGCGTCAAGGCGCCACCATGAGCCTGTTAAGCCTTGATGCAGGAGCCGTTCGCATTCTCTTGCAGCCAGGAGAACACACCTGCTCTTCCAGCACCGACAGCCTGCGGACTGTGGTGGAAGAAGCGATTTATGAAGCCGCGCCGGACATCGCTTCGCTGTCCATTGAAGGTCTGGAGCGGCAATCGGCTTCGGGTTTCGTACCTCTGGAGCAGTTGCTCGGCAACGCCTCCAGTGCGCCGCCCGCGCCACCTTCAACGACAACGAACGATTTTCTACCGACGCAAACGGCACGCTCATGACAAAAGCGGATACGCTGCCCAGCTTCGAAAGTTCCTTCGGGACTCTCCGCCAATTAGCCCGCCGCAATAGGGCTGTGGAGCGCTGCGAGCTATGCGGCGTGGAGTTGGGCGGGAAGCACGCTCACCTCATTGAACTGGCCCTCCAGCGGTTGCTCTGCGCCTGCGCCGCCTGCACCTTGCTCCTGACCCATGAGGGAGCGAGATACAAGCTCGTGCCGCAGCGCGTCCGGTATCTTCCCAACCTGCAAATCACAGATTCGCAATGGGACCGCCTGTTGGTCCCGATCAACATTGTTTTCTTCTTCTGGAGCAGCCAGGCAAAGCGGCAAGTTGCAATGTATCCGAGCCCCGCAGGAGCCACGGAATCTCAGCTTCCGCTGGAAACCTGGGACGAGATTGCTGCCAATAACAGCGTGCTTTCGGCCATGGAGCCGGATGTGGAAGCGCTCCTTGCGAATCGGATCAGAATCAACGGAATGGCGGCTTCCGAGACGGGGCAATTGGGCGAGTGGAGCCCCGAATACTATCTAGCGCCCATGGACGAGTGCTATCGCCTGGTAGGGTTGATCCGCCGGCATTGGAAGGGTTTGTCGGGTGGCACTGAAGTCTGGCATGAAATTACCGCCTTTTTCAGCGAACTAAAGGCAAGGAGCGTGGCCTAGCCAATGCCTGAACTGAACTTCCAAGTCGAAGGAGCGAAAGCCACAGCATTTTCCGTAGCCCCCGCTCTCTCGTTCAAGCTGCGCGTTTCTAGCTCGAATGAGCAGGAGCAGATCCGTTCTATCGTCCTGCGCTGCCAGATTCAGATTGAAGCAATGTGGCGGGCCTACACGCAAGAAGAACAAGCTCAATTGCGGGACCTGTTTGGGGACAAAGGCCGCTGGAGGCAAACCCTGCGCGGCCTGCTATGGACCCACGCCGCCATCACGGTTCCCGCCTTTTGCGGGGAAACGCTCGTTGAGCTTCCAGTACCTTGCACCTTCGATTTCAATGTAGCCGCTACCAAGTATTTTGCCGGCCTTTTCGAAGGCGACGTGCCGCTTTGCCTGCAATTCAGCGGAACGGTGTTCTACGAAGAAAACGGAAGCCTGCAAGTCACGCCCATTCCGTGGGACCGCGAAGCCCGATTCCGCCTGCCGGTAACGATGTGGAAGGAGATGATGGAAGCTTACTATCCCAACACATCATGGCTCTGCTTGCGCAGGGACGTCTTTCAAAAGCTCTATGCGTACAAAATGCAGCACGGCTTGACGTCGTTTGAAGAGGCCCTGGAAAGCATATTGACGGCGGCTGAGGAGGTTACAAGGCCATGAACCGGCAAGCGATCGATGCGATTTCCCGAGCCCTGCTGTACGAGGGATACATGCTCTATCCCTACCGGCTTTCCGCCATCAAGAACCGGCAGCGGTTCAACTTCGGTGTACTCTATCCCTCCGGCTGCGTGGAAAGCTACGGGGATTGCGAACTTCAGACCGAGTGCCTTCTGCAGAGAGGGCCTCACGCAACCCTGGCTCTTGAGGTCCGCTTCCTTCACTTGATCCATCGATCCCTGAAGAAAACCATTTCCAGCGCATCGAAAGGGCTGGCAAGGAATACTGTCGCGACTAAGTCCGATTTGCCCGGCTTCGATCCAACGTGGCAGGAAGCGACGGAAGCAATGGAACGCAAGATCGCCGTTTCCCCCGTCAAGCTGAGGGATCTTCTTCGCAAGCCTGTTCACCAGCGTTTTCGATTCCCGTCCACGACCACCAGTGAGCCTGCAGCGGATTCCTGCGCGGACGCAGCCCTAGTGGTAAGGAACCAGAGAGAGATAGCCGGCACCATCAAGGTAACCGCAACATGCATTGCCGCGCAGACATACAAGATCAGAGTCAATATCCGCAATGCGCTGGAGTTTCACATTGATGGAAGCCAAAGCCGCGATCAGGCGCTAATGCACTCTCTGGTGTCCACCCATATCGTCCTCAACGCAGGCGCAGGTGCATTCGTCTCCTTGCTCGACCCTCCCCTGAATCTACAGGACGCTGTAGCCCAATGTAGGAACATCGGGGTGTTTCCGGTGTTGACTGGAAAAGACGGGGAGCGGGACACGATGCTGGCCTCTCCGATCATTTTGTACGACTATCCCCAAGTCGCGGCAGAGAGCCCCGGCGATCTTTTCGACGGCACCGAAATCGACGAAATCCTTTCGCTGCGGATTCTCACGATGACCGATGAGGAGAAGCGGGAGGCTCGGCAAACCGACGAGCTAACGCGGCGAATGCTCGAAAGAACCGAGGATCTATCGGAACAGCTCATGAAGCTGCATGGCACATTGCGCGGAATGCGTCCCTTAAAACGAGAGGAGAGGGCACAGCCATGAACGAATGGGAGTGGCAGGCGCTAGAGGACAAGACTCCATTGACTCACATCGAAGTCATGGGCGTCCTGGTAAAACCCGGTGACCGCGTCCGCCTGCGGCCTCGCAAGGGAGGCGACGTACTCGACCTTGCGCTTGCCGGTCAAACTGCCACGGTGGAATCCATTCAGGAAGACTATGAAGGCAAGATTCACCTCTGTGCCGTGCTCGATGCCGATCCGGGCAGGGATTGGGGCTTTTTGCGCCAGCCGGGCCACCGGTTCTTTTTTAGTCCCGAAGAGATCGAAGCCCTGCCGGAAGAACACGCCCGCAATGAAGCGGTGGCTCCAAAAATTCTGATTGCCGGCATCGGAAACATCTTTCAGGGTGACGATGCTTTCGGGGTAGAGGTGGCAAGGAAGCTCATGCTTCACTCCTGGCCGAAAGGCGTTCGCATCATCGATTTCGGCATACGTGGCCTTGACCTCGCCTATGCCCTTCAGGACGGTTACGAAGCTACGATCCTTGTGGATGCTCATGCGCACGGCGGCCCGCCGGGAACCCTCTATCTGATGGAGCCCGATCTGGAATCGTTGAATACAAGATCCGGGGAGGAATTCGTAGACGCGCATGGAACCAACCCAATGCGCGCGCTGCAGATGGCCGCATCTTCTTTTTCGTCGTCGCCTTCCTCAGCCTCGCAGAAACGGTCCTTGAGCCGCATTCTCCTGGTCGGATGTGAACCGGGCAGTTTGGGCGGAGAAGAAGGCCACATGGGCCTCAGTGAACCGGTATCAGCCGCCGTAGATGAAGCAGTTCAACTGCTCGAATCGTTAATCGTCAAGATTCTGGCCGGAGAATGGCCAGTTGCACTTCAGACATAGACATCAAGGAAAGGAGACCGCTGTGACCAAGGAAATCACACGCAGCGCCACTAGCGAAACAACCGACAAAGAGACGCTCTTCATGTTGGGGGGAATCGCCCTCATCGTGTTTGGAGCGGGCATGGTCCTCTCCAGCCCGGTCATTCGACGCTATCTGGGTCAGTTTGGGATTGGGAGCCTCACTCAAAGCGCCCTGCCCGACATTGAGCGCTACCTGAAATTGCGATCCATGTAAGAGCGGCCTGCGGGACGGGCTGCGGCAACCCGCCGCCCGCCGTTTTTCAGCAGTTTTGCAGAGGCTACTACACGGCGTTTTTGAGGTGGCTCTTTGAGGTCGCTTTTTGATGTGAAAGACCTGGGCTGAAATGCCGATAAGTTCTGGCAGAAGCTCTGCGCTTTCAAAACAGGGGGGCACGATGGATAAAATCGTTCATTACAAGATCGATTCCAAACGAAGTTTGTTCACTGTGCATGCGTTCGCCGACGGGTTGGCTTCCACGCTCGGGCACAGTCCGACCATTGCAATTCGCGATTACTCAGGCGAAGTACGATTCAATGCCATAACCTCGTCCGAGGCCGTTCTGCAAGTGAACGTGAAGAGCGGCTCTCTCTCCGTAATGGACGAGATGCGGGACGACGACCGGCGGGAACTTGAACGGATCATGCAGCAAGAGGTCCTTCAAATTTCCCGGTATCCGGATGTGCGTTTCGCAAGTTCTTCGATCGGCATCAACAAGGTGACCGAAGAGTTACTCCGGGTGGACGTGCACGGCACCCTGACGATCAGAGGCTGCACCGCATCTCATTCTTTTGGAGCCCAAGTGGCCCTGGGAGTCGACAGCCTTCGCGCGCACGGCGAATTCCGCATTCGACAATCCGATTACGGAATCCCTTTGGTTTCCATCGCCAGCGGCATGATCAAGGTTCAGGACGAGCTGAAATTCGGGTTTTACATCGTCGCTAGAAAACAGCAGGTGCTCGCCAAGGGAGCGTGATAGGAAAGCGCGCCACGGCGATCGACCGGGCATGAGCGGCGCTCATGCGTAGGTGAACCGGATTTGCAAGCGATGGCTCAGAGGATCGGGGCAATGCAGGCTCGAGATATAAAAGTGCCTTTGTATTTCGAGGACAAAGTTCATCTTATGCAGCCGACCAATCCGTCCGTCGTTCGCTATTCCATCGATCCCAACGAGAGCACGCTCACAATTGTTGTATACGCGGGAGGTGTGCTTTCGATCATGGGGCACAACCCGAAGATTGCGGCACGCAGCTTCAGCGGTGAGGTTGCATTTCGCCCCGATGACCTTGCCGGCTCCACGTTGCTTTTCAAGGTGGAAGCCACATCGCTGGCGGTCAAGGATGAGATGTCCACCAGAGACCGGAAGGAGATCGAGCGGCGCATGCAAGACGAAGTGCTGGAAAGCCAGGAATTTCCAGAGATTTCTTACAAGTGCCAGGAAGTTTCCGCCGGCCAGACCAGCGCCAACCAGTACAAGGTGGCCATGAAGGGAGAACTAACGCTGCACGGGGTGGCCAAGGTTCAACCGATCTCCGCCTGGATTGTGATTGCCGGTGAAACGTTGCGCGCTGTCGGCGACTTTACCTTGAAACAATCCGATTACCGTATTACACCCGTTACCGGCCTGGCAGGTGGATTAAAGGTAAAAGACGAAGTGAAATGCAAGTTTGAAATCGTGGCCCGCAAGCTTGGAGTTGGCCAGGTAGACCAAGCCAGTTAGTAAACCGAAGGGCCCGTAAACAGAAGTTGGAAAGCCAAAACGCATCACGAGGAGTCGACGAATGTGCCTTGCCATACCAGGAAAGATCATTGAACTCTTAGGCGACAATCCTCCGCTGGCCGCCGTTGAAGTGGCTGGCGTTCGCTGCAAGGTCGACCTCGGGCTCCTGCAAGACGATATGCCGGTTCTTGGAGACTGGGTGCTCATTCATGTCGGTTTCGCAATGAGCAAAGTGAGCGAACAAGATGCCCTGGACCAGATGCGGATGCTCATGATGCTGGGAGAACAAGAGCAAGCCATGGAAGAAATTCAAGGTTATGGGCTCGACGAAGGGGAGGAGCAGCAGGACTCACTGCGCGGCGACGCGGCGCGATCGCGTCTACCTTCCTGATCTCGATGTATTTCGGAGAGCGGTTCCCGATCGAAATCTGGAGACCATCATGCAATTCGTCGATGAATTTCGCAATCCCGAAGTAATTCGCAAAACAGTGGATGAAATTGGACGCATCGCCGACCCTAAGCGGCACTATCGCTTCATGGAGGTTTGCGGCGGGCACACCCATGCCATTTACCGCTTCGGGCTCAAAGACCTTCTCCCATCGAACATCGAACTCATCCACGGCCCCGGATGCCCTGTCTGTGTACTCCCCATGGGAAGGATCGACGATGGATTGGCGGTTGCCCAGCAGGCGGATGTAATCTTTGCCGCGTTCGGCGATATGATGCGCGTACCCGGAACGCACGGCACGCCCCTTGAGCACAAGGCCCGCGGCATGGATGTGCGCACCGTGTACTCCCCTTCCGATGCGCTGAAGCTTGCGAGACTGAATCCCAACAAGCACGTCATGTTCTTTGCAATCGGCTTTGAGACCACGGCCCCATCCACCGCAATGACTCTGATGCGCGCAAAAGCCGAGGGCTTACACAACTTCTCGGTGTTCTGCAACCATGTAACGATCATCCCGGCAATTCGCGCCATCCTGGATTCGCCGGACATGCGCCTGGATGCGTTCATCGGGCCAGGACACGTATCGACCGTGATCGGCTGCCGCCCTTATGAGTGGATTGCCAAGGACGAAGGCAAGCCGATCGTAACGTCAGGCTTTGAGCCGCTCGACATCCTGCAAACGGTAGTGATGCTGCTCCGCCAGCTCGACAAAAACGAAGCCAAAGTCGAAAACCAATACAAACGGGTTGTGCCGTGGGAAGGCAATCGCGGGGCTCTCAAAGCCCTGGCGGAGGTCTTTGAGCTACGGCCCTATTTCGAGTGGAGAGGGTTGGGATTCATTTCACAGTCCGCTCTTCGAATTCGGGATGCCTATGCCGAGTGGGATACCGAATGGCGGTTCTCGATTCCCGGCCTGCGCGTGACCGATCCAAAAGCGGCGCAGTGTGGCGAGGTGCTCAAAGGAGTCCTGAAGCCCGCGCAATGCAAGCTATTCGGCCGGGAGTGTACCCCCGAGCATCCAGTTGGAGCATTGATGGTTTCATCGGAGGGATCGTGCGCAGCGTACTACAACTACGAACACCGGAAAGCAATGGCAGCGGAGCTGGTGCAGCTTCAATAAAAACCGAAACAGGAACTTCCGCTCCTTCATCCGTCCGCTTTCGCGATCCACAAATTGAGATGGCTCATGGCGCGGGCGGCAAAGCCAGCCGCAGGTTGATCGAGGGCTTGATTGTTCCAACTCTCTGCGGTCCCGTGAAAGAACCGCTCGCCGACGCCGCCTGCGTTGAAATCGGCGGAACGCCTGTGGTGATCACCACAGACAGCTTTGTAGTTAAACCGCTGCGCTTTCCCGGAGGCTCCATCGGAGAACTCGCCGTGAATGGCACGGTCAACGACCTCGCAGTATCGGGCGCGAAAGCCACCGCACTAGTGGTCACGATGGTGCTGGAAGCGGGCCTGCCAACCAAGGTGCTTGAAGAAGAGATTGCCGCGATGAGCAAGGTTGCAAAGCAAGCCAACGTCCCCATTGTGGGCGGCGACACAAAAGTTGTTGAGCACGGCAAGGCCGATCATATCTATATAACAACTACGGGAATTGGCCAACGGATCAATGGCATTCAGCTTCATCCTCGGCTGGTCCGCCCCGGAGACAAAGTGTTGCTCTCCGGCCCTGTGGGCGATCACGGAATCGCCATTCTGCTGGCACGAGGCGAGATTGAGTTGGAGGCAGATATTCGCTCGGATACCCGCTCCGTTTTCCCGTTCATAGAGAGCATGGCAGAAAAAGCGGGACCTGGGCTCCGCTGGATGCGCGACCCAACTCGTGGCGGCCTCGCCACCTCGCTCAACGAACTGGCGCGCGATTGCGGGCTGGGGATACACCTTTCCGAAGAAAAGATTCCCGTGCACGATGCGGTGCGCGGCGCTTGTGAATTGCTCGGCCTCGATCCGCTTCATATCGCCAACGAAGGCCAGTTCGTTGCTGTGGTTGCGCCGGACTTTGCTGAACCCGCGCTGCGTGCCCTACACGCGATAGGCGGCGGAGAAGCGGCCGTAATCATCGGCGAAGTGACCGATCAACATGCCGGCAGCGTGCTGGTAAGCACGCGCTACGGGGGTGCAAGAGTCGTCGACATGCTGGTTGGTGATCCGCTGCCAAGAATTTGTTGAGGAAAGAGATTGCCGTAACTGCCAGGAAAGAGGACTTATGGCTATCGACGTTGCACTCGCGACACAAGTGGAAGAAAGCCTGCTCGAACGGAATCGGTTATTTGAGGCGTTCTTTTCACGGGAAGCTCCTCGCTTGGCTCAAGCTTGTCGTGCGATGGCAAGCCGATTCATGCGGAACGGACGGCTGCTCGCGTTTGGCAAAGGGCCTTACGCCACCGATGCCCAGCATGTCTCGGTAGAGTTTGTTCATCCGGTGATTGTGGGGAAGCGTGCGCTGCCCGCACTCGATATCTCTGCATTTTTTCAGTCCTGGCTGGAGACTGCGCTGCAACCGGAAGACATGGTCATGGGCTTTGCCCCTCCCGAGGGTGACTCGGAAATTGAAGAATCTCTGCTGCGCGCTCAAGAACGGGGTGCGATGGCATTTGCGCTGCCAACACCAACAAGCGGTTCCGGCGGAAAATCGTCGTATTCATTCCAGAGCATCACGAACCACCCTTTTCTCCACCAGGAACTGATCGAGATTCTCTACCACACGCTCTGGGAGACAGTGCACGTCTATTTTGAGCATCGTGAACTGGGCCACAACGTCGGCGAAGCCGGCTTCCTTTATCCATTTCTGGGTGGAGGTCAGACCCACATGGATCTTGAAACGCTTGAAGCCCTTGAAACAGAAGTTGCAGCCTCCATCCAGATGAAGGTGCGCGATGATGCCGCCCTGCGCGAACACGTAGCTCAAGAGCAAGCGGAGGCAATCGTTGCCGCGTCGCAGGCGATCTACGAGCGGGTGCAGCGCGGGGGGAAGCTCATTATTTTCGGTAACGGCGGTTCGGCTACGGACGCCAACGACCTGGCCATCGATTGCTTCCAGCCCCCTTCAGGCTACCGACCTGTTCCCGCAATCTCATTGTCGTTAGAGCCAGCAAACATCTCCGCCATTGCCAATGACGTTGGCATCGATGTGATCTTCCTGCGACAGCTAATTGCCCATGCCCGGCCCCAAGATGCTGTGGTGGCTATTTCGACGAGCGGTGGATCGCGCAACATCTGCATGGCTCTGGAAGAAGCCGGGAAACGTGGTCTGCTGACGGTTGCCCTGTTGGGTTATGACGGCGGTGAGATTGCGCGGCGGAAGCTGGCCCAATTTCCTCTGGTCGTCTCCTGCGACTACATTCCACGCATTCAGGAAGTACAAGCTTCTATGTATCACTCGATGCGCGAAATCCTGGAGGTGCTCAGCCGTGCTTGATGTTGAACTCTTTGGAACCACAAGCTGCCCTTACACGCAGGAGATGCGGGAGTGGCTCGAATGGCGGAAGGTGCCGTTCGTGGAATATGACATTGAGCGTGATCAGGCTGCACGCGAGCGCCTGCGGGAAGCCGCCGCCGGACAAACCATGATTCCAATCCTGCTTGAGGACGGAAAGGTAGTGCAGGCTGGCTGGCAAGGACGCGGCTGCGCTGTGAACTGGAAATAGATTGCATGAGAGAAGCTCTCTTGATGCGGGTGCGCGGCGTGGTGCAAGGCGTGGGCTTCCGTCCCTTTGTATATCGCTTGGCGCGCGCGAATCAACTTGCGGGATGGGTCTTGAACGCTGAGAACGGTGTGGAAATTCATCTTGAAGGAGCGGCAGACTCCTTGCAGCGCTTTGTTCACGACTTGCCGGTAAAAGCTCCGAGCGCCGCGCAAATCATGGAAATCGAAACCGAGACCTCCTCCGACGAAGGATTCGATACATTCCTGATCCGGGAAAGCGAGAACCGCGAACAGCCCACAGTCTGCATCTCTCCCGACCTGCCGGTTTGCGAAGATTGCTTGAGCGAACTCCTTGATCCCACTGATCCTCGCTACCATTATCCCTATATCAACTGTACGAACTGCGGTCCCCGGTATTCGGTGATTCTCAATCTTCCTTACGATCGCCCCGAAACCACGATGCAGGCGTGGAAGATGGACCACTTCTGCCAAAACGAATACGACGATCCCGGAAACCGGCGCTTTCACGCTCAACCCGTGGCTTGCGGCGTTTGCGGTCCACACCTTGTGTTGAATGAAAAGGGCGGCAGACTATGCGGCGACGAAAGCGTCCTTCGCCGGGCTGTTACCCTGCTGCGAGAAGCCAGCATCGTGGCCATCAAAGGTTTGGGTGGCTATCATCTGGCGTGCAATGCCCTTGATGAAAACGCAGTCCTTGCCCTGCGCGAACGCAAATTCCGCAAAGAGAAGCCCTTCGCGATTCTCGCCAGAAACCTGGAAGTTGCGAAGACCTTGATAGAGCTTTCTCCATCCGCGCAGGAACTGCTTACCTCTGTGGCGCGCCCCATTGTGCTAGCCCCAGCAAGAGTGATGCTGGAAGCTGTGGCTCCGGAAACCAACGAACTCGGGGTGATGCTACCTTACACGCCGCTGCACTATTTACTGTTCGAGGCTGGCGCTCCCGAAGCTCTGGTGATGACCAGCGGCAACCGTTCCAGCGAACCGATTGCTTATAAAGATGAAGACGCGCTGGCTTCTCTCGCCGACATTGCCGATGCCATCCTGGTAGGCGAGCGTCCAATCGCAAGGCGCGTCGACGATTCCGTGGTTAGAGACGGCGTTTTTGGTCCGCAGGTTCTACGCCGTTCGCGCGGATATGCCCCAGGCGCGGTCGCGCGTCTTCCTGTGAGTCGGCCGCTGCTAGCAGTGGGTGCTGATCTTAAAAATGCAATCACTTTGGTGGTAGACGGGCAGGCCTTTGTCAGCCAACATGTTGGCGATCTGGATCACTATCCATCGCTGTGCGCGTTTCAGGAGACAATCTCCGATCTGATTTCCATGTATCGGGTCCGATGGGAAGATCTGCTCTTGGTTCACGACGCCCATCCTCAATATCGGTCCACGCTGTACGGCCTTGAACTGCCCGCCGCAGAGAAGACGGCAGTGCAGCATCATCGTGCGCACATCGCGTCGGTGTTGGCCGAGCACGGCGCCTGGGAGACACCGGTGGTTGGAGTGAGTCTCGATGGCACTGGCTATGGCGACGACGGAAGCATCTGGGGCGGCGAATTTTTCGCGGGCAGCGTCATCGAGGGCTTTCAACGCGTGGCCCACTTGCGGCCAGCAGCGCTGCCCGGAGGCGATGCGGCGGCGCAGCATCCTGTCCAGGCAGCGGCGGGATTCCTCGCGCAGATCGAAGGGTTGCCAGATTTAACCGCATTCCCTTTTCATTTTCCCTCACGCTACGAGGATGCGCTCGAACTCGTTCACAAAGAGGTACGCACATTCCCCACAACCTCCGCCGGAAGGCTCTTTGATTGTGCCGCGGCTTTGCTGGGCTTTACACGCGGGACTACTTTTGAAGGACAAGCAGCCATGTGGCTGGAAGCCCTGGCCACTCAAGCGTCTTGTAGTGAGGCTTACCCCTTCCCCTTTGAAAACGGAGAACTCGATTTTCGTCCACTGCTTTACGCCGTGGCGATAAATCGGGCACGAGGGCGGGACGCTCGACAAATCGCCAGGGCGTTTCAGCGTGGGGTGGCCAGAGGTCTGGCGGAGGCGATTGAAACGCTGGCGGCGCAAAGCCATGTCAACACGGTGGTGCTTTCTGGCGGAGTCTTTCAAAACGAACTTCTCTTGCGCGATATGAAACTCTTGCTGACAAACACTTCTCTCACGATCTGGACGAATCGCAGCGTGCCTACGAATGATGGGGGCATCAGCCTGGGGCAAGCTGCTCTTGGCGGCTTGCAGCGGGCATCGAGTTCCGTGAAGGAGTCTGCAGGCTTAGTCAGCGATACGGCGGTGCGCTATGCATGAACTATCCATTGCGATGAGCATCGTGGAGATGGCCCAGGAAGAGTCCGCGCGCCGAGGTGGAAGCAGGGTAAGCTCCGTTCACCTCAAGTTAGGCGCACTCTCTGGAGTAGTGAAAGAGGCGCTTGTATCCGCCTACGAACTGGCGTGTGAGCAAACGGAGTTGGAAGGCTCCGAGTTGAAGATTGAGGACATTCCGGTGGTGGTCTTCTGCCCTCGGTGCCAAGGGGAGCGGACAATCGCTTCCATCCAGTGGTTTTGCTGTCCCGAGTGCCATACGCCCACCGGCGATGTGGTGCGAGGAAAAGAGCTTGAAATAGTGGCCTTGGAGATCCTTACATGAATTCAAAACCTCGCATGGTGGAAGTCCGCCAAAATGTATTGAAGCAGAACGATGTGGTAGCGCGAGCCTTGCGCGAAAAGTTTCATGCGCAGGGTCTGTTCACGATCAGCCTAGTTTCAAGCCCGGGGGCGGGCAAGACAACGTTCTTAGAGAAGACACTCACACAATTGCAGCCGAAGCATCGCGTTGCCGCGCTAGTGGGAGACCTGGCCACCGAGAACGATGCGCAGCGCCTGGCGCGCAGCCAGGCTCCCGTAAAACAAATCAACACGGGCACCCTTTGCCATCTGGAAGCAGCGATGGTTGAAAAAGCCCTCGAAGGCTGGGATCTCAGCACGTTGGACTTTCTGTTTATCGAGAACGTCGGCAACCTTGTGTGCCCTGCTTCTTATGATCTTGGAGAAGACCTTCGCGTGGTGCTACTCTCGGTGACGGAAGGCGAAGACAAGCCGCTCAAATATCCCACGATCTTCAATACGGCGGACCTGGCTGTCATTACCAAGATGGATATGGCCGATGCCGCGGAATTCGACATGATGGCCGCCACCGCGAACATTCAAGCGGTGCGCCCAGGCTTGCGTACTCTCACGGTCTCCGCCAAGACTGGCCAAGGCATGGACGAGTATCTTTCCTTCCTCTCTTCCCAACTCATAGAGTGCCATGCGCCGTAAAGCCAGAGGCAAGCCTCTTTTGACGTTTTGCCGCCTAATTACTAATTTATTAATTACTCTTAATATATTTACTATATAGTTAATTCATTTCGCATTGATTTCGAGGCCACTTGGAAAATATGAAAATAATGAACTGTAACGATACGGCCTTTGCAATCAATGAGTTACTCCATTAACGGTCTTCACTGTGGGTATGCACACCAAATGAAGGCGCTCGCCACACAACCCTACGCTGCCTTATAACTCTTCAGTACCTATCTGTGATCCTGTTTTGCACGGTTCCGCGCAGCAGGGAAAAGACATTCTCAAACGGAGGAAGAATTGGATCTAAAACTCAAAGGAAAAATCGCGCTGGTAACAGGATCGACTGCAGGCATTGGTTTCGCGATTGCTGAAGGACTGGCGGCAGAAGGCGCCCATGTTTACCTGAACGGACGCACACAGGAGCGCGTCGATCGCGCCATTGCAGCAATCAAAGGCAAGGTCGCCAATGCGACCCTGGGCGGTATCGCCTCGGATTTTTCGGGAGCCGCAGGCGCGGAAACAGTGATCGCGAAACTGCCAACCGTGGATATTCTGGTGAACAACGTAGGAATTTTCGAACCCAAGCCTTTTGCCGAAATTCCCGATGCCGATTGGCTCCGGTTCTTTGAAGTGAATGTAATGAGCGGGGTGCGCCTCTCGCGGCACTATCTTCCTGGAATGCGGCAGAAGAACTGGGGCCGTATCCTGTTCATTTCGAGCGAGTCGGGAGTGCAAATTCCCGCGGAGATGATCCACTACGGAATGACGAAGACAGCGCAGATAGCCATAGCGCGCGGCATTGCGGAAACGTTGGTAGGAACGGGTGTAACCGTGAACAGCATTCTCCCCGGCCCCACGGCTTCGGAAGGCGTGGATGGGTTTGTCGAGGCGATGTCGAAGCAACAGAACAAATCAAAAGCGGAAATAGAAAAGGCGTTCTTCGAACGCGCACGGCCTTCGTCTCTATTGCGCCGCTTTGCCACCGTGGAAGAGGTTGCATCGATGGTGGTCTACATGGCCAGCGAGCTTTCATCGGCAACGAACGGCGCGGCTCTGCGCGTGGACGGCGGCGTGGTCAAAGCAATTTTGTAGACGATCTACTCACTAGACGATCTAACCGTTAGCCGGGCGCTCAGGAAATAACGGCTGCACATGATGTCGGACCCTGGGCGCACCGAGAACAAACTTCTGCACCCTTGCAGCAATTTCGCGATCCGCGCCCGTGGATCGCTGATGCTGTCGAACATGCTCGGCCCAGGAATCGACCAGGAAGGTTTCAAGAAAACGGGTTGCATTCTCAAGATCGCGAAAAATACCCCACCTATATGCGCCATCGCGGCGGCGCACCCGCTCGTACTCTTGCATTGCATGGAGAAATGGTTCCTGATGCTCCGCCGCAACCTCATATTCAACGGTCACGAGAACGCGGCTTGAATCGATCGCGCCAGGCTCCTCCCCGGAGACAATTGCGGGCAGCTTTCCGTAAATCCAGGGCGTGAGATCCTCCGCTGCATCGGGCAACTTGAAGAGCAAAAGTCCCACAGCATCGATCGCGATAGCGCCCACTCCGGCCCACATCAAAATGGGATGGATGCCAAATTTATCCGCTAACGCACCCCACAGGGCACTGCCACCCGCCATGGCTCCTTGCGACACCAGCAACGTAACCGCCAGCACTCGCGCCCTGACCCAATCCGGAGTGTGATTGAGAATGACCACGTTGAAGGTTGAGATAAAGACGATCCAGGCGGCGCCCGCGATCATCATGCTTACGGTCAATGCAGGAATATTGGGAACAATCCCCGCCGCCAGCATGCTCAATCCCATGGCCAGTACGCCAACCGATACCACGCGGTCCGTGGACCAGCGGCTGCGCACGCGCTGTATCGCCAACGCTCCCAACACGGCACCCACTCCAAACGAGCCAAGGAGGACACCATAAAACAAAGGGCTGGGGTTGACGGTATGCGCCAGAGACGGCAGCAACGCCAGTAGCGCGCTGGCGAAGAACATGGTGCTCCCCGACCGGGCGAGCAGTCCACGAAGGCGTGGCGAGTAGCGCACAAAGCGAATTGCGGCGACCGTAGCGCCGGTAAGCGTCTCACGAGGCGATGTGGAAACGCGAGGCGTGCGCTTCCAGCGAGCCACCACATAGATCACGCCTAAGAACGAAACCGCGTTGATCCCAAAAGCAAAGCCCGCTCCGACCGTTGCCACCACGAGACCTGCCAAGGCCGGCCCCACCGCACGTGCAAAATTAAATTCAATTCCGTTCAGGGCCGAGGCCGATGACAAGTCTTCCTTTGGCACCAGTTCCGGGAGGATCGCCCGCCATGTTGGACTCTCGAACGCATCGCCAGCCGAAAGGGCAAACGTGAGGATCAGCAGCAACGCGGGGGTAATGAATCCGCCGACCGTTGTGACGGCAAGCACGATCGCGATGCTCGCCATCCAGATTTCCGTGAACAGGATCAATTTCCTTCGATCAACGATGTCACCAATGGAGCCAGCAGGAAGAGCCAGCAGGAAGAACGGGAGGGAGCTTGCCGTCTGCGTAAGCGCCACATACAAGGGACCGGCCTTAAGAGACACCATCAGCCAAGCTGCGCCGACGCTCTGCATGAAAGTGCCGACATCGGAGATGACATCCGCTAAAAGCAGATTCCGAAATATTTTGGTACGTAGAGGACGCCAAAGGCTGGGCGCGACGCCGCTCGATCCGGGATCGGACAAACGAAGATTTTCCTCCTGATATGCCTGCTAGACCGAATCGAACTTCGATCCGAAATACCAGCGTAGCATAGCCAGGCAGACCGGCTCATCGACAAGCCGATGAGCCGGTAATCGCGGTCAAGCTCTAGTCGCCTCACCCCTAAGGATCGAGGCTGCGATTGACATGCTTAGGTATTAGGATATTGCGCCAGAGACCCAGCACAAATGTCCCACTCCTTTCTCCATAACCCGGTTTCATGTTGTTTTCAGCACCAAAGGACGACGCAAACTCATTCCCAAAGAATCGAAATCCGATCTCTGGTCCTATCTTGCAGCCATCTGTGCAAAACATGACATCTTCGTCCATGAGGTCGGCGGCACTGAAGACCACGTTCATATGTTGATTGAAATACCTCTCACCATGGCCTATTCAGATGCCTTAAAAGAGATCAAGACCGGTTCATCCCGGAAGATGGGAAACGACTTCGCCTGGCAGCAGGGATTCGGCATTTTCGGCGTCAGCGAATCGCAACGAGCGTCTGTGGTTCGATATATACGGAACCAAGAATCACATCACCACAAGATGTCGTACGAAGAAGAGTTCATCGCCCTATTGAAAAGGCACCGCGTAGCTTATGATCCACGCTACGTATTGGGCTGATCATTTTTCGGCAATACCGGTGCGGAACAGTCGGACCGAGAGAATGCAAACAGATACGGCAGCGCCCCAAAAAGCGATAGCTCTGCCGCGCCGCTGGCGCTCAAACCCTTAGATTCAGTTTTCCCACGACTTCGTCATGGGCTACCCTCTTGTCGCGCCGCTGGCGCTTGGGGCGTTTTACGGTGATGCTTTTTGGGCGAACTTTCAATTTTTGAAGATTGAAACGAGGTGATTTTGTTCGAGCCAAAACAAGGTTTCAATTGGGCTGAGCATTGTCTCTCCAGCGGTGTAGGTCCAAAACGTTGACACCCATCCTCCGATTTTTGAAAGGATTTTGTTTTTAGCCGCCATCTATTTCCCGCTTATGCCGTTCACGCTCTAATGTGGGTAATAACCATCGCGCGCCTGCACGATCAGATCTTTTTGCTTGGTCTTCAGCGTGATTTTGCGATAGCCCAACGAATCTGCTGCAGGTGGCGGATACCCAAGGCTGTACTGGCTTCTCAGCTCTTCTTCGATTTGAGAGAAAATCTTGTCGAGCGAGTCCTTGCCCGACGAAGGCTCGAAGACTCTTCCGCCCGTTTGTTTCGAAATCTGCTCCAGGATCTTTTTACCATCGGGGCGTTGCTCCTGCGGATACCTGCCCATCCCGCCACGGCGGCCCCCGCCGGGGAAGCCACCACCGCCACGACCGCCAAACCCGCCGCCGAAGGGCTGCTCGTCTTTAAACAAGATCGAATAGACCACGGTGTCTGCGCGTTGTGCCGCCTCAATCGCGGTATAGAGCGATTCCTTGCTTCCGCGATCCACGCCATCTGTCAGAACTATCAAAGCCTTGCGGCCGGTTTGCTTGCTCATTAGCTCGTCCCCTGCCAGGTAAACGGCATCGTAGAGGAGCGTTCCGCCGCCAGAGCGGCCCTGGCCGCCGCCTCCTCCACCTCGTCTGCGCTGGCCACCGTCATCGCCCCCCGGTGAGTTCCCTCCGCCGGTCTGACCGGTCTGATGGAATTGGGGAGCGTCCATGGAACGCAATGCCGCCTGAAGCTTGTCACGCGAAGAGGTTAGATCCTGCAGCAGTTCCACTTCGCGATCGAAATGAATCAGGAACGCCTGGTCCTTCTCCGGACGCAACATGTGATTCAAGAAATCGGCGGCAGCGGTGCGCTCCTCTGGTAGAACGCGGCGTTGGCTACCGCTGGTATCCACCATCAGCCCCAATGTCAAAGGAAGATCGCTTTCCTGCGAAAAATATTGGATGGTCTGAGGCTGGCCCTGATCTTCCAGGATAAAGTCATCGCGCGTCAGGTTGTGAACGATCTTCCCGTGTTTATCGCGCACGGTTGCGGGAACATTCACCACTTTGACATGGACGCTCATATCGGGCGCTTGCTGCGGCTGTTGCTGTTGTTGCGGAAGCTGAGCCTGTTGTTGTTGCTGCTGGGCGGCCATGCAGGCCGTTATCGCGAGCACAATAACCAGAACGCGGGACATTAAGCTTATTCGCCCTATCGCAGATTTCCACATTTTGCATTTCTCCAGTCTCGCCGCATTCGGCCTCTTCACCATTGCACCCACACACGTTCCAGCGAATCATTTGCCCTCAAGACAGTCTTCCGTCTCTGAGCAAAATGAAGATGAGTTGATGCTGATCCAATATTTTGATGATGCTTGGAAGGCGAGACAATAGGGCAAGCGGTAAAGATGTTGTAAAGCTTCGGCCCATCTGATGGTTTTGTGGACTTGGTGCCGTATCGTGTAAAGCAGGGCTGAAGCCCCTCATTGGCTAACAAACATTTTTACGGGGTCCTGAAGGACCCTCTTCCACCTGTTGCAAGAGCTTCCTGGTTTGGCTTCGGTGAAAGCCACGCGGTGATTTTGATTCCTGCTTCTACTTATGCTGAGAACGCTTGTGTGCAATCGCAGTGCGAAGCAGAGGAAAGAAAATCCGACTCTAAGATATTTTTCCCGGCCAGCATGGCTAGCCCTTCTGATCAAGAATCATCACGCGCAGCTTTTCCACGGAAAACTCGCGCGATTGGCAGAAACGAATGATCTGCTCCTCCGACTCCTTGAGCTTGGCCGCTACCGAAGGAATCCCGGAGGCAATCTGTTTCGGAATGGTGATCAGGCCGTGTTGGTCTCCATGCAGCAGATCGCCCGGCTGGATCTTGAGGCCGCCGATATTGAGAGTAGCGCCGAATTCAAAAATGTGCGCGTAGGAATGCGAGACAACCGCATGGCCGGCAAAAAGTTGCAGCCCCAGGGCACGAAGACCGGGCAGTTCGCGCACCGCTCCGTTGGTTACGAATCCAACGCAACCCAAGGCGCGCAGAATCGCTCCGTGCACATCGCCAAGAAAAGCGCCAACGCCGCGCAGCTTATCCATATCCTCCAATACCACGATGCGCGGTGAGGGCATGGAGAGAATGTAGTTCCACCAATCCGTACGATCATGGTAAGACCCTCCGCGCGCCGGGGGATCTTCGGTGCGAACGCGGGCCGTAGTAGCGTATCCCACCATGGGCGGAAGATCGGGAAATAAAGACCTGATCGTGGAATCGGAAAAGCCGGTATTGCGCAGCCGGACCTGAAAGGTTTCAATTGCGTTGGTGATGGTGCAAGTGTCGAAATGCGCTAAGGCATCAAGCATTTCTCTATCCGTTTTCGTGGACTCAGAATTCATCTCGGTTCCCCTGTGGCCAATTTGTGTTGAAGGATCGTCTTTAGAAAACTATTTTCCGATCTGGTAATTCAACGACGACAAGGCCGATTGATAGTCATAGCGAGCGGTCGTGTTGCCGATGGCAGCCTCGGTTTGCTGCAGTTGGGCCTGGCTTAACTCAACGATAGAACCAAGGCCCAACTGGTATCTGGTTTGAGCCAGATTCAAGGCCAGGTTTGCCTGCTCCAAGAGCTGTTCGGTGACTCCCAGCTTCTGATAAGCCGCATTCATCTGCAGCCAGGTAACGCGAACGTCGCGGGCGATTCGGTTCCGTAAATCCCGCACCTGCTGCTGCAGAGCGGAAGACCGATAGTCGGCTTCTTGTGCCCGGGCAGAAAAGAGAAAGCCGTTAAAGATCGGGATGTTGATATTGACTCCCGCGGCTGCATAGGGCCCCCCCGGAATCTGGTCTGCGCGCACCGGTGCTCCACCCGCGACCGCGAGAGCGCTGATTGTCGGGCGCGAAAGATCGTGCTCGGCCCTGCTGAAGTGCTGAGCGGCCTGCCACTGGTCGTCCAGGGCAACCAAGTCCGGCCGCGAGCGCAGAGCCAGGTCTACCAGGTCTTCTTCTTTTTCCGCCGGCTGCGAGGCTGCGGCAGGAGTTTCGTCTACCAGAGAACCGATGCTCTGCTTCTCGAATCCGAGCACCTCATTGAGCGCTGCAAATGCTTCCGATTGCCTCCCCTGCGCGTCCACAAGCAGCAATTTGGCTTGCGCCAAATTCACATTGGCAAAACTAAGATCGAGTTCGGACTTCAATCGGGCTTTCGTAAGGGCTTGTACCTGGTCTGCCGTTACCTGGCGGGCGTCCACGGTGCTTTGGGCCACCTTGACCAGTTCTTGTGCGGAGAGCGCACTGTAAAACGCCTGA
>Ga0070734_10000476_pt1 | contig 83361 bp, 65 predicted proteins | sample Coa_R1_8_FD_66444 | JGI IMG/M metagenome (GOLD analysis project Ga0070734, IMG submission 66444) | Surface soil microbial communities from Centralia Pennsylvania, which are recovering from an underground coalmine fire - Coalmine... | ecosystem: Environmental > Terrestrial > Soil > Unclassified ...
GCGGTGGACAAGAGTGTGCCGCAGCCGCAGCGTGAACTGGACAAGCCGTTCCTGATGCCGATCGAAGATATTTTCTCGATCTCGGGGCGCGGCACGGTGGTGACGGGCCGAATCGAGCGCGGGAAGATCAAGGTGGGCGAGGAAGTGGAAATCGTCGGCTTCCGGGACACGCGCAAGACGGTGGTAACCGGCGTCGAAATGTTCAAGAAGCAGCTGGACGAAGGCATGGCGGGCGACAACGCCGGACTACTTCTGCGCGGTATTGGCAAGGAAGATGTGGAGCGCGGCATGGTGCTGGCGAAGACGGGGTCGATCACGCCGCACACGAAGTTCAAGGCTGAGGTTTACATCCTTACGAAGGAAGAGGGCGGGCGGCATACGCCGTTCTTCAAGGGATACCGGCCGCAGTTCTACCTGCGAACGACGGACGTGACGGGCGTAGCGGAACTTCCAGCCGGGACGGAGATGGTGATGCCGGGAGACAACGTATCGCTCGTCATCGAACTGATCACGCCGGTAGCGATGGAGAAGGGCCTGCGCTTTGCGATTCGCGAAGGCGGTCACACGGTAGGCGCCGGAACCATTGCCGAGATTATTCAGTAAGAGCAGCTGGCAGCTAAGAGCCGACAGCTTAGAGCTTAGGAGTTGTTGAGATGCCCCGAGAAATTGTGACGTTACAGTGCGGCGACTGCAAAGAGCGGAACTATTCGACGACGAAGAACCGCAAGACGACAACGGAGCGGCTGGAGTTCAAGAAGTTCTGCCGGCGTTGCCGGAAGCACACGCCGCATAAAGAAGTGAAATAATTTGGCAATTGGGAAATTTTGTAATTTGGTGATTGAAGACGGTACGTGGGTTTTTCAAATTACCAAATTACTCAATTACAAAATTACCAAATGGATTCAGGGGCGTAAGCTCAACGGTTAAACTGCCGGTCTCCAAAACCGGACTTGGGGGTTCGAATCCCTCCGCCCCTGCCAGTTTTTGAGGGCGGGAGAATTTCGGGAGCGGTGATGGCAGTCGAGACAAAGAAAATGGCGAACTCGATTACAGCGATGGGCGGCAATTTCGGCGACCAGATCAAGTCCTGGCCGGACCGTATCAGGTCCTTCTACAACGACGTGCGCACCGAGATGCGCAAGGTCACGGCGCCGACCTTCAAAGAGGTTCGTGCCACGACCACCGTTGTCGTTATAACAGTCTTTATTTTTGGGCTGTACTTCGCCGTCATTGACTACTTTATTCAGCACGGTGTGTCGTACCTGTTCAATTACTTCAAGAGCCACTAACCAGCAATGAGTCGTTTGGAAGAAGCACAAACTATGCAGGACGAAGAGAAAAATCAACCCTCGGGTAGTGAGCCAGGACCGTCTGGCGCCGCCGGCGCCGGCACTGAGCCTGTGCGTAATCCGAACATGAAGTGGTACATCATCCACTCGTATTCGGGATTTGAGCGCAAAGTGAAAGAGTCGCTCGAGTCGCGTGTCGTGGCTTTCGGCCTGCAGGACAAGATTGGCAAGGTGCTCATTCCGACAGAGTCGGTGACCGAGGTGCGTGGCGGCAAGAAATACACCTCGGAACGGATGTTCTATCCCGGCTATGTGCTGGTGGAAATGGACATGGATGATCACGTCTGGCACGTGGTCAAGTCCACGCCGCGTGTTACCGGATTCGTGGGTACTGGCCAGCAGCCTACGCCGCTCTCGGAAGAGGAAGTTCAGCACATTGTTTACAAGGTGGCGGACAGCCGCGAGAAACCGAAACTCAAGGTCAAGTTTGAGAAGAACGAATCCGTGCGTATCACCGAGGGGCCGTTCGCCAGCTTTACCGGTGTGGTGGACGAGGTCAACGAAGACCGCGAGACCTTGAAGGTGATGGTTACGATTTTCGGGCGTTCCACGCCGGTCGAACTCGAGTTCAACCAAGTGGAGAAGGTCGCGTAGGAATTTCCGAATGTTGATTGGTTGAATGTCGAGTTAACGCTCTTCTCGACGCTCGAAAAATCAGCGATTAATAAAGTACAGATTTGGCTAAGAGCTAAGAGCTGGAGCTAGGAGCAAAAGCGGTGGCAAAGAAGATTACAGGGTATGTGAAGTTACAGATCGCGGCCGGAAAGGCGACTCCTGCGCCGCCCGTAGGTCCAGCATTGGGCCAGGCGCAGATCAACATCATGGAGTTCTGCAAACAGTTCAATGCCCGGACCAGCCAGAAGGAGTTGGAAGGCCTGATTATCCCGGTTGTAGTTTCGGTTTACAACGACCGCTCGTTCACCTTCATCACCAAGACGCCACCCGCGTCGATTCTATTGAAGCGCGCGGCTGGCATCGCCAAGGGATCAGGTACGCCGAACAAGGACAAAGTCGGCAAAGTTACCCTGAAACAGGTTGAAGACATCGCCAAGCAGAAGATGCCCGACCTGAATGCGTCGTCGGTCGAAACTGCGATCAAGAGCGTGCGTGGAACCGCCCGTTCTATGGGCATCGAAGTTGTTGGGTAGGCAGATTTGGTATTTGGGTAATTTTGTAATTGATTCGTAATTGAAAAGACCCGACGCACAAAGGATTTTCCAAATTACTCGATTGCCAAATTGCCCAATTACAAATTGTCATAGGCACTACGGTCGTTCGTAGTTGAACGTACGGTGGGAGACAAGGAGCAGTCAATGAACAAAAAAGAAGGAAAGAATATCGCGAAGGCTCATGCGGCGGTAGAGAAACGGCCGTATGTTCTGCAGGATGCAGTTCCTCTCTTGCAGAAAGTCAAATTCGCGAAATTTGATGAAACCGTCGAGGTCACCCTGCGTCTCGGAGTTGATCCGAAGCACGCCGACCAGATGGTGCGTGGAACAGTAGTGCTGCCGCATGGCCTTGGAAAATCGAAGAAAGTCCTGGTCATCGCGACCGGCGAAAAGATCAAGGAGGCCGAATCGGCCGGCGCCGATTTCGCTGGCGGCGAGGAGATGGTCGAAAAGATCCAGAAAGAAAATTGGACCGACTTCGACGCGCTGATCGCCACTCCCGACGTGATGAAATCCGTTGGGCGCCTGGGGAAAGTTCTCGGACCTAAGGGCCTGATGCCAAATCCGAAGACCGGCACTGTGACGTTTGATGTGGGCAAGGCTGTGCAGGAAGTGAAAGCCGGTAAAGTCGAATTTCGCACCGACAAAACCGCCCTCGTTCACTGCCCGGTCGGAAAGATCTCCTTCACCCCAGATAAGTTGATCGAGAATGCGACCGTGCTGATCACGAGCGTGATCAAGGCGAAGCCCTCGGTCGCGAAGGGAAAATACATCAAAGGCTGCTATTTAAGTTCGACGATGGGGCCGGGGATCCAACTGGATACGGCTCCTATCGAGGCAGCGGCGAAGGTATAGCGATTCACGTAGCGACGGACCGCTTTGGCTGTCCCGCTGCGAATACTTATGCTGGCGCTCAAGCGCCTGAACAGCCAAGGGCGGCTGTTCCTACATAGAAACGAGATTGCGAGGATTGAATCATGGCGGTTACTCGGGCAAAGAAAACGCAACAGGTTGAGAAGCTCAGCAACGACCTTAAGGAAGTTTCCAATGTCGTCGTGGCGACGTATACGAAGCTGACCGTGCCGCAGGATTATGAGCTGCGCAAGGCTCTGCGCGGCGCAGGCGCGAAATATCAGGTAGTGAAGAACACGCTGGCGGAGCGGGCAGCAAAGGGCACCAAGGTCGAAGGTGCTTTGAAGGATCTGGCGGGTGTTACATCGATCGCCTATACAACCGGAGATCCGGTTGCGATGGCGAAGGCGCTGACGAAGTACGCCAAAGAGACTCCGGAATTCACTTTCAAGGTAGGCGTTGTTGAAGGCCGCGTGATCTCGATCAAAGAGATCGAGGCTCTGGCCACCATGCCGTCCAAGGAAGAGCTGGTTTCGAAGCTGTTATTCCTGATCAACGCTCCGGCGCAGCGTTTGGCTACGGCTATCAACGCGGTGCCGAGGAACCTGGCTGTGGTTATCAACCAGGGCGTGCAGGAGAAGAAGTTCAAGGAATCGTAAAAGTTTTTGTGATTGCGCAATTTCCATTGAAGAGCCAAGGGCTCTCGAGATTGCGTAGTGACTGACCGGTTTGGTCATCGGCAATTCAGGGGCTGCGCGGGCTTTTCCGGGCGTTGTCTGGCGAACGGAATTAGATCTGGGTGCACTGGAAACCTGAGAAGCGGATGACGAAAGAACGAAACACTAAATACTGGAGAAACAACAATGGCGGATCTCGCGCAACTGGAAGAATCAATCGTAGGCTTGTCGCTGCTGGAAGCGGCGGAACTTGTAAAGAAGCTGGAATCGCGACTGGGTGTGTCGGCGGCGGCAGCGGCTCCCGTGATGGTGGCGGGAGGCGGTGGCGCGGCGGCGGCGGGTGCAGCTCCGGCGGAAGAAAAGACTGAATTTGCCGTCGTTCTTAAAGAGGTCGGCGCAAATAAGATCAATGTAATCAAGGCTGTCCGGGAAGTCACCAACCTGGGTCTGAAGGAAGCCAAGGAACTGGTGGATGGAGCGCCGAAGACCGTGAAAGAGGGCGTTTCCAAGGAAGAAGCCGAGACTATCAAAAAGAAGTTCACGGATGCTGGCGCTACAATCGAAGTGAAGTGATTCTAGTTTGAGACGGGGCGGGCGAGGACACCTGCCCCTATTTCAAACCAACTAGTTCCAAACGCACCACAAAGAGTGCAAAATCGCTGAAAATGCAGCGCTTCCTACTTGTGAACCCAAGGAAGCAATGTTAGCATCAATATAACGTCGCTCCCTTAGCTGCACCTTAGAGGTGAAGATCGCCAAGGGAAGCATGGGCGGCTGCTCCGCAGGCAGGCGGGGCGGAAACAGGCCGAAGAACTGGCGCGAAAGAGTTCAAATCAAGAATGGCGAAACGCTATGGTTGGCGTCTGCGGGAAGCACTGTCCCAGCAGGCGCCCCGTCGTCTTTTCGCACGTGCAGTCTAGAAATCATTGATGTCATTCCGATCGAAGCGATTGAAAACGAAATCATTGCAAGTAAGTCCAGGTTCTTGTAACACCCAGGTTCCAGCAACAAGGTTCTGCACAAAGTAGGTACCGCGGCGCGACGAGCGCCCTACATTCCGCGGTTTAGAGCGTGGCCTTCGGCTGCGCGTGAGATTGGGAGTCTCTCTGACGATGAAGAATAATGCCTTCCGCAAGCGTTTTGATTTTTCCAAAATTCCGGCCACCATTCAGATCCCGAACCTGATCGAGGTTCAAAAACGTTCGTACGATCGTTTTCTGCAGATGGACAAACTGCCCAGCGAGCGTGAAGACGGCGGCTTGCAGGCGGTGTTTCAGTCTGTCTTCCCGATCACCGATTTTCGCAACGTATCACAACTCGAGTTTGTGGATTACGCCATTGGTAACTGGGAGTGCAAGTGTGGTCACCTGAAGGGCCTGCACCACCTGCGCACCACCTGCAAAAACTGCGGATCTACGGTGATCACAGATCCGTTTCATCCGGGCGACGTGCTCTGCCAGAAGTGCGGCACCTACAACGCGAACACGCCTGATTTCTGCAATAAGTGCGGCGACCCCGTAGGACTGCAGCTGAAATATGACGTGGCTGAGTGCGAAGAACGCGGCATGACTTATTCCGCGCCGCTCAAGGTCACGATGCGCTTGACGATTTTCGACAAGGACGCAGAAACCGGCAACCGCTCGATCCGCGACATCAAGGAGCAGGAAGTCTTCTTTGGCGACGTGCCCCTGATGACGCAGAACGGCACGTTCATCATTAACGGAACTGAGCGCGTGATCGTCAGCCAGTTGCACCGGTCGCCCGGAGTGTTCTTCGAGACCGCCAACAATCGCACTTACTTCCTCGGGAAGATCATTCCTTACCGCGGTTCGTGGGTGGAGTTCGAGTACGACCAGAAGAACGTTCTCTATGTGCGCATCGACCGCAAGCGGAAGTTCCTGGGCACAATTTTCCTGCGCGCCCTCGGCTTGCGTTCCGGCGAAGACATCTTGAAAACGTTCTACACGACCGATCGCATCGCGGTTCGCGACAAGAAGCTTTACTGGACGCTTGACCCCGCCAGTGAGAAGCCGACGAACCTGCTGGGCATGAAGCTCGCGCACTCGATCAAGAACAAGTCTGGAGATGAGATCGCGCACTCCGGCCGCAAGATCAACGCCCAGATCCTGAAGGAAATCCAGAAGGCGAAGATCACCGAGATCGAAGTCGACATCACGGATCTCGAGGGCGCCTGGACCGCGGGAGACGTGGTTGATACGACGACCGGCGAAGTGATGCTCGAAGCCAACTCCGAGCTTACGGCCGACAAGGTCTCGAAGATTCTCGACTCTGGCGTCGTAGAGATGTCGCTGTTCTTCCCCGAGCGCGACGATGTGGGGACAGTGATCAGCCAGACCCTAAAGCGCGATTCGATCAAGACCCCCCAAGAGGCACTGATCGAGATTTATCGGAAGCTGCGTCCGGGCGATCCGCCGACACTCGATACAGCGACTGCACTCTTCCACGGGATGTTCTTTGATCCGCGTAAGTATGACTTTTCGCGGGTGGGCCGCTTGAAGTTCAACATCAAGCTTTTCGAGAACCAAGAAGCGACCTCGCTCGAAAAACGTACGCTGGATCCGGAAGACTTTTACGCGACGATTTCCTATCTGCTGAAGCTGCGCCGCAATCTTGGTGCGGTGGACGATATTGATCACCTTGGCAACCGGCGCGTCCGCGCGGTTGGCGAGTTGATGGAGAACCAGTTCCGCATCGGCCTGGTCCGCATGGAGCGCGCTATCAAGGAAAAGATGAGCGTGTACCAGGAGATGTCGACTGCGATGCCGCATGACCTAGTCAATGCGAAGCCGGTGATGGCCGCGATCCGTGAATTCTTCGGGTCGTCGCAGCTCTCGCAGTTCATGGACCAGACCAACCCGCTGTCGGAGATCACGCACAAGCGTCGTCTCTCGGCGCTTGGGCCGGGCGGCTTGTCTCGTGAGCGCGCAGGATTCGAAGTTCGCGACGTACACCCGACACACTACGGGCGCATTTGCCCGATTGAGACGCCGGAAGGCCCGAACATTGGACTGATCTCCTCGTTGAGCTGCTATGCACGGATCAACGACTACGGATTCATCGAGTCGCCCTATCGCAAGATTAAGAACGGGCGGATCGTGGATTACGTGACGGTCGTAAATACCGGCGATAGCGACTTCAAGGTGGGCGACCACGTCGAAAAACACGAGATCGAAAAGCTGAACTCCGAACTGAAAGAAAAGCGCAAGAAGCCGGCGCAGATCGAGCCGTTTTCGTTTTACCTGTCGGCATGGGAGGAAGATCGTCACACGATTGCGCAGGCCAATGTGGAGCTCGACGATAAGGGCCGCATTGTCGCAGATCTCGTCAACGCACGTAAGGCCGGCAACTTCGTCCTGGTAAACCGGGAGGAGGTTGACTATGTCGATGTGAGCCCGAAGCAGCTTGTTTCGGTAGCCGCTTCGCTGGTGCCTTTCCTGGAGCACGACGACGCGAACCGAGCGCTGATGGGCGCGAACATGCAGCGGCAGTCCGTTCCGCTCCTGCGGGCGCAGGCGCCCATCGTCGGGACCGGAATGGAGGGCGTTACGGCTCGCGATTCGGGCGCCGTCATTCTGGCGAAGCGCAACGGCATCGTGGATTCCGTCGACTCCGAACGCATTATCGTGCGAGTCGAAGGTGAGCATCATCCCACGCAGCTTTCGCGTGAAGTCGGTAGCGACATTTATCAGCTCACGAAGTTCAAGCGGTCGAACCAAAACACGTGCATCAACCAGAAGCCGGTGGTAACGAAAGGTCAGCGTGTGGTCAAGGGCCAGGTGATTGCCGATGGCCCCTGCACCGATCATGGCGAGCTGGCTTTGGGGCGCAACGTTCTTGTGGCCTTCATGCCGTGGCGCGGCTACAACTTTGAGGACGCGATCCTGGTCTCCGAGAAGATGGTGAAGGAGGATTACTACACCTCGCTCCACATCGAGGAGTTCGAGATCGAGGCGCGTGACACGAAGTTGGGTCCGGAAGAGGTCACCCGCGATATTCCCAACGTCAGCGAGTCGATGTTGCGCAACCTTGACGAAGCGGGCGTGATCCGCATCGGTGCCAGCGTGAAGCAGGGCGACATTCTCGTAGGCAAGGTTACGCCGAAGGGCGAGACGCAGCTTACGCCGGAAGAGAAGTTGCTGCGGGCGATCTTCGGCGAAAAGGCCGGCGACGTGCGTGATGCGTCGCTCTACTGCCCACCCGGTATCGAGGGTGTCATTGTTGACGTAAAGATCTTCTCGCGCAAGGGACAGGAGAAAGACGAACGCGCGAAGTCGATTGAAGCTTCCCAGATCGCGAAGTTGGAAAAGAACCTTTCGGATGAAATTCGAATTCTGACTGACGAGCGGTTGAAGAGGCTCGAGAACATTCTGGGCGGTAAGGAAGTGCAGGCCGACCTGCACGACGAACGCACCAACAAGCGCCTTTTGACCAAGGGCGCGATCCTGACCCGGGACGAGATCGAGAGGATTTCTACCCGCAACCTGAAGCGTATCAAGTACGCCGATAAGGATCCGCGAGTGAACGAGCAGATCGACGAGATCGAGGAAATGACCTCGCGTCAGATCGACGTGCTCAAGAAAATCGTCAACGAGAAGAAAGACAAGCTCACGAAGGGCGACGAGTTGCCCCCGGGGGTGATCAAGCTGGTCAAGGTTTACATCGCCATGAAGCGCAAGCTGAGTGTCGGTGACAAGATGGCTGGCCGGCACGGCAATAAGGGTGTAATCGCCCGCATTTTGCCGGAAGAGGATATGCCGTACCTGGAAGATGGAACACCGGTCGAGATCGTGCTTAACCCGTTGGGCGTGCCTTCCCGTATGAATGTGGGGCAGATTCTTGAGACCCACCTGGGATGGGCTGGCTTCGAACTGGGGGAGAAAATCTCGAATCTTCTGAAGGAGAACACGAAGACCGAAGCGATCCGGCGCGAGTTGAAGGCATTGTTCAAGGACTCGCAACTGGCCGACATCATCTCGGAAATGAGCGAGGAGGAATTAGAAGCGGTCGCTCCCACGCTCACCAAGGGCGTGTTCATGGGATCACCCGTATTCGACGGATCGAAGGAAGGCGAGATCAAGGCATTGCTCGAGCATGCTGGTCTGCCTACCTCGGGCAAAACGACCTTGTACGACGGCATGACGGGCGACAAGTTCGAACAGCCTGTCACCGTCGGTTACATCTACATGCTGAAGCTGTCGCACTTGGTGGACGACAAGATTCACGCGCGTTCCATCGGTCCGTACTCGCTGATCACCCAGCAACCTCTGGGTGGCAAGGCACAGTTCGGCGGACAGCGATTCGGAGAAATGGAAGTCTGGGCGCTGGAAGCATACGGAGCGGCTTTCATCCTGCAAGAGCTGCTGACTGCAAAGTCCGATGACGTCTATGGCCGCACCAAGATTTATGAGGCCATCGTCAAAGGTGAAGCCGCTATGGAGCCGGGCGTCCCGGAATCGTTCAACGTGCTGATTCGCGAGTTGCAGTCACTCTGCCTGGATGTGGAATTGATCAAGGCAGCGGAGAAGAAACCGACGGCAAGCGCGGCGGCCGACTAGTGATCAGTTGTCAGCGGTCAGTGGCCAATAAAACCGCTGACCCCGCTGACGCTACTTGTGAGTTCTGAATTAATCATGGCCGGGTTGCGAAGCACCTGCGCAGCCCGGGCCCTATAGAGATACTGGCCACTGATCACTGATCGCTGGCCGCTTGGTAGCAGGTGCCGTAATCGGCGGCGCAACAGCCGAGAAAAGCGGAGGAACACCTTGTTTCGTTCGAGCCCATTTGAAATGGCAAATGTGATCGCGGACTTCGACGCCATTCGCATCAGCCTGGCATCTCCAGAAAAGATCCGGAGCTGGTCGCATGGCGAAGTCACCAAGCCCGAGACCATCAACTACCGTACGTTCAAACCCGAGCGCGACGGCTTGTTCTGCGCCCGCATCTTCGGTCCAGTCACCGACTGGGAGTGCCTGTGCGGCAAGTACAAGCGCATGAAGCACCGCGGCGTGATCTGCGACAAGTGCGGAGTAGAAGTCACGCTCTCGAAAGTGCGCCGCGAGCGGCTGGGACATATCGAGCTAGCGTCACCGTGCTCGCACGTCTGGTTCTTCAAGGGATTGCCGAGCCGCATCGGGCACCTTCTCGACATTTCTCTGCGCGACCTTGAGTCCGTGCTCTATTTCGAAGCCTACGTCGTCGTCGAACCTGGCGATGCACCGGTGAAAGAGCGCGAGGTTATCAAGGACGAAGCGAAGTTCCGCGAACTCGATCAGCAATATCGGCCCGCCGGATTCAAGGCCATGATGGGCGCGGAAGCGATCAAGGAATTGTTGAAGCGCGTCGATGCGGACGCGTTGTCAACCGAGCTTCGCGAAAAGATGAAGAATGAGAGCTCGCTGCAGAAGCGGCTCAAATACGCGAAGCGCCTGAAAGTGGTCGAGGCATTCCGAAAGAGCGGTAACAAGCCGCACTGGATGATCCTCGACGTCATCCCGGTCATTCCACCGGAGTTGCGTCCACTGGTTCCACTTGACGGCGGCCGGTTTGCGACCTCGGATCTGAATGATCTGTACCGCCGCGTGATTAACCGAAACAACCGGTTGAAGAAGCTGATGGACCTGCATGCTCCGGAAGTCATCGTGCGCAATGAAAAGCGCATGCTGCAGGAAGCCGTTGACGCTCTGTTCGATAACGGACGCCGTGGCCGCGTGCTTCGCGGTGCAAACAACCGTCCGTTGAAGTCGCTGTCCGACACACTAAAGGGCAAGCAGGGCCGCTTCCGCCAGAACCTGCTGGGGAAGCGCGTCGACTACTCAGGGCGCTCCGTCATTGTGGTCGGGCCGGAACTCAAGCTTCACCAGTGCGGCTTGCCCAAGAAGATGGCTCTCGAGTTGTTCAAGCCATTCATTTACCACCGTTTGGAGCAAACGGGCAACGTCACGACGATTAAGCAAGCGAAGGAGATGGTTGAGCAGCAAGAGCCGATCGTATGGGACATCCTGGAAGAGGTCATTAAGGATCACCCGGTTTTGTTGAACCGCGCTCCGACGCTTCACCGTCTGGGCATCCAGGCTTTTGAGCCGGTGCTTGTCGAAGGTAAGGCCATCAAGATTCACCCGCTGGTCTGCACGGCATTCAATGCCGACTTCGACGGGGATCAGATGGCGGTGCACATTCCGCTGTCTCCGGAAGCGCAGGTCGAAGCCAGTGTGCTCATGCTGGCGTCGCACAACATTCTTTCGCCCGCCTCGGGTCAGCCGATCACCGTGCCGACGCAGGATATGGTTCTGGGTCTTTATTACCTGACCAAAGCGAAGCCGGGCGCGAAGGGTGAAGGACGTGCGTTTGCCAACATCGAGGAAGTGCTGATGGCGCTCGATGCGGGCGAAGTCGAAACGCTGACGCCGATCCGCTTGCGTTACTCAGGTGAACTGATCGACCTGACCACCGCGTATGACGATCAGGACATCATTCACACCGATCCGGTCCAGGTGGAGCGTTCGTTCATCAATACGACGGTTGGCCGGGCGATCTTGAACGACCATCTGCCCGAGGGTATGCCGTACATCAACGGCCTGCTCAAGAAGAAGGGCATTGGCGCGCTGGTGAACTACGGCTACCTCCGGTTCGGGCTCGAGACGACCGTCAAGATGCTCGACGAGGTGAAGTCACTGGGTTTCCGGTTCGCAACCCGTGCTGGCCTGTCGATCGGCATCGACGACATGGTCATCCCGGACAGCAAGAAGACCCTGGTACGCGACGCGGAGAAGCAGGTGGTCAACGTGCAGCAGCAGTACCTGGACGGCGCGATCACCAACGGCGAGCGCTACAACAAAGTCATCGAAATTTGGTCGGGAATTACCGAAAAAGTCGCCGACGAAATGTTCGGTGAAATGCAGAAGCGTGACAAAGAAGGCGAGATGAACCCGATTTACGTCATGGCCGACTCGGGCGCTCGAGGGTCGAAACAGCAGATCCGACAGCTCTCCGGCATGCGTGGATTGATGGCCAAGCCTTCGGGCGAAATCATCGAGTCGCCGATCACGGCCAATTTCCGTGAGGGCCTGACGGTACTCGAATACTTCGTCTCGACGCACGGCGCCCGCAAGGGGCTGGCCGACACGGCGCTTAAGACTGCCGATTCAGGCTACCTGACTCGCCGCCTGGTCGATGTCGCGCAAGACGTGATCATCAGCGAATATGATTGCGGAACCGTCGACGGCATCTACGTACAAGGCATCGTGGAAGCCGGCGAGATCATCGAACCTCTTCGTGACCGCATCGTCGGCCGCGTGTCGCTCGAGAAGATCAAGGACTATGACGGCAACGTCATCGTCGACATTAACCAGGAGATCACCGAAGACCTCGCGGGAGCGATCCAGGCGGCTGGTATCGAACGGGTGAAAATCCGCTCTGTACTGACGTGCGAATCGAAGCGCGGCGTCTGCGTAATGTGCTACGGTCGCAACCTGGCTTCCGGGCGTCTCGTCGAACTGGGCGAAGCTACCGGCGTCATTGCAGCTCAGTCGATCGGCGAGCCTGGAACGCAGCTTACGATGCGTACCTTCCATATCGGTGGTACGGCGTCGCGAGTCTCTGAGCAGTCGCGGCTTGATGCCAAGAACAACGGTACGGTGCGATTCATCGGATTGCAGACCGTCAAGTCGAAGACCGGTGATCTCGTTGTCATGAACCGGCAAGGTTCAATCGCGGTGGTCGACGAAAAAAATCGTGAGCGCGAGCGCTACTCGGTTGTGTACGGCGCCAAGGTGAAGGTCAACGATGGTGATCCTGTCACGCTGGGCCAGATTATGGTCGAGTGGGATCCCTATACTTTCGCGATCCTGACGGAAATCGGCGGTACCGTGCAGTTCAAGGACTTGCAGGAAGGCGTCACGCTCCACGAAGAAGTGGACGAAGTCACCGGCCTGTCGCGCCATGTCGTCGGCGATTCGCCAGATGAGAAGCGCCAGCCCGCGATCGTGATCAAGGGTGGGAAGTCGAGCAAGCGCTACCTGATGCCCTCACGCTCGCACCTGATGGTAGCGGACGGAGACACGGTGAGCCCGGGCGATGTGCTGGCGAAGATCCCGCGCGAAACCACCAAAACGAAAGATATCACCGGTGGTCTGCCGCGCGTGGTTGAACTGTTCGAAGCCCGCAAGCCACACGAAACCGCAGTCATCAGCGAAATTGATGGCACGGTGAAGTTCGGCGAGGTTTCGAAAGGGCAGCGCAAGGTGTATGTGGTTGCCGACAACGGAACTGAAAAGGAATACTCGGTTCCGCGCGGTGTTCACATCAACGTGCAGGAAGGCGAACGGGTGAAAGCTGGCGAACCGTTGATGGACGGTCCGCTAAACCCGCACGACATCCTGGCCGTGCTCGGCGAAAAGGAACTGCAGGCATACCTGGTGAACGAAATCCAGGAAGTCTACCGGCTGCAGGGCGTCAACATCTCCGACAAGCACATCGAAGTGATTGTTCGTCAGATGATGCGCTGGGTGAAGGTCGAAGATGTAGGGGATACGTCATTCTTGCTCGAGCAGCAGCTCGACAAGTTCCGTTTCCGTGAAGAGAACGAGCGGGTGATTGCTCAAGGCGGCAAGCCAGCTACGGGCCGTCCGCTGCTGCTGGGTATCACGAAAGCGTCGCTCTCCACCGATTCGTTCATCTCGGCGGCGTCGTTCCAGGAGACCACGCGAGTGCTCACCGAAGCCTCGATTCAGGGTGCGGTCGACCACCTGCGCGGCCTGAAGGAGAACGTCATCGTCGGGCGCCTGATCCCTGCCGGAACTGGCATGGAGTACTACCGCAACGTGCGCCTCTCACCAGAAATGGAAGAGGCCGCTGCCAAGGTACAGGCGGAAGTCTCTGCGGCGTATGAGGAAGCCGAGCGCGCTCTCGAACTCATGCGTCATGAGGGCGAGAATGAAGACCTGCCCGCTGAACTGCCGGCGGCAGAATAATTGGTGAAGTGATTTCGGGGGCGGATTTTTCCGCTCCCGAACCGCTTCTGGACCAAAATTCAAGATGCACGCCAACCCAAACCGATTGCCCATCGAGGAACCCGCCCCACTTCCCTCTTTGCACGCCGTGGCTCCAGGGCCTAATCTAGGTCAACGCACAATGCGACTACTCCGCCTGTTGCGCTTGGCCTTCTGGCGTGCCTTCATGCACGATTCCTTCGCCATTGCCAAGGCGTCAGCTTATTCATCGATACTTACGTTTTTTCCGGTGCTGTTGATTCTGGGGTCGAGCCTTGCCAATTGGCGAAAGGGCGGGCCTTACCTGCGCGAGATTTCGTACGCCCTAGGCAGCATTCTGCCTGCGGGCAGTACGACCGCGACGAACTATCTGAAGGGAGCAGGTAAGCATCCGGTCGGATTTTTGCTGACAACGTCGCTGGTTACGCTATGGACTGCATCAGGCGTGATGATCTCGTGGATGGATGGTTTCCGGCGCTGCTATGAGCTTCCGAAAACGTGGGGACTGATAAAGGAACGCCTGATTGCGTTCTCGCTGGTTATCTTTGCGCTGATTCCTATGACATTCGCCACCCTCCTGGTCGCGTTAGGTAGCAAAATCGAGACCCGAATACTTTCCTACATTGACCCGGATTTCAGTGCGTACATCCTCCTGCTTTGGGGCACCATTCGCTGGCTCATCGCGACGCTGACCAGCATCTCGGTCATCGCTCTCATTTATCACAACGCCGTACCCCGGACCCAACCGTGGCACAGCGTAATTCCGGGTGCAACGTTGGCAACAGTTCTCTGGTTTTCGGTTACGGTGGGATTTCGATCCTATCTCCAGCGCTTCGGAGACTTCGCCACGATCTATGGGTCGCTTGGAGCCGGCATGGCGCTCCTCGTCTGGATGTATCTGATATCTTTGGTTGTTCTTGTGGGCGCGGAGTTCAATGCACTCCTGTTCCCGCGGGCCAGGCTGGGGAAAGAGTTAACCGCGATTAATAGCCCCAAAATCTAAGGGTCGCCTCGTGTGACCTCCAATTTTAAAACCGGGATGCAGGAAGCTGCGTCTCTGCGATTAAGTGCAGCTATACGAGGTCCAGATTGAACGACGTAACGACGGAAAGTGCCCGCCGGCGCGCCAAGATCATCTGTACCATCGGCCCTGCGTCGAATTCCGAAGCTGCGATGCGAGATCTGTTGCGGCTAGGGATGGATGTGGCCCGCCTGAATTTTTCGCACGGATCCCATCAGGAACATGCTGATCACATAGCCCGGCTCAGACGGGCAGCGCAGCGAGAGAAGCGCACGGTGTGCATTCTTCAGGACCTACAAGGGCCAAAGATTCGAACTGGCATACTCGAAAAACATCAGCCGGTGCAACTGAAGACAGGGTCCGTCGTCACCATCACTCCGCAAAACATCGCAGGTAACGCGAGCCGCATTGGGACGGTCTTCCCGGACTTGGCTCGTGAGGTGGCGCCGGGCGTACGAATTCTCCTGAGTGATGGGCTTATCGAACTGCGAGTCCGATCCGTTCGTGGGAAAGACGTTCTTTGTGATGTGATCAACGGGGGAACGCTGGGTGAGCACAAGGGGATCAACCTACCCGGGGCGGCGCTTTCGATCCCAGCGCTGACTGAAAAGGACCGAAAGGATCTTGAATTTGGGATTCGGCATGGTGTGGATGCAGTTGCGTTGTCTTTCGTCCGCTCGGCCGCGGATGTGCGGTTAGCGAAGGAGATCATCTCTTCTCACGGAAGTGACGTTCCTGTGATTGCGAAGCTGGAAAAACCCCAAGCCATCGATCATCTGGAAGAAATTCTCGAAGCTGCTGATGGGGTAATGGTGGCACGGGGAGACCTCGGGGTAGAAGTTGCTCCAGAGAAGGTTCCTGTAATTCAAAAGCACGTCATTCGCCGGGCAGGTGGATGGCGGAAGCCAGTCATTACAGCAACCCAGATGCTCGAATCGATGGTGGAAAACCCGCGCCCAACACGCGCGGAGACTAGCGATGTAGCGAACGCAATCTTTGACGGATCGGACGCGGTGATGCTTTCTTCAGAAACCGCCAGCGGACAATACCCGCGAGAGTCGGTAGCGATCATGTCCCGCATCATCGTAGAAGCTGAATGCAACGTGAGCGACTATATCCAGCCACGGCGAAGGCGCGAGCATCAGCAGCTCTCTGTTGCTGAAACCATCTGTGAATCCATCGCTCACTCTGCCGAAGATCTGCCTATGGGCGCGATCGCGATCTTCACCGAGACCGGCAATACAGCTCGCATGATCTCGAAATATCGGCCGAGAGTTCCAATTTACGCTTTCACACACGTGACTTCCGTCGTGCACAGACTGAACCTGTATTGGGGTGTTCATCCAGTCCGCTGTCGTCAGGCGCGGTCGGCGGAGCAAATGGTGATGATGGCGGAACAGGAACTTGTCCGCCGGAGTCTGGTGCAGCCGGGAGAGGTGTTAGGGGTCGTGGCCGGCACCCGTCAAGCCTCCGGATCGACGAACCTGATGCGCCTGCATATTGTCACCCGCGAAGAAGCAGAGAGAATCGTTCATCCGGCAAAACTGCGCTCCGGGAAGCGACGCCCAAGCGCAAGCCGCGCGAAGAAAGCCAACCACCCGGCCCACCGCAAGTTATAATTCCCCCTTATGGCCGATCCGAGTCCTGCAGGGCAGGAGATCTTGTCCGTAGCTGTGTGGGAGCCGGTACCGGGCTCGGAGGTTACCGCGCTCGCGACTCTTCGTGAGCTGGCGTCCATTCTGTCGGCGAAAGGATACGGTCGCGATCTGCTTTATCGTGACCGAGGCCCTCAGTATGTGCTCTTGCGCTATTGGAAGTCGGCGGAAGCGCGACAGACTGCGCAGGAAGATCCGGACATGCTGCGCTGCTGGGCTCGCCTGGGAAACGAGATCCAGATTGTGAAAGTTTTTGAGACATTGGCGGCCTTGCCGAATTCCGATGACAAGTGATTTGTGATCTCACCTCCGATCCGCGAAATCTACGATACATCCTATGAGCCGGCAGTACGGGGCTTTCTGCACTTTCCAGCGACGTCCGCTGGGCGCGGCCTGGTGTTGACTCACGGGGCGGGAGGCAATGCCCAAAGCTCGCTGCTGGTTGCTCTGGCGGAATCTTTCTGCAACGCAGGATTCGCCGTGCTACGTTTGGACCTGCCATTCCGGCAGGGGCACTCGTGGCGCCCGCCCGGACCTGGAGATGCGGCACGGGACCGAGCGGGTTTGAAGAACACGGTGCGATTTATGGGTGCCCAGGGTTTTGAGCAGATTTGTCTGGGCGGGCATTCGTATGGAGGCCGGCAGTCGAGCATGTTGTGCGCTGAAGAACCGGAACTGGTATCGACGTTGCTGCTGTTCTCGTATCCGCTGCACCCGCCTCGCAAACCCGAGCAGTTGCGAACCCAGCATTTGCCCGACTTGCGGACGCCAAGCATTTTTGTGCATGGGACGCGAGACCCTTTCGGTACGGTCGAGGAACTCGAACTAGCGCTGAAAATGATCCCGGCAAAGACGAGGCTGCTTGCGATTGACGGTGCGGGGCATGATCTGGGGTTCAAAGGGAAAGCCAAGAAAGAAACACTGCCCAAGCTCGTCCTAGATGAATTTCAGGGATTTCTCTCATAGGTGGGCACGTGAGTCGGTTGTGGGGGTGGCTGAAATCGCAGAAATCGAAGCGTTTATACAACGAGCGTTCAATTCACCCAGCCTGACTTGCCATCGCCATTGCCCTTGCGCGGGTCTTCGTCGGGAGGAACATAGTTTCCGTGCTCGTCGAAGTGGACCTGGCGATCGTGCTTTTGCATGTACACTTCGAATTTACGGGCGGCTCGGCGGCGTTTCCACCGGTAATAAGAATTCCGGAGGGCATAGTAGCGTTCGCTCAGCCCTAGGTTGACCATTGCTGGTTTTGGTCCGCGCCGAACGTATAAGTATCCAAAAAGCAATCCTCCCAAGTGAGCAACGTACGCGACGTTATCGCCGCCGCTCATCGCAAGCGCAAGAGTAATCACGATCAAAATCCCAATCAGATACTTGGCCTTTATCAGGAACGGGAAGGGAATCATCATGATCTCGCTCTCGGCAAACATGACGCCGAACGCGATGAGAATGGCAAAGACGCCACCCGAAGCACCTACCGTCGGCACATTCGGTTTGCCGAGGATGTGGGCGTAAGAAAGCACGACCGTGGTCACAGCGGCGCCGATCACTCCCACAATGTAGAGTTCGACGAATCGGCGGGTCCCCCATGCCCCTTCAATGGAAGCACCGAACATCCACAAGCCCAACATATTGCCGAAAAGATGCCAGAACCCGTCGTGCAGGAAGCTATAGGTCACGATTTGCCACAACTTGCCATGGCTTACTACATCGTTGGGCAGGAGCCATAGAGCGTGGCGGATACCTACGTACAAGGAGGAGAGGCCCATGAGGCCCATTAGCTCCATCAAGAGAAACACACCTGTATTGATCCCCACCAGCCACGTCACTGCGCGGGTGAAGGGAGGCAGGCTCAGCGTCATTGGTTCACTTCGCCGCAATCGATTTCCTCTGCAGAATTAACCCACTCTATTCTACTCGTTTCACACGTGGGTTCCGTGCGGGCTGCAACTCTTTCGGTTGTCGCGATTCCCTGTTCCGCGCATTCAGCGACGCGGACAGAGCTGAGGGGACGGTTTTTCGGCCAATTGCGCGGGCCCCCTTGACCAACTGGCAGGGAGAATCTAAATATTATCAAGAGGATCTAATGGGCAACGGAGGCTCTATGGTTTTGTGTCCGGAATGTGAAAACGATTTGGACGTCGAAGAAGAGGACGTTGACGAGGGGGAAGTAATCTCTTGCCCGGAGTGCGGAACGGATTTTGAAGTTGTAACCACTAGCCCTCTCGAACTGAAAGCAGTCGAGGAGGGATACGAAGAGGATGATGAAGAGGAAGAAGCTGAGGCGGAAAGCGAAGACGGTGATTATTCCTAGGCCCCGCTTCCCGAGATCCGCCAGTTGGACTGCTCTTGGATTCCTCTCTTTTTTGCTGTTTTTGAGTTTCGGTTTCCCACCTCTGAACGCCTTTCCCCAACATGAAAAGCCGTATGCCGTCGTCGCTGGAACGGTGTGGGGCCCGGACGATCGCCCAGTGTACGGCGTAAAGGTCAAGATTCGAAGAGCGAAAGACAAGAAGCCGAAGTGGGAGGTGTATTCAGATCATCACGGTGAGTTTGCGCAAAGGGTTCCGGCGGGCGAGGCTGACTACATACTCACAGCGGACCTGAAGGGCGTCAAATTCTCCGACGGTAAGCCTATGCACCAGGTTCAGGATGTCACGGTGCACATTTATGGCGAAGAGCGCGAAGATACAGGATTGCATCTGGCTCATTAATACTTGATTTCCGGTTGCGTGAGAGAATGGGACGAGCATGAAGCCCAGGAAAATAGCCGTAAGCGCAGTGGCGCTGTGTGCGCTCCTACTGGTTTTAGCGGGGGTCTCCAGCGGTTCTCCGGATAAGAAAGACAAGAGCGCAGGGCGGCTACTGTTTGGCAAGGTGCTGGACCCGCAGGATAATCCCCTACCCGACTCGGTCGTATATCTCACCAATACCCGTACCCGTGCCGTGAAGACCTACATTGTTGGATCGGACGGTACCTACCGGTTTCCCGCTCTTTCGACCGCAATCGACTACGAGATTTACGCGCAATATAAGGGACATAAGAGCGACACAAAATCGGTCAGCCAGTTCGACGAACGGTCACAGGTTTACCTGGACCTTAAGATCGACACCCGTTAACCGTTCGCGAAAAGCGCCTCCCAACAGAGACGATCGTTGGATTTTTCAGCCGATTCGATACCTTCTCAAGCAACTTTTACCCAGCAGCTCGTGTTCAATATGGTTAGGGAACCGACCGGAGGGGGACTGTGATCAAGATGCAATCTTTGCGCCAGGCTAGCCGGCTTGCATGGGCCGGTGCAGCCTTGCTGGGAATCGGCATTCTGATTCTATGCGGATCGCGATTGGCGGTTGCTCAAAGTGGAGCAATGAGTCCATATCAGGACGAAAAAGATGGCGTGCCAGCTGGCGGCAAATGGATGGAGTTTCATTCCGAAGACAAGATGACCGGCGCAAAGAAAGTTCGATTTGAACTTGTCGCCGACAATTTTTTCAAGGAAGATCCCGACTACAAGCCGCGCGTTGAGCTCTATTGCCAGGATGGCAAGTTGAAGCTGGCGGACTTCAATCCCGGAGTGCGCCTCCCACCCCCGAATCGCCCTGGCTTCTGGGGACAGCCTCAACTGGAAGTATTAGTGCGTATTGACGATACTCACAGCTATCACGGATGGAACTGGGTCCGCGGACATTTCCTGTCGATGGACAAAGGCACAACAAGGGGGATGATCGGCGCACAGATCTTCAAGGTCGAGCTTCCGACGGCGAGCGGCCGCCAAATCGCCGAATTCTCTCCGGGGGGTCTGGAAGTGGACCGAGTCCGGCAAGCTTGCGACATCACTCCCAAGAAGCCCAGCAAGGACTAGGAACCGTCGGTCGGGTCTCAGTGGGCTGCCGAAATCATGATGGCAGCTCACTTCCAGGCCGACAAGTCACGGTTAAGCATTGTCTCCAGGGCTTCGACTTCCGGCCTGAGGATTCGACGCAAGCGAGCAATCTGAGTGGATGAGAGCTCCACGAAAGGCGTTCCTCCTCCTACAAAAAGTCTCATTGCTCCCCAACGCTTGGCGGTTGCGACGAGGGAGTCCAACCTCCGCGACTTTGACCATTCCGACAGAAGAATCGCGGCGCGGGTCGAGCCATGAGCCGTTCGCTCCTCTATGAATAACTGCGAGCTATAACTGTCGGCATCCTTATCGTGGACGCTGAGGGAGACGAGGGTTGGCAGTAAACCGATGTGGCGGAAGGCGGCCAATTCCGTTGAGTGCTCTTGAGCTTTTCTATGCTAAGAGCTTGGCGGCGTCCTTTGCGTAATAGGTGAGGATGACGCTAGCGCCCGCGCGGCGAATCGACAATAGGGATTCCATCATGACACGCTCACGATCGATCCAGTTGTTTTGCGCGGCCGCTTCGATCATCGCGTATTCCCCAGATACCTGGTAAGCGGCGATTGGCAAATCAAAGCGTTGCCTCGCAGCGGAGATCACGTCAAGGTAAGGCATGGCAGGTTTCACCATGATCATATCGGCTCCCTCCTCGACATCGGCCTCGATTTCGCGCATTGCCTCTCGAATGTTCGCTCCATCCATCTGATAGGAGCGGCGATCTCCAAATTGAGGAGCAGAATCGGCGGCCTCACGGAATGGCCCATAGAATCCAGAGGCAAATTTTGCGGCGTAAGAAAGAATCGGAGTATTTATCAACCCTGATTCGTCCAGAGCCTTGCGGATCGCTGCGACTCGGCCATCCATCATGTCAGAAGGTGCGATGATGTCGATACCTGCTTTGGCCAACGAAACCGAAGTTCGTGCGAGCAGATCCAGCGTCAGATCGTTGACGATTTCATAATTTGTCTGTGAGCCTGCGGTCCCACTCGTTGTGGTCTTTGCGTCGCCATGTGGCGTAATGGGTGAAGACGACTCCAACGTGCCTCGTGCCGCGGCACCCAGGGATTGAGGTGAACCGGATGACCTTACAATCCCGCAATGTCCGTGGGACATGTACTCGCAAAGGCATACATCGCCCATCAGTAGCAAGCCGGGAACGTCCTGCTTAATTGCGCGTGCCGCCTGCTGCACGATTCCGTCGGCAGACCATGCGCCGGTAGCGATCTCATCCTTCAGTTCTGGAAGGCCGAAGAGAATAACCGAGGGCACGCCGAGAGCATGAACGGATCGCGCTTCTTCGACTGCTTCGTCGATCGAGAGGTTGAAGACACCCGGCATCGATCGAACTTCCCTCCGCACGCCCTCTCCCGGGCAGATAAACATTGGATAGACGAAAGCATCGGGCGTCAGACGGGTTTCTGTCACAAGATTGCGGATCTCAGCGCTTTGACGGAGCCGTCGCAGACGGGTAATCGGGAAGGCCATGGTTTTCACCAAAACGACCGAAAAGCAGCGTACACATAATTCTAGAACATCTCGACGTGATCTGCCTTCACTTGGGTCGATGGGCCAAATTGGAGAAGTTGAAGGCCGAGGAGTTACTGAAGTAACCAAGCATAGATCATTGGGAAGGTTTCATCCCGGTTTGGGCCTCTTAGAATGGGGGCGGATGAGTCCGTTTAAACGACACCCCTGGTTCATCGCAGCGGCCGGGATCACTCTGGCTTACGGCCTGGTGTCGCTCTTTTCCCACGAAAGCTCCAGCTTGACTGCATTTTCTGACATCGTGGGCTTACTCATCATGCTGTTGCCGGCGTCGATTATGCTGGTCAACGCCCTAACTCGGCCCAGCGAGGAGCGCAGCTTCTGGGTTCCGATGAGCCTGGGTTTCTTCTTGTGGGCGTGCAACCAGGCAGCCTGGGCTTATTGCGAGATTGTGCAAAAGCACCCTATCCCGGACCCTTATTTTTTTGACATTGTATTGTTTTTCCATGTCGTACCGATGATTGGGGCGGTTGCTTGGCGTCCGGACCTGCTCAAGAGAACAACGCGGATACATCTAAGCGCTCTGAATTTCTTGATGTTGCTGGGCTGGTGGAGCGCTCTGTATGCCTTTCTCGTTTTTCCGCACCAATACGTGGTTCTCAACGTTCCGGTGTACGACACCTATTATGACGGGCTCTATCTTCTCGAAAATGGCCTATTCCTTATTGTTTTAGCCCTCAGTGCATTTACCAGCTCCAGAGGCTGGAAGCGGCTTTATCTGAACTTTCTCGCAGCCGAGACAGTGTACTGTGTCGGTTCGCGAGTAGTGAATCGGGCGTTATCAAACCACACCTATTATTCGGGCAGTCTGTACGACGTGCCGCTTGTCGGCGCCGTGCTGTGGATGGCGGCTAGTGCGATTTCTACCCGAGGATGGGAGCTTCGACCTACAGAGTTCCGGCTGAATCCTCGGTGGAAGAGGGTTGTTCCAAACCTCGCGATGCTGGCGATTTTGTCACTGCCACTGTTTGGTCTGTGGGCGGTTTGGCTGGATTCCTCTCCGGCTCCAACTCGTGCATTCAGGATCTACGCGGTGCTTGCCGGCATGCTACTCCTCGGCTCCTTCATCTTTCTAAGGCAATACGTGCAGGATCAGGCTCTGATCAGCCTGTTGCAGGAATCGAGACGAGCCTTCGACAGCCAGGAAAAGCTGCAAACCCAACTCGTACAGAAGGAGAAACTGGCATCGCTCGGGACGTTAGTTGCCGGCGCAGCCGAAGAAATTGACCACCCGCTGACCACGATCATGAACGATTCCGAACGGTTGTGGTCGCACGAGGGTCTGACCGAAGAGCAAAAATCCTTGGTGCGGAAAATAGCGAACCATGCCAGGCGATCGCGAGACCTGGTGGCGAACCTCTTACAGTTCGCGCAACACGCTCCAGGGGAAAAGGCGCAGGTCGACGTGGCCGCACTACTCAATCGAGCCAGGCAAATGGCGGAATGGCGCTTTAGCGGAGGCAAAAGCCAGGTCGCTCTGTCCGTAGAAGCAGATCTTCCCAAGGTGTGGGGCAATGTCAATCAGCTTTTTCAGACCTTTGTCGAGATCATCGAAAATGCGATGGATGCGTTGCAGGAATGCGGCGGAGGCTTGCTGGAGATCAAGGCACAATCGCAGGGCAACGAGGTCGTATTGGAATTCTCTGACACCGGGCCCGGAGTTCGTGACCCCTTGAGAGTTTTCGATCCTTTCTACACGACCAAACCGGTTGGAAAAGGTACGGGCCTCGGGCTAAGCGTGGTGTACGGAGTTGTGCAGGATCACGGGGGCCAGATTACCTGCTCGAACAAGCCGGCTGGGGGGGCCGTTTTCACGTTAAGGCTCGCCATTACACCAGAGCATGCCGCACGGGTTGTAGGAGCTGGCGGAAACTGAGAGCACTCCCGGATGCCGCACGCTCTTTTCATCCCCGGATCATGAATTCAACTCTTCCTGTAGCATCTAATGCATGCTTTCCGATCTTACCCATAACTCAGCGCGAGTGCTGGAATTCGATGCCCTCCGCGAACTACTGCGCGGTTATGCAGCCTCCCCGCTAGGGCAGGAGCGGATTTCTTTGTTGGCCCCGTCCACTGAGGACCAGTGGATCACCAATCAGCAGGAGTTGGCTGGCGAAATCCGCGAATTCCGGAGAGTTGGCGGACGATTTGATTTTTCCGGGCTCCTGCAAATCGACCGGCTGATCGAGAAATCGAAGATCGCCGGGGCGGCGCTGGAAACGGCTGAGATCCGAGATGTGATAGTGGTTGTCGATCGAGCTGCGGAGTGGCGCGATATTGCTCAACATCCGCCCGCCGCGATGAGATCGGAATGGCGCCGCGTTAACGTTCTTTCTGAAGCCGTTCCGGATTATGCCGAGTTCCTTCGGTGGTTCCGCAATAAAATCCAGCCTGATGGGACCCTCGAAGATAAAGCTTCTCCCGAACTAGCCCGCATCCGCCGCGAGATGGAGAAGCAAAGGCGGACGATTCAAGAATCCCTTCGCGGTTACCTGCGGCGACTGGCTGAAGGCGGAACCGTTCAAGACGAGCTCGTGACAATTCGTGGTGAACGCTTCGTCATTCCCGTCAAGATTGAGCAAAAACGGCGTGTGCAAGGTGTGGTTCACGGTGCCAGCTCCAGTGGGCAGACGGTCTTTGTCGAGCCCCTGGAAACCATTGAGCAAAACAATGAACTCGTGCGCCTCCTGGAGGAGGAGCAGGCTGAAATTCACCGCATTCTGCTCGAGATGACTCAGCGAATCGGGATGCACTCCGATTCCATTCTCGCTTCCATAGAAGTTCTGACCGAACTTGAGCTTCAATTTGCGAAGGCGCGTTTTGCTGAAGACTATAACTGCGTTGGTGTGACACTGAGTGGCTTCCAGAACGGTGGCAAAGCTCTAAGCGTCGTTTCCACAGCGGCGTTGATTCTTCACAACGCGCGCCACCCTTTGTTGGAACGAAATCTCAAAGCGAAAGGCATAAGTATTGTTCCGGTTACGGTTGAACTGGAAAGAGAACGGCGACAAGTGGTGATAACCGGTCCGAATACTGGTGGAAAAACGGTGACCCTGAAGACCGTCGGATTGCTCGCTTTGATGGCGCAAGCGGGTATTCCGGTTCCTGCCGATCGCGCCGACTTTCCGGTGTTTGACGCGGTGCTTGCGGATATTGGGGACTACCAATCCATAGAACAGAACCTCTCCACATTTTCCGCTCATGTGACCAATATAGACTTCATCTCGCGGACCGCGACGGCACGTTCGCTGGTACTCCTTGATGAGCTAGGCTCGGCGACCGATCCCGAGGAGGGCGCTGCGTTGGCGGTTGCGATCGCCGGACATTTCCGCGAGATAGGTTGTTTGAGCGTTATCTCAACGCATCATACATCGCTTAAAGTTTATGCCGCGAACACTCCCGGGGTAGTGAACGCGGCGGTAGGCTTCAATGAATCAACCCTACAGCCCACGTACGAACTCAAAGTCGGGATTCCCGGCGCTTCGGCGGGCATCAATATCGCCCAGCGGCTCGGATTGAATCCAGCAATCATCGAGGGAGCCCGTTCCCGGTTGGGTTCGCAGGCGCGCGATGTCGGAGAATTTCTCGATCGCCTTCACGTTCAATTGCAGGAAACCCAGGCTGAACATCGGCGGCTAAGCTCCCGCGAACGAGAGCTTGAGCGTGAGAAAACGCATCTGGCAGCGGAAGGGAAAAAAGAACAGCAGCTCAAAGTTCGAGAGATGGAGAAGAAGCTAGACTCTTTGCTGCGGGATTTTGAATATCACGCGCGCGAAGCAGTGAGTGCTGTTCAAGACCGCGTTGCTGCACAAAAGCTCTCGAAAGACGCGGAGCGCCGCGTCGCTAAGTTGAGACGTGAATTCCGCGAACAGTTTGATGCGACGGTAGTGGCCCACTCCACGGGAGCGGATCATGCCGACCCGAACGCTCAGCCGCACCTTGTGAAGCATGTTTCCGAGGGTGATAGCGTGAGGCTGAAATCCACCGGCCGACCGGCGCGCGTGTTGCGCCAGATCGGCGATCATCATTTCGAAGTGGAGATGGGCGCGATGAAAATGAGGATCGCGCGGGAGGAAATAGCAGAGCTTCTTTCAACCCCGCAGCGTTCCGTCGAGTCGCCGGTGAACGCCGCACGAGCGAAAGGGATCACGGTTTCGATCCAGACTGAGACTGCGAATGTGCCAACTGAGATCAACGTGATCGGGCAAACCGTCGATGATGCGTCTCGTGAAGTTGAAAAATTTGTCGATCGCGCATTTCTGGCGGGTTTGCCGAGGGTTCGTGTCGTCCACGGTAGCGGAATGGGTATCCTGCGAAAAGCTCTTCGTCAGATGCTGACCCGGCATCCTCACGTTGCAGCCGTTACCGAACCGCCACAGAACGAAGGCGGTGGCGGAGCTACGCTCGTGGAGCTGCGTGTGTGAGATGTCAACCCGCGAAACTAAGAGCTTGAAGTTCGGAGCATGCAGATTCAAGACGTTAGGCGCTGAGTTGAGCTAACGCTCGGGACGAACTGAAGGAGCTTTCCTGAGCTTCATTTGACGGCGTCGGCGAGCGCCGCCCAACACCAACGCACACAAGCGATCAACGAAATCGAGCGTCAGCCGATCGTGTCGTATCAGGAACCGCATATAGATCGGCCCGTAGAGCGAGTCAAGGAGCAGGTCCGGGTCGACATCCCTTCTTAGTTCTCCGCGTCGAATTGCGCGTCGCAGTGTCGCATAAGCTTCGCGGCGCCGAGGCTTTAGAAATCGATCACGGAACGCAGTGATCAGGTCCTCATCAGTTTGGCCTGCCGCGAGGATGGCTGACACAATGCGCCCTCGCGGGCTGCTGAAAATCCTGACCACTTGCCGCATTTGGCGGCTTAAGTCGTTGTAAACGGATCCGGTATCGGGGAAGCGTAACTGATCGGTCGTGCTGCTCGCGAAAGCATCCGCGATTAAAGCGCCTTTATTCTGCCACCATCGATAAACCGTGGCTTTTCCCACCGCGGCGCGGTCCGCTACTTCCTCAATGGTCAGATCAGAAAATCCGTTTTTACCGAGGATCTGGAGTGTGCTGCGAAGTATCGCCAGACGGGCTTGTTCACTGCGGGGCCGTCCAGGCGAACGTTTGCCATTTCCGTTGCTGCTGTGAGCCGCCCCACGTTGGCGCATGTTCGTACGATACCATATAATCTGTCCAAGTATTTAGAATCCGATACGAATAGTATCGAATCTCTACTAGATGCGGTAACTGGCCCGGGGGAGTTGTGTCTAATTTCGGAGCTTAGTAGCCCATGTGGATTGTCGCGCTAGCCTTAAGACGCCCTTATACCTTCATCGTGATGGCGGTTGTAATCATCATTCTTACGCCGCTGACGATCCTAAGGACTCCCACCGATATCTTCCCGGACATCAACATTCCTGTCGTTTCAGTAGTGTGGTTCTATACGGGAATGTCGCCGCAGGACATGGCGGACCGCATCGTCGCTAATTCAGAACGCGGCATCACGACCACAGTCAACGACATTGAGCACATGGAGTCCCAGTCGGTTTACGGACTCGGCGTGATTAAGGTGTTCTTCCGTCCGGGCACGAACGTGCAGGGAGCCGTGGCTCAGATTACCGCGATTTCCCAAACCGTGGTTAGAAGTTTGCCTCCGGGCACAACGCCGCCGCTAGTTATCTCATACAGCGCTTCGACAACCCCGATAATCCAACTTGGGTTAAGCAGCAAGACATTGCCTGAGCAGGACCTGTTCGATCTGGGACAGAATTTCCTGCGCAACTTCCTCGCGACGGTCCCCGGCGCTGCAACTCCTTACCCGTACGGCGGCAAATTGCGCCAGATTCAAGTCGACCTGGACTTGCCTAAGCTGCAGGCGTATGGCCTGTCTCCGACAGACATCGTCAATGCAGTGAACGCCCAGAACATCATTTTACCCAGCGGGACGATGAAGATGGGGCCGCTGGAGTACGAAATTGAGATGAACGGAACGCCAAAAACCATCGCGGAATTGAATGATCTGCCGGTCAAAACGACGAACGGGTCCACTTTGTATATCCGCGATGTTGCGCACATTCGAGACGGTTTTGCTCCTCAGACGAATATCGTGCGCCAGGACGGAACTCGCGGCGCCCTGATGTCGATTTACAAGAACGGAAAGGCATCGACGCTGCAGATCGTGGCGGGCGTGAAAAGTATCGTAGACCAGGCAGCGCAAGCCCTGCCTCCTACCCTCACCATCAAAGCATTATTCGACCAGTCGCTCTTTGTGCGAGCTTCGATATACGGCGTCATCCGTGAGGCATTAATCGCCGCGGGGCTCACGGCAGTCATGATTCTGATCTTCCTGGGGGACTGGCGGCCGACGATCGTCATTTCCATCTCGATACCGCTTTCGATTTTCGTGTCCATTATCCTACTCGGAGCGATTGGCGAGACGATCAACATCATGACGCTCGGTGGCCTGGCGCTCGCAGTAGGGATCCTCGTAGACGACGCGACCGTGGAAATTGAGAATATCGAGCGCAATCTCGCCATGGGGAAGGAGATGCGGCAGGCGATTCTCGACGGCGCGCAGCAGATCGCAGTGCCCGCCTTTGTTTCCACGCTCAGCATTTGCATTGTGTTTGTCCCGATGTTTTTCCTGACGGGAGTCGCGAAATTTCTCTTTGTGCCCCTGGCGGAAGCTGTGAGTTTTGCGATGTTGGCGAGTTATCTGTTGTCGCGAACGTTGATTCCTACTCTCGTCATGTACATCATGCGCGGTCATGAGCATCGCGCGGAGGCTCCGCAGTCGTTCTTGGGGCGGTTTCAACGCGGCTTCGAAAGGAAATTCGAAGACTTCCGGCGCACCTACGAGTCGCTGCTAGAAACCACCATCGAGCATCGAGGGCTGTTCGTATTTTGTTTCCTGCTTTTCTGTATCCTGTCACTCGGGCTTTTCAGCTTTCTAGGTCAGGATTTTTTCCCTCAAGTCGATGCCGGCCTGTTGCGTTTGCATGTTCGCGCTCGAGCTGGGCTGCGGGTTGAAGAAACGGCGCGGCTTTGTGATGAGATTGAGAGTGCGTTGCGGGAGCAAATCCCTCAGGGCCAATTGCAGACGATGCTCGACAATATCGGCCTGCCGAACTCCGGCATTAATCAGTCTTACAGTTCAAGCGGAACCATCGGCACAAGCGATGCCGAGATCCTGATTGGTCTGGACCCGGAGCATCATCCACCGACCGCCGAACTCATCCGCAATCTTCGAGAGTTTTTGCCGCACCGGTTTCCAGGAGTGGAATTCTTTTTCCAGCCTGCCGACATCGTTTCTCAGATCCTGAACTTTGGATTGCCAGCTCCCATCGATGTGCAGGTGGTGGGAACGGATATGCAGTCCAGCTACGGGATCGCACAAAAGATCGCCAACAGGATGCGGCACATTCCCGGAACGGCTGATGTTCATGTGCAACAGATGTTGTCGCTGCCTACATTGCATATGGATATTGAACGGACGCGGGTAACTCAAGTCGGATTGACAGCTCGGGATGTGGCGCAGAGCGCCCTCGTTTCACTGAGCGGAAGTTTCCAGACTGCGCCCAACTTTTGGTTGAATCCCAAGAACGCCGTGACTTATCAGATGGCCGTCCAGGCTCCGCAATACCGGATGACGAATCTGCAAGATCTCCTGAACATCCCGGTTGTTTCGCAGCAGGGATCGCAGTTGATGGGCAATCTGGTGCAGTTATCGCCGGCGGTTCGTGCAGCGACTGTCAATCATTACAATGTCCAGCCGGTCATCGATGTTTACGCCAGCACACAGGATCGCGATCTCGGCGCTGTCGCCGCCGATACCGACAAGGTACTGAAAGAATTCGAGAAGAATCTGCCACGCGGCACCCACATCGTCGTGCGGGGCCAGGTGGCCACAATGCGGTCCTCGTTCATCGGGTTGGGAATTGGATTGGCCGGTGCGATTTTGCTCGTCTACCTGTTGATCGTCATCAACTTTCAATCGTGGCTGGATCCCTTCATCATCATTACAGCGTTACCAGGAGCGTTGGCGGGAATCTGCTGGTTTCTTCTGCTTACCCGAACGACCTTGAATGTGCCATCCTTGACAGGGGCCGTGATGTGTATGGGTGTGGCGACGGCGAACTCGATTCTGATGGTCAGTTTTGCACGCGAGCAGATGGATGAGGGTGTTCCGGTCATCAAAGCTGCGGTCACAGCGGGATACACCCGAATCCGACCCGTTCTGATGACGGCGTTGGCGATGATCATCGGGATGGTGCCTATGGCTTTGGGGTTTGGCGAGGGTGGCGAACAGAATGCACCCTTGGGCCGGGCAGTAATCGGAGGCCTTTTGTTTGCCACGATTGCAACGTTGTTCTTCGTGCCTAGCGTGTTTGCAATTTTCCACGGCCGCCGGGAGTCAATCCGGCTGCGCAATGAGCAAATCTGAGCCAAAGAAGTCAGGATTTTGTTCGGAGAACCGGAGTTGAGCATGAGCGCAGAGAACCGAACTAGTCGAACCGCGACGGATCGCAAAGAGGGTCTTGCCGAATCGCAAGGCGACGGCACTCACTCACACGCGGGGCACCGCACTCAGGCGGACGTGGACGCCGAGATCGCCGAGATCCAGGAGCACTCACGGCATCAGCCGCCATCGATTCAGGGTGCGCCGGATCTTCCGCCGGCGCCGCCGCGAAAGGCGCTGATGATTGTCGGCGTGGCCCTATTAGCGCTCTTGGTCGCAGGGGCCGTTACATTGCTCAGCCATGTCACGCATGAGCGGGCGCTAGCGAAAGAGACGGAGCTGCAGACGATTCCGACCGTCGCAGTCGTTTATCCCGCCGCCGAGAAACCGGATGAGGAACTGATTCTGCCCGGTTCATTGCTGGCGTATGAAGAGTCTCCCATTTATGCCCGAACGAGTGGCTACCTGGTGCGCTGGTACAAGGATATTGGTAGCCGCGTACACGAAGGAGAATTGCTGGCGACGATTGATACGCCTGAAATCGATCAGGAACTGAACCAGGCGCGCGCAGGACGAGAGCAAATCGTGGCCCAGCTTGAACTGGCGAAAATCAGCGCAGAGCGATGGGAGAATTTGCGCAAGAGCGATTCGGTTTCCGCGCAGGAGGCGGATCAGCAGACCAGCGGATATAAACAGGCGCAGGCTAACCTGGCGGCGGCGGATGCGAATGTGCGCCGACTTGAACAACTGGAAAGCTTCAAGAAGGTTTATGCGCCATTCTCCGGTGTGCTGACAAAACGTACGGTCGATCCCGGTGCACTCATCAATGCCGGGGCCGGAGCGCCCGGGCGTGAATTGTTTGACATCGCACGTGTTGATCCTCTGCGCGTCTATACCAGCGTCCCGCAGGCGTATGCTCCATTTATCAAGGTGGGGTCCAGTACGGCGGTGACCCTGCAGGAGTTTCCGGGGCAGAAGTTTTCGGCGAAAATCGCCCGCACCGCCGAAGCGATCGACCCTAGCACCCGAACATTGCTCACAGAGGTGGACGTCCCCAACAAAGACGCGCGATTGCTGCCCGGGTCTTTTGGCGAGGTTCACTTTGCCGTGGGATCCGACGTGAACAAAGTTACCGTTCCCGTGAATGCGATGTTGTTTCGATCTGAGGGGACTCGCGTGGCTATAGTTGGCGCAGACAGCAAAGTAGAGCTACGTCCGATCGTGATCGGAAGGGATTATGGCGCCACGCTGGAGGTACTCGACGGTATTTCGCCCTCAGACCGCATTGTGATTAATCCACCGGATTCACTGGAAGCAGGGCAGCAAGTGAACATTGCGTCGCCAGCTCCCGGAACACCGGCAGCAATACAGCAAAACCAGAACCAGCAGCAGAATGGAAGTGGCAGGTGAGGCACTTTTTTGTAACTCTACTCGCCTTGCTCATCCTCGTCACAGCGGCTTGCACGGTGGGGCCACGCTATAGTCGGCCCGAGGCTCCGGCCGCCGCGCCCGACGCATGGAAGACCCAACCGCCCTGGCAACAGGCGGCTCCCAAGGATGCCATTCCGAAAGGTGCGTGGTGGGAGGTTTTTCACGATCCAGCCCTAAATGCTTTTGAACAGCAATTGCTCCAGGCCAACCAATCCCTGGAGGCCGACCGCAATCGTTTGAACCAGGCAAGATCCCTGGCACGCGTCGCTACGGCAGGGTTCTTTCCCCAAGTCTCGGTCGATCCCAATGTTGCGCGAGAGCGCGGCTCCGGAAATCGGCCGCTCAACGGGGCGTCTCCTACCGTCGTGAACGGAACTGTTCTGAGCGTTCCGCCTTACACACAGAACGTGTACTCGATCCCGTTTTCGCTCAGCTACGAAGTGGATCTATTCGGACGAGTACGCCGCAACGTGGAGGCTGCGAACGCTTCCCTTCAGTCCACCGCTGCGGATCTTGGCAACATGCAGCTGGTACTGACAGCGGAACTTGCTGCCGACTATTTCACGTTGCGTGAACTTGATGCCGAATATCAGGTAGTCGAAGAATCGGTTGGATATCAGCGCAAAGGGCTCGAACTAGTTCAGAAGCGCCACGATGGCGGTATAGCAAGCGGCCTCGAGGTCGCGCAGCAGGCGACTGTACTGGACTCGACCATCTCCCAGGCAGCCTTAGTGCAGCAATCGCGGGCGCAGTACGAACATGCGATTGCCGTGTTGGTTGGCCAACCGGCGCCCGTCTTTACCATTCCAGTTACTCCTCTGAAGGCTACACCGCCTCCTGTGCCTCTTGGCGTACCCTCCGATGTGCTAGAGCGCCGTCCGGATATTGCGAGTTCGGAACGGCAGATGGCATATCAGAACGCGCAGGTTGGAATCGCACGGACAGCTTTCTATCCCCACATCACTTTAAACGGTGGTGGCGGCTGGCAAAGCACGGATGTAACGACTTTATTAAATGCCCCAAGCCTGTTCTGGTCCTTGGGGGCCGACGCATTACAACCCATGTTTCAGGGAGGGCGAAATCGAGCCAATCTGGCGGCCGCGCGCTCCGCCTATGATGAAGCCGTCGCGAATTATCGGCAGTCGGTGCTAACGGCGTTTCAGGAAGTTGAGGATGGAATCAGCAATCTCAGCATGCTTTCTCAGGCTCTCACAACTCAGGGCGCAGCAGTCGAAGACGCACGCCGCGCACTGGACATCGCGAATGACCGCTATGTCGGAGGTGTTACAAACTATCTCGACGTCATCACGGCGCAGACCACTCTGCTCAGCAACGAACGCCTGCAAACGCAGCTCCTTGGTCAGCAGATGGTGAGCTCTGTCTATCTGGTCAAGGCTTTGGGGGGCGGGTGGGATGCGGGTCAGGTTCGGGACGAGCAGCAGCGCCCCGAGGTTCGCCAGATTATCCAACAATAGTCGAACTCCGCATTTCGGTTGACCATTGGTCGCGTATACCCATTTGTGAAGGCTTCCTGCCCTGCCAACTCAGGAAAAGATTTTTTTATCGACGTCTTTGCGATTCCGCTAAAGTTATTCCTTCCCCCGTCCGATGTTTATGAAATGAAGTCCCAGATTGCCCGGTTCGTGTGGTTGGTGACGCTCGTGGCTTTCGCTCCACCAGCGCTCTCGCAAAACCGGGATGAATCTGGCGCCAGCGCAAAAATATGGCGCTCGAACACGCAGGACTGCCATCGCCACGGGGATCTATCGTGCAAAGGCCGTGAAAGACGGCGAACCTATATTTCTTCGAGGCCGCTATGTCGACAGTTGGGTTTACGAGAATGCGGGCTGGATATGTGTCGCGGCCCAGTCGACTCCGATTCCCTAAACTAGCCAGCTATCAACATGTCCTGAAAATCAAAACAATTCCCTTGCTACTCACGCGAAACTGCACTTAGAGTGAGCTCAGCAAACTTGCGCTTTACTTCATTGGGAGATCTCGGGGCGCCACACTGTTTATACCTGCTTGAAAAACGAAATACCTAAGTTTGTATTGGCAATCATGCCCAGTTTCCACTGAGCGGAGCTGTGATGGAATGATTGAAATTCGACCCGCCACTATTGCTGACGTGCCTCTGCTCTGGACGATGATCCGCGAGCTTGCTGATTTCGAGCACGAGTTGGAATGCGTGAGCATTACTGAGGAAGTTCTGGCTCGCGACGGCTTCGAAGAGAATCCGCGCTTTCGAGCAATCATCGCTGAATGGGACCGACATCCGGCAGGGTACGCCTTGTTTTCCCCCTATTTTTCGACGTGGGATGGTCGAGGGATGTTCCTGGAAGATCTATTTGTGCGAAAAGATTTCCGTCGTCACGGAGTCGGGAGGGCCCTGCTCGCGGCGGTGGCACGGCTTGCTTTAGAAGAACACTGTTACGGGATCCATTGGCAGGTTCTGGACTGGAATACAAACGCCGTCAACTGGTATAAGGCACTGGGAGCCGACTTCCGCGACTCTTGGCGGCCGGTCCTACTCACGGGCGATTCTCTGGAAAGACTTGCCGGGAGTCGGAAAGTCTAGTGACCGCACCTGTGCGTATTATCGGGGCTGGACTGGCGGGGTCGGAGGCAGCATGGCAATGCGCTCGCCGGGGCGTTGCCGTGGAATTGTTCGAGATGCGCCCCCAGCAAGCCACTCCGGCGCATCAAACGGGCGACTTCGCAGAGTTAGTCTGTTCCAATTCACTTAAGTCGGAGAGCGAAAACACAGCGCCCTGGCTGTTGAAAGAAGAACTGCGGCGAGCCGGATCCTTGCTCATCAGGATTGCGCGGGAATGTTCGGTGCCCGCGGGGCATGCCTTGGCAGTTGACCGGGCAGCGTTCTCCGCTCGGGTAACGGAAGCCATTTCCCGCAAGCCGGGCATCACCGTGCGGCGTGAGGAAGCAAGAACAATTGATGAGAAAGCCGAATTGACTGTCATCGCCACCGGTCCATTGACTTCCGACTTGCTCGTACGTGAGATTGCGAGGCTCTCCTCGGAGGGCGGGAAGCAAGAGGGACAGCTCTATTTTTATGACTCGATCAGCCCGATCGTTGAGGCTGATTCGATCGACATGACGCGGGTCTACTTAGCGGCGCGTTACGACAAAGGGTCCGCGGATTACATCAATTGCCCTATGAGTGAGGAGGAATACAGGCGATTTTATGAAGCTCTTTTAGTGGCTCAGTCTGTCGAGCAACGCGACTGGGAGAATCTGAATTATTTCGAGGGATGCCTGCCGATCGAAGAGATCGCCCGCCGGGGTCGCGATACGTTGCGTTTTGGCCCAATGAAGCCCGTGGGTTTAAAAAACCCTCGCACCGGCAAAATGCCTTACGCGGTGGTGCAACTGCGTCAGGAGAATCTGCGTGCTGACTCCTACAATATCGTCGGCTTTCAAAATCATCTGAAATTTGGCGAGCAGGCACGTGTGCTGCGATTGATTCCTGGATTGGAGAATGCTCGATTTCTGCGGTACGGGCAGATTCATCGGAATACCTACATCAACGCTCCGTCATTATTGAATGAGACCTTGCAAATGAAGTCGCATCCGCGCGTGCTGTTTGCTGGGCAGATTTGTGGTGTTGAAGGGTATGTCGAATCGATTGCAACTGGACTACTCGCTGGCGTTTGGGCGAGCGCGATTGCATCAGGCTCGGAACTAAATCCCGCGCCCAGAGCCTCATCACTGGGCTCGTTGGTGCACTACATTACCCGTGCTGATCCCAAAAACTTTCAGCCTGCGAACATTACCTTCGATTTGTTGCCTGCTCTTGAAACAAGAATCCGCGATCGAAAAGAGCGTCATCGGCAGCAGTGCGAGATGGCGTTACAGGAATTCGATCGGTGGTTTCAGAACGAGTGCTCTCGCGTCTGATTTGCGACTCCTATCGCTTGTGTGGCCAAGAGAATCGCCGTCCGATGATGCACTTTGCGATCACGTGATCGGTGGATCCAGTTGCACCGATTCCGACTCCAAAATTGAATTCCCACTGCGGCCCGAAATCAATATCGATTGTGGGGAAGAACTGCTGCTGCTGTTCGCGCAACGGATCGAAGCCAGCCAACGAGCCATATGAAGCGTAATACTCAAGCCCGGCTGCGATTTTCTTTGTAATGTCGTAGCTCACTTTTACATTTGGCGAAAATTCAACCCCTTTGCTCACACTCGGTCCGTGAAACGAGCGATCCAGCGCAGGATTGAAGCTCAAATACCAGGGCCCAACCTTTTTGTCGATGATGGGTCTTATCTCCCAGGTCCACGTATCCGGGGAGAAGGCTGCGCGCTGATAGCCGATCTCGGTCGACAAACTCACCCCAACTGGCCAGTGCCAACTGTCCGGAACTCGCACACGCGGGCGAATGTGGTCGCCGACCCACTGCCATCCGCCGTCCGATTGGATGCTTGTGAAGACATAAAAGCCCACCTCCGACCATTGTGTTACGCCCTGTGTGATTTCGAGCGTCTCGTGTTCTGCGTGATTCGTGGGCAGCATACCGTCCACCACCGTTTTGCTTCCTTCGACCGTGAAGTTGGAATGAATTTCAACCATCGTCGATCTGGGGGCCACCGTATCGGAGCCGTAGACCTGTATTTCGTAGTTGTCTTGCGCTTGGATGCGACATCCTAGCGCTAGCAAGGCAGGGATGATGAGAAGCAGGAGAGTTCGCAAGTTGTGCGCCATCAGTAAGTTCTCTTTAGCGGCCTCAGGTCAGCACGACCATGCCGTGGTTGTCTGAATCTGTGCAACCGCTCAGCTAGTCTCTCATTTTCGAGCCAAGCTGGAACTCTGGCGTTGCATAAGGTGTCTGTTGTGGCAGACACGCGTGCCCGAGAGGAGCAACTTCCATGGCTTTCTCAATCGCAGGCGGAGGTCCGTCCCGACCCCAAATTAACGTCACGCCGCTGATCGACGTGCTGCTCACCCTGATCGTAATGTTCATGTTAGCGGTGTCAATGGATAAGGAGTACCAGGAAAAAGCACAAATTCCTCAACCACAGCCGGACGGAAAATCATCTCCCCCACCTGAGCGAACGGTTGTCATCGAGGTGGTTTGGACGGCGAAAGGCCAACTGCCGATGGTCAAGATTAATCGGCAGGATGTGCCCTGGGACGTTCTCCAAACGCGCTTGCTGCAAATCTATCTCATACGAGCGGAAAAGGTGGCGTTCGTGCGGGGAGATGCGGATGTCGATTTTCAATATGTCGCAGATGTGATTGATGTGGCTCACCACGCAGGGGTACAGAGAGTTGGGCTTTTGACAAAAACGCAGATGGTGGAGGGAGAGTGAAGGCTCCGAGAGGTTGCGGAGCCGCCATGCGGCCGCAGTCAGGAATTCCGCGCCCGGCTCTTGATCCAGATTGGGGTTCCCACGAACCCGAATGCGTTCCGGATCTGATTCTCCAGAAATCGCAAATAGGAAAAGTGGAGTTTCACAGCCCGATTAGTGAACAGAATGAATGTTGGCGGTCCTACCGATGCTTGCGTCATGTACAGGATCTTCACCCGCTGCCGCATAGGGACTGAGGCGCGATCAAAATCAACATGTTCAATAAAGCGATTCATGGCAGAAGTTGGAATTCGCTTACGCCGCTCCTCGGCGACTTGTCGCAATAGCGGGAAGATCTTTTCCGTACCCTTGCCGGTCTCGGCCGAAACGAAAACTAGTGGCGCGTAGTTCAAGAATTTCAAGTGACCGCGTAGGCGCTGCTCATAGGCTTCGCGATCGGCAGGTCTCTTCGACTCCCGCATGCGCTCCGCCTTTGTCGCCCGACCAGCCTTCTTCTGCCCGCTAATCATCAAATCCCATTTGTTGACTACGATGATGACAGAGCGCCCACTCTCGTGCGCATATCCGGCGATGGCGGCATCAAGCTGGCTCACTCCCTCGGTGGCATCAATCACGAGCAGCGCGATGTCGGCCCACTCCAAATGCTTCCGCGCCATGATGACTGACAGCTTTTCTGCCATGAGGTGTGTCTTGCCTTTGCGCCTTATACCTGCAGTATCGATAAAGCGAAATTTCTGTCCATCATGCTCGACGAGTTCGTCGACGGCATCGCGTGTAGTACCGGGAATGGGCGAAACGATGGCGCGTTCGGAAGCCGTCATTCGGTTCAGCAGAGTCGACTTGCCGACGTTGGGATGGCCGATGATCGCCACGTTAATTTCGGATGTCTGCGAGGTTTCGGGTGCCGGATCAACTACGTTCTCCGCCCCAAGGTCTGTTTCATCTGTCTCGACCGGGCTCTGCGGAAGCACGTCCACTAGCGCGTCCAGTAGATCATCGATCCCGCGACCATGTTCCGCGGAAATTGGAAAAATTTCCCTGATTCCCAGCCGATGGAAATCCGCGACGAGATCAGACTGCTTTTCACTGTCGATCTTGTTAACGGCCAGAAAAATTGGCTTGCCGGTCTTCCTCAGCAGGCGCGCTAGTTCTAAATCTGGAGCTGCCAATTCCGTGCGTCCATCGACGACCAGAACGATGGCAGCAGATTCATCTAGCGCGAAGCGCGCTTGCCGGAAGATTTCCGCCGGGATCAAATCCTTGTCCTCTGGAAGAATCCCGCCCGTATCAACGGTTCGAAGCTGTCTTCCGCGCCAATCGGCGTCGGCATACAGACGATCCCGCGTGATGCCTGGTTCATCCCCCACGATCGCGCGGCGTGACCCGACGATATGATTGAACAACGTTGATTTTCCGACATTCGGCCGTCCAACGATGGCAATTGTCGGTACGGCACTGGAGTTTTTGGGTTGAATTATCACTTGTGTCTTCTGTTCCAGCGAACCATTGGGGCAACTGAGTATTATAGAGATTCCCGTGTCTTCTCCCGTTCAGCCCGCTTCTTCCGTACCGGCAGTCCCTGCGGCTTCCCGGGGTACTGAGACATCTCTATACCAGTTTTTCGCGCCCGGCGGTGTTCTCTCCCAAACACATCCGGCCTACGAATTTCGTCGTGGACAACTGCAGATGGCGCAATCCGTCGAGCAGGCATTGGAAGAAAAACGCCATTTGATAGTCGAAGCCGGAACAGGTACAGGGAAAACACTGGCTTATCTGGTACCGGTACTGCGTTCTGGCAAACGAGTCATTATTTCCACTGGCACCAAAAACCTGCAAGAGCAACTTTTCTACAAAGATGTTCCCTTTCTTGAGCAGGCCCTCTACAAAGACCCGGCGTCTGGATCGCGATTCTCGGTCTGCTACATGAAGGGTCGAAACAATTATCTCTGCCGCAAGAAGCTGTATGACTTGACGGACCAGCCTGTGCTGAGCGGCCTCGAGGAAATCGAGCAATATCGGGCAATCGCGGCTTGGGAAAAGCACACGTCCACCGGTGATCGCGCTGAACTGGCTGAATTGCCCGAAGCGAGCTTGCTCTGGCACAAGCTTGATGCTCGTGCCGAAACCTGCACCGGACAAAAATGCAGCCAGTGGGAACGATGCTTTATTACGGAAATGCGCCGGCGAGGGATGGAAAGCGACATTATCATCGTCAACCACCATCTCTTCTTCGCGGACATGGCAATCAAACTACAGGCGGACGGTGCGCCTGATGCAGGCATTCTTCCTGAAGCTGGCGCAGTGGTTTTCGATGAGGCGCACGAACTGGAAGATGTGGCCGGCAACTATTTCGGGATCTCTGTCAGCAACCTGCGCGTGGAGGATCTTGCGCGTGACGTTGAACAGTCTTTGCAGCAAAACCGCGCACTGTCGCCCGCGCTATCAGGAGCTTTAGGAAGCCTGCGCGAAAGATCCCAATTATTCTTCTCGCTGCTGCCGCCCGGGGATGGCCGATTCGCCTTCGATGCCCGGCGCGAGTTCCTCGAGGAGAATGGCGATGAATTCCTTGCCTTCGATCAGGCCCTCACTCGTCTCGCTGGCGAGTTGGAAGCGGTACCGCAAAAACCAGAAGAGATATTCACCTTCGTTCGGCGCGCTCAGGAAATTCAGGCGCAGCTCCGGTTCGCGCTGGAATCCGATGACCGTAATACCGTCTTCTGGATCGAACGACGAGGCGCGCGGACGGGAACTACCGAACGAAAAAATGCGGGACGCGGCGACAGGGGCGACAAAAAGGCAACGGCTGCGGAAGCATTTTCGCGGCGCCAGAATGTGTTCCTGCAAGCGACTCCCATCGACGTGGGCCCCATTCTCCGAGAGTACCTCTGGTCGAAACTGGATTGCGCTGTGCTCACCTCTGCCACCTTGGCCGTGGGCGGAGGGTTCGAATATATACGTCGGCGCCTTGGATTGGAGCATGCTCGCGAGTCTGTTCTTTCGTCTCATTTCGATTATCAGAGCCAGGCACTATTCTATGTCCCCCCCGATTTACCGGATCCGCGGGCGCCGCAGTTTGCCGCACAAGCCTCCCAGAGAATCCGCAAATTGCTTGAACTCACTCGCGGCCGGGCATTTGTGCTATTCACCAGCTATTCGCAGATGAACGAAGTCCATCAGCGGCTGCTCGGGGAGCTTGAATTTCCGATGCTGCGCCAGGGAGACGCGCCGAAAAGCGCGCTGCTTGAGGAGTTCCGCCTGACTCCCAATGCGGTTCTATTTGCCACCTCTTCCTTTTGGCAGGGCGTTGATGTGCAAGGAGAACAGCTCAGCTGCGTGATCATCGATCGGCTCCCATTCTCTGTGCCGAGTGATCCCGTCGTGGCCGCGCGGGTGAAAGCAATCGACGCGGGCGGTGGAAATGCATTTTTCCAATATCAAGTACCCTCCGCCGTGATCACGCTCAAGCAGGGCTTCGGGCGCCTGATTCGTTCTCTGCATGACCGGGGGCTTCTCGTCTTGCTCGACAACCGCATTTTGAAAAAGCAGTACGGGCGAGTGTTTATCGACAGCCTGCCAAACTACAAGAAGACTACCGATATGAAAGCGGTGGAGGAATTCTTCGGAGCCGGGAACTAACCGGAACCTATTTTTGACCTTCCGGGCTCCCCGTGCCTGGTAAAACCAACACTTCAATGCCGGAAGCCTCGGACTTGCTGTGATATACCCGCTCAGTCGCTTTGACGAAATCGGAGGGCTTCGCGTCAGGGATATTCACAAAGGTTTGGGGATTCCGATCAGTTAAAGGGAACCACGAACTTTGGATCTGAACCATGATCCGGTGCCCTCGCCGGAAGGTGTGATTAATGTCCGGCATGGCGAAAGTGACCTCTTCGGTTTTGCCTGGGGTGAAAGCTTCTGGCTTTTCGAAGCTCTTGCGAAATTTTCCGCGGAACGGTTCGCCCCGAACGAGCTGCTGGTATCCAGCCATGGTAAATGCAGGTGGCCCCACATCCGAGTGCGGTTTACTACGGTCTTCTGGTCTGGCTGCATCCAGCTTGCTGTCGGGGTAATCGGGCGGATAGACATCAATCAGCTTGACGTCCCAGTCGGAGTCTGTCCCGCTCGTGGACACGAATAGCTTTGGCGAAACCGGTCCGACAATGGTTACGTCGTCTTGCAGAACCGCAGTGGAATACACCAAGACATCAGTCCTGCTAGCGGCGAAGCGTTGGTCGGAAACCATATATTCCTGCGGTACGTTCTGGGCCGTGTAGTCGACGAATGGCACGGGCTTCGCCGGGTCGCTGACGTACTCGTCGAAGGCAGCTGTCTCGGTCTCGGGCGGGTCGAATGAGAGAAGCCCTCCGGCGCGCAGGTAGAGCGTCTTGGGCTCTGAATTCTTTGGCGGCCAGGCATCGTAACGTCTCCACACGTTTGTTCCCGTCTCAAAGACGTATGCCTTCGGCAACTTCGCATCGTTCGCGCCCTTCAGGTATTGCTCGAAAAACGGGAACAAAATGTTCCTTCTGTAAAACTCCCCGGTATTCGAGGCGAATTCAGCATGCCCCAGATGCTCCCCGTCATAAACCGACCATCCTCCATGCACCCATGGCCCGATTACGATGCCGTTGAAAATATCTGGATTCTTTTCATCGATCGAATGGAATGTGCTGAACGGTCCCTGCAGATCCTCCGCATCAAACCAACCTCCGACCGTCAACACCGCACAATGGATATTCTTCATGTGCGGCGCAAGGTCCCGTGCCTTCCAATAGTCATCGAATGTGTCGTGGTGCATCTGATCGTCAAAAAGTGCGCTCGCGCCCTGCAGCAGCTTTGAGAGGTTGCTGATCGGCCCAGCCTTCAGGAAAAACTCGTAGCCGTCCTTGGTACCATAATCAAAAGGAATCCCGCTCTTTGGAGGAAGCTGCGGATTCTCTTGAAGTTTGAAAAAACTGTAAAATCCGAAGTTCGCCGCGAGCATGAAAGCGCCACCATGATAAGCATCGTCTCCCATAAATAGATTCGTCATGGGAGCCTGCGGGGAAGCGGCTTTCAGTGCCGGATGCGAGTCGATAATGCTGGCCGAGGTAAAGAATCCCGGATACGAGATGCCCCAGATTCCAGCTCTCCCATTATTGTTTGGAACATTTTTCAGTAACCAGTCGATAGTGTCGTAAAGGTCGCTTGCGTCATCGACATCCTTCGGCGATTTCTTGCTGTCGATGTGTGGCCGCATTTCGAGAAACTGGCCTTCCGACATGTACCGGCCGCGTACGTCCTGGAACACAAAAATGTACCCAGCTTTTTCGAACTCCAGCGAAGGCCCGATGCGGCTCCGGTACTGATCCACTCCATACGGCGCCACGCTGTATGGGGTGCGGTCGATCAGGAACGGATATGTTCGGGAGTCATCCTTTGGAACATAAACCGACGTGAAAAGGCGAACGCCGTCGCGCATGGGGATGCGGTATTCGTACTTCGTGTAATGCTCTTTGATGTCGAATTCGGGTGTGTCAGGGCGATTCTGAGCTGAGGTCAACGGCGCCAAAACGACAGAAACAAGAAAAAAAGACCATCCCAGCCGCATGGGGCTCCTTTGGCTTGCTTAAGAATCAATCGGCAAAGCTACATTTCACGCGGGAAAGCGTCAAGTGGCTTTATGCTGCACGCGTTACAATAAAAGGTTGCGATTTGGTTGAGAAACGGGCTTGCGCCAATCGCTGGAGGATCATGTTCGAGGTTACAGTGGAGGATTCGTTCGCCGCAGGTCACTACCTGCGCAATTACAAAGGCAAGTGCGAAAATCCGCACGGCCACAACTATAAGATCCGCGTCACGCTTGCAGGAGAGGAACTCGACAAAGCCGGCCTGCTGCTCGACTTCAAGGACCTGCGCGAAGTGATGAAGCACGTCATCGACCGCCTCGATCACCAGATGATCAACGATATCGAGCCTTTTACCGTGATCAATCCATCGGCAGAAAATATCGCGAAGTATTTTTTTGATCAGTCGAGCACTCGTCTCCAGCGCGTTACCAACGGCCGTGTGCGGATCAAAGATGTAACTGTGTTCGAAACGGACACGACCACGGCCAAGTACAGCGAATGAGGCAGGTTGGCGACCTCGGGTGGCAACTATAGCCATTTCCATCTTCCATGCAAATCACGGAAATCTACAAATCGTTGCAGGGCGAGTCGACGTATGCCGGGCTCCCTTGTGTATTCGTGCGGCTGACCGGATGCAATCTGCGCTGCACGTGGTGCGATAGCGAGTACACCTTCACCGGCGGAAAAAAGATGTCAGCGGATGAAGTCCTGCGTGAGGTGTGCCGTTTGAGCCCGGGGGGCGGGTTGGTGGAGGTCACAGGCGGTGAGCCCATGCTGCAGGAACGCGAACTTGTTCCTCTCATGCAGCAACTCCTTGACCGCCATTATCAGGTTTTGCTCGAGACAAGCGGAGAGCGCCCATTGCAACAGGTACCGTCTGGGGTCGTCAAGATAGTCGACGTGAAGTGCCCGGAGTCGGGGGAAGCCGATACTTTTCGACTGGATAATCTTCAATCGCTTACGTCGCAGGATGAGGTCAAATTCGTACTGAGCAGCCGTGCTGACTATGACTTTGCCGTCGGGTTCACGAAAACCCACGATCTGGCGTCTCGTGTGAATGCGGTATTGTTCTCGCCTGCCTTTCGCAAAGATGCAACCGGCGCCCGGGATAGTTCGCATTGCTTGCTCGACTTGCAGGCCCTGGCGGAATGGATGATCGCAGATCGAGTGCCCGCCCGATTAGGGTTGCAGCTGCATAAATTTATCTGGGATCCCGCTACCAAAGGAGTTTGATTTCGAGTCATCTTCCTGCAAGTTCGTAAGCATCCCGGGCCTCACCCCGTGGCAGCGTCGAATCGAGGATAGCTTGTTCAATGGCTCATCCAAAACAATCCCGTGCAGTGGTCCTGCTTAGTGGCGGAATGGACTCCTGCGTCTGCGCCGCTCTTGCGGCACGGGATCACCAGGCCGCAGCGGTTCACGTCAGCTATGGGCAGCGCACCGAAGAACGTGAAAAGGAGTCATTCCTTCGGATCTGCCAGCGGCTGAATATCCAAAACACCCTCTCCGTTCGGAACGATGCATTCCGATCCATTGGCGGCTCGGCTCTGACTGACGACCGGATTGCCGTTCCGAACGCCGACTCCCTCGGCCACGGAGTTTCCGTCACTTACGTTCCGTTTCGCAACGCCCACTTCCTCTCCGTCGCTGTCAGTTGGGCGGAGGTACTGGGTGCCGACAAGGTGTACATCGGCGCAGTTGAGCCGGACAGCTCGGGGTATCCCGATTGCCGTCCGGCCTACTATGAAGCATTCAACGCGGTGGTGAGAGCCGGGACGAAGGATGGCCGCATTGAAATTGTGACTCCACTGATCGCCATGCGCAAAGCGGAGATTGTACGGCTTGGCCTTGAACTTGGTGCGCCATTCGATTTAACTTGGTCATGCTACAGCCGCGAGGATCAGGCCTGCGGCGTCTGCGACAGTTGTGTTTTACGGCTTCGCGCCTTTGCCGCAGCGGGTGTCAAGGATCCCATCATGTACGCGGCCAAACAGGATTAGTTGCCGGGAGGCAAAATGAAAAAGCACTTTGCAATTCTTCTATTTGTGACGCTGGCGCTGGGACTGTGTGTGCCTCCGGTCTTTGCCCAGGCTTCAGGCTCCGTGAAGGGCGTGATCCGAGACGCTGACGGCAAGCCCATTTCGGGCGCCATCGTCGAGTACCAGAATCTGGACAACGGCCAGAAGTACGGCCTCAAAACCAACGGGAAAGGCGAGTATTTCTCGCTCGGCATCACCCCCGGAAAATACAAAATCACTCTTTACAAGAGCGCCGATGATCAGAAAGCGGGCAAGGAGCTCTATCACGTTAACGGCTTTCAGGTACAGCTCGATGAGAACACTCAGGATATCGATCTCAAAAAGGAAGCCGAGAACCAGGCTAAGGGACAAGGCTTGACGCCCGAACAGATCAAGCAGATGCAGGAGCAACAGGAAAAAAATAAGAAAGAAGTAAATACCGTCAAGGCTTTGAACGAAAAGCTCAATGCTGCCAAGACGTCCGCTGACGCCGGCGACTTTGATTCCGCGATTGCGGACTTGAATGACGCAAATCAAATGGACCCGTCGCGTGACCTGGTCTGGTTCAAATTGGGCGATTATTACCGGTTGTCGGCCCCGAAGCAGACAGATCCCGCTGAGAAGCAGAAGCGTTTGGACTCCGCTGTCACTGCCTATCAGAAAGCAATTGACCTGAAAAAGGGTGCCGCCAACGACAAAGACCCCAATGCTGGGAAGAACCTTGCGGCCTACTACAACAATCTGGCGGAGGCTTACGCGAAGGGTAACAAGATCGATGATGCGGTAAAGACCTACGCGCTCGCCGCACAGGCAGATCCCGCCGCTGCCGGGCAGTACTACTTCAACACAGGCGCAGTTCTCACCAACGCCGGAAAAGTGGATGATGCCATCGCGGCATTCGATAAAGTTATCGCCGCCGACCCGAACAAAGCGGACGCCTACTACTGGAAGGGCGTCAACATGATCGGAAAGGCAACTTTGCAAGGCGACAAGATGGTCGCGCCTCCAGGCACCGCCGAAGCTTTCCAAAAGTATCTGGAATTGCAGCCGACCGGCACCTACGCGGAACCTACCAAGCAGATGCTCTCCCAGATCGGTGCGTCTGTCGAAACCAGTTTTGGCAAAAAGAAAGCTGCGAAAAAATAGAAATCTCTGAAGATAATGCTCGCGAAAAGGCGGCCCCGTGCCGCCTTTTCCGTTTAGTGCCGATGGTTACGAAAGGACATGTATTACTAAGGGCTATGTACTTGCTGTCCTTCGCCTGTAGCCAACTACGCGGTAGAGTTAAGGTATTCGGTATATCTCCCCATCTGTGGTGCATGCGATTCCGCTCTTGTGAGGACGAATGGCAGCGCCAACCATCGCACCTATTTCCGTTGCTCTTGAAGGGTTTTCGAGTGCCGGTGGAGTAGCCACACCGGATTTGCTCGGGGCTATGCTGCGGGCCGGTGAAAAAATCAGTGATCTGATCTTCTCCCCCGGCCGTCCGCCTCAGGTTCAGGTCTATGGGCAGATGATTCCGGTCCAGGTACCTGGGATGACCGTTCTTAGCCCGGACGACACACGGCGTATCGCAGCCGACCTGATCGGCGACAACAAGCAAGCCATCACCACTCTCCGTGAACATGGCGCTTGTGACATCTCTTTCGGGCTGCCCGGCCTGGCCCGTTTCCGTGTGAATATTTTCATCCAGCGCGGCAGTTGCGCTGTAGTCATGCGAGTCATTCCCACTGTGATTCCGGATTTCAACTCGCTTCGATTGCCCGCGCAACTGGCAGACGTGACTCGTCTTCGTGACGGGATCGTGCTCGTGACGGGTGCAGCAGGTTCGGGAAAATCGTCAACGCTAGCCGTTCTTCTGGACCGGATCAACCAGGAAAAGTATTACCACATCATCACGATCGAAGATCCCATCGAATTTCTCCATAATCACAAGTGTTCCACCATCCATCAGCGGGAATTGCACAGCGATACTCCAAGCTTTGCCCATGCCCTCCGCTCCGCCATGCGGCAAGCTCCAAAGGTGATCCTGGTCGGAGAAATGCGGGACCGAGAGACTATCGAGATCGTCCTGGAGGCGGCCGAGACCGGCCACCTGGTCTTCTCTAGCCTAAACACCATGGATGCTTCGAAAACCGTAGAGCGCATCGTGAGTTCGTTTTCTCCGCCGGAGCAGCAGGCAATCCGAGAGCGCTTCGCGAAGTCGTTTCGCTACATCATTTGCCAACGACTTATGTCGAAATCTGACCGGAGCGGACGCGTAGCAGTCTTCGAGATCCTGAAAGCTAATGCTCGTACCTGCGAATGCATCGAAAAGGGAGAGAAAGACAGCAAAACTCTTCTCGACGCCATGAAAGCAGGGTACTCAGAGGGCATGCAACACTTCGACGGAGAGATCGCTCAACTGGTTAGGGATCGGCTCGTCGATTTGGAAACTGGGCTTTCTCTTGCCAGCAACCCCGCAGTCCTCGGCCAGGAATTAGCCAGGTAAAGTTCAATCTCCGTTTGCGAGTTTCCAGCCCGTCGCCTGCGCAGCCTGGAGGGGGTTGAGTTTTTTCCGTGGTACGCCCTTCGTGTGGCAATCGGCGCATTTCACGAAATGGATGTTATGTGTGCTGGTTCTCGTTTTAAACGTAGTATCCATCGTTTCCACGTTCAATCCGCAATTCGAGAGTTGCGGGTGGCATGTGCTGCAGGAAGGGCGCGTTCTTAATCCGTGTCCCTGGTGGCATGCAAAGCAGCTTAGTCCCTCATGGACTCCTATCGCCGAGCGATCATCGCCTGATCCCACCTTCAACGTAGCAAGAGGTGCATGGCACTGATAGCAGAGTGCCTGGCGGATATCAGGGCTGACGTGGATAGGCTTCTCTCCGTCGTGCATCACCGGGAGCGGCAGCCTTCCAACGCTCACATAATCAAGTTCACGTCGATCAAACCATGCGAGCGATGATTGGAATCGCTGCTGGTTGCTCCCGGGTGGCGGTTCTTTTCCTTCATAGTGCGACAGTATCGGACCCTCGCGGTGTATCTGGTGACATGTTAGGCAGGGAATCGCTGGCTGGTCTGCCACCCTGGCATCACGGAACCGCCACGGGCCTTTCATATCGAGAGGCGCCACCAGTTCACGGATACCGCCATCGAAATAGCTTCCGTGGCAGCGGAGGCAATCATCCACCAGGAGCTGTTGGCGATTGTGGTTGCCGTCAAGGAAAATGTCCCTGAATCTCGCAGAGTGAGGTCCCGCCGCCCAGTCTGCGTATTCTTCTTGATGACATTTGCGACAGCGATCACCCATGCGCCGGACATCTTCAGGTTTAAGCCGCACCTGCTCGGGGATTTCCCCTCGTAGATGGCTGTATAGACGATGGATGTTCTTCAGGTGAAAACCAGCGTCCAAAGTAAACACATCGCCGTGGCAAGCCGAACACGCAACATCGCGATGCGTCGAAGTATGCCAGTCTGTATAGGGCTGCCAAATCTCATGGCAGCGCCCGCAGGAACGGCCGCCGGAATAGTGGTAATAAATGCTTGCACCGGGAAGGAATAGGAACGCAAGGAATAGTACGGCGAGGCCGCGGAAGAGTCGCCGGTTCCATTGTTTGCGTTCAACGTTCATCGCTACTCCGGCTAAGACGCGCCACGGACGCTTTTCCACCATTTGGCAAGATTCTCGGACGCGTAATATGCGATTGCCATGATCGTCAGTACTGGATTGAATCCGCCATTGGTTACGTGAACGCTACCGTCGATGACGAACAGGTTGTCGAAGTCGTGAACTCGGCAATATCTGTCGACGACTGACGTTTTGGGGTCGTTTCCCATGCGGCAAGTACCGGCCTGGTGTTGCCCTCCACTAAGTCCCGAAGCTGGCAAGAATGTCCAAGTCTGCATTGCACCCGCCTCTTTCAACCACGCCTCTGCCTTGGAGGACAGGAATTGTGCGGCGATCCTGTCGTTCGAGTGACGATGCCCGGAGAGACGGGCGACAGGAATTCCCCAGTAATCTTTCACAGTGGGGTCGACCTGGACCCGCGACTCAAATACGGGTAGCTCCTGAACCGGGCCTATTATGCCCACGCTGCGGCGGTAGTACTGCCGCATATATTGCTTGTGTGCAAGGCCCCAGCTTGGAATTCCCGGTGCGCGCCAGTTCACAAAGTGGTAGGGTAGGCGGATAAATTCGTTCGCCAACATTCCTCCGCTGATGAGCCCTCTATTTCCATGATTAAAATCGCAGATCGCGAGACATGCACCGGGCCCAAGATCGTCGTAAGTTTCGAAATCAAAGAGGCCGACAGCTCCGGTATAAGCATGTCCCTGGAGGTTGCGCCCGACCCAGTCATAGCGGTTGCCGAGGCCGTTGGGGAACAGCCGACTCTTTGAGTTGAGAAGAAGACGTGCCGACTCATTTGCTGATCCGGAAATGACGACCAAGTCGGCCGTTTGTTCCTGGAGGCGTGGAGCGGAGTCGAAATAAGCTACGCCTCTGACGTTGCCTTGTGAGTCAGTGAGAATCTCCCTAGCGATGCACTCCGTTCGCAATTCACAGTTTCCTGTATCGAGAGCGGTCGGAATAACAGTGTTCTGGGTTCCATTCTTGGCATTGACTTCACAAGCGAACCCTACGCACCAGCGACAGCGCATGCACCCAGAGCGGCCGTTGTAAGGAACGGAGTTCCGTAGCATCGGAATGTCGAAGGGATGAAATCCCAGACGCTGTGCAGCCGGTTTGAGGATCTGGTACTCGCGATTCGGTGGGAGCGGAGGCATTGGTAAGGCGCGCTTGCGTGGGGCACGGAAGATGTTGGCTGAGTCATCGCCAGATACTCCGACTTCCCACTCTGCTTTTTCGTAATATGGCTCAAGCTCGTTGTAGCTGATCGGCCAATCTTCGAGGGTACTGCCCTCCACTGATCCGTAGGTGGAGCGCATCCGAAAGTCTTTTTCCATGAAACGCCAGGCCATGGCACCGTAGCTGAGTGTTCCACCTCCAACACACGCAGCATTGTTGTTATATTTGCCGTCACTGGGCGTGACGATCTGTTCGCGGCCGTTCTGATCGACCACAACTCGCGGGTTTCGGTGCTCTTCGGGACCAAAGGCGGCTCCCAGTACCGTTGTGCGCTGGTTGTGCAGATCATCTTTACGGCAGTCGAAAGGCGTGAGCCACTTTCCGCGTTCCAGCAGAACTACGCTGAGCCCGGCCGCGGCCAGCTCCTTGGCGACAATCCCACCCCCTGCGCCTGCTCCCACAACGACCGCGTTAACGTGCTTCAGTGACATCGGATCTGCCTGGCTTGCATCGGAAGCGTTCTCGATCAGCTCTTAAATTCCGGCCGAAACCGGCCCCGGATTGGCGGATACGGAATGCCCAGAATTTTCCAGCTGATCCCCTCACGATTTCCACCATGCCGCGGATCGCCGTAGAAGCCCTGCATCGTGTGATCGAGCACAAGAGTGAAGAACTCGATCGAGGTGATCTGCTTCCAAGGTTCAGACGGCGCTTGCCCGCGCTCCATTCGTCTCAGTAGTTCGATCTGCTGAATTGGGGTTGCATCCGGAAACGGGTTCGAGTGAAGGGTCCGGCTATTGTGATCGACCGCTGCGAGGCCCAATCGGTACGAATTTCTTAGAGAAGCTAGTGGGCCAGATAGCTGACGGTCAATGTAATTGACAACCCCCGCCCATGCTGCGCCCGGGTCGCCGTCTGGAGGAATAATCTGATCGCAAATGGCAGCCAGCGTTCGCGCTTCATCTACGGAAAAAAATCTCCATGGCGTGGCACCTGCCTCACATCCGACTCCCGCGCCCGCTGCAGCTGCCATCGCAATACTTGCTTGCAGGAATCCTCGGCGGCTGAGCTTGTATGCCGGATCCATCGGTTCTCCTTCGAACCGGTCAGTGTGGAACATCGCTTGGGCTGAATCTGTGATTTTGATCACGCCAGCGATTGATTGCACAGGCAATCGCGTCCTTGCGTTGCACATCTCAGCAAAGCCGGCTGGCATCCTCTATGATTTCAGCCATGCCCGCCTCATCGGATCCTCCGGGTGTGCTTTCTTTCGAGGATGCTCGTCGTGTTGTCGACGAGCACGCACTGCGAGTCTCTCCTGCAGCTACTGAAGAGGTAGACCTGCTTGCTGCCAATGGGCGAGTGCTTGCGGAAACTGTAGTGGCTGATCGCGACATTCCCCCCTTTTCGCGCTCTACTCGCGACGGGTACGCGCTGCAGGCCTCGGATTTGGTGGAAGTGCCCTCCGAATTCGAAGTGGTCGGAGAAATCAAAGCTGGACAGAGAACCAACGAATTCCCATCCCGACTCAAATCCGGGCAGGCTGTGTCGATCATGACGGGGGCGCCGGTTCCGGACGGAGCCGATGCCGTGGTAATGGTGGAATACACTTCACAGGAAGGCGGCCGGGTCCAAGTGCTCCGAAAGGCAGCTGCGGGGGAGAACGTTGTGCTCCGCGGAGCGGAGGCAAAAGAGGGGGTGAAGTTGCTGGGTGCGGGCGATCGCCTGAGCGAAGCCGTCATTGCACTGGCCGCCTCTGTTGGGCGGGGGCGGTTGGCGGTTTACCGTCGTCCGCGGGTAGCCGTGCTTGCTACCGGCGACGAAATTGTTCGAGTTCAGGACGCTCCAAACACTTCGCAAATCCGTAACTCAAACACATATTCGCTAGCTGCGCAGATCCTGGCGGCAGGAGCTCAACCGGTACTCTTGCCCATCGCACCTGATGAATCCCGGCAGTTGCGGCGGCTGGTCGAAGAAGGGCTCGGCTACGAACTCCTGCTGATCACGGGCGGTGTCTCAATGGGGCGCTATGACCTGGTGGAGGAAGTGCTCTCAGCGATCGGCGCGGAGTTCTTCTTCACTGGAGCGAAGATTCAGCCTGGCCGTCCGATTGTATTCGGCCGTTGCAGTACGTCCACTCCAGCGGAAGCGAGGTACTTCTTCGGTTTGCCCGGAAATCCGGTTTCCACAATGGTGACATTCGAACTCTTCGCGCGGCCCTTGATCCACGCCTTGAGCGGGCAAAAATCACGCGAGTCGAACTTTCTACACGCGCGCCTGAAGAGCGAAGTTCGCGTCAAACCAGGCCTGAGGCGTTTTCTTCCCGCGGTCTTGAGTGGAAAATTTGAGAATTCCTCCGTCGAATTGGTAGCGTGGCATGGGTCGGGAGACATCGCCGCAACGGCCCGTGCCAACTGTTACGCTGTGATTCCTCCGGACCGCGAACACATTGCAGAAGGCGAGTGGATCGCTATCATGATGCGATCGTGAGTCGAAGCGGCTCCTGGACCATCCATGTAAGATAGACCTACTGAATGCCAAGGAAGCTCTCCCATTACGACCGTTCCGGGCGCGCGCAAATGGTCGACGTCTCGGGAAAGTCGGTGACCAGGCGTGAGGCGGAGGCGAGCGCGTTTGTTGCGATTCGACCCGAGGTGCTGGCCGCCTTACCGGAAAATCCCAAAGGGGATGCCCTCGAAGTTGCTCGATTAGCTGGGATAATGGCCGCAAAGCGAACTGCGGATCTTATTCCGCTCTGCCATCCGCTTCCTCTATCCCTCGTTGATGTCGATCTGCGCCTGTGCGAGAATGGCGTCGCTATTACCTCGAAAGTTACCACCACCGCCGAGACCGGTGTGGAGATGGAAGCCTTGGTGGCAGCCAGTGTTGCAGCGCTGACCGTGTACGATATGTGCAAGGCCGCCGATAAAGGCATTGAGATTCGAGAAATCGTTTTGCAGCGCAAGAGCGGTGGGAAGAGCGGCGACTTCCAACGCCTGAAAAAATAGGTCGGGCCTGATCATGGCAAATGATGTAAAGCTGCTGGTTGTGGATGACAACCCCATGGTGCTCGGGATGTTGCAGCAGGCTCTCGCCCCGCTGGCGCAGGTGACCACCGCTGCCGACGCTGCCGACGCTCTCTTAAAGGCTGTCGACAATCCGCCGGAATTGCTTGTCTGCGACTATCGTTTGCCGGGCATGGACGGCCGCCAACTTGTCGAGAAGCTCAAAAGCCGACCTGCTACCGCAGCCTTTTCCACTGTTCTTATGGCCAGCAAAGCCGACATTTCCGAACGACTCTCGCCTCAGGATGCTGCCGACGACTATCTTGAGAAGCCATTCTTTCTCAAAGAAGCGACCCGACGCATCAAGAGAATGATCGACCGAATCGCGCTTGAAAAGATGGCCAAGACAGCGCCTTCTGACGGAGTAGTTCGGGGTAGTCTCGCCCAGATGAATGTCATCGATTTGATGCAGTCCCTTGAGATGGGCCGCAAGAGCTGCCAGTTGACGCTCACGAAGGAAGGCGAGAAATGCGAAGTATTTTTTGTAGAAGGCCAGGTCAAGCACGCGACCTACGGTTCGCTCGTCGGCGACCAGGCGGTTTTTAAAGTACTGCGTTGGACGGGCGGCAGCTTCCAGCTGGACTTCGAAGCGAAGACCGATAAAGAAACGACGCAACTGAATACGCAGGGCCTTCTGATGGAAGGCTTGCGTCTGCTCGATGAGTCTCAGCGGGATGGAGGCTCGGAATCTGAGCCTTCGCCAGAAGCGCCCGCACAATCGGCCCCGAGTTCACCCGTTACTCCTTCACGAGGACAAAGGGAAGAGGAGGAAGATGTCCTCCTCGACAGCTGAACGGGGTGGTGGGCCAGAACAGCCGCGAGCTGCGGTGATCACCGTCAGCGACTCCTGTTCTCGCGGCGAACGACACGATCTCTCCGGACCGGCCGTTGCGGAATTTCTCAGGAATCTTCACTTTCAGATCGCGGTCCAGGACCTCGTTCCTGACGATGTCACACAGATACAGAATCTGCTTATGCGTCTATCGCATAATGTTCACCTCATAGTGACGACGGGTGGAACCGGTATCGCCGCGCGAGATGTCACACCCGAGGCTACTCGGGCGGTGTGCGACAAAATCATCGAGGGTATGGCCGAACGCATGCGGCACGAGGGGAGCAAGAAAACCCCCCTTGCCGCGCTAAGCCGAGGCCTTTGCGGCGTTCACGGCACCACTCTGATCGTGAACCTCCCGGGCAGCCCCAATGGAGCCATCGAATCACTCCAGGCCCTAGCGGACCTGATCCCTCACGCGATCGATCTGCTCAGCGGGAAGACAGCGCACAGCTGAGACAAGACGGCCTGGCCCGGTGGACTCACTTACTGGCCCCGACTCCCCGACCCTACCAACGGACGCCCGGGAAACACGTCCGGAATGAGCCTTCCATCCTCAATCAGCAAAGTGCCACCCACAATGAGATATCGAATGCCAACACTTTGTTCCATGGGTTTCTCAAATGTGGCGCGGTCAGTTACCGTCGCCGGATCGAACACTACGACATCAGCGTCGGCCCCCTCTTGCAAGCGGCCCTTGAATTTACCGGCGGAAGTAGAGCGCTCCAGCATTTGAGCGGGCATGAGGCTCATCTTGCGTAGAGCTTCCATCAGACTGAGGCTTTTCTTTTCGCGTACGTACTGCGCAAGCACGCGCGTAAACGTCCCAGAGTTTCTTGGATGTCCAGGCGCTCCGTCGCTGGCGATCATAATAAGTGGGTTCGGAATCGTCTTGTCCACCATCTCCTGAGTGTTGGCAAATACCAGCACCGACTGAGGCTTGCTGGACTTGTGCAACTCTTCGAAGCGCTCTTTGGTCAGATGCTCTCCTGTACCCGGTAGGACCAGGTTCCCATAGTCAATTCCGAGTTTCTCCCGCCACCCAGGATTGAAAAGCGCCGTGTTCAGAATCGTCATCCCGGCGATGTAAGGGTAGGCCTCCGTTGTGACGTCAAGTCCGCGGGCCCGGGCTCCTTCGATTAACGACAAGCATTCCAGCGTGTCCAGCAGGCACGTGCTGTTGATGTGGACAACATGCAAGGCTGCTCCGCTGATCGCCGCCGCTCCAATTACCTCCTCAAGAGATTCAATCGCAGACCCCGGTTCAGTCCGCCCAAAATTGCGCATATGAGTGTAGACCGGTAGCTTATTTTCAGCCGCAACCCGAAACATGTCGATGACTTCAAGCCTCGTCGCACCGGGAACATATTGAATGCCCATGCCAACCCCAAGCGCACCGGCCGCGAATTCTTCACGAAGCCGCTGTTCGATCTGGGCGATCTGTTCCGTCGACGCTGGCTGATTCGTAGCAGGACCACTCTTAGGAATGATTTCTGGAATCCCCGTTCCGGGCCCAAGAACATAAGGTGGAAGAGGTGTGCCGAAGACCCGTGCCCGCGCGGCGGCATGGTTTGCTGTAGTTCCATAGTGGATTAGAGAGTGCCCGCTCTTGACCCCAAGAAATTCCGCGACGTCGGGTGCTCCGATCTCCATCTCCAGAGCAGTTGTGACGCCGTCAAAGGCCTTCACACGCTGACTCTCGAGTTCTTGTCCGTGTTGGTGTAAATCGATGAACCCTGGCGCAACCACCAAGCCTGCCGCATGTACCACCCGACTACCTGAAAGCGGCTCGCTCGCAACCCGCCGGATTCGCCCGGCAGAGATACCGACGTTTCTGACCGCGTCGAGCCCGGTGTCGGGATCCATCACGCGTCCGCCCTCGATCACAAGATCGTATTTCTGGGCGACGACGTTCGGGAGTGCCGAACCAAGCAGGAGGATGGCAAGCATGAAGCGTCGCATAGGCCCCGATCATACCAATTTACGGGAATGCCACCGAGGAAGATTCCTCGAACATCGTCAAAGGTCGGCTGCGCCAATTGACGCCACACCGCTCGAAGCGCTGACACGCCATAATTGCATCACGTACACTACCTAGTCTTGAAGACAATCGGACACATCCTGGCCCGCTACACCGCGTGGATTTGGGGCTTGCTCAAGGTGCTGGGAGTTTGGGGCCCGTTTGTGATCGCCTTTGCCGACAGTGCTTTGCTCGGGATGCCGATCGACGCCATCGTCGCTACATATGTCTTCCAGGATCCCAAACGCCTGCTGCTGTATGTCGCATTGGCGTCTCTCGGCTCAGCCCTGGGGAGCATCCCGATTTATGCCATCGGCTACTTTGGTGGCGAGAAGGTCCTGCGTAAACGCATCTCCGACGAGCGGTTTCTCAAAATTCATCGCTCGTTCGAACAGCATGAATTCTGGGCGCTGATGTTTCCGGGAATGCTGCCGCCACCGATGCCATTCAAGATTTTTGTTTTGGCGGCGGCGATATTCGAAATGGATTTCGCCCATTTTCTGTTCGCGGTCTTCGCTGGACGGTTCGTTCGTTTCTTCGTCCTCTCCGTGCTGACTCTTTGGTTCGGACCTCATATCGTGCAGTTGGCGGGCTCCGTTTTCAAGCAGCATTTTAACGTAGTTCTGATCGTGGCTGCTGCGACAGGGCTTCTGATATGGACTATCCGAAGAAAACGGAAGCCAAAAGTAAGAGACCATCCGCTGGAGGATGGTCCTCTACCTGATCGCTCTAAATGAGGGGTTTTATGCTGCGGCCGTGTGATCGCCCGAGCGGCCCATCCACGTCGATAGCGCTTGCAGCGCAACCGGTGCTGCAAACATCAGCGAGGTAAACAGCAAGTCCCCCACGACGGCCCGCCGGAAGAACGGCAGCCCCGCATCGTAGCAGAGCATGAGCCCGGCAAAGGTCTTGGGATACATCTCCCACGCTGCCCATACGGCGAAATTGCTGATCACGAAGAAAGAAACCGAGCCCGCCAACGCTGTTCCCAGGATCCGCAGCACACCAGAGTTCTGTTTCACCGTCGTTCCTAGCCAGAGCATTCCTGCGTACCAGGCCCAGGTAACAAAATGATCCCACGAGAAGGGATATTTGTAGACCAGGGTGGTCAGCAGCACGTCAGAAACCGCGAGCAGAGCAAAAGGAATCCACAAGCGACGCCGCGGTCCGCGAGCGCCAAAAAATAGCAGGGCAGCGCCGACCGGCGTGAAAGCCATAGGATGTGGGACAAACCGCACTGCCAAAGCGAAAAGAACGAATAGGTAAGCTAGCATGATGACCTCGCAGATGACCCTTTATTCTGGGCGCGCGGGCCCGCACTCGTCAAGCAGAGATCTCGCGTCTGGCCGCCAAAGACTTCGCAGGATCTAACCGGAGCGACAATAGGTTGCTACTTGGAATTGGCGTCTTGGCCTGGCTCGGGGACAAGAACTTGATGCTCTCCCGGCCCATAGAGATCGCCCAAAACGTGGAGATTCAAATCCAGTTCGACTGCAGCTCCCAAGGTCCGTCTTCCTCGATCGCGCACAGGACTTGGAACTTGCATATATCGTAGGTCCTGGAATCGCACAATGTATCCGCCGGAGCTCGATGTCAAAGCCTCAGTCTCCGTGATCGGGTACTGCGCCCAATCGAGATACACTCGGCCAAGGTAAGAACGTTTGGCTGCGAGGGTCACCGCCGTTTCCTGCGGCTTGTAACGAATCTGCATCTCGTTGGCCGGGTCTACCTCGGGTGTGAGCGAATCGACCGGCGCCAGAGCGAAGAATCCCGGAGCCTCTATCACACCGTACCAATGAAATGGATTGCCCCAGGTAGGATAAGCGGAAACGCGAATCGGTTCGGCGCCCTCATAGGTGCGTGCCTCAAGAGCATTCACCGCCCGCCGGTGCTCGTAGTCGCGAACACCCCACATTAGTACCACTCCAATGAGCGCCAGGGCCGCTGCCAGCCGTCCACGGAGACCACTTCGGCGCGCTCCGATTTCTTTGTCTACAAGCCCGAAGATTGCCGGAACCAGCAATCCAAGTATCAGGAAGGCGAGCATGACCGGCTCGACAATGAAAACGATATCCCAGGAATACCACTTTTCAGAAAATGGCCAAAAGGGCCGGACGCCATAATTGTTCGTGAAATCGAGCAGGATGTGGCTTAATCCCGCCAGCCACGCATAAACAAACAACAGGCTCCAGCGAGGAGCCAGATCGGGAATGTTCGTACGGCGCCCTCGTACCCTCCAGACCAGGTATACAAATCCAACCACTCCTGCGGCGCAAATCAAGGTACCTAGGAATGAATGAGTGAATCCACGATGATGAGCGAACCCGAATGCCGGACCACGAAAGCGTCCCAGGATATCCAGGTCGGGAGCCTCTGCGGCAAGCGTTAGCGTCAGCGTTGCCAACGCCGTTTTGCGGTTCAGCCCGGCGCGCCCCATGCACGCCCCGGTCAGAAAGTGGGTGACAGGTTCCAAGCGGTCTTGAAGATTCTATTGCCACCTGCCAAACCGCGACAACTCAGTCGCTAAGATCGGAGGCTTTTTGAGGCGGGGTATCTGTCTGAGTTGTCACTGCCCCTCACGCTTCGGAGCCAGAATCGTCAGAGCGTCCGGGACCACGGTCATCTCCGCAGGGAGCGTGCCGACAAGTTCTCCATCGGCCTCGACGTAGATTCTTTTCGTTCCATCCCTGCGGCTCGATCCTTCCAAATATCCGCATGCAACCTTCGTACAATGCACTAACTCAATGCCCGGAATCTGCCATCGGCGCCGGAGCAGTCCGCGAGTTACATACGCTAAATACGCGAGCCGCGCGCTGGTACGGCAAACGACCGCTCGCATGTCGTTGCGATCGAGCGACGCGCCCGGGGCCAGTTCCTTGACGACTCCACCGAAGTTTTGAATCCGGACGCACATCAGTTCGGTGACTTCGGCCCGTCCAGGCTCATCCGAGTCAGTCTCAAGATATTCCGCCGAAAAACGAGTCATCGGGTAGCTGAACCAGAGATTCCAGGCCTTGGCGTAGTAGGCCACCATCCCCATCCGGCGCTTGGTTGCAGTCAATAGTTTGTAAAACAGATGCGCATCGACTCCCATGCCTGCGGTGATCGTGAAAAATCGGCTGCCCGGATTGCCGCGAAGGTCTACGAAACGGACGTGTCCCACCGCCACACGCCGCGGAACGCCCCTCACTGCCGCTTTCGCGGCTCGCTCCAAATCGTTCGGGATTCCCAGGTCATGGGCCAACGCATTGGCGGTTCCCATTGGGAGTATTCCCAGTGCGGCTGTGGAGTGGGCCAGTACTTGAACAATGTTGTGAATCGTACCGTCTCCACCGCAGGCGAAGATGGTGTCACAGCCGGAATCGATAGCCCGCTGCGCTTGCTGCCCGGCTTCGTCCCGTGTTTCGGTCGGGATCAATTCCGCGGTGACCCCGGCGCCCCGCAGCACTGCAAGCGCTGACTCCAGCGCCTTCAAGCGCTTTTGGCCGCTGCGGCCGGAATCCGGGTTGTATAGCAATGCCGCCCGTTGCATAGATCGAAGATCGAATGCAGGATTGTATCCGACCGAAATACATTCGGGGTTGAACCGGCTCTGGAGAACTGGACGTCAAACGGCGCGGTTGGCAATTAGGTTTGCTGGAGAACGCGATCTTCGTTCCTTCTGGCCTTACCCGCGCGATCCCCACTCCCACATTCCGAACATCGCTTTTTGCGGCAGGGGATGTCCCAATTGACGCGCCAGCATGGCGACCTGTCCTCGATGATGAGCGTCATGCACGATCAGGTAGGAGAAAAATCCCACTACATCAGGACGAAATCCTTTGATACGTCCGTCTGCCGCCAACGCGCGGTCGATGACAGCATGCAATGCTTGATGGCTGCTTTCCAGGCCGCGGATCGCTTGCCCGGGCGTCACTGACAATCGGTCTAGCTGCTCGGGAATCTCTTCTGCCTTCGTCGCTTTCAGCCACATAACCCTCACGTTGTGCATGTGAGCAACGATGGCGGCGATCGTCCGGCCCTTGCCCTCTGGAGGTTTGGCGTTCCACGCAACGCCCGGGACATTCTGGATCATGTATTCATTGATTCGGTTGTTTGTATGGAAGGCGTTCAGCAGTGCTCTTGAAACATCCCACTCCGCAGTCGCTCGATTGTTTGTAGCCTCTAGTCGAGATGATTTCGGCATAGATCTCTCCGATCGTCTTGGCAAGTGTCCAAATTTGGCATAAGCTGGGCGCACTCGCAAGGCTCGACCGTTTCCCGCCCTGTTTGGGTTCGACATAGTTTTTCCGGAGGAATGACCGGATGAAGCATCTGGCTTGCATTCTGTGCGGACTATTGTTGTGCGGCGTCGCAGCTTCCCAGGAACACCCGGCACACCCGCAGATTCATCCCGTCCCTCTTGTATCCGGCCTCGGCGATCTTCATCATCCCGTCTCCACGCGTGATCCGGAAGCGCAGAAGTTTTTTGATCAGGGCTTGCGATTCATTTACGCCTTCAATCACGACGAAGCTGCCCGCTCGTTTCAGCACGCCGCCGAACTCGATCCGAAGCTCGCGATGGCGTACTGGGGTGTCGCAGAGGCGATTGGGCCTAACTACAACGATCCTGCTGACCCCGAACGCTTCAAGCAGGCGCATGATGCCATTCAGAAAGCGGTCGATCTATTGGGCGACGCATCGTCCAGCGACCAGGCCTACGTTCAAGCGATGGCGCAGCGTTTTCCCGCCGACCCCACGGCGCTTAAGAAGGCCGCCGAACTCTACCGGGATGCAATGCGGGAGGTCATGAAGCAGTTTCCCGACGATCCCGATGCTGCAACTTTATTTGCCGAAGCGGGCATGAATCTTCATCCCTGGACCCTTTGGCATCCGGACGGTACCCCAGAAGAGGGAACGGAAGAAATCGTCGCGACGCTGGAGTCCGTACTGAAGCGGACCCCAAACCACATGGGTGCCATGCACTATTACATCCATGCGGTCGAAGCGTCGCCGAACCCGGGGCGAGCTTTGGCGGTAGCAGGAAAGCTTCCCGCGTTGGCCCCAGCTGCCGGTCACCTTGTCCACATGCCGGCCCACATCTATATCCGCACCGGCGACTACGATGCTGCTGTTAAGACGAATGAAAAGGCAGCCGAAGCCGACCGTGCCTACATCAAGACGTCGGGCGCCCACGGCGTCTATCCGATGATGTACTACAGCCACAACCTGCATTTCATTGCCGTGTGCGGCGCAATGAATGGCAACTATCCTGAAGCGCACAGGAATGCTGAACTGCTGGTGGAAAACGTGCGTCCGCACGTGAAAGAGATGCCTCCGGCTGAGGCTTTTCTAACGGTGCCGATCGCCGTAGACATCCGGTTTCATCGCTGGTCCGGGATTCTGAGCAGTGCGCGTCCTGATCCATCACTGAAAGTGCTCACGGCTTTCTGGCATTTCGGGCGAGGCGAAGCATTGGCCGCGACAGGAAAAGCCGACGAAGCCGACGAGGAATACAAAGCGTTGTCCGCGGCCGTCGAGAGCTTTCCTCCTGATCTCCCTTTTGGTGCGCTGAATAACGCAAAAGACGTATTCAAGATTGCCGTCAGCGTTCTCGGTGCGAAGATCGCCCTGGCGAAAAAAGACAAGGGCGCGGCAGTAGGAATGTTTCAGGCCGCCGTGTCCGCCCAGGACGCATTGAACTACGACGAACCGCCTGACTGGTTTTTTCCAGTCCGCGAATCGCTAGGTGCCCTTTTACTCATGACCGGCGACGCGCCGGGCGCGGAGAAAGTCTTCCGCGAAGATCTTGATCGAAATCCCCGTAATCCCCGCTCGCTATGGGGCCTCGGCCAGTCCCTCCTGAATCAGAAACGCAACTACGACGCAGGCTTTGTGCAGAGACAATTCGATTCCTCGTGGTCCAAAGGTGGTCCCGCGTTGAAGTTGGACGATCTCATCTGATCGATGTGGAGAATGTAGATTGCGGCAGCCATCCAATCGCCAAAGGGTAGAATGACGCGCGACAGTTCCGCATATAATCGTCGCAAATGCCAGCCGCAAAAGACGCCGGAAAGCAGATTGAAGGTCTCCGCGATCAGATTCGCCATCACGAGTATCTCTATTACGTTCTGGACCGTCCTGAGATCAGCGACTTCGAATTCGACAAGCTGATGCAGCAGTTGCAACAGCTCGAGTCCGAGCATCCCACCGTTATCACTCCGGACTCTCCCACCCAGCGCGTTGGCGGCAAGCCGCGCGAGGGATTTCTGAAAATCCGGCACTCGTCTCCCATGCTCTCCTTGGACAACACCTACAACGAGGACGAACTGCGTTCCTGGGAGCGCCGTGTCCACGAACTCACTGGCCGAAACGACGTCGATTATGTCTGCGAGTTGAAGCTCGACGGCATGTCTCTTTCAGTCGGATACAACAATGGACAGCTTGAGCGCGGAGTCACCCGAGGCGATGGCACCACGGGCGAAGATGTGACGCTTAACGTCAAAACTGTTCGTTCCATCCCTCTGTCGATCGCGAAAGACAAGTTGAAAAAGGCAGGTGTGCCCCCAGATTTCGAAGTCAGAGGCGAATTGCTGATGCCCACCGCGGCGTTTAAGAAGCTGAACGAAGAGCGCGAGCGGAACGGCCTGCCGACCTTCGCCAATCCACGAAATTTCACCGCTGGAACGGTGCGTCAACTCGATGCCTCCGTAACCGCCCAGCGCCGTCTCGACTACTTTCCCTATATGCTGCTGGAGAACGGCCGGACCTACTTCGACCGGCACTCCAAAACTCTCGACGCGCTCGAGTCCCTGGGTTTTAAAGTCAATCCTCATCGCAAGCTTGTGCACTCGATGGAGCAGGTCTGGGACTTCATCCAGGGCTGGGAGGCGAAACGCGACTCGCTTCCTTACGAGATCGACGGCATTGTCGTCAAGGTTGACCGCACGTCGCTGCAGGACGAACTCGGCTTCACCGGAAAAGCCCCACGTTGGGCGATCGCCTACAAATATGCCGCTCGCGCGGGCATCACTCTTCTTAAGGGAATTGGCTGGCAGGTCGGTCGGACCGGAAAGCTGACCCCGGTTGCTGAACTCGAACCGGTACCGATTGGCGGCACAACTGTCCGCAGTGCCACGTTACACAACATGGACGAGATTGAGCGTCTAGGTATAAGAATCGGCGATCTCGTTGAGGTGGAACGCGCTGGGGACGTTATTCCAAAGGTAGTGAAGGCCGTACCCCCGACAGATCCCGCAGTGGCAGACCGGCTCAAGACAGAACAAGCCTTCTTCATCGTGGGAAAGCCGGATCGACTGATTTCCGCGCCACACAGCTGCCCATCTTGCCACACGAAAGTCGTCCGCACCGAAGGCGAGGTCGACTATCGCTGCGTCAATGCCAACTGCCCCGCCAAGCTGGTCGGCACCATCCTGCACTTCGCGTCACGCGGCGTCATGAATATCGACGGCATGGGCGAGTCGCTCGTCGGCCAGCTCATCGAGAAGGGACTAGTAAAGAACGTCGCTGACATCTACGACCTGCGCAAGCAAGACCTGCTGAAGCTGGAACGCTTCGCGGAGAAATCGGCGCAGAACATCATCCATGAAATCGAGAACTCAAAGAAGCTGCCGCTGGAGCGCGTCATCTACGGCCTGGGCATTCGCATGGTAGGGGAACGCACCGCCCAATTCCTCGCCGAACATTTCGGCTCTATGCAAGCACTTGCCGATGCAACCGTCGAAGATTTGCAGAACGTGAATGAAGTCGGCCCCAAGATCGCCGAGAGCATCGCCGAGTTCTTCAGCAATTCAGCCAATCGGAAACTGGTCGAGCGTCTCGGCAGGGCTGGACTGGCCTTCAAAGGCGAGAAGAAAGAACGAGGCACGAAGCTCGTCGGCAAGACCTTCGTTCTCACCGGGACGCTTGCAAAATACTCCCGTGACGAGGCCAAGAAGTTGATCGAAGAAGCAGGAGGGAAAGTAGCGGGCTCAGTGAGCAAGAAGACGGATTATGTAGTCGCCGGCACCGATGCCGGTTCAAAGCTGGACAAGGCCAAAGAACTGGGTGTCCCCGTGATTAGCGAAGGCGAAATGGAAAAGCTTGCGGGTTGAGGGTGAGCCTCGAATTCGTCAGCTCATCTGAACTTGTCATCCTGAGCGAGCGAAGGACCGATACAACTTGCCAGGGCAGCCTGGCCTCACGCACCGTTCAGTAACATGCCAGAGAATCCGAAACGGCGGATCGAAATCCTCCTTCTCTTCTGCTACCCGAACGCCTTCCGCATCTTCTCCCACGTCACATCCAGCGTCTCCGGTAAAACCCGCGTCTCGCCAACCACCGACATAAAATTCGCATCCGCCACCCACCGCGGCAATACGTGCATGTGAATGTGTCCCGCAATCCCAGCTCCGGCTGCCTTCCCGATATTCATACCCAGGTTTATTCCGTCCGGATGATAGAGGCCGCGCAATACGGTCTCCACCCGCTGCGATAAAGCGATCATTTCATTCGCTGCCTCGCTCGGCAGCTTCCGCAACTCGTCCAGATGTGCGTAGGGAACCACCATCACGTGCCCTGGCGTGTACGGATAAGCGTTCAATATGACAAAGCATTCTTTACCGCGGAAGACGACCCCGGTCTTCGCATCGTCAGTTTCTTTTACAGCGTTGCAAAACACACATCCAACCGTCTTGTCGCTGCCGGAAACGTAAGCGTACCGCCACGGCGTCCAGAGATAATCCATAGCAGGGGAGGGTAGCAGATAGGCGAATGTTACGAAAATGTAAACCCTTCAACACGAGCGTAACATTCACCCGATTTGCGTTTGACACTGTTCGCGCGCCGTTGCTATAGTCGAGAAAGTTCCCATTGGACGCGGGTTCTCTGTAAAACGTCCGACAGCTGGGATTGTCAAGCTCATTCGCCAGGGTGAGCCCACCACAACCTAACGACTCCTCCAGCAGTCCGCAGCGCAGGCCCCGCATCCGTGATCAGAGAGGCATGACCTTGCTCGACGAAACCACCTTCGAAACCACCGCCAACGATTCCGCCACCTCAACAGTCGCTACCGAGTCCGAGCCCACGCAGCCCGAAGCGGCCGTCTCGCCGGTCGAGGAAGCGACTTCGCCGTCCCATGCTTCGGAAGACAAGCCCGCTGTCGGGGAAGATTTTGCCACAGCGCTTGAAACCTTTACTACCGAGGCCGAAGAGGCCGTCAGCGATGACCGCGTCATCAAAGGCACGGTGCTCAAGCTGACGGGGACGCACGTGGTCGTCGATGTTGGCGCTAAGTCGGAAGGCATGCTGCCGATAGCCGAAGTGCTCGATCACGAAGGCAAGCCGAAGTTCAAGCCGGGCGACGAAATCGACGTGATGCGCGAAAAGGGCGAGACCGAAGAAGGCTACATCAACCTCTCGCACCAGAAAGCGCAACGCATCCATGCGTGGGAAGAGATTGAAAAGGCGCATCACGACAAGAAGCCCATCAAGGCCGTCGTGATCGACCGCATCAAAGGCGGTCTGACTGTCGACATAATGGGAGCTCACGCCTTCCTGCCCGGGTCGCAAGTCGATCTTCGCCCTATCCGCAACCTGGATGGCATGAAGGGCCAGACCCTGGAAGTCGCCGTCATTAAGCTGAACAAGAAACGTGGCAACATCGTCGTTTCCCGCAAAGAGTTGCTCGAAGGAGAACAGCAGGAGAAGCGCTCCAAGACTCTCGAGCATCTCGATGAGGGCGCGGTTCTCACCGGAGTGGTGAAGAACCTTACCGAGTACGGAGCATTCGTAGACCTTGGCGGCCTCGATGGCCTGCTGCACATCACCGACATGTCGTGGGGACGCCTCACGCACCCGAAGGATCTCGTCAACGTAGGTGATCAGATCCAGGTGAAAGTGCTGAAGTACGACAAGGACAAGCAGCGCGTCTCTCTCGGGTTCAAGCAACTCACACCCGATCCGTGGCTCGACGCGGAAGCGCGCTATCCGGTGGGAGCGCATGTATCAGGACGTGTCATCAGCGTGACCGACTACGGAGCCTTCGTAGAACTTGAGCAGGGAATCGAAGGCCTGGTTCACGTCAGCGAGATGACTTGGTCCAAGCGCATGAAGCATCCGTCAAAGCTGGTCAATGTTGGCGATCAGGTCGAGTGCGTGGTTCTCAACGTCAACCCGACGGAACGTCGCATCTCCCTCGGCATGCGCCAACTTGCGCCAAATCCCTGGGATTCTTTACACGAGAAATTCCCGGTCGGCATGACGGTGGAAGGTCGCGTCCGCAATCTCACCGATTTCGGCGCTTTCATCGAAATCGAAGATGGCATCGACGGCCTGGTCCACGTCAGCAATCTGAGCTGGACCAAGCGCGTGAAACATCCCTCCGAAGTCTTGAAAAAAGGGGATCGGGTCAAAGCCGTCGTTCTGGCGATCGAGCCCGACAAGCGCCGCCTCTCGCTGGGCGTCAAGCAGCTCCAGCCCGACGTATGGGAGTCGTTCTTTGCCACCCATCACGTAGGCGATGTCGTTCATGGCAAAGTCCTGCGGGTAGCCGCCTTCGGAGCCTTCGTCGAAATTGCGGACGGAGTGGAGGGGCTATGCCACAAGTCTGAGGCCACCGACGAACACGGGCAGCCGGTTCATCTCGAGCCCGGAATTGAGCACGACTTCAAGATCATCAAGATGAGCCCGGAAGAAAAGAAAGTCGGCCTCAGCATCCGCGCCGTCGGCGAGGAAGCCTCTCGTTCGGAAGTCGAAGCTTACAAGCAACCCGTTTCGAGCACCAGCTCGACCATAGGCGAGCTCATCTCTTGGAAGCGCGCGAGCAACGAAAATAACTAAGAAATTCAAAGCATAAAAAGGCCGCCACTTGGCGGCCTTTTTTTATTGTGCGCTTTCCTTTGTGAACCCTCGTGTCCTTAGTGGTTGATGCCTTTTAGACCTTGTTGGTGAGGCTCACCGTGAGTGATCCCGGTGCCCTTCGTGGTTGAAGCCGTTGAGTGGCTTGGTAGCTCCACCCACCCTGTTCTAGAATCGAAAGTTTGCGGATCATCATCTCTTCCTACTGAGGAGCACTCTTTGCCCGACACGATCTACGACGTAGCCATCATCGGCAGCGGACCCGCTGGTTATACTTCGGCTATCCGCGCCGGCCAATACGGCCTCAAAACTGCCTTGATCGAAAAAGACGGATTTCTTGGCGGTACTTGCCTCCACGTAGGCTGCATCCCCACGAAGGCTCTGCTTTTCAACGCTGAGCTCTGGGATCATCTCAAAGAAGCGAAAGAATTCGGCATCGAGGGTGTCGACGCCCGCAAGCTCAACTGGGCTGCCATCCAGGAGCGCAAAAACAAAATCGTCACCAAGCACACCAAAGGCCTCGATTTCCTGATGAAGAAAAATAAAGTCGAGACCATCAGAGGCTATGGCAAGCTCACCGGCTCCGCCCAGAATGGCATCCACACGGTGGAGATTTCGAATGACGGCAAAGTCTCGCATCTCAAAACGAAAAATGTTCTTCTTGCCACAGGCTCCGAAGCCCGTATGCTACCCGGACTTGAAGCCAGTGATCGGGTTCTGACGAATATCGAGATCCTCAGCCTGAAGGAGATTCCGAAATCGCTGGTGGTCGTCGGTGCTGGCGCTGTCGGAGTCGAATTCGCCTCGATCTACCGTTCCTTCGACACGGAAGTGACGATCATCGAAATGCTTCCACGACTCGTTCCCGTCGAAGACGAGGAAGTCTCCAAGGAACTCGCCCGCGTCTATCGCAAGCGTGGCATCAACTTCCACACCGGCGCAAAGGTCGATAAGGTGGAAAACACCAAATCCGGTGTGGCCGTCACGATTACCGTTGATGGAAAACAACAGAAGATTGATGCGGAGAAGATCCTCATCGCCGTCGGCCGCAAGCCTCGCACGCAAAATGTCGGCCTCGAAAAAACGAAAATCAAGCCCGAGCGCGAATTCATCAAGGTCGACTCCTGGCAGCAAACCACGGAACCTGGCGTGTACGCCATCGGTGACATAGTGCTGGGCACGCCGCAACTTGCCCACGTCGGAGCCATGGAGGGCCTGGTAGCCGTTGCTAAGATCGCGGGCAAGCCTTGCAAGCCAGTGAATCGCGAGCGTATCCCCGGTGCAACTTACTGCCACCCTGAAATCGGCAGTGTAGGTCTTACCGAAACGCAAGCCCGCGAGGCTGGATACAACGTCAAAGTCGGCAAATTCCCCTTCACAGCCAACTCCCGCGCCTCAATCGTTGGCCAGCACGAGGGCTTCATCAAGATCGTTTCCGATGCCGACTACGGAGAGATTCTCGGCGTCCACATCATCGGACCGCAAGCCACAGAGCTGATCGCGGAAGCAGTAGCGGCGCTGGAACTCGAAGCCACAGTCGAAGACTTGATGTGGACGATCCATGCCCACCCGACGCTGGCTGAAGCCATGCTCGACGCGTCCAACAGCGTCTACGGGCTCGCTATAAACGCATGATTTGCCGCAGAGGCACCGAGACACGGAGAATGGAGGAGTGTTTTCTCGGCGGCTCTGTGCCTCTGTGGTGACTAAAATCCTTGATCTCGCTGATCCAACTCGGCACCATCGACTACGCCACAGGCTTAGCTCTGCAACAAAAGCTGGTAGCGCTCCGCAAAGAAGACAAAATCGGAGACGTCCTCCTTCTCCTCGAACACAAACCAGTCATCACGCTGGGTCGTAACGCCAAGGCCGCCAATGTGGTCGCGTCAGCAGAGCTGCTGAACCAGCGTGGCGTAGAGCTTTACGAATGCGATCGCGGTGGTGACGTGACATTCCACGGACCGGGACAGATCGTAGGCTACCCAATTTTCGATCTTCGCCGCTTTGCTCATTCCTCGAACTCCCAAACATTATCATCCCGAGCGGAGCCGAGGGATCTTGGGCTCGACGCCCGCAAGCACATCGGCGTAGTCGAGTTCGTCCGCCGTCTCGAAGATGTATTGATGCGCACCTGCGCCGACTTCGCGATTCCAACCAAGCGTATCGCCGGCCTCACCGGTGTTTGGACTGATCCCATCAACACAAGTCATATAGGAGCAGCCGCCCCTGAAGCCAAGCTCGCTGCCATCGGCGTCCACATCTCCCGCTTCGTGACCTCCCACGGATTCGCCCTAAACGTGAACCCCGATCTCAGCTATTTCAACCTGATCATTCCCTGTGGCATCTCAAGCAAGCCGGTCACTTCGCTTCAGAGAGAACTGGGCCACCTAGTCGATTTCAACGCAGTGGCAGAATCGCTCTCTCGCAACTTCGGCACAGTTTTCCAGTCCCAAATTCTCTGGGTGGAAGCTCTAGACGACCTCCGTGTGGCAGTTCCCAACGGCGAACTCGCAAAGCGCGAGGCCCTAAACCGTGGTTGATGCCTCTCTAGCCCAATCCCGCTTCCACGCGTTACCATCAATACAGCGCCGTCGGCGCGTCTCACATGGCCACTAAGAAAACGCAGTCCAGGAACGGTTCCAACGGCCACCGTCCCCGGAACGGAAAAGCCTCTGGAAGGAGAGCTACCCCGAATCCCAAGATCGGACGGAACTCACCTTCGTCCGACCTTCGCACCTACTCCATCCCCGACTATCGTCTGGAGCACCCGACTTTCACCGTTCACCAATCGCTCGAGAAAGACCAGCAAGGCGAGGAGCATGTCCGCTACGAAGTCGAAGGCGACCTCAGCGCTGCAGTTCCTCCCATGCGTGACTCGAAATATCTCAACAAGCAGCAGGCCATCGAGATTTATCGCTACATCCTGCTGAATCGCAAAATGGAGATCGCCCTCGAGAATCTTTACAAGCAGGGTAAAGTTGTCGGCGGCGTTTACTTCGGACTTGGCCAGGAAGCCTGTTCTTGCGCCTCTGCCTACGCACTCGACAAGGACGACTGGTTTGCCCCCATGATCCGCAACCAGGGCGCGCTTCTCGTTCGCGGTTTTGGTGCCCGCGACACCATGATGCAGTACATGGCCAAGGCAGATTCGCCCACAAAGGGGCGCGATGGAACCTCGCACTTCGGCGATATCTACGAGCGCAACATGGTGTCGCCCATCTCCATGCTCGGCGACCTTATCCCGGTCATGAGCGGTGTCGCCCTGGGTGCACGGCTTCAGGGACGCAATGTCGCCGTGCTGACTTGGATCGGCGACGGTGGACAATCGACCGGAGTCACCTATGAAGGCATCAATTTCGCCGCAGTGCAGAATCTGGGGCTGGTCCTGATCGTCGAAAGTAATCTCTGGGCCTACTCCACACCCTCAGAGATGCAATACCGCTGTAAAGACATCGCAGAACGCGCCATCGGATACGGCATCCCCGGCGTAATCGTCGACGGCACCGACGCTTGCCAGGTCTACGATGCCACCCGCGACGCCGTCGAGCGCGCGCATCGAGGCGAGGGCCCAACCCTGATCGAGGCCAAAATGATGCGCATGAAGGGTCACGCCATTCACGACGGGGCCAATTACGTTCCGAAAGAATTGTTTGAATTCTGGAAGAGGCGCGATCCGGTCGCGCGATTAGAGAACTATCTGGTGAAAGAAAAAAAGTGGCTGACACCGAAAGAGAACGAAGCCCTGATTGCTGAGGTGGACCATGTAATCGAAGCAGAGCGGGAAATTGCGGTGAACTCCCCGATGCCAACGCCAGAGTCAGCAGAGGGCGGCGTCTATTGTGAAGAAGGCTGCCACCAGATCAAACCAAAATACGGAACACCAAGAGTAAAAAAGGGAACAGCCAGCTACAAAGAAACCGAAGCCGCCGCACACTTGAAGTGATGGTCAGTACCACGAGGACGATGTTCTTCGGCTTTTGGAGTCCGAAACCTTGAAACTTTGAAATCTGACCCTATGCAACTGACCTACCTCGAAGCCATCCGCCAGGGAATCTGGGAAGAAATGGAAAAAGACCCGACTGTCTTCTGCCTCGGTGAAGACATCGGCATCTACGGCGGCGCCTTTAAAGTCACCGACGGCTTCATCGACCGCTTCGGCCCGGAGCGCGTCATCGACACCCCAATCGCCGAGTCCGCAATCGTCGGCGCAGCCTTTGGCGCGAGCCTCACCGGCATGCGACCGGTCGCTGAATTTCAGTTCATGGACTTCATCGGCTGTGCCTTCAACCAGATTTCCAACATGGTTGCCAAGACTCATTACCTCTGGGGCGCTCCCGCTCCGCTCGTTCTGCGAGGCCCCAGCGGCGGATACGTGCACGGCGGCCCTTTTCACTCCCAGAATCCAGAGATGTGGTTCGTCCACAACCCCGGTCTCAAGGTCATCTGCCCGGCCACGCCCTACGACGCCAAAGGCCTGATCAAAGCCGCCATCCGCGACAATAACCCCTGCCTCTTCTTCGAACACAAATTTCTCTACCGCCGCATCAAGGAAGAAGTTCCGGCCGATGACTACGTAGTCCCGATCGGCAAAGCGCGCACAGCAAGGGAAGGCAGGGACTTGAGCGTCATCACCTACGCTGCGATGGTCCATACCGCCCTCGAAGCCGCTGACATTCTTGCCAAGGAAGGCATTGAGATAGAGATTCTCGACCTCCGCACCCTGTCGCCTCTCGACCGCGAAGCCATCGCGCAAACGGTCAGAAAAACGAACAAAGTCATCATCCTGCACGAGCACTCTCGCACCGGAGGCCTCGCCGGGGAAATCGCCGCCATTATCAACGAAGAAGTCTTCGACGAACTCGATGGTCCCATCGTCCGCATCACAGGCCTCGACAGCGCAATCCCATTCTCGCCGCCGCAGGAGCACCATTTCCTGCCTAAACTGGAAGACGTGCTCCGGGAAGCCCGTCATCTGAAAGCCTACTAGTTCAAGATCGCGGGATGCCCGTCCGAGTTCGAATTGTTGGAGCAGCGCCCTCGGCCGTCCCGTGGCGCGAGGCGAGTTTCGCCAACTAGCCTCTTGCCCCATCAATCTGCCAAAATACTTTTGGAGGCTCCATGAGCAAGTTTGTTTTTGGTGTCATCGTGACTCTGATCGTTTTAGTGCTCGCTGCTCTCGGCTTCGCGACGCTAGGCCTTCTTCCCACAGCTGCCAACGTCGAACCTCCTCATTGGGAGCGTCACATCGCCATGAGCGCCGTTGACGCTTCCATGGAGCGCCATGCGCCCCGCGTCAGCAATCCGCTCACTCCTACCGATCAGAACCTTGAAGACGGCATCAAGCTTTACACCATGAACTGCGCGCTTTGCCACGGAGGCCTCGACCGCAAGCCTTCCTCTCTTGCCGACTCTTTCTATCCGCCTCCGCCGAACCTCGTGTCCGACCCGCCCGACGATCCTGAGTGGCACACCTTTTACACCGTGCGTACAGGTATTCGCTACACTGGCATGCCCGCGTGGGACAAAACCCTTACCGAGCAGGATATCTGGAAGATCACGATGTTTCTCTCCCACATGGATAAGCTCCCTCCGGCGGTTCAGGACTACTGGAAGGCCAATTTCGTGGTCGCAGCTCCGGCAGAAAATGACAAGAATGAGAAAAAGGAAGGCGGAGAGAAACACGAACACCACTGAGGTAACCCCTCTTCCGGCGATTCAGGGTCACAACAGGACATCCTGCCGATCACGGTCGCGAAGCTATAATATTCAGTTGCGTCCGGCTCTCAAAAAGAGCGTCAGGCGCTACGGAAGGAACTCATGCCAACTGACATCGTCATGCCCCAGATGGGCGAATCCATCGTTGAAGGCACTATTACAAAATGGCTGAAAAAGCCGGGGGACAAGGTCCAACGCGACGAACCCTTGTTTGAGATCTCGACCGACAAGGTCGATGCGGAAATTCCCGCCCCTGCCTCAGGCGTCCTTCAGGAGATCAAGGTCGCCGAAGGCACCACGGTTGGTGTGAATACCGTCGTTGGAACAATCTCTGTCGATGGCGAGGCCTCAGCCGCAAAACCAAAGCCAGCCCCGCAGAAGCCCGCAGAAGCGAAGCAAGAAGCGCCGAGCAGCTCCAATGTCCCGTCGGCTGTCACGGGGCCTTCTGGGGCACGCAGCCCCGAGCCCGCCTCACCGCCGGTTCAAGAAGACGAAGAAGAAGCCCGCTCTTCCCCGCTAGTCCGCAAAATCGCCCGCGAGCACGGTGTAAGCCTTTCCCAGGTAACCGGCTCCGGACTCGGCGGCCGCATTACCAAGCAAGACATCATGCAATTCATCGAGAGCCAGGGCTCTCAACCCGCAGCGCCGGCTACTCCTGCTCGCTCAGCCGAGCAAGGTTCGACAGCGGCCGCACCAGCAGCGCCTCGCCCGGCAGCGCCTGCTCCCTATCCTGGTGACCTCGTTCCCATGTCGAACATGCGGAAGCTGATCGCCAAGCACATGATCGAATCCCGCCGGACCAGCGCGCATGTTCACTGCATGTATGAGGTGGATTTCACCCGCATCGTGAACCTGCGCAGCAAGCTGAAAAACGGATTCGAGCAGCGTCACGGTGTCCGGCTCACTTTCATGCCTTTCTTCGTGCGTGCTGCAATCATGGCACTGCAGCAATGGCCCATCATCAACGCGAATATCGAAGGCGACAATATCCGCTACCATCGCAACATCAACGTCGGCATTGCCGTCGCGCTCGACTGGGGCCTGATTGTTCCAGTCGTGAAGAATGCTGGAGACCTGAACTTCCTCGGCCTCCAGCGCGGCATCACCGATCTCGGCGAGCGCGCGCGCAACAAAAAGCTCAAGCCTGAGGATGTCGAAGGCTCGACCTTCACCGTAACGAACCCGGGACAATTCGGCGCCGTCTTCGGTCTTCCCATCATCAATCAGCCGAATTCCGCCATCATGGGCGTCGGCGGCATCACCAAAATGCCTCTGGTCATTACGGATAAAGATGGAAACGATTCCATCGCCATCCGTTCCGTCGTCCACCTGACGCTCGGATACGATCACCGCCTCATTGACGGCGCCGTGGCTGACCAGTTCATGGCCCAGGTTAAAAAGAATATCGAAACCTGGAGTGAAGAAGTCGGCTAGTCAACAAGATGAATCAGAGGGTGCCCCACTTCTGGCCGCAGTTGCCAGAAGTGAGGGATTTGACTTCCCGTGTGTTCTGCTCCAGCGTTACGCCTGCGGGCCAGCGCCCGTCACCTGCGGACCATTTTTTGCCCAGGCTGAAGCATTCAAACACTCCACTACGCCATCGATCACCAACCCGATCCCTTGGCGAAATTTCTCAGGATCGACGATCTCCCTCGCTGCCACGGCATCAATTGTCTGTAATGCATTTTCCAGGAATGTCATCGCAGCATCTTTTTTCTGTATACCCGATTTGCTCGCAAACATCGCTTCGATCCCATTGACCAGCGCCGGGATGAATGCGATCCCCCGCAACAGCTGATTTAAGAAGTTCATTATGTCCTCCTGCTGGATTCCCAAAAACCGCCTATTTTTGCTCCCTGCTTTTCTTGCTCGTACTGTCATGCGCCTGAATCATCACCTTGATTTCATTCTGTCCATCTCGCAGTTCACCGAGTTGAACTTCGGTCCGGATACGGCTCTCGGTATTTGTCGTCGCAATCTGCTCCAGCCTCATGACCCTCGCCTTGGTAGCTTCGATCTCGCTATCTTGCCGCGCCCCGTTGCGCGCATCCTGGATGACGTAAACGAAAATCGACAACGCGAGTGCACCAAGGGCAATCAGCGTGCGGCTGTCGAACTTCAACATTCGCTGTTCTTTTACTGCTTCCAGTTTCTTGCCCCATGATTCTTCTAAAGAAGCGGCAAACTGCTGCATCTCCTCTAGTCGATCCAGGATTTCCAGCTGAAAGTCCTTGGCGGAAAATGGCGATGCCATGGCCGGCCTCTCCACCCCGCTCCGTAGTCGCTGCCTGCCCAGGGCCGTCCCGTCGCTCATAGCGGATACACATACAAGTATCCATTCGCAAAATAAAAATCCCACTGCGCCGTCAGGTTCGCCGACGATGCCCCCACCTTCTGCCCCCACACCGACCCGAACAAACAAAAATTGATGGTCGTAAATGTGCTCGGCACCGGAGCCTTCCATGCATTTCCGCTCACTAAAATCCAACTCGTAGCCGGGATCGCAAAATACCCGGTAAAATTCGGCGCCGGACCCGATCCGTAAGCGTCAAATGCAATCGGATTCCCTGCCATCCCCGAAGACGGCGGCGTCAGGCTCTCATTCCAGACATCGCCGCGCTTGAACAACACCGAATCGCCAGGAGCAAACGACTGCGCATTCACGTGAGCCAGAGTCTGCCAGGCCGCACTCGATGAAGTCCCCGCATTCAAATCATTCCCGCCGCTGGAGCTGACGTAATAAGTAGTTCCAAACGCCGCTCCGCACAACCAAACCGCGGCTACCGCCGCTCTGGCCACCGTCAACCTCACGAATCCTCCTCTCAGCGGCGAAAGCCCTGTGCCGTCTGTATTTCGCAATAAAAAAGCCACCAGCAGAAGCCGATGGCAAAAAATTCTAGAAATCTATACAAACTGCGTCCCCCACTTCTGACCGCAATTGCCAGAAGTGGGATTCTAGAGTTGGTCGTAGTTAGCGATCAAAGTCCCAACCAATCCCAACTTCAACAATCAGCAATCAACCCTAGTGGACCTGCCAAACCGGAATCGAAGTCGATCCATTCAAACTATCCGCCGGCCACGCTACACTTCCCGGACACAATCCTCCCGAAGCCACCGACAAATCGACATTCGATCCCTGGAACGTAATCCCATTCGCATTCGATCCCAAAAACGTCGCGCACGAGGAAGTACAGCTCGACGTGATCGCCAGAAGATAACGCCCCGGCAACAACGTCGCCGAGCCCGTCCAGTTCAATGTCTTCCACCCCGCCGATGGAGCCAGCGTCGTCCCCGCAATCGATCCCGTGTGCGCCCGCAATGTCCCGGTGCTGTCATAAATGCCCAGGTCATACGTGTTCGCCGTATTGTCCGCGGTCTGCACGTAATACGAAACCTGCGTAGTCGTGACCGGATACGTCAGCACGACTCCAAACACTTTCATCTTGTTCGTAGTCGAAGAAAGCGCCGGCGTAGTTCCACCCCCCGTCGCCACCGAAATCCACCAGTTCTGCACCGGAAGCTGCGCTGCCGGCAAGTTTCCGGTTGTGATGTTGCTCGCGCTCACTGTCGGCGTCGCCCAGGCCAGCTGCACATTCCCGCTGCCAGGCGTCCCAGCCTGCAACACCTGCCCGCTCGTCGGATCCGCCGTCGGCATCAGCCACGTTGACGGACTCCCCGCCGCCGCCGCCGCATCCAGGCAAGCCTGCCCGCTGGCCGAGCCTGGGAAGCACATCTTGCCCACCGTTTCTGTTCCGATCGCCACTCTCCCGCCATCCACCACCTGTCCCGCCTGCGCCTGCTCTCCCGGATACGTGTAGTCGAGATCGGAAGGCACCGTCCCCGACAACGTGTACCCCGTGATTCCATTGTTTACAACGTTCGTGCAATGCCCACTTCCCACGCGGCCCGTCAGGTGTATGCGTCCCGTATAACTCGTCGCCGCGTGATTGATCGTGATGCAGTTGTTCACCGTCCCCGCATTGAAGTTGATCCCGCGCATATCCACGTCGCGCGCATTCGTGATCTCAATAAAGTGCGATGGATTCGTCGCCCCCACATTCGTCCAGGTCACCGTCCCATCCGAGCAGGTCGAAGTGCAAGTCGCCCAGTTCGGAGCGCTCGCACCGCTGGTTCCCGCGGTCGTCGCAGTAAAGTAATTCGATGTCGGCTTGATGCTGTTCCCGCTTGCATACGCCGTCAATGCCAGCCACGTCGGATACGTCCCCGATTGCTCGATATACACGCCATCAAACAGAATGTCCGCCACGTACGAACTGTTATGCGTTCCTCCCGTCGAACCATCAATATTGATCGCGCACCCTGCCCCTGAATTACATCCGCTTCCCATTGCCGTATTTCCAAATCCAACTTCGTGGAACGTCATATTGATTCCGTTCCCGTTGCCGGTCGAAGGACTTCCCAGGATGTTCAAACCAACGCATCCCGGCCGATTGTTGCAAACCCCAATCACGTCCTCGAAAAGCAAGCTGTTGTTGTCTCCGGAATAAGGACCGTCCGCGATATACAGGTTGCTCGTGTAACTCAACCCGCCCAGCCCGATATGGCTGACCTTCGCATTGCCCTCCACCGCAATCAGCGATAACAATCCTTGCGATAGCGTCGTCGTGCCCGACGGATAGATCGCATTCCCCTCAAAGCTGAATCTCTGTTGCAGATAATTCTGGTACCCCGTCGCTCCCGCGCCCGTCCCGCAACCGCTGTTTCCGCACACACCCGCGTTGCTCACAATGCTTCGATACGTGGCATTCGAAACCGACGTGATGACCGCTCCGCCCGCCGTCCCATTCCCATCGTTGTTCCCGATCAGTGCGCCCCATTCGCCGATCTGTATGCAGTCGGTCGTGCTTCCGCCTCCCGTCAGCGTGCACTGCAGGTTCGCTCCGCGATTCTCCACCGTCACGTGCTGCCAAGTCCCATCGTTGTACCCGGGCCCGATGATCACCGGATAATCCCCGCTCGCCCCTACCGGAATCGTCACTCCCGGATCCAGGATCACCCGGCAAGTCCCCGACCCCGGGCAATTCCCCAGCATGGTCTTCAGCGTCGTCCCCGCCGCGAACCCAGAGGAATGGATCTCATACAGCAGTGGCGTATAGTTCGTCCCGCTCCCCGTGCTCGAATTCACCAGGATGTTCCCCTCCGTCGCGCTCGGCATGCTTCCGGCGCCCACTGGAGAGTCCAGCGAAATCCTCACTCCATACGTATTCGCGACGCTATTCGTCGATTCCACTCTTCCCAAAACCTGCACGCCCGTCGGACGCGTCGACCCGGCATCGTGACAGTCTCCCGCCGTACTGGTGCTCGGCACGACATAATCGCCCGCGGTTGTGCCGCCGTCGAACGAACACTGCACATACCCGCGATACGTGATCACCGCGTTCCCGCTTACGCCAGGGTTGCTGCTCACGACGCCCAGGATTCCATCTGCATCCGTGATACCCGCCTTCACCGCGCATGCGGGATTCGCCGCGTTATATTTCGCCAGCAGATTGAGCGCCGTCCCCGTCCCTGTATCGTTGCACAATTCAAAATTCAATCGCCCGCCGGTCAGCGTGTCCAGAGAAGTCCCGGCATACACGGTGCGCGGAGCGTATGCCGGCTCCCCAATATCAAACGAGTTATTCGAAAATGGTTTGAACTCGCTCGCCGTATTGATCCCCCACCGGATTCCCGACCCAATCCAGAATCCCAATCCTCGCTGGTAGGTCCCCGATCCCGAGTTTTCGCTCTTCACTACGAAATAGCTGTCACTCCCATCCCAGCCCAACCCCGCCCGCTCAAACGTCGACGCATTCGAATACGTTCCGTACACATGCAGCGTCTGCCCATTCGCGCCATTCGACTGGCCGACGTCGTTCGCATCCTCCTGCGTCAGATTCGAGAAGAACGAGCTCGTCCCCGTCGTCGCTATCTTCTGCGGCGATGTGCCATTGGCCGAGATGTAAAAGTTCCCGTCATTCGAAATTCCCAGCGCCGACGTCCCCGCTCCCGCCGATGCCATCGTCGTGCCCGGAATCGGCGTGCTCACCATCCACGGTCCCGCCACCTGCAACTGTCCATTCACCGTGACATTCCCGCTGAACGATCCCGCCGACGTGCCAATCCCGCCCGCTCCCATATAAGTCAGCGTCGTCCCGTTATCCGTCAGCACGCTGTCGCCGCTCACCACGCTTCCGTTGCCCGTGTACATCGCCACTTGCGAAGTCGATCCCGCATTCACCGAGCCCGATCCCGACCCGCCGCTTCCGCAATCCGCTCCCGTCCCCGACACGATGCCCGACGAGTTCACGTGCAGGCATTGATAACCGCTCCCCGTTACCGGCAGCGTGACGTTCCCGCTCACATTCAGCGCGCCATTCACCGTCACCGGCACATTGAACGTTTTCCCGCCCGCCGTCAGTCGCTCCAGAAAATTCGTTCCGCTCGGCACCACGTTAATGTAGGAACTGATTGACGTCCCTGCCCGCTGCGACATTCCCCCCGTCTGATCCGTGCCGATCGCCATATCGGCCGCGTCATTCGATGGACGCTGTCCCCACGCCGAGAGCGTCTTCGTCAGGTTCGAATCCGCCAGCGTGATCAGGTCGTTCGGCGTTCCAATCGCCTTCCCGAAATTCAGTCGCCCCTTGCTGTTCGCGAACGGTCCGTTGTTGGCGATATCCTGCTGCTGCAACACCGTCGCCGCATATCCCGACCCGTTGTTGATCGAACTCGCCAGGCAACTCACCCACGCCGGAGTTCTTCTTTGCGCCGCTCCTCCCGGCACGCACTGCTCAGCCACGACTGCGACGCCCGAAGTCCCCTGGCTCACCACCACCGCCGGATCGAATCCCGCCACGTCCGTAAACACCGTCGTATTGTTCAGCGCCATCCCGGTCGCCCAATACCAGAACACCGGAAAGAACTGTTGCGACGGAACCGTGTATGTCGTCGGCGCATTCTGCGTATCGGTAAACGAACAAATCCCGTTGGTTCCACACGCCACCGCCGCATTCGTCGCCAGCGCGTACATGCCCGTTCCATTCGGAGTCGAGCCCGATTGTCCCGTCACCACCAGCACATCCCACGTCAGCGTTCCCAGGCTCTGATGGTAATAACCATCCTGCAATTCAATCGACGGCCACATCACCGTCACATTCGTGTTGCTGGAACTTGGCTGCGCGTATCCCGCAAACATCAGCGGCCCCGCTCCCATCGTCGAACTCCGCGGAACTACGAAGTAATCACGCTCATTCGCTCCCGGCCCGCCCGACGCGAACACCGGCCAGTACCCGTTCGTCGGAAATGTCCCCACAAACTTCGTCCCCGGCCCTCCCTGCACCAGGTATCCCATCTGTGCCGCGAGACCGAACATCGGGTTCACCGTTCCCCCCGTCGACTCCTGATAGATGTTCTGAAAAGTCGCCGGCTGGTACCCGCCGAAGTAGCGCACACCGTACGCCGGAAATCCCTGGCACACCGTGTCCGTCATCACGAACCCGTTGCCCCCGCCAGTCGCGCAATTCAGATTCGTGAACTCCGAATTATGGACATATGTGATTCCCGCGCTCCCCTGGTCCGTTCTCTGATACAGGAACGCGCCCAGCGGCCAGTTCGCCGATGACTTCAGCACCTGTGTCGACCGGTTCGATGCCCGCTCCACGATGAACTGCTGATCGTTGTCGTTGACGATCCCATACGTGAAATATCCCGGCCCTGACGGACTCAGTTGCATCACGTTGATGTCCTGCACCGCCACGTGATCGGAATTATTCTCGATAAACGTATTCAGAATGTTGCAGAACCCGAACGTATTCGCGCCCGCAGCAAAATTGCCGTTCCCGAACGCGACCGTGAAGCCGGTCGCTCCCGTCACGCTCTTTACCGTCGAAACCCAATGCTGCGACGTGGTCTGCGAGTAGTACTCGCAATCCACCACATCCCCGACGACAAACGGATGGTTGCTCGCCGTCGTAATGCTGTACGTCCCGCTCGCCTCCGAAACGCTCGCCACTTGCACGCCGTCCACATTCAGCATCGATGACCCGGTCAGGTTGTACAGCTTGTGGTGATGAACATACGGCCCCGACTGCATCGTCCCGATGTAAATGCAACGGTCTCGCGTCGAGCACGCGATCAGTGCGCCCGCTCCATCCAGAATTCCGCCGCGACCGCGCAGATACACCGTCGCATAAACGCTGTAGTTCGTATCCGCCACCAGCTTCACGTACGGAGCCGTCGCCGAAGCCGCATCTCGCGGAATGTCGCTCGTCCAGGCATCGTTCCACGCTTCCTGGATTCCGCCCGATGCCGAACCAACCGTATACCCCGCTGCGTGCGAATACGCTGTCGTCACCGCGATCGTTCCGCTGCTCGCTCCCGGAGTGCAGCTTCCGCCCGTCACCGGCACCGCCTCGGCCGTGCCTTTGCCCGAGATGTACACCTTGTAGGTGTAGTAGTTCGCGCTCGAATTCGTATCCATTCCCAACGGGCACGGGCTCAAATGTAAAGTCACACTCCCCGCGGTCGCCAGGTTGTCAGTCGGCGTCTGCAGCCAGTTCCAGCTCGCCGTCACATACCGGATGTTTGCCAGATTGTTCGTCGCAAACTGCGTGCCCACCGGTTGCGCAATGTTCTGGCTCGCCGATGGAGTCGAAGACAAATTTCCTGATCCACCCGCCGCGCACGGAGCCCAGGTCCCATTTCCCTGCAAGCAATTGCCCGCGGTCGCCTGCCCGGTTCCCAATTCGCTCGGCGGCACCGTACCCCCCGCCAGGTCCGCTTTCGTGGCCAATCCCGAGTCCACGTACTGCTTGGTCGCCGCTTGCAGCGAAGCTACCGGATCCGATGGCAGCGTGATCGGCCCCGACATCGTTCCGCCAGCCGTTGGCAGATAATTTCCCGCTCCCACATTCGACACCGCCGCGTCCACATAACCCTTCGTCGCGACCTGCCCCGCGCTCGTCGGCGCTGGGACATTCGGCGCGCTCGCGAAGGTCTTCGCTCCGCTGATCGTTTCCGTCCCGTTTACGTGCACGACCGCGCTGTCGTCCGCCTTCTTCGCCAGCTCAGAATTCACGTATTGCATCGAAACCGCCGGCGCCGCCACTCCCGATCCCGGCGTCGTCCGCACCGCCGCCAGGTTCGCCGGAGACGTTGACGGAACGATCCACTGTTCGGTCCGTACCTGCCCCGGCCCCAGCTGGTACACCACCGAGTAATACATGCCCGACGGTGTCGCGCCCGCGTTCGGCACCAGCGTCACGTTGAGCGCCCCATGCGCACCCAACGTGACACTGGTTGTGCCTGCCCCGACCACCGCGCCACCCGCAGTCACAAAAGCCGGCCATGAGATGATCAGGCTTCCTTGCGCCGGTGTTCCATCCGCCATGTACACCGTGTCCGCCACCGTGGTCGTCGCCGGCGTGCTATCCGGGCCAGCTCCCGCCCCAAACGCTGCCAACCCCAGACTGCCGACGATTAACAACCAATAACAAAGCCGCCCCATAGGGCGGCGGCCCGCATCCAGCATGATCTCCTCCATCAATCCCATCCAAACCCGGTCATCGCAAGCAAAGCGAATGATCCATCCAAACGCCTGTCATCCTGAGCGAAGGACTTATGCACTCCGCTGTAACCAACCCCACCCAACAATCAACAATCGCCCTTCAATAATCCCCACTCGCTCCATCCAAAAACTTCTCCACGCTCTCCACGTACACATCGGCGAAATCCGCCACCGGACGCCGCTCCTCGATCAGGTCGATCGCCTCGTTTAGATCCCATCCCATCGATCCCAGTACTGCCAGCACCATCATCGGCGCCCGATGCACGCCCGCCGCGCAATGCACAAACAGCTTCGCGTCCTCATCGTCCAACGCCGTCTTCGCGAACACCACTCCCCGCTCGAACAATCCCGCCGGCTTTGGCTCGAAATCGTCATCCGTCGGATTCCACAACACCCTGATTCCATGCACCTGCGCCAGCGCCGTGTCGTCGAATTCTGTTTGCATGTCGATGATGTGCGTGATCCCGGCTCCGGCCACTTTGGCCATGTTCTCCGCCGTCCAGATTCCGCCTCCCACCGCGATCCGTTCAGTCAGCCAAGTAATATCCATTCCCCGTCCCAGCTAGCAAGAAACCAAAGCATTGATAGAGTCCGTCAATTCTAAGCTATCCCACCCGTAGGATCCCGAGGCGTGACTTCGATTTCACGCGACCAGTCCCCCGTGGCATTATCATCCGGAGGCCTGCGTGGTTAGCAGGCCGAAGGACCTATGCACTCCGCCGGAGGCGCAACCGCTGCCGGAAAAGCGCGAAGGTCCCCGGCACCCATCGTGAAACGAAGCAACCTCAAAACGCCCGCGCGACTAAACCACTATCACCGGATCTTTCGCTTCCTCGCTCTCGCCACTCTCCTCGACGCTCTCACCCTCCGCCGGCTTCGCATCCTCGGCCAATTTGAGTTTATCCACCAGGATCTTCGCCAGGGACTCTTCGCCGCTGTCCGGCTCCGGTTCAGCTTCCGCTGAAGTCGGGAACACCCCCGCCATCTCGAACAGATATTTCGTCGTTGCCAGTTGTCCCTTCTTCGCCTCCTCTACCACTGCCGCGGCGATCTTCCTCGCGCCCGATCCTACGATGTTGACGACGTCCTGCCGCACCTTCGCCATATCCATCTGCTTTACCCGGACCGTCTTCCTCCCCGATTTCTTCGCCTTCTTCCCGCCTCGAACTTTTTTCTTCCTCGCTTTTTTCTTAATCATTGCCTCAACACCCAACCCTGAATGAATTCAAACCCCATCCTCACCATGAAGTATTTCCCGCCGTCCCCTCGATACCGAATCCCCCGAAACCATCGCCAAAAACACGAAAGGCGTGCCTTGTGAGCACGCCTTTTGAGAGTTTTTTCTTTTTTCCTACTCTCTATATTCAGAATATCAAATCGACTAGGGCAAAGTGGACATTTTTCAAAAATTATTTTGGTAAATATATACTTGACACACGCGAACAAAGAGCGTACAGTTTTCTCATGAACGCGCCACGAACTCTACAAGAAGCGATCATTTACTTCTCCGATCCAGAGCGCTGTTTCGACTACGCC